>Ga0268289_100009_pt1 | contig 361614 bp, 301 predicted proteins | sample MetspNORM_FD_191340 | JGI IMG/M metagenome (GOLD analysis project Ga0268289, IMG submission 191340) | Soil microbial communities from San-Diego area, Southern California, United States - Methylocaldum sp. NOR-M | ecosystem: Environmental > Terrestrial > Soil > Desert | place: USA: California... | reverse complement strand
GCTGGCCAAACCCAAGCTGTTCAAGGAGATGTACGCCAAGGGGGCGAGCCAGATCATTCCGTTCGTGGTCACCATCGTCGCGATCCTCGCGACCGATCTCTTGAAGGGCATCGCGGTCGGCATGGTCATCGGTCTCTATTACGTCATTAGGACCAACTTCCAGGCGGCGATCACCCTGACCCAGCACGGCAACAATTATCTCTTGCGCTTGCACAAGGACGTGTCTTTTCTCAACAAGGCGCTCTTGCGGGAGTATCTGAACCGGGTGGGCGAAAACGGGTATGTCATCATCGATGCCACGCGAGCGCAATTCATCGACCAGGACATCCTCGAAACCATCCACGACTTCGTGGCCGCCGCCTCGGATGACAACATCACCGTGGAATTGAAAAACCTCAACGGCAGCTCCGGATTGATACCACCAAAGCAGGCCATCCCAGTCGGCGTTTTATGAAATCGGAGGAAAACGGTCGGGGACAGCGGATCGACTACCGGCCGGTCGGTCGGCTTCCTTGGATCGAAAGTCGTGCGACGATAGCGGTTTCGAGCCTGATCCCGGTATTAGGGCGATCGAGAATTCCGATTTGCAGCGGCACGCTTTCGATATTCGTCTTGCTAACAGTTGCCTCCGGGGCTTACGGAAACATCTTCGAAGACGGGGAGAACGGTGATGCCGCTCTGAGCAGCGAGAGGCCTCACATTCCCGAGCCGATGGTGTTCGATTTGGTCAGGCCGCTGGGCGTGCAGCAGGGAGAGTTCGAGACCAATGTTCTGGCGGGGCACTCTCTGAGAAACGGAGAAACGGATTGGGCACCGGAACTGGAATATGCGGTCCGGGACGGCTTGGCGGTGGAATTCGAACTTCCTTTTGAAAACCTATCGATAGCCGAATACAAGCTGGCGGTACAAGGGACTCTGGGAACGCTGTTCGGACGCCGCTTCATTCACGGTTGGCAGGCCATCGGGCGCTATGACCGGCATCACGACGGCTATTCCGCCGACGCTCTTTATCTCGCCGGCTATCGCTGGGACCACGCGTTCAGCACCTTCAACATGGCGGGGCTCAGATGGTCCGGTATCGATCGGCGCAATAAATTGGCAGGTATCGTCAATACGAGCTGGTTCTACGGTGTCTCCGATCGCGTGACGTTGGGCATCGAACTGGACAATGAAATCGCATCGCGCTGGGGCTATCTGTTGATGCCGCAGATGCATCTGGACTTCACGGATCACGCCACTCTTCAACTCGGAGCCGGCCCATCCCGCCTGCCGGGTCAGCCTACGGAGTGGATGGCGGTCTGGCGCATGATTTTCGCGTTCTAAAGCCGATTCGATTCGGACTAGAGGCGAAATTTCAGAAGATGAGGCCACTGCCGATCGATCGGCAGCCATCCGAAATCGACGCCGCTTCAGTGGACAAGAAAATAGCCTGTTCATCCTGACCGTCCCGGCTTTTATCTGCTTTGCCATTTGGGTTAAGCCGCTACGTATCCAACTGCCTTTCCAGGCTGAAAAAATCGTTTGAGCCATGATTTTTCGTACGAATTCGCTGTCGTACCTTTAATGAGGCCAAATCCTGTCCGATCGCGAAAAAAGGGTAGGGCATACCCTTTGGGAAAATCTCGGCGGGTCAGCCTCAGCCGAAAGGAAGTATTTTCTGATTCCCAAGGAGGGTACAAGATCATGATTACGCGCAAATCCGTCTTAGCATCTCTCGTGGCTATCGCCGTTGCCGGTTATTTCGGATCTGGGGTCATGGCTGCGCCGGACGATCCGATGGACTCGATTCTGGCCGAAACCGCCGGGGGATACATGAGCGACACGGCGATTACCGCCAAAGTCAAATCGGCATTGCTGGCGGATCAGAGCACGAGCGGCCTCGCCATTCAAGTCGAAACCAACAAAGGTGTCGTGCAGCTGAGCGGTTTCGTCGACAGCGCGGCCGAAAAGGAGCGGGCGGCAGAAATCGCCAGTGGCGTCGAGGGCGTTAAAGATGTCAAGAACGACATCCGGGTAGGCCGTAAGGAGACTCCTTGAGGGCTGAAGTAGAACGGGACGGGACAGCATCGAGAGTCGATTTGGATCGGATGACGGTCCATCGGCGGTGGATTCCCGTCCCGGCAGTCATTCGGAGCGCCGACCGCCGTGGCGGTCGGCGCTCTCTTTACTCCATAGGGCGGATCTCCGCCTTAATTCGTCAACATCGGATCGAATCGCCGACGGGGCATTCATCCTTAAACTGGGCGAAAGCCGAACCGGATAGGCCTGTTCGGCGCATGCATACTCTTGGGTGTTCCGCTTTCTTCTCGTCATGAAAGATCACCGGGTTAACACGGCACGAGCAGGTGCTTCCTGTTTTGGTCCCACGGACGATCCGCTATGGCGAATCGAGGAAGAGGGTTTCAATCTGGCGCGGGAGCACGAAATCGAGTCGTTGTTCGCGGTTTCGAATGGCTATGTCGGTTCCCGCGCGTCTCTCGCGGAAGGAAGCCCATTGTCGGATCCCGCAACGTTCATCGCTGGAGTTTACGACACCGATTCATCCGCCCAAGGTGATCCCGTTCCGGAACTCGCCGCGGCTCCCGATTGGATGCAGCTGAGCTTGCTGATCGGCGGACAGGAGTTCCGTCTCGATCAGGGCGGTTACCTTTGGCACCGCCGCGTGATCGATATGCGGCACGGTATTCTGTGGCGCGAATTTGACTACCGGGCGGGGAACGAAGGGCTGATTCACGTACGTGCCTGCCGTTTGGCTTCGCTTGCCGACCGGCATGTTCTCTTTCAGTGCATACAACTGAACGCGGAAAACCAGTTTCCCCGAATTCATCTCCGGGCGCTGACCGAACCGGAGGTCGAACGTCCCGGCCGGGTACGTCTAACGCCAGAACCCTGTCCGCCTTCGGAAATTGGCCCCGATTCGCCCTATCTGCTCGAGCTGTGCACGCGAACCACGCAAATCAAGGTCGTGGTCGCTACCGCGGGCCGACTGCGGATCGGCGGCAAGGTCGTCCCGCCGCAAGTCGAACCGCTGCCGGACCGACGCGTCGAGTCCTGGGAGCTGGATATCGAGCCGGGGAAAACTTATCGGTTCGACCGTTTGGTCGTGATCTACACCTCGCGGGAGACCGAGCGACCGGCCGCCATGGCTGCGGACCATTTGGGGAGGCTGTTGAATTCCGCTCCGGAAGACGTGATCGATGCTCACTCGCGGGCTTGGGAAGAGCGCTGGCGGGAAAGCGACGTCGAAATCGAGGGAGACGAGGCATTGCAGAGGGCCGTGCGGTTCGCATGTTATCACCTGATCGGGGCCGCCAACCCGGAAGACGAGCGGGTTTCCGTCGGTGCTCGGGCTCTGACCGGCGAAGCCTACAAAGGCCACGTCTTCTGGGACACCGAAATCTTCATGCTGCCCTTCTACATTTTCACCCATCCCCCTTCGGCACGGGCACTCCTGATGTATCGGTATCACACTTTGCCGGCCGCACGGGAAAAGGCGCGTCGGCTGGGCTACCAAGGAGCGCTGTACGCCTGGGAATCGACCTACACCGGCGAAGAGACCACGCCGGGTTACAGCATAACCCCCGACGGCGAGATCAAGCCCATTCTCAACGGCGTGCTGGAGCACCATATCAGCGCCGATGTCGCTTATGCCGTTTGGCAATACTGGCAGGCGACCGCGGACGAGGCGTTTCTTTTGCAAGCCGGTGCGGAGATTCTGTTCGAAACCGCACGATTTTGGGCGAGCCGGGGCCTTTTGGAGGAGGATGGACGCTATCACATCCGGGAAGTCATCGGTCCCGACGAGTATCACGAGGGCATGGACGATAACGCTTTTACCAACCTGATGGCGCAATGGAACCTGGAACGTGCCGCGGAGGCGGCGCGCGTCGTCGCCGATCGGTGGCCGGATCGCTGGCTGGAGCTTGCGCGCCGCCTCGATGTAAACGAGGACGAACCCGACACATGGCGGGACTTGGCGCGGCGAATGTATACCGGGTTCGATCCGAAGACAGCGCTGTTCGAGCAGTTCAAGGGGTACTTCGAACTGGAAGACATCGACCTCGCCCGATACGGTCCCCGTATCTTGCCGATGGATATGATTCTCGGGCGAGAGCGGACGCAGTTGAGCAAAGTCGTCAAGCAGGCCGATGTCGTAATGCTGATCTATTTGTTCTGGGACCGGTGGTCGCCCGAGGCGCGTGAGGCCAATTTCCGCTATTACGAGCCGCGTACCTCCCACGGAAGCTCCCTGAGTCCGTCCATTCATGCCGCCGTGGCCGCTCGGCTGGGCGATATCGAAACCGCCATGCGCTACTTCCGCCAGGCCTCGGAAATCGATCTTACCAACAATATGGGAAACGCAGCGGGAGGCGTTCATGCCGCGGCGCTAGGTGGGTTGTGGCAGGCCGTGGTTTTCGGCTTCGCGGGATTGAGCGTGCGGTCGGACGGGTTGGGCTTTACGCCCCACTGTCCGCAAGAATGGCGAGCGCTCCGTTTTCGGTTGGTTTGGCGGGGCGTCTGCCTGCACGTGGACGTTAGGCCCGAAACCGTCGAAATCGTCGCGGAGTCGGGCGAGCCCGTGGTAATTCAGGTAGGGGACGCGTCGCCCGCGCGGTTCGTATCCGGCCAGCGCGTTCGCTGGAAACTGGTTGAAGGAGTCTGGAAGGAGGTTTCAACATGAGCGATGAGCGTGCGGAAAGGAACACAGTCGTATTGCCGCTCGATACAACGTCCCGGTCCGCTGCCATATTGCCGGTCGCGAAGACCGTCATCCAACTCGCGGAGGCAACCCCGTGCGTTGTGCAAACCGAATGGCCGACAAGTTCTCTTCCGGAGTTGAAGAAGAAATTTCCCAGCCTGAAAGCACTGCTCAAACATGCCATCATCGCCCCGATGCAAGGGCAGCCGGCCGAGGGGATTGTCCGTGCGGCTACGGAGTGGCGCAGCCTATGCATCGTCATGGCAATGCACGAGGGCAAGAAGATGCCCGATACCGGGCTCGATTCCACTGCCGAAGGGGTTCTTCGGGAGATGCCTTGCCCGGTCGTGCTGGTGCCGCCGGAACGCGAGCCGACGCCGTGGCGCATTCGGCAAGTGGTACTGCCCCAGGATGGTACGCCCGAGACCGCCCGAGCGCTGGGTCCGGCCATCACGCTTGCCGGGCGCACTGGCGCCAGTTTGTTGGTCCTGCATGTGTCCGGTGCACATGCCCCTCCGCCGCAGGAACCTGGCACATTGACCGCACCCCAATATGTCGATCAGCCCCAGCATGAATGGCCCGCCTGGGCACAGGAATTTCTGGAGCGGGTAAGATACTTGTCCGGAGAACCGGTTAAGGGCGGAATTCGGATGTTCATGGCGCGCGGCGAGCCCGGTCCCGAGATCGTGCGCTTCACCCACAGTCGCGGGGCCGATCTGATCGTTCTGTCATGGCATGGCGAACTGGCGCCGCGTTGCGCTCTCACCCTGCGCTACGTGCTCCAGTATGCGCCATGCCCGGTCCTGGTTTTGCCAGAGAGCCGCGAACAATCCGGCTTGCCTTTTCATCCCCGATCGGGCGAGAGGACGTTCTAGTCCGTGCTCAGTTCGACGAGGTCCGCCACCACAATATCCGCCCCCGCCGTTTTCAGGGCGTCTGCATGGCCGGTTCGGTCGACGCCGACGACGCAGCCGAACCCTCCTCTGCGACCTGCTTCGACTCCGGCGATGGCGTCTTCCACAACCACCGCGCGGGGTGGCTCAACGGCGATCCGCCTGGCGGCCTCGAGAAAGGAATCCGGCTCCGGTTTGCCGCGCAAACGCATTCGTTCCAAGTCGATCCCGTCGACCCGCGTATCGAACAAGTCGCTCAACTGCGCCGCCTCCAGGACTTCGGCACAGTTCCGGCTTGCCGACACGACGGCCGTCGCGAACTTCTTCGCTCTCAGTTCATGAATCAGGTCGACGCTCGATGGATAGATCTCGGCACCGCGGCTCCGGAGGAGTTCCAGATAGAGGACGTTCTTCTTGTTGCCGAGCCCGCAGACGGTCTCCCGGTCCGATCCATCGCCGGGCTCGCCGTAGGGAAGCGCAATGCCGCGCGAGGCCAGAAAGGCGGCTACGCCGTCGTAGCGAGCCTTGCCGTCGATGTAAAGCCGATAGTCCGAATCTGCATCGAAACTACGCTGGGGCTCTCCGACACGAGCCGCGTACCGCTGCAGAAAGTCGTCGAAAAGAGTCTTCCACGCGATTTTGTGGAGCGTCGCCGTTTGCGTGATCACGCCGTCCAAGTCGAAGATGACGGCATCGTAATCTCTCCGCGTGATCGCGTGCGAGGATGAGCGGATATTCATAACACCTCCGTAGTGCCTTCGAAAAAACTTCCGTATATCGATTGGACCTCAGGCAATGGGAAATCTGACAAGAAAGCGGTGTGCGCCGGAAAAGTGCCGCACGACAATTGAATCGCATTGTCTTGGGCGGCAAACTGTTCGAGCACCGGACTCTGGGTAGAACGACGGCAGGCCGCGCCGCAGACCGGTAATCCTAGAAACGGCAGTTGACCGCTTCGATGCACCAGAATAGCCTTTCAAGTCTTAACCGTCACCGCTTCTATCCGCTTCACCGTTTAGGTGAGGCCGCTACGCACCCGATTGCACGGCGGGCGGGCCGCCTGGCGGCGTTGCTCCTTCTTGCGGGGGACGGCCCCGCGGCGGCGTCGCGCCTTGCCAGCCGTCCCGCCCGCCGCACACTCGGACGCGTCCAACTGCCGTTTCTAGGATAATTCCAATAATAAGGAGCACCTGATGAGTGATACGACCAGCGATTCGCCGGAAAAGACGGGTGAAGTCACCGCTTGGCACAATATTTCGGCGGAACAGTCGATAGAACGCCTGGAGACCGACCGGCGGCATGGGCTTTCCGAAGCCGAAGTCCGCGAGCGGCTGGCACGCTTCGGCCCGAACCGCCTGCCGCCGGCCCGCAAGCGCAGCGCCCTGCTGCGGCTACTGTCGCAGTTCAACAATCTGCTGATTTACGTTCTTCTCGCGGCGGCGACAGTCACCCTGCTGCTGGGAGATTACGTGGACACCGCCGTGATCGTGGCCGTCGTGGTGCTCAATGCCTTTATCGGCTTCATTCAGGAGGGCAAGGCCGAAGCGGCTATCGAGGCGGTGCGAAACCTGTTGTCGCCCTCCGCCGCGGTGCTGCGGGAAGGGCGCAGAATGACGGTTCCGGCCGAACAATTGGTGCCGGGCGACCTGGTGCTGCTGCAATCCGGCGATAAAGTACCGGCGGACTTGCGCCTGGTCGAGGTCCGAAGCCTGCGCATCGACGAAGCCGTGCTTACCGGCGAATCGGTGCCGGTAGAGAAATCCGTGGCGCCGGTGGCTCCCGATGCGCCGGTGGGCGATCGGCTGTGCATGGCCCATTCCGGCACGCTAGTGACATACGGACAAGGCATAGGCGTGGTGGCCGCCACCGGCACGGCCACCGAAATCGGCCGCATCAGCACGATGCTGGCGGAGGTCGGCGCTTTGGTCACGCCGCTGCTCAAAAAGATCGAGCAGTTCGCCCGGTGGCTGACCGCCATCATCTTGGGCTCGGCCGCGGCGACTTTTGCTTTCGGCTGGCTGACCCGCGGTCTAGGGCTGGAAGAGATGTTCATGGCGGCGGTGAGCCTGGCGGTCGCGGCGATCCCGGAAGGCTTGCCGGCTATCGTCACCATCACATTGGCGGTCGGCGTGCAGCGCATGGCGCAGCGGAACGCCATCCTGCGCAAGCTGCCGGCGGTGGAAACCCTGGGTTCGGTCACCGTGATCTGCTCCGACAAGACCGGTACTCTGACCCGCAACGAAATGACCGTGCAGACGTTGGCGACGGCCGAAGACGAAATTCAGGTGAGCGGCGCCGGTTACAGTCCGCAGGGCGGCTTCAGCCGGGGCGATGCCGAAGTATTCGCGGCGGATTTGCCCCACCTCTTGGATCTGGCCCGTGCCGGGCTGCTGTGCAACGACGCGGCCCTCCACGAGGAGGACGGAACCTGGCGCCTGGAAGGAGACCCCACCGAGGGCGCTCTGGTGACCTTGGCGTACAAGGCCGGATTGAATCCCGCGTTCGAGCAGGAAGCCCTGCCGCGCATCGACGCCATCCCTTTCGAATCGCAGCACCGCTTCATGGCCACTCTGCACCGCGACCATTCCGGCCATGGATTGATCTTCCTGAAAGGGGCGCCGGAAGTCGTGCTGGAACGCTGCAATCGGCAGCGCCGCGAAGGACAGGACGAGCCTATCGACCCCGCGCTTTGGCACCGAAGAACGACCGAGATCGCCGCCCGCGGCCAGCGGCTTCTGGCGCTCGCCATAAAGCCTTTGACCGAACCGCCCGGATCCCTGACCTTCGAAGACACCGAAGGCGGCTTCACCCTGCTCGGGGTGGTCGGCATGATCGACCCGCCGCGGCCGGAAGCGGTGGATGCCGTGGCCCGCTGCCAAAGTGCCGGCATAAGGGTCAAGATGATTACCGGCGACCATGCCGCGACCGCCAGCGCGGTGGGCACGCAGCTCGGCATCGGCGACGGCGCGCGGGCATTGACCGGCGCGGAGATCGAGAAGCTCGACGACGAGGCTCTGCGGAACCAGGCTAGGGAGGTCGAGGTGTTCGCGCGAGCCAGTCCGGAACACAAGCTGCGCCTGGTGAGAGCCTTGCGTGAGGAAGGCCACGTGGTATCGATGACCGGCGACGGCGTGAACGACGCCCCGGCGCTCAAGGCCGCCGACATCGGCGTGGCCATGGGGCAGCGGGGTACCGAGGCCGCCAAGGAAGCCGCCGAAATGGTGCTGGCCGACGACAATTTCGCGACCATTGCCACGGCCGTGGAGGAAGGGCGTACGGTTTACGATAACTTGCGCAAGACCATCCTGTTCACCATGCCCACGAACGGCGGCGAAGGCGGGGTGATCATCATTGCGATCCTCCTGGGTACGGAGCTACCCGTCACCCCTCTGCAAATCCTCTGGATCAATCTGGTGACGGCAGTGACTCTGGCGCTGACCCTGGCCTTCGAACCGCCGGAAGGCGATTTGATGCAACGTCCGCCGCGTCCGCCCCGCGAACCGCTGGTGACGCGTTACATGCTGTGGAGGATCGCCTACGTCTCGCTGCTTCTGGTCGGAGCGACCCTGGGACTGTACAAATGGGAAATCGGCCAAGGCTCGTCGGTGGAGTTGGCGCGCACCGCGGCGGTCAACGCATTGGTTGCCGGTGAACTGGTCTATCTGATCAACAGCCGCTTCTTCCTGGCTCCGAGCCTTTCGTTGCGCGCCTGGTTCGGCAATCGATACGCCATTCTGGCCATTGTCATATTGATCGGTTTGCAGTTGGTGTTCACCTATGCGCCGTTCATGCAGAGCGCCTTCGGTGCCCGCGATCTGAGCGGCGAAGCGTGGCTCCGGATTGCTGGCGCGGCCTTGGCGGTTTTCCTGGTCGTCGAGCTGGAAAAAGCGGTCGTTCGCCGGCTCGGGAAACCGGTATTGGGCAAGCCCGTGCGGCCCGTGGCGCCGGAGATCCGACCGGCGCGCCTTTGGGATCGGGCCGCTGCGGTGTTGGCCGGCCTGTTCGGGCTTGTCCTGCTTTGGCAGCTGTTGGAGGTTTCGGTACGCCTTTACGCCTTGGCGGCGGGTGCCCAAGTCGGTCCGATTACGACTATCGGAATGATTCTCGCGGTTTTCGCCGCCTTGTTGTCCTTGGTGTTGATCGTAGAGGCACTGCTCGGCATCAAAGCGAATAAGGGATCGTTGACGGCGCTGAAATTGCTGATTCCGGCGCTGCTTCTGGCCGTCGCTTGGCACGCGCCGCTGTATCCGTTCGAACCATGGCACCTTCCTTGGCTGCTCGCGGCGAGCACGACGCTGGTCGTCTTGGGAATCGCTTATCTGATCCTGTCGCTGATGGTTCGCCGGACCGGCCCGCCCGATAGCCTCTAATCCCGATCGGCATTCGAGTGAACATTACATAGGCGGGTTAGCCCCTCGGCTCCGCTCGGGACAGGCCCTTCGACGGAGCTCAGGACAGGCCCTTCGACAGGCTCAGGACAGGCTCCGCGTAGCCCACCGACCCTTCGACTTGGCTCAGGACAGGTCCGAGGTCGCTTGGTGGGTTACGGCGCACGCGAAGCACGGTGATCGGCGGTCGGTCAGTGCTGATGTGCGCCTAACCTACCATCGATGGGTTTCGCTTCGCTCTACCCATCCTACAAAATGAATGCCTGATTGAACGCGATTTGGAATAACTATCGGCGATCCGCAACGCGCGTGTCAGTGTCCGGGGATCGCACGATCAGCATTTCATCGCCGCCTCTCTGAAACTCGTAGGGCACCTTGACGGTCGCGATCCGGTAACCTTCGGTGGTCAGTTGCGCCACTACGCCGTCGAGATGGCGCGATCTGACCGCGCCGAGTTCCAGCAGGGGGAAGACGCGGACCTCCGCTGCCACGCGGCAAAGCTCGCGCAGGGACTGCAAGTGGAATGCCGCGTCGAAATGAGCGCTGTAGAGAAACAGAAAGTGCGAGCACAATGCGAGGTCGAAAGAACGCTCGGCAAAAGGCAAACACGGAAGCTCGGCGTCGATATACCGTCCCTCGCGTTGTCCCTCGGGGTAATCCGCCAGGAACGCACGCATGGCGCGCAGGCGCATTTCGCCGAGTTCATCGACGGAGCGGATATGCGACCAGACGAATTCGTCGGCATTCTTGCGTGTCTGCTCGATCACGAGGGGAAAAGTGTCGTCTATGCGAGAGGAAATCTCCCGTGCCGTAAACCGATAGAGCGGATCGACCGAGACCACCCCGCCGCCATGTGCCGTCAGCTCCGCATTAAAGCTGGCGGGACCGTCTCCGCAGCCGAGTATTCTTCTTCCGAGTTCGTGCGGTTTCAATGCAAACATGGCGACATATTCGGCGAAAGAGCGTCCCCACGGAACGACTTGATCGAGGTGAAAAGCCATTCACGTTATCCTTTCAAATCCGATGATGCAATTGATCGATCGTACGGGTGACGAGAGCATCCGTAAAGCGGTGAAGCCGATCGCTTCTGTCAGCGATGAGGTTCACCGGCGCGTTCCGGCTGATGGACGACTTCCATAATACGCACTTTGAGAAGCCCGCCCCCGGGACTGGGCCATTCGATCTGGTCCCCCGCGGAAAGGCCCAGCAGCGCGCCGCCCACCGGGGCGAGAATGGAAATCTTGTCCCCTTTGGTATCGATATCCTTGGGATAAACCAGTGTCCGGGAAAATTCCTGTCCCGTCGACTCGATGGTGAAGCGAACCGTCGAGTTCATGGTTACCACGGATGGCGGCACATTCTGCGGATCGACCACCTCGGCGCGTTCGAGCTCCGCTTGCAAATCGGCCTTACCGGGGAAAGCTTCTGCCGGAAGCGAATCGAGCAGGTCTTCCAGCCGTTCCAAGTCCGTTGACGAAACGATAATGTTGGGCTTTCTCTCCATTGATGTGTCCTCGTCATCCGGAGCAACATAGATGAATCAGCGCCCTGAACAGGCGAATCGTTAAAAAAGCGGTATCTTGCGTCACCGACACTCCTGGCCGGCCCGATCCTTCAGCATACGCGCGAATGTGGTCTCCACATAAATATTGAGACCGCGAACGATGTAGTCGTTCCGCGTTGGAGGCTGCGGGTACAAGTTATTTCACCAAAGAGTGAATGCAAAATTCGTTTCGGTCGATCGGAAAGCGTCATCGTGCCTAATACCATCGGCCGCCGGGCGATGATTATCGGTGAAGTACCGCTTACGCCACGGTTGTCTAAAAGTTGTGCCGATTGGAAATCGGAAATGGAATTATGAGGTGAAAGATGAAGCGCATCATTATGGCTATTTCCTTGTTGACGACGTTCGTTTTGAGTGGCGTAGGCTTTGCTCAAACGGAGCCGGAACACATAAAACACGTAAGAGAAGCACGCCAGCATGTGACCATGGCTGTGACGGAGGGCGAAAAGGGCGATGCGAAGGCACTCGTGCAACATGCCCAGGTCGGCTTGGACCATGTCAGAATGGCGCAGAAGGAAAAACAGCTTGCTGATCTGGATAAGGCTGCCACAAGTCTGGAAGGTGCTATTAGTCAAGGCCAAGCAGGCGATGTGAAAAAAGCAACCGAACAGGCTAAAGAGTCGGTTGAATATCTTGATGCGGTACTAAGCGGGCTCGGTGGATAAACCGGTAGCTTGCGACGAGTTATCACGGGCGCGTCGGCGGTGATTCAAAACGCCGACGTTGCTCTGAAGTCTTCGTTCGTGGCACTGGTTACAGGCGGTACCGGATTGGCGTATCCCGCCGAAGTTCGCCGCAGCCTACACTGAAGCTTTTCTGAAAGGGAAGTCCGCCTTCGGTATTTTTCAGGAATTTCTTGAGTAGAAAAGGTACCTCGCGGGGCTGCATTTCCGGGCTAGAGCATTTTCATACCTACGGTATGGGCACTCGCGCGTAGGTCGGGGAATCCCTCCCAATCGCAAACGGTCGCTTTAGTCGCGACCCTTCCAATCGCAAACGTCGCTTTAGTCGCGACCTTCCAATCGCAAACGGTCATCCGGGGAAGGGGCTGGCCGGGAGCGCCGAAGCCGCCCTTCCCGACGGTGCCGTTGGGCCAACGGGTTCGTCGGCAAAGGATTGCCGACCTACGAAAGCTTGAGTCGATCTACCCTGGCCGAAGGCGCCAACGACTCCTGCCAGGCCTGTTTTGCCCTACGAGCGAGATTAAAACGCTCTAGCACTATTCGCTGCCAACCCGAAACTGCCTACTGATCCGATTCAATTCGCAAATACAGAATCGAACCCGTTTCCAGAACCAGAGAAACAACTAAGCCGACGAGCCTGGTTGCGGAGAATAACGCCCTCAATCTCCGCATAAAATGCATCGAATATCTTGCATCTGCAGAGAATGCTGCCCATAATCGCCGCATGCAAAGCGGAGATTACACTTACATCTGGCAAGCCAACGATTGGCCCAAATGGCGCTATGACCTAGCGGTGCTCGCTGGTCCTTTAGCGGACGTCAGTCGCACCCAAGGGCTGTTGATGGGACGTCTGGCCGATGTTGGCATGGCATTGCGTGACCAGGCCAGCCTAGCTGCGCTCACCGAGGATGTGGTCAAGACCAGCGAGATCGAGGGCGAACAGCTCAACGTCGAGTCTGTCCGATCCTCCATCGCCCGCCGTCTTGGCGTAGACATCGGTGCCCTGGCTCCGGTGGACCGTCACGCCGAAGGTGTGGTCGAGATGGTGCTTGACGCCACGGCCAACCGCGATGCTCCAGTCACACGGGCGAGATTGTTCGGTTGGCACGCTGCGCTCTTTCCAACCGGGTACTCCGGCCTCGCCCGGATCAAGGTCGGCGGGTGGCGCGACGATGCCGGCGGCCCGATGCAGGTAGTGTCCGGCCCCATCGGCCGCCAGCGGGTGCATTTCGAGGCGCCCCCGGCGGATTGCCTGGAAAGCGAGACAGGACGTTTTCTCGGCTGGTTAAATGGCGAAACCGGCGAGCTGCCGCTCATCAAGGCGGGACTCGCTCACTTGTGGTTCGTCACCTTGCATCCATTCGACGACGGCAACGGTCGTATCGCCCGTGCCATTGGCGACCTGCTGCTCGCGCGCGCCGACGGCAGCCCGCAGCGTTTCTATAGCCTGTCGGCGCAGATTCAGCGGGAACGCACAGCCTACTACGACATCCTGGAGCGCACCCAGAAAGGTACGCTTGATGTTACCAAGTGGCTCCTCTGGTTCCTGGACACCTTGTATAGAGCCGTCAATCAGGCGCAGTTCGCTCTCGATGCTGTAATAACCAAGGCGCGCTTCTGGCAGCGCTTCGCGGGCACGCCGATGAACGAGCGACAGGTGAAATTGCTCAACCGGTTGCTCGACGGCTTCGAAGGCAAGCTCACCAGCCGTAAGTGGGCGGCGATTGCCAAGTGTTCGCAGGACACGGCCTTACGCGATATCAACGAACTGTTGGCACGCAGCGTATTGCGCAGGTCCGCAGCGGGCGGGCGCAGCACCAGCTACGAGTTGAGCGGACCGCTGGTGGACGATCGCACATGAGTAAATCCCTGAACGACGACAAAACCACAAGCAGTGATCCCGCCGAAACCGCTTTCCTGAATCTGCTCGGCCAAGATATCGCAGCCCGTCGAGAACGGCTGCAGACGGTCGATACTGACCTGGTTCGCCGCGTCCGATCGCTGGTTCGGGAGCTTGATTGAGCTAGGAAACCGCTGAATAAAACCAAATTGGTCGACGGGGCGGCATGAATGAGCGTCGCGTCCACCATCGTGCCGCCTTTGAGCAAACGACCTTTTTGTTCCAACACATCATTGATGGTGTTCATCAGCTTGGCAGTCGACTCGTGCCGCTCCAGCAAGCGACGGAAGTTGAGGATGGTCGTTTCATCCGGCAGCGCGTCTTCCACGAGTTCCAGCCCGGCGAACCGCCGCATCGACTCAATCTCGTACAAGGCGTCTTCCATGCCCGGATCGGACAGCGCATACCACTGCTGCAGAAAGTAGATCCGCAACATCGCTTCCAGTGGCATGGGCTGACGACCCCGACGCCCAGCTTTGGGGAAATACGGCTCAATGACCGCCAACAGCGCGTCCCAAGGCACCGCCTGTTCCATTTCGGCCAGGAATTTCTCCCGCCGGGTCTGTTTTTTCTTGGCATCAAACGTCAACGAGGCAAAGCTGGCTTGTTTTATCAAGTCACCACTCCAGTAGCCTGGGGCAAGCTTGCCATGGCGATTTATTCAGAGATTCCCTAAGAATCAGAAATCAAAAATATCGGCAGAAATATCAAAATCAGTTCTTGCGTCTCGTTGATCCAAATATCTATACCTGGCTCTGTGAGAGTTTTGTGACGAATAATTTGACCGCCATGCAGTTTTCGTAACGTTGGCTTCAATACTATTTTTGTTCCTTAATACTCGCGTCATATTTAAATTAAATGACAATTGGATTGCGGTTCCGTTTTAAATCGCCGGATTGCAATTCCGATTACTTAGAGTCCGTATCCCAACATCGCCCTAGTGTTCACCGGTTTCGTCGCCAACTGCTGGTATTAGCTTGGGCTGTCCCTTCAAAGTCAGATCATCGTTACATCAAACTGCAACAATAACACTATCAAATTTGTAACAATTCCTCTTTATAGTGTCGAAGCTTCACCAATATATTCCGCCCTTAAAAACTGGACTGGCGCTTGGTGAAAACATCTATATACAAAGAAACCGTTTTTTTACAAGAGTGTCAGTATGAGCCATATCGAAAATCGTACGCTTAACTTCACTCCGAAGTTATTTGCCAATTGGGCTCACGCCGCCCGTTCTGACTCGGTTTCGAGTTTTATCCGCGGAATTCTTTTGAGTCTGTCAGGAACTCTGTTCCTTCAGTATTCAATGCTCGCAAATGCCGATATGCGCCCGCCGACGCCCGGTATCGAGGCGCTCGATATCGAACGGAAGGCGGACGAAATCCAGGCCGGCTACATCGGCGAATTCCGAAAGATGACCTTGACCCTGATCAATGCGGAAGGCCAGGAATCCCAGAGGAAATTGGATTTCTGGGGGCATGAGGAACCGGATAGGCACGACAAGACACTCGTAAGGTTCTCTTTTCCGCCGGATATCAAGGATACCGCTCTGCTTACCTATGAAAAGGGCGCCGAAGACGACGATCAATGGCTGTACTTGCCGGCACTCAAGCGGGCCAAGCGGATTGCATCCTCCAACAAAAGCGGCTCTTTCATGGGGTCTGAATTTGCCTATGAAGATCTCGTAGTCCGTCAATTCGAAAAGTACAACTTCAAGTATCTCGGTGACGATACGGTTGATGGAAAAGACTGCTATGTCATGGAGCGGACGCCGAAAAACTCAAACTCGGGATATTCGAAGATTATTAGATGGCGCTATAAGGACAATTTGCAAGAGGCAAAAAGCCAGTATTTCGATCGAAAAGGGGAGCTTATCAAAGAGCGTTTCCTTGAGGGGCATCACCAAGTTGAGGGAATCTGGCGCTCCAAAAAAATTACGGTCAGAAACGTTCAAACCAAGAAAGCATCAACGCTTAGCTTTGACGAAATCAAGCTGAAAATTCCCACCGATGCGAGCATGTTTACGGTTCGGGGGCTTGAATCGCCGCGTTGAAATAGAGTCTTGGGCATTTCTATAAAACCGGTAAACAAGAAGAGTTGTACTTCGGACAATGCCGTTAAATTAAGGCGAATGACGTCACCCCGGCAGGGAAGGGTGGCTTCGGTGCTCCAATCGCAAACGGTCATCCCAGGAGCGCTGGGATGACCCTTCCAATCGCAAACGGCCTGGCCGGGAGCGCCGGCCACGCCCTTCCCGAAGACACCGTTTGCGATTGGAATGCCGGGGTCCAGAAGCCATGGATGGCAGAGGCGTGTCACTTCCCTGTGCTCTGGATTCATGCCGCACAGTCCCTGTGCGGCACCCTACGGGCGCTTCGCGTGCAAATCGGCCATCCTGCCGATTTGTCCGGCACAAATTTGCCAGGAGCAAATTTGGACGTGCGGAGCACGGTCCGTAGGACGAACCCCAGGGATGGGGTGAGCAATCCCTGCCGGAAGGGGCGTTCTGGCGCTCCCAGAACGACCGTTTGCGATTGGAATGACGGCTTAACTTAACGGCATTGGTACTTTGGACGGACGTTAGTTACTCCAGCGATCTGGCCATCTTTCCTTGGTCTTGCCAAAGGTAATTGAGCGTCTGTTAAAAACCTCCGATCGAGAATATACCTAACGAAAGCATCGGATGGCTGAAACTCTATTTTTCACGGAAAAGACCATGCCCTTTCAGCAGGCTTTTTCAGCAAGTGCAGGATTTGGAATTGAATTAGGGGCATTCTTGTTAAAGCTGCTAATAACTGCTTTGGGGTTTTATTTGATGTTGTCACCGGAATTTGGGTTTTGTGAGGGCGAAACCAGTTCAGAAGGTCTATCCGGGATCGGTTCTTGGATGGAAAAGCTGAATATTGCGGGCAGCTTCGATTACGAGACTTATCAGTATCCTGAGACGCCTCTTTTTCCTGGGCAGATCGAGCAGAATCACGCATTACGACTCGACTTTCGATCGGAAGTAAGCATTGGAGAAAACTGGCGCGCCGCTATAGCGCCGTTTGCCCGCTATGACTTCATGGATGATCGACAAAATACTATTCGCCTCAACGAAGCGTGGGTCGAATACAGCACAGAAAACTGGGATTTTAGGATTGGAAATCAGATTTTCACCTGGGGCCAGATGGAGAGCGTAAACCGAATAGACGTACTCAATCCTAGGGATTTTCGGGACGATGTGATCGAGCCGAGCAAAATCGGTATACCTGCGGCTCTATTCCGTTGGAAATTCGATAACAGCGATATCAGTGCGTATTCGATTCCCTACTACATTCCCGACAGCTTTCCGGGGCCGGATAACTTCTACAGTCTCAGTGGCGGTGCTCCGATTCGCGAACCGGCGGAACGATTCGAGGAACAGTGGGCGATCCGCTACTTCTATGCAGGCGACGGCTTCGATTTTGCCTTGAGTTGGGCGAACGTCATCGAAAGGCTGCCGATTTTCGATATGAACGAGGCGGGGACGAAGTTGATCGGGACCCCCTACAAATCCAACCGCCTCGGTTTTGAATTCACCAAAGTTATCGAGAGCCTGATCGTCAAGGGAGAGGGATTCTATCGCTTTCCCGAGACCGAACTGCTTGCGCCGGGATTCTTTTACACCGCGGGGTTGGAATACACCTTTCCCGCGATTGTCGGCCTATCCGATTTGACGCTGTTTACCGAATATTTCGGGAAAGTTGGTGATGGGCAAGTCAGATTCCAGATACTCGAGAACAGCCTTTTCACCGGTTTTCGTTTGACGGTCAACGACCTGGCCCGCCAGGAGTTCGAGGTCGGGGCCATAAACAATTTCAAGCCGGCCGGCACCTGGCTCGTGCGAGCCCGATATGCCCGTGACATCGTCGAGCAGCTCCGGTTCGAGGTGACGTATACGGACTCTTTCGGGTTTTTCGTTTTCCCGGATCAGGACGAAGACGGTGACGGCGCCTTTCGGGTGCGGCTGAGATACAGTTTTTAATTCAATTTTCGGCGGGATGCTATGCGTGAGAAGAAACTGGTAACGGCTTACGCCAACTGGGTCATCAGGAACCGGATCTGGGTGATCGTGGCGAGCCTTGCCGTGATCGTCTTTCTGGGCGGGTTTCTGGGAAGGCTGTCCTTCGACTCGAACTATCGCATCTGGTTCGACGAGGAGGACCCTTATCTAAAAAGCTACGATCTTTTCGTCAAGGAGTTCGGCCACGATGATATGTTCGTCGTGGCGTTCGAAGAGCCGCAGGGGATTCTTCAGCCGAAGCCCCTCGAAACCATCCAGCGTCTTACCGACAAATTCTGGCACGTAGCCGGCGTGATCCGGGTGGATTCGCTTTCCAACTTCCAGGCGTTGCGGGGCGATGCCGAAGGCTTCAGCGCCGAGGCCCTGTTCCCGAGCGACAAGCCGGTCACCCCGGAGCGCATCGCGGCAGCCCGGAGTTATATCGACCAGGACCCGCTGGTGACCGGTTCTCTGATCTCCCCGGATCGGAAAGTCGGCATCATTCGAGCGCGCATCGCGCCGGTCGCCGTGACGCCCGAGTTGCCGGCGAAGGTCTACAACCAGTTGATGCAAATCCTGGACGAGGAGAAAGCCCGGAGCGGCTACGAGTTTTACCTAGCCGGCGGTCCCATCACCGACCAGGCTTTCGACCAGGTGGCGCAGAAGGATATGGGATTCCTGGTCCCGCTGTTGCTGGTCATTCTGGGTGTGGTGTGGTTCATCCTGTTCCGCTCGATCCTCGGAGTCCTGCTGTCCCTCGGCATCTCTCTCCTGAGCGTGATCGGCGCCATGGGCCTTACCGGACTCGTGGGCCATAAACTGAACGTGGTCACCACCACGACGCCGCAGTTGCTCATCGGTATCGCCGTGGCGGGCTGCGTCCATATGGCGGCGATGTTCGTCAAAGCCAAGCGCAACGGTCTGAATTCCAGGGACGCCGTCAAGGAGTCGCTGCGGATCAATCTGAGCGCGATCGTCATGACCTCGGTCACGACGGCGATCGGTTTCTTCTCCTTTTATTTAACGGCCACCATCATTCCTCTCAAGCTGTTCGGTTTCGAGGCCGGTTGCGGCACTTTGCTGATTCTGTTCCTGACTCTGACCCTGCTGCCGGCGCTGTTGAGTTTCTTCCCGGAAAAGACGCCGCGTCCCGTCTTCGATTCCGAGTGGTTCAAGGGTTTTCTGGATCGGCTGCGTTGGGCGTCCATACACCGCAGCAGGCAGGTGGTCCTGGGCTGGCTCGTCTTCATCGGCATCTTTGCGGCTTTCCTGCCGATGCTCACGGTCGATTCCAATCCGGTGTCCTATTTCCGCTCCAGCTTCTGGTTCGCCGAATCGGTCCATTTCCTGGAGGAGAAGGGCTCGGGCGGGGCGGTGTACGAGCTGGTCGTACGCGGCAAGGGCCCGGATTCCATCAAGACCGTGGAGTATATGCGCGACCTGGATGCCTTCACGCAGTACCTGGCCCAGGAAGCGCCGGGCGGGCTGAGCAACGTCTACTCCCTGTCCACCGTGCTGCGCAATGTCAATCGCGCCCTGCACGAGGACGATCCCAGTTTCCATACCCTTCCCGATGACAACGATTCGATCGCCCAATATTTGTTCCTCTACAGCCTCTCGGTGCCGGTGGGTCAGGACATCAACGACCGTTTCAACGTCGATTATTCCGCGAGCCGCGTGACTGTGATCCGCGCCCTGGTCCCGACCCGCGCCAGCCGCGAAAACATGGACATCATCAGCGACTGGGCGGCCAAGAATCTCAAGAACGTAAAGGTCGAGTTCACCGGCCGCGACGTGTTGTACACCAACATGGGCAACAATGTCTCGGACAGCCTCATCAGTTCATTCGCCGTGTCGGTGGTAGGGGTGACCGTTCTCATCGGCCTGCTGTTCCGTTCCTGGCAATTGGGCCTCGCCAGCACGCTGCCCAATTTTCTGCCCGTCCTCGTTGCCCTGGGGTTCATGGGCATGGCCGGCATCTACCTGGATATCGGCACCATCATGGTGGCGAGCATCGGTTACGGTATCGCCGTCGACGACACCATCCATTTCTTCAGCCATTACCGGGAGGCGCGGCGGGCCGGGCACACCGCGCGCGAGGCGATCGGGGAGGCGTTCTCCGACGTGGGCATTTCCATCACCTTCACCACGGCGGTGCTGGTTCTGGCGTTCTGCGTGTTTCTGTTCGGCGATTTCATGCCGAACGTTTACAAGGGCTTGCTGGTGGGCTTGTTCCTGGTCGTCGCCCTGGCGGCCGACCTGTCCATCACGCCGGCCGTCCTGTCCCTGATCGATAAGCCGCGCCGTCTCCTAGCCCGCATTTCTCACACCCCTCCTACTGCGGACGCCGATCCACTCGCTGTGGCGCACCGTACTCCCTCGCGCCGGCTCGACGTAGAGTCGGCTACGCCTTCGCCGCCGCTCGGTCCGTGCGGCACGCCACAGCGGCGTCTCGACGACCTCGCGACGAAGGGGTGCGAGAAATCCGGGCTAGCCGGGGCGAGCGAAAGCGATCCGGGGAAGGGCGGCTATGGCCACCCTGTTCCTTCCGCCGCCGACGCCGCCGGGCGCAGCGAGTTCACTGCCCTGGATGCCGACTATGCCGGAACAGGACACCCGCCGGTCGCTGGTGCCGGAGGGGGCACCGTGTTCACCGCGAATCCAGCCGGGCGCATGGGCGAAAACTCGAATTGACGCTGTCGGAGAAGCCTTATGTCCAAGCCACTCATCGAACTGTTCACCGGCCGGCCTGCCGACAAGGCGGCCTTGATCGAGCCCCGTCCCGCTCCGGGAACGCTATGCCCGGAGGAAAACCTGGCCTACATCTTGTTGCGCGCCGCGGCCACCGATCGCGGGGTTGTCTTCGTCCGGGACGAGCGTCACGAGACTCGCTTCTCGTACCAGGCCATTGCAGAGCAGGCGCGGATGCGGCTCGGCGCCTTGCGGGCCCTGGGGCTCAGGCGAGGCGATCCGGTCATGCTGATGTTCCGGGAAAGCCACGACTTCGTGGTGACCTTCTGGGCGGCCGTGATGGGCGGCATCATTCCCGCGCCGCTGGCCTATCCGCCATCGCTCACGGACGACAATGCGGTTCTCATGAAGCTGAAGGCGATCTGGAAACAGCTGGACCGACCGCTGTTGTTGTCCGATGCCTATATGGCGGAGCAGCAGTCCGTGCTGCGGCAGGCTCTGGGGGAAAACTCGATTCGTATCGAGGCGGTTACGGACCTTGCGGAACCCTCTACGCTCGCGGATCCGGATCTCGCCCGGCCCGATGACCTGGCATTCATACAGTACAGTTCCGGCAGCACGGGGACCCCCAAGGGCGTGATGGTGAGTCACGCCAATCTGATCACCAATCTGGAGGGCATCATCTTCGGAGCCGAACACGGTCCGGGCGACGCCTTCCTGAGCTGGATGCCGTACCACCACGACATGGGGCTCATCGGTTTCCATTTCGTTCCCATGGCCCTGGGGATCGAGCAGGTGAACCTGACCCCGTTCACCTTCGTTCGCAAACCCACGCTATGGATGGAAAAAATCAGCGAGCACCGCTCGACAGTAACGGGGTCTCCCAATTTCGGCTACCGCCATCTGCTCGGCAAACTGAAACCGGACCACCTGAAGCGCTGGGACTTGTCGTGCCTCAGAAACATTTATAACGGCGCGGAACCGATTGCCGCTGCGGTCATCGAGGAATTCATGACGACCCTGGGCCCGTGCGGGCTCAGGCCCGAGGCCATGTACCCGGTGTACGGCATGGCCGAGGCGAGTCTGGCGGTGACCTTCCCTCCGCCCGGAACGCTTCCGCGGGTGCACTGGCTGGATCGCCAGGAATTGGCGCAGGGGCGGGTGGCAGGCGCCGAGCCCCATGGCGAAAACTCCATCGCGGTCGTTGACGAAGGCTACCCTGTGCCGGGCTGCGGGATCCGCATCGTGGACGGCGACGGGCAGGTGCTTCCGGAAGGCCGGGTCGGCCGCATCCATATCTGCGGCCGCAATGTGACCGGAGGTTATTACAACAACCCTTCCGCGAATGCCGAGACATTTCACGACGGGTGGCTGGATACGGGCGACCTCGGTTTCATGATCGACGGGCGCCTGTGCATCAGCGGACGGGCCAAGGACATTATCTTCATCAACGGGCAGAATTTTTATGCCCACGACATCGAAGCGCAGGCGGAAACGGTTAACGGCGTAGACCCCGGAAAGACCATCGCCTGCGGTTGGCAGGACCCCGACTCGGGCGAGGAGAAAACGGCGATCTTCCTCGCGATACGCAACCCGGACAGTCCCGATGGGCGGGCCGTCATGGCCGAGGTATGGCAAAGGGTCAACCAGGTGCTTAACGTCGCGCTGGATTACGTCGTACCGGTCAAAGCCATTCCCAAAACCACGAGCGGAAAGCTCCAGCGTTACAAGCTCTTGGAGGAGTTCCAGCGGGGCGACTACGACGCCGTACGCCATTGCGGCGTCGACCTGGTGAGCGGTGCGCTCGAATCGACCGTTTCCGGCACCGAAAATTTGACGGATCTGGTCCGGGAGGTCTGGGCGGACGTGCTCGGCCTTCCGGCCGCTAGGATCAATCCGGACCAAGCCTTTCGTTCGTTGGGCGGCACGTCCATAAAGGCGGTGCAGATTTTGGGGCGGCTGGAAGACCGGCTGAACCGGCCTTTGGACCATGAACTGCTGCTGCGTTGTCACACCGTCCGTCAGATGGCGGACTGGCTGGGTGGACGGCCCGGCTCCGCCGTGGCGGCCAGCGCGTCGGACACCGGCGACGCGCAGGAAGACGCGATCGCGATCATCGGCACGGCCTGCCGGTTTCCGGGGAGCAATTCGCCGGAGGAATATTGGGAACTTCTGAGCCAGGGCCGGGAAGCCATCGGCGCCGTGCCCGCGGACCGTTTCGCGCTGCCGCAAGGCGGGCGGGAGGACTGGTGGCGCGGCGGCTTCGTGCGCGACGTCTACGCCTTCGACGCAGAGTTCTTCGGCATCAGCCCCGAAGAAGCCACCGACATGGACCCGCAGCAGCGTTTGTTCCTGGAGGTGGCCGCCGAGACCCTGGAGCGCGCCGGCTACTCCAGGCCGGCTCTGGATGGCGCCGACGTCGGTTTGTTCATCGGCGCGAGCCACAACAATCACATGGAATTCCTGGTCAACGCCTTGTGCGGCGACGCCCTGGAGAGCTTCGCCAGTCTGCGTCGCCTGCCGCCCAGCGAACGCGACGAACTGCTCAAGGAGTGGCAATCCCGCTTCGGGCGGTTCTCGCTGCACGTGAATACGGCGGTGGACAATCTGCTCAACATGATCGCGGCGCGTGTCTCCCATACCTTCAACTGGAAAGGTCCCAGTTTCACCATCGACAGCGCCTGTTCCTCGTCACTGGTCGCGGTGCATCTGGCATGCCAGAGCTTGCGCCAGGGCGAATGCTCGATGGCGGTTGCCGGCGGCGTGAGCCTCACCCTGAGCCATTTGCCGTTCCTGTTGTTCCAGCGCGCCGGCGCGCTGTCGGCTAGCGGTCGGTGCCGCGTCTTCGATGCTTCGGCCGACGGATTCGTGCTGGGCGAAGGCGCCGGTGCGGTGTTGCTCAAACCGCTGTCCCGCGCGCTGGCGGACGGCGACCCGGTACTGGCGGTGATTCGCGGCTCGGCGGTGAATAACGACGGGCAATCCCTTGGGGTCATGGCGCCCAACCCGGACGGCCAGCGCCAGGTCATCGATGCCGTATACCGCCAGTTCAAGATCGATCCCGCTTCCATACAGTTCGTCGAAGCCCATGGCACCGGTACTCCGCTGGGAGACCCGAGCGAGATCCGCGCCCTGACCCAGGCCTTCGGAGGCCTGGCCCGGCAGAGTTGCGCGATCGGATCGGTCAAGGCGAACATCGGGCATCTGCTCAGCGCCGCGGGAATCGCCAGTTTGATCAAGGTCGTGCTGGCCTTGCAGCATCGGCAGATGCCGGGAAACATCAATCTGAACGAGCCCAGCCGGCAAATCGACTTTGCCAAGACGCCATTCCTGCCCCTGACCTCGACCCGCGTGTGGACAGTACCCGAAGGTGTCGCCCGGCGGGCGGCCATCAATTCCTTCGGTTTCGGGGGCACCAACTGCCATCTGGTGGTGGAGGAAGGCGTGGCGCGCGAGAAGCCGAAAGGCGTCTGGCCCTATCATCTGTTATTGCTCTCGGCGCGGAATCGATCCGCCCTGAATCGCACGAGCGAGCATCTCGCCGCCTACCTGGAGCGCAGGCCCGCACTGGATCCCGCCGACGTCTGCGCCACCTTGAACAGCCGACGCAATCACTACGCGTGCAGGGATGCCCTGGTCGTCGAATCGCTCGGCGAGCTCGCCAACGGGCTCAAGGGGCTGGAGAAACGCCAGCCCACGGAAACGGAATCGCCTCCGCCGATCGCGATGATGTTTACCGGCCAGGGCTCGCAGTATCCGGGTATGGCCGCCCAGCTTTACGAACTCTGGCCGCGCTTCCGGCGGGCCATGGATGAGGCCGCGGCGGCCTTCGATCCGTGGCTGGAAGCGCCTTTGTTGACCGCGATCTATCACCCCGAGGCCAATCCGGAGCAACTGGCGCGAACCGAAATCACGCAGCCGGCGATGTTTGCCGCCGACTACGCCCTGGGCCGCGCCTTGCTGGAGCTGGGTGTGCGGCCGGCCGCATTGATCGGGCACAGCGTCGGCGAGTACGTGGCGGCTTGCCTGGCCGGCGCCGTGGATTTGGCCGACGCCGCCAAGGTCATTGCCGCGCGCGGCCGACTCATGTCCGAGTTGCCGGGGCAGGGCGGGATGCTGGCGGTATTCGCGAGGGCCGATGAGCTGTCGGCGCATCTAGAGGACTATCGCGGACGCGTATGGTTTGCGGCCAACAACGGATCGCACCAGGTCGTGGCCGGCCATCGGGATGCCGTGGCCGAACTCGCCCGCATACTCGAAATCGAAGGGCGCCGCGTCAAGCCCCTGCGAGTGTCCCACGCGTTTCACACGCCGCTCCTGGAGCCCATGCTCGAACCGTTCTCCAAGGTGCTGGCCGAAGTGGAATGGCATGCGCCGCGGCTGCCCATCATTTCCAATATCACCGGCGATTGGCTCGGGGCCAACGGTCCCGACGCCAATTACTGGCTGCGGCATGTTCTTGAACCCGTCCGTTTCGAGCAGGGCATACGTGCCGCTTATGCCGGCGGCATTCGCACCTTCGTCGAATGCGGTCCGGACAGCGTTCTGACCCATTTGGTCGCCACCGTGCTGGCCGGGGAGCGCGTGACCTTGGCGGCCTTGTTGGATCGTCGCCGGGAAAATGCCAGAACCTTCTTGGATGCCCTGGGCACTCTCTACACGGCGGGGGTTAACCTGGATTGGCGCATGCTCGGCGAGGATTTTCCGGGACGGCGCATACCTCTCCCGGCGTATCCGTTCGAACGAAAAGTCTACCGTCTGCCTCCCTTGCCGCCGGCCGAATCGCAAGGCCAGGCATTGCTGCATCGCTGGGAATGGCCTCAAACGCCGCGAGGCGACTCCGTCCCGCTGCCGCCCGGTGCCCTATTGGTGTTTGCGGGCGAGGGGCAAGCGGCCTGGCTCGCGGCTCTGCGCATCCGTGTGGGGCCGGACCGCCCGCTTCTGGTGGTGCGGCCGGGGGCCGGCTTCTCGGCGGACGGCGGGAATTTCACGGTCAATCATTTGGATGCGGGCGACTACCGGCAGTTATGGCAATCGGTGCTGGCAGACTACGGCGCCCCCGCTGCGGTGGTCCATGCCTGGAATGCGGATTTGACGGGCGCGCCGCGAGACGATGAGGCTGCCCTGCACTCCGGCCTCTTCAGCTTGACGTTCCTGGCTCAGGCGATGCACGAGCCGAGTCCCATAAAACCGTGCCGGATACTCTGGTTGACCCGGCGCGCTCATGTTCTGGACAGCCTGGAGCCGGCACCCGATCCGTACCAGTTGCTCGGGATTACATTCGCCCTAGGATTGGGGGAGGAGAATGAACATCTCGTCGTGAAGGCGGCCGATCTGGATACCGCGCCGGCGGCTCCGGATGTGGACGTCGATACCATTCTTGCGGAACTGGGAACGGCGGAATTCGGCGGGGAGATACTTGCGATTCGCCGTTCTCTGCGCTTCCAGCGCCGTTTCGGCGCGGTCTACAACGAAACCGGCGTTTCGGAACCGCTGCTCAAGGACGGCGATACCTGCCTGATCACCGGCGGGATCGCCGGGATCGGAGCCGAAACCGCCCTTGCCTTGGCGCGATCGGCCCGGATAAACCTGGTCCTCACCGGACGGAGGCCTTTGCCTGCGCGGCAGGAGTGGGACGCCCTGCCGGCCGATCATCCCGATGCCCCGCGCGTGGCGCTGATCCGCCAGCTCGAATCCTTGGGCGCAACGGTGGATTACCATGCGGCCGACGCCGCCGATTCCGAAGCGATGACGAAAGCCATAAGGCGCCTTAGGGAACGCTTCGGCCGGCTGGACGGCATCATCCACTCCGCGGGAGTGGTCGACCGCAACGTTCTCCGCGCCACCGACAAGAGCGTCGAATCAATACGCTCGGTGTTGGCTCCGAAAGTCAAGGGCAGTTGGCTGCTTCATCAACTGACGGCCGACCAACCGTTGAAATTTTTCATCCTGTATTCGTCCATCGCCGCCACCTGTCCGCTGTGGGCGGCCAGCCTGACCGATTACGCCGCCGCCAACGCCTTCCTGGACGGTTTCGCGGAATGGCGAAACCGTTCCGGGGCGAAAGGCCGCACCTTGGCGCTCAACTGGTCGCTCTGGGACGAGAAGGGCATGGGTCGCGACGCCGGCCTGATGGCGCTGGTCCGCAGCAAGGGCTTGCGCGCCCTGGTTCCGGAAACCGCCTGTGCAGCCTTGTCGCGCGCGCTCGCTATTCCCGGCGCCTCGGTGGTGCACGTCATCGATTTCGAGGCGGAGGCGGAAAGCCCGGCGCCAGCTGCGGCGCCAGCGGCACATTCCCCGGCACCCGAGCCCATCGAGCCGGCTCCGCGCGCCGCCCTGGCGGTGCAGGCCGCCGACTGGCTGGAGCTGGTACGCCAGCTCACAGGCGCTTATGTGAACGTAGCAGCGGAACAGATCGATTCGGGCCGCAAGTTTCATGAACTGGGTGTCGACTCGAAGGGGGCCGTCGAAATCGCGGAGAAGCTGGCAGCGATCCTGCGTCAGCATGTCACGCCGACTCTGTTGTTCGAGTTCCAGTCACCGCTGGACCTGGCGCGCCATCTGGAAAACCAGCACGGCCCGGAGTTCCTTGCCCGGTCGCAGGAGCCTGGTCCCGCTCGGACCATAACCATTAGGACCACTGCCGCATCCCGCTCCGACCGTCGCACCGATGACCGCATCGCCATCGTCGGCATGAGTCTGCGGGTGCCCGGTTCCGCCAGCCCCGACGAATATTGGAACATGCTGGCGGAAGGGCGGTGCGAAATACGCGAGGTGCCGCGGGACCGCTGGTCTCCCGAGGATTATTTCGATGCCGCGAACCGCCATACCCACGGTAGTTACTCGAAGTGGGGCGGTTTCCTGGAACGTGCCCACGAATTCGATCCGCAGTTCTTCGGTATTTCGCCGCGCGAAGCCAAGGCCATGGACCCGCAGCAGCGGATTTTCATGGAAGTGGCTTACGAAGCGCTGCAACAATCGGGTTACGCCGGCGAAGGGCGTGCCGAGCGCCTCGGCGTGTTCGTCGGATGCGAGCAGAACTATTACGCGGAACATTTCATCAACCAGCAGCGTTATTGCCGGTTGCGCGACCGGATCAGGAGCACCGACTGGTACCGTCAGCTTCCGATGGGGGCACGCGCCGATTGGGACGACGCGCTCCGTGAGGTATTGCAGCCCGCGGAACTCCTGTCCGACGCCATAGCGGGCAACGGGCTGAACGAGATCGCCTGCCGTTTGAGCCATTGGCTGAACGTGCGCGGCCCGAGCCTGATCGTCAACACGGCTTGTTCCGCCGCCCTGGTGGCCACGCATCTCGCCTGCCAGAGCCTGCGCTCCGGCGAGTCGCGCATCGCCGTGGCCGGGGGGGCTTATCTGAACATGGGCTCCACCCCCTTCGTTTTTCTGAGCCGTGTCAACGCCATGTCGCCCGACGGCCGGTGTTATCCGTTCGACCGCCGTGCCAACGGCATGGTCCTGGGCGAAGGCGTCGCCGCCCTGGTGCTCAAACCGCTGGCCGACGCCATGGCGGACGGCGACTACATCCACGGCGTGATCCTGGGCTCGGCGATGAACAACGACGGACATTCCTCCGGCCTGACGGCGCCCAACCCGGCCGGTCAAGCGGAGTGCATCGCCCGCGCCTACCGTGAATCCCGGGTCGACCCCGCCACGGTCTCCTATGTGGAATGCCACGGCACCGGCACATCCCTGGGCGATCCGGTCGAAGTGGAAGGCATGACCAAAGGCTTCCGCCAGTTCACCGACCGGCGCGGATACTGCGGCATCGGCTCGGTGAAATCCTCCATCGGCCACATGCTGTCCGCTGCGGGGATCCCCAGCGTCATCAAGGTGCTCTTGGCGATGCGGCACGACTATCTGCCGCCCACCGTCAATTACAGCGAGCCCAATCCCTACATCGATTTCGACGCTTCGCCATTCTACGTCGTGGACAGCCACGGCCGGCCGTGGACCGGGAACGGACAGCCGCGGCGGGCCGGTGTCAATGCCTTCGGTTTCGGGGGGACTAATTGCCACTTGATTCTGGAGGAGCCTCCCCGCGCCGTGGATCAGCCTACCGGCATGGACCGGGTTCCGCTTTCCGATCCGCAACTGCTGTATCTGACGGCGCGCACGGAGAGCGCTCTGCGCGCCTACGCCAAGGCACTGCATGCGCATCTCGAGGAAAACCCATCGATATCTGCCGAGCAGGTTGCCTGTTCACTCAATGGCGCCCAAAGGGAAATGAATTTCCGCGCTGCGGCGGTGGTACGTGGACGGGAAGATCTCTTGGCGGTCCTCGCCTCCGTGGCCGGATCGGGCAAGCACGACCGGCTTCTCTCGGGGCGCGCAAATCCGAAGCAGCCGCCCGCGATGGCATGGGTGTTCGACAATTGCCCGTGGCCGGAGGGAACCGCGGATACGCTGGCGCGACGGTATTCGGTCTTTGCCGACGCCTGGACCGATTTCCGGGCTGTACTTCCTCCCGGACACGAAACCGTGCCGCGCCTGCAGGCGGCGGCGGAACAGTACGCACTGGGTCGACTGCTGCGAGAGCTGGAGTTGGTTCCCGCCGGCCTTTGGGCCGAGGGAGCCTTGAGCCCGGTCGCCGCCGCGGTAGCGGGCTGGCTAAGTCCGGCCTCGGCCGCAGCCTTGCTGAACGGGGGCGATGCGGTTCCTGAGAACGGTGCCGGCGATCAAATCTGGCGAATTCCAATTCACACGATCGACGGAAAGATCTCCGTGGACAATCCGGAATGGGCGATTCGGTTGCGCTCCGCTGCGAGAAACCCATCCGAAAGCGTACAGCCTCCGACGGATGCACGCTTGCGAACCGTCCTTCTGGGGGGCAAAGGCGGCGAGGGGAAAGGACTTGTACGGATGATCGGGGCGGCGCCGGGCGACGAGAGTTTGTTGACCGCACTGGCGCGGCTGTACATCGAGGGCTTGAGATTGGATACGCGCCCCCTGTGTTCTCCCGTGCTTACCCGCGTATTGCTGCCGGCTTATCCCTTCGAGAGGAAGGAATTCCTCTACGACCCTCCTCCGGTGGACGTGGAAGAGACCGCCGACATCGCGGCCGCGCCGGAGCCGGCAGTCGCGCATTCTCAGGGCACAACTGCGAGCAAGGAGCCTCAGCAGAATATAGCCACCGCCCTCCTTGACGAATTAAATCGGATCATCCTTCCCCGGGAGCCTTTGAACGAGCATTCCTGAGAGCGTGCGAATAAACCGGCTGCGCCACCCGCCATCGCCTTTTATGTACTCGCCGTATTCCCTTGTACGAGTGGGCTTCTTGGATGACGGCGGGCGGCTCGCGACGGTTTCTTCGCAAGCTCCGAGAACGGAAAAATGACAAATACGCTGAATACGTGAGGACTTAAGACCATGCAAGACCATCCCGCCGCCCGGCTTGAGCAATGTGTGTACAAGGCCGTGGCGGAAGTTACCGGACACGCGCCGGACGATCTTTCGCCGGACCAATTCCTGGAGAGCGATCTCGGGTTGGATTCGATCAAGACCGTGGAGTTGATGAACGCCATCCCGCCCCAACTGCCGGATCACCTGCGGGACCCTTTTAACTCGCTACTCGCCGCCGGGACATTGTTCCAGCTGCAAACCCTGGGAGAGTTGGTCTCGATGATCGGTACCATGGAGAGCAGTGAAGCCGCCGCCACCGCGCCCGAGGCCGCCGCTGTCCGGCCTGACGACGGACTAGCTCGGATTTCCCACTCCACTCCTACTGCGGACGCCGATCCACTCGCTGTGGCGCACCGTCTTTGCGCAGCGCCCTCCGGCTGCGCGCAAAGTCCAGGGCAGCCCTCCTTGGCCGCCCGCTCGGCGGGCCGATCCTTGACCGGAGGATCGGCTCTCCCGCCTCGCCCCTCGCGCCGGCTCGACGTAGAGTCGGCTACGCCTTCGCCGCCGCTCGGTCCGTGCGGCGCGCCACAGCAGCGTCTCGACGCCCTCGCGACGAAGGGGGGCGAGAAATCCGAGCTAACGCGAAAAGTACGCGAGGTGGTCGCCGGAATTACGGGACACGATCCGTCCGAACTCGCGGACGACATGTTCCTGGAAAGCGACCTGGGGTTGGATTCAATCAAGACCGTGGAGCTCATGAATGCTCTGGGCACGGCATTGCCCGCGGAACTCCAGGATGCTTTCGGCGCCAAGCTCGCCTCCGGCGCGCTGTTCGGTATTCAGACTCTGGGCGAACTGGAGGCCCTGATTCGAGGTTCGGAACCGAACGCCCCGGTTCCGGCAGCCGTCGAATCGGACGATCCGTGCGCCGCAGGCGCGGTTTCGGATGTATCGGCCGATAAACCACAGGCCGCGGAACCGGCGGTGCGGCCGGTGGATATTCTGTTCTCCCAGTATCCGTTTTTGGTCTCCCATTGGGCAGTCTGCACGTGCAGCCTCAGTTCCAGAGTCCGCCTGCAAGGTCCGTTTGACCCGGAAGCGGCGCGCCGCGCCTGGAACGCCTTGCTGGAGCGTCACCCGATGCTCAGGGCACGCTTCGTCATTCCGCCGGGGTGCCGTAGCCTGAAGGAATACCGCCTGGAAGTGCTGGACGGGGTGACCGCACCGACCGTCCTGGTGACCGATTTGCGCCACCTGGATGCTCCCGACCGCGAAGCTTTTCTGAACGACGAAACCCATCGTCTGCTGGACAAGGAGTGGCTGCTGGATCAATGGCCGGCGCATCAATTCAGCGCCTATCGCTTGGCGAACGATCTCCACGAGGTGATCTTCTCGAACCATCACGTATTCTCGGACGGTCTCAGCAATCAGCTGGTCATGCGCGAATTCGTCACTTTGTACGGTGCCGCAGCGACGGGACGTCCCGCGCCGCTGCCGCCCGGAACTTCCCTGGAGCGTTATCGGGAGACCGTGGAATGCATCAATGCCTGGCGGGATCCCGAGGCGGAAAAAACGCTAGAAGCGTTTCTCCGCGCCCAGGGCAAGGACCGTTTTTTCTGGAGTCCGGAAAAGAAGGGGCTGCCGAAGAATCCACGGGCCGCCAACCGGACCCACCACTTCAGTGCGGATGCCGCAACCACGGCGGCATTGCTCCGATCCGCCGGCAAATGGCGGCTGCCGGTGAACACCCTGTTGGTCGGCGCCTACTTGCGCGCTCTCAGGCGCTTCGATCCGAATCTGAAACAGGTGATCCTGAACATTCCCACCAGCGGACGCGTTTACCCCGGCACGGACGCCGGACACATGGTGGGTTGTTTCGCCCAGAATCTGGCCTTGACGCTACCGATGCCCGGAGAAGGCGAAGCTTTCGAGAACTATCTGCCGCAGGTACACGCGAGCATCGAGAGCGGCATCGCGGCGGGTTATGACCGGGCGCAAACGCGCCAAGCGGCCGTGGCGGCAATCGATCAACTTCGCCTCCAGGACGGTCGCGTCGGCGAGCCGCTGGCGACCCTGATCCGCTCCACGGTCAAGTCGAACCTGTATCTGCCTTACATCGGTCAGACCCACATCGAGGAGGCGTGCGGGCCGCTACGTGTCGTCGAATATCACGCCGCGACCTCCACCAATCCCGGTACGCTGGACGTACTTGTGGAAGTCTTCCACGGCCGGTTCAATATGACCGCCAACTATGATGCGGACTACTTCGCTCGGGATTTGGTGGCCTCCATCACCGAGGAATTCGTCCGCCAGATCGGCGCCGTGGCACAGGCCGCCGAGCGGCTCGCCGTGCCCGCACCTTGCGCCGTCGCGAAGCTGGACGAGTTGACGGCGGCCCGATTGCTGCGAATCGCCGAGGAAGTCATGCATCGCGCGGTGGGGGCCGAGGCTCTCGATTACGATCTGGAATCCGAGCTCGGCTTGGATTCGTTGGAGCGGATTCGCATCGTCGGCCGCCTGCAGCAACAGATGGGGCGGGTAGACACCCGCGCCCTGTTGGGATGCCGGCGGTTGCGGGAAATGGCGGCCCTGTTGCAGGGAACGGGTGCCGCCCATGGAAGCGGAACCGCCGCCGAAAACACTGTAGCTCCGCTGGCCCCGCTCTCGATTCCGCAACCTGCTGCGGAAGAGCTGCCTCCCATCCCGTATCTGCACGTGCAGGCTCAATGCCGCCGCAGCGCGGAAGCACTGGCGGTGCAAGCGGAGCACGAGGAACTGTCCTATGGCCGGCTTCATGCCGAATCGAACCGGCTGGCCCACTTCCTTCGAGTCCGCGGCGTGCGGCCCGGTATCGTGGTGGGATTGCTGCTGACCCGCTCGCCCAATTTCGCGACGGCGGTGATGGCGGTGCTCAAGGCCGGCGGCGCCTACGTCCCCCTCGATCCGGCCTATCCCGCTGCGCGCATCGAATACATCGTGGGGCACGCCCGCGTCGACACCATCCTCACCGAGGAAGCCGTCCTGGAAGCCATGGGCGGAGCGGTAACCGCCGCCTTGCCGGCCCGCAACTTCCTGCTCATGGACTGCGATTACGCCGGCCTGCATCGTGCCGACTCCCATAGCGGCGGCCATCGCGATTGGTTGGGGCGCGCGGCCTGGGCGAGCTATCCGGAACACGATCTCGAATGCCTGAACAGCCCGGACGATCTGATGGTGGTGCTCTATACCTCGGGTTCGACCGGCACTCCCAAAGGCGTGGCCCTGGCCCATCGCGGTTACATGAATCGCCTGGTCTGGCATCAAAAGCTGTTTCAGCTTCAGCCGGGCGAACGGGTCGCCCAGAGAACGTCCATTTGCTTCGATATCTCGGTATGGGAACTCTTCTGGCCGTTGATGTACGGCGGAGTCGTGTGCCCGGTCGGCGCGGACGTGCTGCGCGATCCCTGGCGGCTGGCGGATTGGATCGAGACCCGGCGGATCGCCGCGATGCACTTCGTGCCTTCCCTGTTCGGCGAGTTCCTGATGGCCATCGAGGATAAACCGCTCCGCTCTGAACACCTGCGATGGCTGATTTTCAGCGGCGAGGCGCTGCCAGTGGCTTATGTGCAGCGCTGGTTCGACCGCTGCGGCGACCGGGTGGGCCTGGCGAACCTGTACGGCCCGACCGAAGCGTCGATCGACGTGACGGCACATCTGATGCACTCCCGTCCGGGGGAAGGGACGCTTCGCATCCCGATCGGGCCGGCCATGCCGGAGGTCTACCTGCTGGTGCTGGACGAGAACATGCGCCCCGTACCGGAGGGCGGCGTGGGCGAACTCTGGATTGGCGGCGTGCAGTTGGCTCAGGGCTATCTCCACGATCCGGAGCGGACCCGCGAGAGTTTCCGTGACAATCCTTTCTCCGGCATACCCAGCCGCTGGCTATACCGTACCGGCGATCTGGTCTCGCGGTTGCCGGACGGCAGCTACGACTTCCACGGGCGCATCGACAGTCAAATCAAGATTCGCGGTTTCCGGGTGGAGCTGGGCGAGATCGAAACCGCTCTCGGAGCTCTGCCGGGTATACGCGAAGCTGCGGCGCTCGCCGTCGACACACCCGACGGGCACAAGAGGCTGGTGGCCTGGCTGGTCGGCCGCGAAATTCCGTTGAAAGAACTACGCTCCGCCCTGGCGAAACAACTTCCCGAGTACATGCTGCCTCACGAGGTTCGTCAGGCCGACGCTTTGCCGAAAAATCACAACGGCAAACTGGACCGCAAGGTTCTCAAACAGTGGACGGAAACCGGCAACGCGCCCCCCGGCAAGGCGGTGCCCGGCGCGCCGGAGGCGAAGCTGCCGTTCGCCGATCCGACGGCCGGTTTGCCCCTGGGGCCGGCTCAATTGTGGATCACCCACTTCTTCCAGCCTCCTTACCAATGGGCCGGCTACACCCGATTCCGCTATTTGCAGCCGCTGGATGTCGACGTTTTCCGCGAGGCCATCGACGTCCTTGCCCGGCGCCATCCCGTGTTGCGTTCCCTGTTTTACCAGGAGCACGGCGAATGGCGGCAGACCGTGGCCCTGCCCGAGGCGGAATTCAGCCTCGATTTCTACGACGGCTCCCACCTCACGGCCGAACAGCGCAGCGCGGAAATCCGGCGGCTGGTGAAGGAAATCACGGATGAACTGCGCATCGACCGGTTTCCGCTGTGGCGGGTGCTCGTCATCAAAGAGCATCAGAACGCATACGATCTGACTATCGTGGGTCACCACATGATCAGTGATCTGGTCAGCAACAGCATACTGTTCCGAGAGCTTTGGCAGATTTACGGGCAGTTGCTGGTCAATCAGACGCCGGAACTTCCCGCTCTGCCGCCGTCGTATTTCGATTTCGTGCAGTGGTTGGCCCAACCGGCGCAGCAGGAGGCGCAGCGCCGTTATGCGGAGTATTGGCGTACTCGTTTTCCGAGCCGGGAGTACGCGTTCCAGGTGCCGGTCGACCATCATCTCGGCGCGAATGACGAGGCTTCTTCCGCCAGCGAGCGCTTTCTACTCAGCCACTCGGACTTTCATGCGCTGAACGAGGCGCGCAAGCATCTCCAGGGTCAGCTCTATCATCTCCTGCTGGCGGCGGCGTACCGGCTCATGTCCGAATGGACCGGCCAGTCTTGGGTGGTTCTCAGCCATCGCTCGCACGGACGCGATCTGGGCAACGGCCTGGCTTTGTACGAAAGCGTGGGCAATTACGCCGTCAATTTCCCGGTTGCCGTGGATCTGGTCTCCGGGGAAAGCTGGAGTGAATTGATCGGCCGGATTGTCCGCGGTTTTTCCGAAGCACCGTTGAACGGCGTCAGTTTCGATGTGGTAGGTCGCCAGCTGCCCGCGCACATCTATCCGGACAACAATTTGACCCCGGTGCGCGTCAACTATTTGGGAAACCGGAGCTTACCGAAATCCAACATCTTCGAGTTCGTCGATACGGATTGGGATCAGCGCTACTCGCCCCCGAGCCAGCAGCGCATCTCCCTCATCGAGATCTTCCTCTCCATGGTCGAAGGCGAACTCCACGTCGAGATCAATTACTCCCAGAACTTTTTCAAGGGGGAGACCATCAAGCGCCTCGGCCAGCGCTACCTGGAGTTGCTGGCCGACCTGAGCGAAAACGCGAATTCGCCGACGGGGCTCCGCCTCGCGAGTTTGCCGGCGGTGATGACGGGCGAACCTCCCGCCTTGATACCGCTGAAAACGCCCCGGCTGGAAGAAATTCCGCTGTCGGCACGCTCCGGCAGCTGGGCAGGCAAAGTGGCGCTGGTTACCGGTGCGAGCCGCGGTATCGGCCGCGCGATCGCCCTGAAACTCGCCGGTCAGGGCGTTGCGGTGGCGCTTTCCGCCCGCGATCGGGCGGGGCTTGAAGCCGTTGCCCGGGAAATCGCCGGCAGTGGCGGCACCGCTGTGGTAATTCCGGCGGATGTGCGGAACCTCGCGGAGGTGCAACATTTGGTGAGCGAAGTCCTCCGCCGCTTCGGTCATCTGGACGTGCTGGTCAACAATGCCGGAATCACCGGAATGTCCGCCTTGGCGACCTCCTCGCCGGATGAGTGGAAGCGCATCGTCGAGGTCAATCTGTTCGGCGTCTATCATCTGTGTCGGAGCGTGGCGCCGCACATGATCGAGCGGCGCAGGGGGAAAATCGTGAATCTGGGTTCCGATTCCAGCCACATCGGCTACCCCCTGTTCAGCGCCTATGCCGCCTCCAAGCATGCGGTTCTGGGCCTTACCAAGTCGCTGAGCGAGGAACTGAAGCCGCACAATGTTCAGGTCAACGCCGTCTGCCCGGCGTTCGTGGACACCGACATGACGCCGCCGGGATACCGGGCGCGATCGATCCCGGTCGACGCGGTTGCGGACGCGGTGGCCTTCCTGGCGTCGTCGGAGGCCGACTGGATAACCGGCCAGCACCTGTGCGTCTACGGCCGTCAAGACATGTACTGGTTCGGCTCGGAAAAAATGGCCGCCCTGGAGACGATATCGGGAGCCCGGAAACCGGACAACCTGACCACGGAGCGTCGGCATGCCTAGCCCGCATTTCTTATCCCCCTTCGTCGCGAGGGCGCCCAGACGCCGGTGGGGCGCGCCGCACGGACCGAGCGACGGTGTCGTGGTAGGTCGGCAATCCTTTGCCGACGAGCGTGTGTCGGGAAAGGATTGCCGACCTACGATACGACGTCGAGCCGGCGCGAAGGGCGAGGCGGAGCTTGTAGGATGCGCTGAGGCACGAAGCGCCCTTCGACTAGGCTCAGGACAGGCATCAATCGCGAACGATGCGGTTCATGCCGGACCGTCCCGGTCCGGCACCCTTCGGGCGGCTTCGCCGTGCAACTCGGCCTCGCCACGCTACGCTGTCCCGCTTCGCTCGCGAGTCCGGGGCAGCCCGTCCCTGGCCTGCCCGCTCGTCGCGTTGCGCCTCGCCCTGCCGATTTGTCACTTCGTTCAGCACATCCTACGTCATACTCATCGCGATTGGACGGAGGTGAGAAATGGGGGCTAAATCCTGCCCCCCGACGCCCGAGCATCCGCTGGCGGGCGTCGCTCTGGGTACGCTGTATGCGTTGGGCGGGCTGTTGGGGATATCGCTTGGAATCCTCAACCCCATCGTTGCCATCTTCATGGAAGAGCGCCACGTCGACGGCGTGCTGATAGGCGCCAACGCATCGCTGTTGTTTCTCTGCGTTGCGCTGGCTGCGCCTTTCGCGGGTCGGGCGCTGCGGCGGATCGGTCTGCGCCGCGTCGTGGCCGTGGGCCTGCTGGCATACGCGACTGCGGCCGTTTCGTTCCCTTGGCAATCGGACATCGGATTGTGGTTCGCCTTAAGGGGCTTGATGGGCTTGGGCATGGCCTGCGCGATGATCGGCACTCAAACCGCCTTGTCCTGCTTTGCCGGCGATGAGCGCCGCGCCGTTGCCAACGGCGTTTACGGTCTATGCTTCGGGATAGGGCTGGCGGTCGGGCCGGTCGTGGGTTCGTACCTATACGGGCTGGCCCATCATCTGCCTTTTACTGTCGCCACCGTGCTCCTGGTTCAAGCTACGGTTCTGGTGGCCATCGGCTTGCCCGGAGCGCGCGCCGAACCGGAACGCGCTAGCGGCCGACTTCTGCTGCGGGCGGGAATTCCGGTGCAGGCCGTATTGGCCTATGGTTTTGCGGAAGCCACGCTGCTGACCCTCTATCCTGCCGTTCTCGTGCGCCAGGGTTTCACAGCCATGGCTACCGCCCATCACCTGGCGGCTTTCGTGCTGGGGGGATTGCTGGGCACTTTGCCGGTCAGCTACCTGGGGGATCGGCTGGGTTATCGCCGTGTACTGTTCGGTTGCGGCATGGGAGGCATCGTCGCTTTGGCGGTGCTGATGCGGGTCGACTCGGTTAGCGCCCTCATCGGCGATGTCTGGGTACGCCTGGGGCAGGAGGGCCAACCGATCAGCGCCGAATACGTCGCCGGAGGCGCGGCCTTCGCGACCGGACTGACATTGGGGCCAGTGTTCGCTCTGGCCCTGGCGCTTCTGGCCAGGATCCTGTCCCGCGCCGATTTGCCCGGCGGCACCGCTCTGTTTACCGCGGCCTTCGCCGTCGGATCGGCCGGAGGCCCGTGGTTGTCGGCATGGATCATGCAGCATGGGGGCGGCCAGCACCTTTTTACGCCGTCCATGGCCCTGTTCGGGATGCTCGTGTTCAGCCAGGCCGTGAGCTGGTTGTGGCGCTGGCTCAGGAGTTTCGCGAGCGACTATGCCATCGATACCCGTTGAACCGATACGACGACCTGAGGGTTTGTTCCCCGGAGAGTTATTCGTCGTCGCCTGGACCGAACAGCTCTCGGACCCGTCCGAATTGTTCGAAGAAGAACGGATGCTGGTCGATGGGGCCATAGCGAAACGCCGGAAGGAATTCGCCACCGGGCGCGTTCTGGCGCGGAAGGCGGTTCGACATCTCGGGGTCGAGCCGGCGCCGATTCTTCGGGACGAATCCGGCGCGCCGATCTGGGGACGGGATATCGTCGGCAGCATCAGCCATACGGAAGGCATGGTAGCGGCCGTGGCCACTCGGCTTCGGTTCGCTCGCGGAGTAGGGGTGGATGTGGAATGCCGGCAAAACCCGTTCCCCTGGCGTGCCATCGATTCCATCGCCTTGCCGGAAGAGCGCGCCTGGTTGGACTCGCTGCCGGACGGTTGTCGCGAGTTGGCCGCCTATGTCCTGTTTTCGGCCAAGGAAAGCGCCATCAAGTGCCTGTATACGGCCGCCGGTTCCTTGGCCCGGTTTAACGATCTGGCGGTGCGTATGGACTTCTCGAGCGGCGTTTTCGTGGTCGATCCGACTTATGGCTCCGCGCTGAACGAAGTGCGACTGGTCGGCCGTTTGGGTTGGAACGACACTCACATATTCACCGGAGTGTGGTGGCCGGCGCCAGACTACAATTCATGAAAGAAAGAGTTCGGTAAGGCCGATGAAAAGGAAACGAAGCATGATCCGCCCCGATCCGATATTGCAGAGCCGTCGGCGATTTCTCCGCCAGACCGGCGCTCTCGCGGTCGGAGCAGCCACGTTTCCCGCAATGTTCAGGGCAGCCCCAGCGGTTGCAAGCGCCTCGCCGTACGTCGCATGGGAGCAAACCGCAAAGGGAGATCTGACCGATTTGGAATACGTGGCGCTGTGCGGCACGTTGGCCGCGAATGCCCACAACACCCAACCCTGGGCCTTCAACCTGCTGGGCAATCGGATTGTTCTCTACGCCGATCTGGCGCGCCATCTCGGCCAGGCCGATCCCCGCCGCCGGCTCATGTTGATGGGCTTGGGCTGTGCCACGGAGAACATGGTCGTCGCGGCGGCTCAACTCGGTTATGCGGCGACCGTGTCCGATGCGGAGGCCGATGCGTTTCTGCAAAACGGGGGCCGCTGCGCGTCGCTCGAACTGGCGCGGCGCTCTGACTCAAATACCCATCCCTGGTTTCCGGCCATATTCCGCCGCCAAACCACCCGCGCCGAGTTCGAGCCATTGCCGATTTCCCGGAACGAGTTCACGGAAAGCCTCAATGAGTATGGCGAACTTCCTGGCACCCACCTCGCTTGGTACGGTGCCGCCCACGAACGGGAAGCCATCGTTCGGATCACCGCCGATGCCGTAGCCGAGTTCGTAGCGAACGATGCGGCGTACCGAGATTCAATGTCGTGGTTCCGCCGTTCCAGACGGGAATGGGAAGCGAGCCGCGACGGGATTTCCATCTTCACCAGCGATGCCCCGTGGTTCGTGAAGGAGTGGGTGGAGTTCCTGTCCACCCCCGAGGATTTGGTGTCGTCCGAGTTCCGCCAAGGCGAGATCGATGTAGTGAAGCGGCTCGCCGAAGCCACGCCGCTTTGGAGCGTGGTCTGGAGCGAGCGGGATACGCCGGACGCCTGGTTGCAGGGCGGACGGCTGATAGAGCGGATTTACCTGGCGGCCGCTGCGCAGGGACTTGCAGTTCATCCTTTGGCGTACCCCACCGAATCGCCCGTAGGGTCGCCCGGTTTGGCGAAATCCCTCGGTCTTCCTTCAGGGGCGGTGCCGCTAATGCTGTTGCGCGTCGGCCTGGCTAGGCCTTTGGAGCGTTCCGTGCGCCGGTCACTTCAATCGGTACTTCGTTGATCAATGGTCTCAAAAGCAGGCGGTGTCATGCTAGATAAGATTCTTTCTCTCCGGAACTCTCCGATCCATACCCGTCATTTCATCAGCCGCATCCGGGAACTGCTCGACGCGGGATTGGACTCGGCAATCCATGAGCCGATGCGGACGCAGCACACGTTATTTCCTACCGCGGAGATTGACGTCGCCTTGCCCAAAGTGGGACGTGACATGATCAGCCAAGTAATTCCCCACCGCGGCGAAATGCTGTTGCTGGACTACATCGCCTGGGTCGACGACGCCTTCCGTCGCGGCCTTGCGGTCAAAAAAGTCAGGGAAGACGAGTTTTGGGTGGCCGGCCACTTCCCCGGGCATCCCATTATGCCCGGCGCGCTTATGCTTGAAGCGAGCGCGCAACTGGCCTTGTACTTGTCCAATCGGCGGTTGGCGGAACCTGCGGTCGGGCTGTTTCTGCGTATCGAGAACGCACGCTTCCGAAGCTCCGCCGCCCCCGGCGACCAATTGCTCATACTGTGCGAAAACGTCGATCAAGCCCGCAATATCTTCTATTACGACGTGCAGGGATTGATCGAGGATCGTATCGTCTTCGAGAGCCGAATCGTCGGCATGCTGTCCAAAGTGAAAAAGAAATAAGCGCTTGAGGCATCGAATAGCGGCTGCCGTTCAGAAACTCCGGATCGGATGATGGCTTCCGTCCGGATTCCGCGTCGACTGCCGCGGCTCGTATGGGCTGAACGGAGAGAGCGCAATCCGGCCCACCTTGACTAAACCCGCTTGGGCAACCCGCCAAACTTCACCTAACGAACGCTCCTCGGGAGCCGTGTGTCCGCACGCCAGCGCCGGAAGGCGCCGGCATGATCAGGGCCGCTGTAGCACTCTCGGAAACTCCGAAAACCCGCTCAACTGTCACGAGACCTAAACCGTTCAGTCACATTGATGGCACAAATGGCGTGTACGGTCTGTACTGGGCCGAATGGGCTCAACCCACCTTCACTAAACCAGAACAACAGGAGTGATAGATGCGTCCACGATTGATCATGATTGCCTGTGCGGCAATGACGGCAGTATTTCCCGGTCTCTTCGCCACCGCGTCGGCGTCCGATAATAGCCAAAGCGTGCAGTTGGGGCCTCGGCCGTTTTTCCTGGTTAACGATATGGAAGACGGCGAACTCAAAAACGAGCTTCGGAGATGTGCGAAAGGTCCCTTCAAAAAGACCGATTTCTCGATTGGTCACCGCGGCGCCGCTCTGCAATTTCCCGAACACACCAAGGAATCCTACGAAGCCGCGGCCCGCATGGGCGCCGGCATTCTGGAATGCGACGTGACCTTCACCAAGGATAAGGAATTGGTGTGTCGTCATGCGCAGAACGATCTTCACACGACTACGAATATCCTTGCCATCCCCGAGCTGGCCGCCAAGTGCACGAAGCCGTTCTCGCCGGCCACCTTCGATGCCAGCGGCAATCTCCTCACGCGCGCCACGGCGGAATGCCGCACCAGCGACATCACCCTGGCCGAGTTCAAAACCCTTCGCGGCAAGATGGATGCGTCAAACCCCCGCGCCAGAACCGTGGACGAATATCTCGGCGGCACGGCGAATTTCCGCACGGATCTCTACGCCGGCCCGACCAGCGGCACCCTGCTTACGCATAGGGAAAGCATCGAGCTTTTCAAGAAACTGGGCGTGAAGATGACTCCCGAACTGAAGAGCCCTAGCGTGGCCATGCCTTTCGACGGCTTTTCCCAGGAGGATTTCGCCCAGAAAATGATCGACGAGTATAAGGAAGCGCGCGTTTCCCCGAAAAAGGTCTTCCCTCAGTCTTTCAGCATCGACGACGTGCTCTATTGGGTCCGCTACGAACCCGCCTTCGGCAAGCAGGCCGTGTATCTGGACGATGCCGAAACGGTCGCCGATCTGCCCGATGCTGCCACCTTGGCAAGCTATAAGACCATGGGCATCAATATCGTGGCGCCGCCGACGTTTGCTTTGTTGGACCTGGACGCCGGCGGCAACATCGTGCCCTCGGAATACGCCAGGAACGCCAAGGCCGCGGACCTGGATATCATCACCTGGACACTGGAGCGCTCCGGAATTCTCGCCGACGGTAATAATGGGTTCTATTTTCAGACCATCGATTCCGCCATCAAACGCGAGGGCGACGTAATGAAAGTGCTCGACGTGCTGGCGAAGGATGTGGGTATTCGTGGCGTCTTCGCCGACTGGGCCGCGACGGTGACCTATTACGCCAACTGCAAGGGATTGTAAGGGGCGCTGTAAACCCGATCACCGAGCGAGCGGGAGCGAGAAATCGAAGCCTCCGGCGGGGTTTTGTTGCGTGAGGTCCCAAGCCTGCATAGTTCATGAAAGGAGGGTGGGCGGAATCGAATCGAATTTTTGAGGAGATTCCGCCGTGACCCATGGTACCGGACAACGTGAACTGTTCGCGCACGTGGCGCGCCGCCGGATCGGCTCATCCCGGACTTCGACGCCGCCGATGATCTCGCGGCTCCCTGGCGCCAAGCAGCACAAACCCACTTTGCCGCCACCGAGGACAAACAACGGGTGTCGGCTAGCTCTTGTTGGAAGCCCTGCGCCGGAGGGGGCTCGCCGGCGCCGAACTGGCTCGCGCGCAGTGTTCGAGCCCGAGGGTGAAGTTCCTCAAGAGTTGTCGCGGACTTTACTCACTCGGCCGTCCTTGAAGCCGATAGCGACGCTGCGTCATGAGGATGATAATTGCAGCACTGGCCTCGGCCGTTCCGGCTGGCGGTCGGCTCGAGGAACCGGACCGGGATAAGCGCCGGCCCGGTTGTGACGTTCGGCTCGAGGAACCGGACCGGGATAAGCGCCGGCCCGGTTGTGACGTTCGGCCGCGCCGTCTGCTTCCGCAGTCAGCGAAGCAGATTTGCACCGAATCCTCGCCCATTCACCAAATGGGCTTGCCATGCGAGGCTCACGCAGCCAATTTGCTGGAACGGCGAGAGATGACGCTCATGCCGGCCAAGGCACTAGCGAGCAGCCAGAAGGCCGCTGGAACCGGTACCGCCGTCAGCGTGAGCGATCCATCCGCCTGGTAGAGAATGCTCGTCGATGTAACCGGTATGCCGCCGACGGAAGAGATGGCGGGAGGTGCGGTGGGGTTTCTGACGAACAGGGAGAACAACGACTGGCCGCCGCCGATGGTATCGGGATCGTATACCGCCGAATCATAGAAACTGGTGTTTCCGACGAAGGTAAATTCGCTCGAGGTTACGCCAAGACCGGAAGGAAACTGGGTGCTTACCGTGACGACCCCGGTTCCGCCCGTCACCGATCCCTTAAGAATATTGGTGCCGTCCGTGATGCCCGCATCACCGGTTACATCGCGATTGACGGCGCTGTCGAAAAACAGGTCCAGCGAGCCACTCAACACCTGGAAGTTGATGGTCCACAGCCCGTTGCCCAGATTCTGCGCGTTCGTGACTTGTGTTTGGAAAGCCGACTGGGTGGTCAACTCGTAAGAGACGTTCAGTTTGGGGTTGCTCACCGTGGAGGTGCCCAACTGATGGTTGGTGACGTAAGACTGGTACACGCCTGAATAGATGTCTCCCACCGTAATTTGGGAGGGATTGGCGATCGTGTCCGGTACGAGCAATGCCAGACCGCCGTCGCCCGCCGCGAAGTCGTAAGTATCGAAGGGACCGACCGCTTCGCCGGCCGAACCGCCCACGACGGTGTAGTCCGCGGTACCCACCCAGTTCGGCAAGGTTGCCGCACCGGCAGTACTTGAGAATCCGACGCCCGTCAAAGCGAGCGCCGAAATGATCTTACTTGGTTTCATCCGAATTACCTTTTCACTGTGTTGACGTTGAACTCACAGTGATGTCCGTGATTCTGCCCACAGGTGGTGAGCGGTGCCACGGTCCTCCCCATCACTCGGGAGGCGGCCCGGCGATCTCGACAAACGCGAGACCCGTGGCTTTCCGGCCCCGCCTCACGGCGGGTGTGGCTCTTCGGCAAACACGTTTAGCTGGTCCTACAGCTTGACGTGACCGGTAACCGACCTAAGCCTCCTTGCTCATTTTTTCGAAATACCCGGTCAAATTAAGCCGAGACTGTTACACGTCAGTTAATGATTGGTTAAATCTATGTAATCAATTTATGACAAATGACTCGTCGGAGACCGATTAGGTGGATTCTGTCCAGTCTCCTTCTCTATGAGCCAGTGAGCCAGGCTCAAAAAAGTGGACACCATCAATCGCGTAAATCCGGTGATTGGTGGTGGAACGAGATGGCGAAATTACCGAGACAGCCGTTCAAGGCCGAGCTTCGTGCGCAGGTGATGAGATGAGCCAGCGAGGGGAAACCATTCGTGCTGGAAGCGGCGCGGCGGCAGCGGATGGCGATAGACCGAAGGCACTCTGCCGATACGCCAGGTCGAATCGGCGGATCAGGTCCCGCTTGGTCCCCGGCCGCCTGCATCCGTTGGTCAGGCACCTCGAAAAACTTCGAGGTGCTCGTAAGCCAAGCCCAAGCCGCGTTTGGGCTTGGCGAAGAGAAAAACCGCCGGGAAGGCCTTGGTTCGGAGCCTGATCACGTTTCCGCCAGCCGTACACCGGCCCGCGTCCACACGAAGAGCCGAGCGAATTGGGACGGGTTAGCTTTGGCAACGGCTGGGATCAAAGCCTATCTTCGTAGACTTAGCGCGTTTTCATCTCGCTCGTACGGCAAAACAGGCTTGGCGGACGTCGTTGGCGCCTTCGGCTCGGGTGAATGGATTCAAGCATTCGTAGGTCGGCAATCCTTTGCCGACAAGCCCGTTGGCCCAACGGCTATCTTCGTAGACTGAGTGCGCCGATCGTACAACTTTTTCGGCATGCACTCCGCACCACCAGCCCCGAGATCCCGCTGGCGAACAGCCAAAAGGCGGCCGGTACGGGAACCGCGCTGGACTGAATGCTCAAGGACAGACCGGCATTGGCGGCGAGCGGCCCCGAGAGGCTGAAGAACAATCCTTGATTGGGTTCGGACGGATTGCCCAACACGCCCAAATCAATATTTCCGGCGTACAACGCCTGGAAATTGAGCGTCGCCAGAGTCAGTGTCTGATTAGCCGGAAGATTGGGGATGCCGGGGAAGGCCGATCCCGCCAAATCCAGTCCGAGCAGGCCGCTGTCATCGCTGAAGGACGGCGAATACGTGACGCCGGTGAACTGAGCGGCGGTACCGTTCAGCACCGTGTCGAATCCGAACGCCAGCAATTCATCGGAAGCGTCCAACCCATCGAAGGGCTGAGTCAACGTTAAATCGATACTGAAGCTGTCGCCAACCAGCACGGGGGCATTCCCGACCAAATTGAGCGACACCACGGCCGAGTGGGAAGGGGCCACGGCCAATAGCCCCAGAATGGCAATTGCGAGGCGGGCTTTAAAAGTCAACATCGTTTATCTCCAGTTAGGGGAAAGGGCCGCCTCGTTGCAAGGAGGCGGCCGATCGCTGTTTAAAGGCCTGCCTTGACACGATAGGCAGCGTAGTGGCCATACCAGCGCTGGTAGTCGGCATAGGTCACGCAGCCGACGCCGTCGTAGTTAGCCTCCGCCAAGTAGCCGGATTGGCCCGAACACTTGCCCAAGGCGGAGCGGAAGCGGTTCTGGTCCGCTACGTCGACGTCGCCGTCCTTGTCGAGATCGCCCGGCACCAGCACTTCCACCACGACCGGATCGTGGTCCGACGAACGATGCGGATCGGCACTGTAGAAGCTGGTGACCTGATCCGGCGTCTTGAAGTCGGTGTTGTAGTCGAGCGCGATTGGCTCGTCCGCGTTGATGTGCCATTCCGCGACGCCCTTGACCTGATAAGTGAGCGTCAAACTGGACAGGGCATGATCCAGATAGCCTGCTTCGCCGTCGAACACGTACGAATACGCGTCCTCGCCAAGGAAAGCCGCGACCTGATTGGTAAAGCCGTTCTGTTCCAGGGTCCGGATGGGATCTTCCTTGGCGTAGGCATTCAGATCGCCGATGACCAGGACATCGGTGTTGCCGCTCCCGGTGGGATCCGCCGCCAGCCAGTCGGCCAGGGCCTGGGCAGCCCTGGTCCGGGTCAGGTTGCAGTTTCCCTGCTCGTCGCCCACGTCCGGGTCTCCCACGTCGGTGCAAGCCGAGCCTTTGGACTTCAAGTGATTCACGACCACCGTCAGCTTCTTGTTGGACAGCTTGTCCAGGAAGGTCTGGGCCAGCGCGGGCCGATTCTTGGTGTCGATGAAATCGGGATCGACCGAGGAGTCCAGAATCGCGAACGACCCGACCGGGCTCACTTTCGCCGGCTTGTAGATCAGCGCCACGCGGATCTCGTCGGTGCCGACGATGCCGGTGTCGATGAAGGCGTACTGAGCGGACCCGGCATAGACGTTGAGGCTGTCCACCAGATCCCGGATCGCCGGATAAGCATCGTCGTCGTTCTCGATTTCCATGAGGCCGATCACGTCGGCGTTCAGGCCGTGGATGGCGGGGACGATCTTGTCTTTCTGGCGGGTGAACTCGGCCGGGTTCTCGGCGCCGCGGGCCGTCGGGAATCCGCCGCCGAAGCCGTCGCCGTTGAAGTAGTTCAGCACGTTGAAACTGGCAATGCGGAGCGATCCGATGCCGGGCAACGCGGGCGGAACCGCGGGGCGCGGATTGTCCGCCACGAACAGGGGGTCCGCCGTGGGCAGCAGGCGGAAAGCACCGAAGGCGTAGCTCATCACCCCGGTCGCGCCGGTCAGCGTGTCGCCGCTTCGCAGCGTGTTGCCGGCGCTCAAGCCGGGTGCCGGGAAGATCACGGGGTCGGGATTCTGGACGTTGGAGCCGTCATCCACGAACAACCGATTCAGATCGTTGGCCGCCGCCACCGCATTTGCCGCCGCGCCAGGCAAAGCGACGTGCGTCGGATTCCGAAGGCGACCGTCCGAGGACACCACGATTTGGCCGAAGCGGCCCAGCTGGAAGTTTTCGGTGACGGTCAAGCTCTGGGGCAGGTTGATCAGCATGCCTTCGTAGCGCTCCCGGTCGGTGGCCGATCCGTCGAAGGGCAGGATTACCGGCATCGCCGCCGGCATCGGGTTTCCGCTGCTCAGTACGGTCACCGAGGAGGCGTTCAGCGTCGTCAGGCCGTTGGTTTCGGTCACGGTTCCGGTCACCCGCACCCAATCGCCCTGATCGACAGCGATAGTGGAATTGACGAACAAGCCTTCGGACGAAGCGGGATCGGCGTCGTAATCCGCCGGCTCCTCCTGAACGAAGAAGCCGCTCAATTCGGTCGCGCCCTGGAAGTCGCCCACAACAATGGCCTCCACCGTCACGGCCGCACCTGCGACGGGACTGGACAGGCCGGTACCCTGCACCGTACTGATCAGGCTGACGGAGGATGGCGGGGGCGGAGCGGAAGCGAAGAACTGCCCGGCATTGAGCGCACCGAAGGTGTTCTCGCCTGACGCCGCCCAGGCAAAGTCCTCGTAGGAAGTGCCGTTTCCGGTGAGCTGCAAGGATCCGCCGACCGGTGTGGAACTGCTTTCGCCGACGCCGATGTCGGTGCTGGTGAGGCCGTTGGCAAGCCCGTTGGTGGCCGTGAAGACTCCTTCGTAACTCAGAAACTGGACGATTTGATTGGACGCATCCACCAGGGCGATGCCGTCCGGGGCGCCGTTCTGGAGTCCGTCCTGGTTGTAAGCGATCGTGATCACGCCGTATCCGGTGCCGCCCAGGTCCGGAATCGTCCCGGAAAGGGTTTCGGATGTGGTCGCGGCGGGCATGGCATACGTGCCGCCTCCGTTGCCGTTGTAGCGGACGATTTTCCAGCCGCTCAGATCGGTGCCCGCCGGCCCCGCGATCTCGATGGCTTCGCCCGCGTCCGTCCCGGCGTTGTCGTAGTGGATTTCATTGATGAAAACCGGCGTCGCGGCGTACGCGGCAGGGCCCAGCGCCGCAAGCACCGCGCCGGTCAATACCTTGCGCATCATATTGTTGTCCTTTTGGAGTTTTGTTTCGGAGAAATCGATCACGGGGGCTTTCAACGGAAAATCTGCCGGTCCCGTAGAGCGAAGACACGGTAACGGCCGTTTGTGACCGCCGTTTGAAGGTCACGTGACAGTTTCCGAAACGGAAGCCCGTTCGGAGATTGGTTCAGGACAGGCCTGTCGAAGGACTTAATCAGAGATTCCTTATGGAATAATCCGTTTCGTCACGAGGCGACCAAGCCAGAGCATCGCGCCCATGACCACCATGCCCCATTGGGGTAGCGTGGGAATATCGCCGTCGTTGCCGGATTCAGGCGGGAAAGCGTCATTGACCGTGGTCGACGCGCCGGCGCTGTTGTTTGCGGAATTCGGATCGGCTGTCGGACTGCTCAGGCTGACGGAATTGACCAGGCTGCCGGCGGCGACGGGCTGAACGTTGATGAAAGCGGTGCCGGCTCCGCCATTCGTCAATGGACCCAGATCGCAGCTTACGACCCCAGTGCTGTGCGTACAGTTGGCCGAGGCGGATAGAAAAACCGCACCCGAGGGAAGCGCATCAGTCACCGTGACGCCTTGAGCATCCGCGGGACCCGAGTTGATGACGGTGATCTGATAAGCGAGCTGAGCACCCACAGCGACCGGGTCGGGACTATCGTTCACGGTGACCGCAAGATCGGCGGCGGCAGTCACCGTGGTGTCGGCCGAGGCCGCATCATTGGCCGGATTCCCGTCCGGCGTGGCGGAAGCGGCTTGGATAGTATTCTGAATGGAACCCGCGGCATCGGCCCGCACGCTGATCGTTGCGTTGGCGGAACCGCCGGACGGGAGGTCGCCGAGGTTGCAGGTGACCGTACCTGCCAGGTGGGAACAGCCGGGAGACGCCGAGAGGACACTCACGCCGGCCGGAAGTGCGTCGGTCAGGCTCGCTCCGGCCGCCACAGCGGGGCCTTGGTTGGTCACGGTGGCGGAATAAACCAGTTCGCCTCCTTGAAGAACGGGGTCCGGATTGTCCGACAAGGTGACCGAGAGATCCGCGGCGTTCTCGATGAAATTCCAGTGGAGGACGATGGTGCCATAGGCGCCGTTTTTGCCGTCCATGGCGATTTGGTAGGTCGTTCCGGGCTGCACGGCCAAACCGACCTGGCTCTGAGGCCCGCCGCTGTCGTCGCTGGAAGCTTTTGCCGCCAAGCCGTTGACCGCCGTTCCGGTGTAGACGGCCAGCAGGGTATCGACGGCGCTGCCCGAGGTATCCAGCGCCAGTTGGCCCGAGCCGGGCGAGGTCCATGTCCACCAGACGGATTTTCCGCCGGCGTTCCCGGCGTGATTGGGCTCCCCGGCCTCCTTGCTCGCGAAATCGTTCGAGCCGTTGGTTTGCCCCGAAGCACCGCTCAACGCGATGCGGTTCGCGAAGCGGTCGTTGGCGGGGGCCGGAAAAAGGCCCGTGAAGTCTATGCGCGGCTTGGTGATGGGAGCCGCAGGCCGGGTGTCGGTGACCGCGATGCCGTTCCCGGTCAGGCGGGCGACGGTCTGATCCAGCGTCTCCGAAGGGAATGCCGCACGCAGCACGGCCACCGCGCCCGCAGCATGAGGCGTGGCCTGCGATGTTCCGCCGGCGATCCAGCCGGCGGCACTGATCATTGCGCCCGGCGCCAGCAAGGTCAGAAAAGACGCCGTATTGGAGAAGCAGGCCACCTTGTCCGCTGCGGTAGTCGCGTCGGTGCAGACGGACCAGGCTTTTTGGCCCTGGTTCGCGTCGTACACCGCGCCCACCGAGACCGCCTCGGGCGTGCACGCCGGCATGGGCAGCCCGTCCAGGTATGCCTCGTTGCCGGCGGCCGCCACGGTGAGAATGCCGGCGCCCCGGGCATTGGCGATGGGCGTCCGGAACGGATTGCCGTTCGCTCCGGAGAGCTGGCTGCACGGACTGGTGAACTTCGTGTCGGCGCCCAGGCTCATGTTGATGGCGACGATATTGTAGGCCGACCGGTTCGCGATGGCCCAGTCGATTCCAGCGATGACGTCGCTGCCGAAGGCGGTCGAGCCGGTGAACACGTCCAGGGCCGCAATTTTCGCTCCGGGCGCAACGCCCAGCGCGATCCCCGCCACGTTGCTGCCGTGGCCGTTGTCGTCGCGGGTATTGTCGTCGGCCGCGATATCCACTGCCGCCACCACCTTGCAGCCTGAAGGAACGCCCGGTGCGGTGCAGGAGCCGAAAGCGAAATGGGTGTAATCGACGCCCGTATCGAGCACGGCGACGGTGGTATTCGCACCGTTTCGACCGGAGCCGGTGGGTATCGGTTGATGGATCAGGGGCAGACTCTCGTTCAGCTTGTGGCGGAGTAGGAGGTCGGGATAGACCGCTTTGACTTCGGGACGCGACAACAATGCTCGCAAGGCCCCCGCCGTCCGAAACCGCAGGAATGCCATGGGCAGATGCTCATAATCCCGCAGCAACTCGCGCTCCGCAGCGCCGGGCGCCGCCAAGGCCCGTTGCTTCAGAGTACGGTAACGGCCCGATTTGAAGGCCAGGATAGACGCGTCGTCGTAGCCTAGCCCCTTTTGGGCGCGAAGATCGGCTGCTTCCTTCTCGATGGCGGTATCGTCGAACAACACGATCAGATCCTGCGGCGCTCCCGCCTCCAGCCGAGCGAGGACATCGGGCGGGGCTTTCGACTCGCTGGCGGATTGCGACACCGGGAGTGCGGCAGCCCCCATGATCGGTTGCATGCTCAGCCAGGCGATCAATACGACAGCCCAATAGGTTCCGATGTTTCTCGGCGTCTGTGCTTGGTTAGGAAATCGAGATTTCATGCCCACGTCCGTTTTGGTTTACACGCAGTGCCAAAACCTTAACGTCCTAAGGTAAAAACTTGATGAAACGCTCCCTCACCCGTAGGCGAAACCGTAATATCGTTTGGCTTGCGACCAGCGTCAGCATTCCGATGGCGAGGGACAGGGCCGATCTCCCGCCGCCGTTCATGAAGTGCATCCAGGCGACCATGGGCGAGTGCGGCAACTCGTTGGGGGCCAACTGAAACAGCAGCAGATCCCAGGCGCTTCCCGCCAGTATCAACGGAATATCCAGCGCCTCGATCGCCGCCCATCCGGGCAGCGCCAGGATGGGGACGGCGAGCCTACCGACTGGCGAGAATCCCGGCCATGCCAGCCACAAGGGAATCATGAGCAGGGGATGAAGTACGGCGTGCCCGGCCAACGTCGAGCAAACGATTTCGGTTCCCCTGGGAACTTCCCGGTCCCCCAGGTAGAAGACATGGATCGCCGTGAGTTTGGCCCGGACCACCGTATCGCCCTGAACGATCGCCAGGGTCAAATCTTCGACTTCGAATTCGGGCAGCGCCCAGCTCAGCACCCACCGATACTCCGGAAACCAGAACCGGGTGTAATCGTCGCCCAGATAAACCGACAGAGCCAGCAAGACCGTGTAAGCGACAACCAAGGTCCCGCCGGTCTTAAGCATGCAGAGTCGATCCATTGGCAGCCTTTTTACAGGCTACGGCCCAGGCCAGGAAAAACAGGCTCGTCAGCAGAATCAACACCACCGGCAGCATGTAACCGTGGAGCAGGCTGAACAGGGACTTGTCGTAGCGAAAGGCGTAGAACAGCGTCACGATGCGCGCCTGATTAAGACCATGGACGAACACAACGCCCAGGACGGCGCCACTCAGCTTGTGCCGCCAGGAGGTGCGATGGATCAGAATCGCGGCCAGCAGCAGGAAAAACGTTTCGATACCTTCGCAACCGTTAAGCACGTTGAGCCGAGCATGGGGCGACACCAGGCTGTGGCCCACTGCCCTTACGTTTTCGCCGGGGGTAATGAGGTTGATCAGTGCCACGCTCGGCCGGACCGTCAGCATGTCGATGAGCAGGCGCTCTACGGCCGTTCCGCGCCCAAGGCCGTAAAGCCATTGAAGCCCGGCGAAGATCAACAGGAAAGCAACAATGGATTTGAGTTCTCTAAGCGCCATGTCGGCTGTTCTTTAGCGATCTGTACCGAGTCTGATTCGATGTTTCGGATGGTGTCGGCTAGAGCGTTTTCATCCCGCTCGTACGACAAAACGTGCTTGGCGGACGTCGTTGGCGCCTTCGGCTCGGGTGAATGGATTCAAGCATTCGTAGGTCGGCAAGCCTTTGCCGACGAATCCGTTGGCCCAACTGCACCGTCGGGAAGGGCGGCTTCGGCGCTCCGTTGGCAAGCCGGAGATCGCAGATAGCGTCGGATCGCGGCAAAAACCCAACGCCCGACAAGGCGAATCGCTGGGTTTTAGGCCGGGACTGCCGGATGCCCCCGGCGCGTCGGTGCTAATCCCTATCGCTGAGGCGCAAATCGGGCCTTAATGCTGACGGCGGCCGCGAAAGTCCAAAGGGTGATCCAGCTTGATTTTGATGAACTCGTTATTGTCCGAATTCGAATCCCGTCCTCCGGTGCCAGGATAGTTGTTGTCGTTCATCACCAGGAGGGTGGTTGGGTTCAGGATCAACACGTCCTCGATGGTCACGAACGGAAAGGTGAAGGTGGTGCTGCCGTCGCGGTTCAAGTCGTGCGGATCGGGGATGTTCATCAGATCCACCAGTTCTGTCTTCTTTACCAAACCGCCGTTGGCGACGCTTGCCATGTCAGCCAGGTAGAGCTTCTTGAACGGCGTGCCGTTGGTCGCAGTGCCGCCGTTACGCTCGATGACGATGAACTGATGATCGTTGATCGCGGTCATGTCGCCGATGTTGGTCCCTTCCGCTTCGAGCTGATACAGCCAATTGTTCCCCGTGTAGCTTTCCGTATCGATGTCGAATTCGTTGATTCGCAGCGTCTTAACCGGATCGCCCGTCACGGTGTCTTCCAGCAGCGTGTAGAGCTTGTCGCCGGCCGGATTGATCGCCATGCCCTCGAAGCCACGGGAGGTGCCGAGGTTAGGAATACCTGCCCCGAGATAAGGGTTCTGGGGCGACATGACGTCCGGACCGGTGGCCGAGGAGCCAGGCGGAAGGATGTTGGGGGTGGCGATCTCGCTGCGTAGAACCTTACCCTTGTGGTCGGTTTTCACCAGGAACGGGCCGAATTCTTCTCCGAACCACAAATTGCCGTTTTTGTCCTTACGTACCGCTTCGATGTCGAGATCCGAGCCGGTCAACAGTCGATTTGCTTGAATGCTCGAGTCAACGGGGATGTCGTTCGCGCCATTGGGGTAGTTCGCCATGCCGGCGACGATGTCAAACCCAATCTTGTGGTCCGGGTCGTTCAAACTGATAAAGCTCTTGCTGGTGAAGGCCATCAGCTTCTTGCCGGTTTCGAACTCGGCCGGGCTTACCTTGCCGCTGCCAACCACAGATCGACCGTTCCACGTCTTGAAGTCGGGCCGCATGGCGTAAAGGCGCAGCAGGGTGTCGGCGGAATTGGTCTTGGCACCGAAACCGTTGTCCGTCATCACGTAGAAGGAATTGCCCGTCGGCCCCCTCAGAACGGCCGAAAAACCCTGGACCGGCTGCCTGTCGACCAACGGCAGGCTGTTGCCACCAGCTCCTGCACCGGCGAATTGTCCGGAAGTCGGGCCGACGGCAAACGTGTTGGCCGGCAGCATTGCAAAACCGGTGAGTTCCGTTGCCTGAACGCCGGTGGCCACGACTGCGGCGGTCAGGGCGGAGGCTTGGGCGAAAGGCATGACAATTTTCCAGGCATTTGTTTTCACGGGATTTGTTCTCCTGAAGTCGTTGAGTGAAGTCGGACCGCGTGCCGCGCACCCGATTCGCTCGAGGAGCTGACAGGCGGCGGCACACGAAACCACCAATCTTAGGGGCGGAGTGTTACTGCTCGGTGACGCTGCCAGAGAACATGCACGGAGGCACACCGTACGACCTCGCGAGCCATCGCCAACTGCGCCTCGGTTCGGATGAATTGATTCAAGCATTCGTAGGTCGGCAATCCTTTCCCAATCGCAAACGGTCGCTTTAGTCGCGACCCTTCCGACGAAGACGCTCGGCCGGGACGTGGCGTCGGGAAGGGGGGCTTCGGCGCTCCCCGGATGACCGTTTGCGATTGGAAGGGTGGCTCCGGCGCTCCCGGAGACACCGTTTGCGATTGGGAAGGGATTCCCGACCTACTCGCGAGTGCCCGTACAGTCGGTATGAAAATGCTCTAAGGTGGATTAAGGTGGAAAACGCGGAAACCAAAGTTTCCAATAAGGAGACGGGGGTGTTGAATGCAAAAGATCCCGAGGACGCTGTTTGCCCTTCACACCGGCTTAAGGGATCAGGAGATTTACGGGCTGCGCTGGGACTGGGAGCATGACGTCAAGGGGTTGCACACCACGGTATTCGTCATCCCCGAAACGGAAACCAAACATGGCCGCGAACGGATTGTGCCGCTCAATACGGTGGCGCGCTCGATCGTCGCCTCAGGGCGGGGCAACGGCTCGGAGCGGGTGTTCGATCTCGACGGCCAAAAGGTGTCGAGGATGAACGACAAGGCCTGGCGGAAAGCGCGGGAAGCGGCGGGCCTTCAGCCGGTGCCGGTCCATGATCTTCGGCATACCTTCGGGATGCCTTTGCGTGCCGCGGGGGGCAGCTTGGAAGACCGGCAGGACTCGCTCAGTCATCATGTCGGGCGGATCACCACGCATTACAGCCGTGTGGAAATCGCGCGGTTGATCGAGTGCGTGGAACTGCTGTGCGGCGAGGAGAAGAGGCCTGAGGTCACGCTCGTGAAAAGAGCGTGATTCCGGCAAAATTACGGCAGCCGATTCAGAGCTGCCGTAAGTCTTTGATTTTGAGAGCTACGGACGGACTTGAACCGCCGAAACCCGCATTATGAAAGCGTTGCGATGCGACGCAAAGCAATCTAAAGCCACGCAAAACAAGCGCTTAAGAGCCTATCCCAGTAGGCCGTTCGCCCTGAGCCCTTCGACTCCGCTCAGGACAGGCCGGTCGAAGGGTTTCTTGAGCCTACTGGGATAGCCTCTAAGAAGGGTTGGGGTAGCTTTAAAGGAGCATTAAGCGGCTATGGCGTTGACGTTTTGTTGACAACTCGAATTGTGGAGACTTTGGTTAGCCGATCATCGTTTGTCCACAATTCGTCGCATTTATGTAGTTCGGCGGTCGCCAGATGCAGGGCGTCCGGCGTTTTCAGATTGAAGGACGTTCTGAGCCTTGCGGCATTCAAGAACACGGATTCAGGCATTGGAAGCGTGATTGCCGAGTCGAAAAACGTCTCAAAGTCTGAAACGAGAGACGGATCGTTCCGTTTAAAAGCGCCAGTTAAGCATTCCAGCTTCACTAAAGGCGAGATGCAAAAATCCGCTTCGGTCGATCGGAAAACATCGTGAAGGGACTGGTAAAACTCGGGATGTTTCTCGATCAGGTAAATGACGATACAGCTATCGAGGTAAACGAGCACGGCTAATCCCAAGCATCGCGTTCCTCTTGAATGGTTTCCTCGATTTCTCGGGCCGATCTCGGCTTCCTGGGAGAACGGTTAAGATCGTTCAGGAAGTTCAGGAGCTTTCGGCGTCTCGTATCGGTCGTGCCCAGTTTTTTTTCGATCTGTTGGACGTATTCCACGATGGCTTCCTCGGCGCAAGCTTCCTTGGTCTTCCCGGCCTTCTTGGCCAGCTCGTCCAATCGGGTTTCAAGATTGTTCGGAAGGTTCACGGTAATCATTTCAACGCCTCTGCCCGGTCATTAGGACGATCTTCTCAAGTTACGCCCCGATGCCTCTTCGATCCCGACAGCAAGGCATAAATTCATCCTATCTGTGCTCGTTATCCGTGCCATTGGAAACCGGTTTATACCACTTCTTGTCGAAGGATTGTTGACTGCGATGAACGTTGGCCGCTCTGCAGAATCAAACCTCTTCCCGAATTTCTAAGCGGCGCTCGATCCGATCAAGCCGGCTTTCGAATTTGTCCATGCGGGCATGAAGTACCGCAACATCGGAGTGAATCCCGACTAACTGGGTTTCAATCGAGCCAAGCCGAAGGCGGACAGTCTCGAACTGTTCGTCCATCTTGACGCCCTGAGCTCTAACTTCGTTTCGAAGCGCCCGCAAGTGTTCCAGAATCAGGTCTTCACCATTGTCGGTCATCGGATTTTCCCATTTTTCGTAACGGGACAAGTGTATCAGACCAACAGCCCCCTTATTTGACCAAGCTGCACGCCCGTTCTCGCTTTTCCATGCCGATAACGCCCCGCCAAGATTCCGGTTTTAGCTGATCTAGCGCGACCATACCACTGCAAAATGGTCGACGAAGGCAAAGTCGAACTCGAAGAAGCGATCCGGATCTGGGACATCGAACACGCGCGAAGCGTCAATGAACGGCTACTGGATAAGATGTAGCGTGGTCGGAAACGAATGCTCTAAGCATGGGGCCTAAGTCAAACAACGAAAGCCTGACTCCTTCCCATTCTCGGATATATCCCTCTTAAACTGCGATTCGAATATTTCGAATGTTGCGAATATTTCGAATAGGTGCCATCATGACACTGAGCACTGAATACTGAAGCTGATTATTGAAACTGCCATGAACGCGAACGTAAAACCGGAACTTCCAACCGAGTCCGAAGTAACGCTTGCCAAGGAAAGTAGCCGGCAATTGTCCTTGTACTTAAAGACCAAAGAAGAAGCGCAAGCCATACGAGTAATTGATCAAAAAGGAGAGCATGAAGCGGTAAAAATTCCCACCGCTGCTTTCCGGCTCCTGATTGACATTCTCTCCGAAATGGCGCAAGGCAATGCCGTCAGCTTAATTCCGGTACATGCCGAACTGACGACTCAAGAAGCGGCCGACATCCTCAATGTCTCCCGCCCTTACCTCATAAAACTCCTGGATGAGGGAACAATCCCTTATCACAAAGTTGGAAAACACCGCCGAGTGCGGTATCAGGATGTCGTCGATTACAAAACACGCATCGACCAGGAACGGCGGAAGACATTAGAAGAACTGGCAGCCCAGGCACAAGAACTCAACATGGGCTATTGATGAATGAGCAACTTTGCTGTCGTATATGACGCCTGCGTGCTTTATCCCGCACCGCTCCGCGACTTCTTGATGTGGCTTGCGTTGACCGACCTATACCGGGCCAAATGGAGCGAAAAAATCCATCAAGAATGGATTCGAAACCTGATCGCCGAACGGCCGGATCTCACCATAGACCAGCTCAACCGAACCAAACAGCTCATGGACAACAACGTCCGGGATGCCTTGGTAACGGGTTACGAATACCTGATTCCTGCCCTCGACCTTCCCGATCCCAATGACCGCCATGTTCTGGCGGCTGCGATCCGGAGCCATTCCAGCCTGATTGTCACGTTCAACCTGAAAGACTTCCCGGCACGAGAGCTCGCAAAGTACGACATTGAAGCGATTCACCCCGATGACTTCATCTTGGATGTATTCGATCTCGATGCCTCTAAGGTTTTGGAAGCCGCCGCAAGCCACCGGCGGAGCTTAAAACACCCGGCAAAAACGGTCGAAGACTACTTCGACACCCTACTGAGACAAGGCATCCCGGAAACCGTCAGCACCCTTAAAAGCATGTCCTTCGCTCTTTAAACGAAAGCCAGAGCACCAATTCGAACACGCGCGAAGCGCCAATGAGCGGTTGCTGGACGACATGAAGCGTAGCCGGAAACGAACGCTCTGAGCATATAGCGTTAGTCAAATAACGAAAGCTTTACACCTTCTCACCGGAATCGATTGCTGGGTGCCACCGGTTGTCTCTTGATAATATGCGGTAATGTATATATTATACGTATAAATGTATCGTTGGAGGTAGAATATGGCTCGCTCGGCATTGAAAAGACGCAGACTCATGGCGGGAATGACCCAGACGCAAGTAGCTGACGCGATGGGAGTTAGTCAGCCTAACTATCAGCGCTGGGAGGCGGGTACCGCGTCGGTGCCAGCAGCAAAATTGAGAAAGCTTGCGAGAGTTCTAGAGACATCAGTCGATGAGATCCTTGGTAAGCCACTGGCGTTTGACTTGTTTGGAACAGACGAGAACGCGGGAGATGCTCGAAAGTACTTTGGCGAGGTGGCTATTCACTTTGGAACTAGAGGATCACTGCTGCTTCCTATTTCAGAAGAGGTTTGCTCAAGTTTGCATAGACAGCTGCAGGGAAGAAGTAGCTTTATCATCGCGGAGTCGCTTGACAATCGAAAGGTGTTTATTCGGCGTGCTGCAATCAAGGATGTCTACTTTTCCAGTGAGGCGTATGACACCTATGGACCCGAGGTGTACGAGGACCATTTAGGCGTACTGCCCGACGATGATTTCTGGCGAATAGTGGAGCACATGGACTTCTTAGACTGTCTTGAGGAGGAGTTTGAGGAAAGCAAGATAAATGAAGTTCTTAATAAGATCGTGATGACCGATGAGGATCTAGAACGTCTCGTGGTGTCTGGCAAAGTTGCACCGGAGGATCGCGAGAAGGTGAAAGAAAAGGCAGCTGCAGAAACTCAAAAATTTTTGGACCGCGCGACGAGTATTATCTGGCAGCTGTCTTCGGGGCAGTTACGCTGCGAATACTTAAACGAGAGCAAGCTTCTTTACGACACATTCAGCCTTATTGAGATTGACCCGGATGACGTTGATGAACTGATCTATCTGCCTGTTGAGGGATACCATAGATCGATCTTCATCAGAAAATCCGAAATCGACTATGTATCGATTCCTGCCCACAAGTTCAACGAGGGATCACTTGAAAGTGCTGAAGAGGAGCTCGGCAACTCTTAGGCTTGCGTCTCGCCGCCGGATTTTTATTGATGGATGCGCTCACTACCGAAAACGAAGGTTTTGAGCTGGGGCTTAAATCAAATAACGAAAGCCTGACACCCTCTCCGACACCCTCTCCCATATGACACCCTCTCCCAAAATGTCGCCCAATGCCCCTCTTCACACGCGGACGAGTCTACCCTTGAATTAGAGTGGTCCCCGTGGAATGATTACCTATGAACCACGTTGAACCATTCCGATAGGGGAGGGTGAATTATGACGACCGAAGCCTTTACCGTCCGCACTGACGGCGAGACCGTTAAACGCCTTGACCAACTCGCAGCACAGCTCGACCGCTCGCGCAATTACCTGGTGAACCAGGCGATCCAGGAATATCTGGAGCTGCATGCTTGGCAGATCCAAAAGATTGAGGCCGGCATTGCCGCCGCCGATCGCGGCGATGTGATCCCGCATGAGGAGGTGATGTCCGAAATGGACGCCTTGATTGAAGAAAAAATCAGAGCGTTCGAAGACCGTTCGTGAAAATCGTCTGGACCGGCCCCGCCCGCCAAGACTTGCGGGACATTTACCTTTATATCGCCCAAGATAACCCCTACGCAGCGCGTAAGCTTCAGAATGAAATCCGGCAACGCGTTGCGCTTCTGCAAGATAATCCCGGACTCGGCCGACGGGGCCGAGTCACTGGGACGCGGGAACTTGTCATGGGAGATTCCCCCTACATTCTGCCTTACCGTGTGCGTCAGGACTGCATCGAAATTCTGGCTGTTTATCACGGCGCCCGGAAATGGCCGGAGGATTTTCCAGGATAAAACCAACGAAGCCGAGGCGGGGCGCTATGTAAAAACTTGCCAGAAGAATATAAGGAAGGCTTCCAACGGAATTGGAATTAGCTATAAAGAAATAAGCGTAACCAGGATCTTCAGTAAGTCTCCTCAGTAGGGGGCCTACCAATCCAAGAAGAATAATTACAGGAACTGTAAATGAGTAATGGGGAAAAACTTAGCTCTGCCGCCTACCAACATTCTCAACAAAGCATCCAACGACCTGATGTCGGGGTCGAAGCACAATTCCCGAATAAGAAAGCACCGAAAACCTACCGCTACGATTCCAGCCTCGCTCCGGAGCTCTGCTGGGATGAGAACGCCGAGCGCCCTTTTGCCGAGTGGCTGCTCAACCTCGTGGCCGAAGCGGCAGAAAAGGGGGAAAGCGATGTCTTTGCGCAGCCGCAGTTGTGGGAGGGAACACAGGAGAAATTCTCGTCGCTATCACAATGTGCGGCCCGGCTCAAGAGCCTCACCAAGCCCTTTCTGAACTGGGCAGGAAAGGCCGAACGGCAACAGATTTCAGTGCCGTGCCCCTATTCGTGCATGAGCGGCATTCTACCCAAGCCATTTTGGAAACCCTTAAAAGCCATAAGGCCAGTGGGACCAACCTGGACCTGTTCGGGGATGCCAAACTGGACTTCTGTACGGCGTTAGTGACGCGCGCCGCCAATTCTTCTACCGCTTTATCGTTCATAGCTCTCTCGTCAAGTGATGGCTAACTCTACTGATAGTCAAAAATCGCGGAATTTAAAGTAAGAAAAAGCGGAAAGTTTTGCCAGTATTCGCTTACATAAGGCCGGAGAAAAAATTTAGTCTTGGCTGGCTAACCTGATCCCTCTTATCAGCGCTCTTCCGGCGATTATCCAGCCCCTTTTAGATTTCTTCTGGTCTCCTCGATCTCCGGACTGATGTGTCCGGCTTCCGGCTGCATGAGGCCGATCACGAGCCAATAAGCATACTGCGGCCAAAGGTTTCCTACGGCTTCTATCTCTGGTGCGCCAGCGCGTACGTGTCGCCGCTTGATGTTGCTCCATCGCATGCGATCTATGCCCGTTTTCCGTTCAAGTTCCGTTGGGGTGAACTCGGCATGATCTATAAGCGCTTTTAATCGTTCTTGCAGATCCATATAAGAAAGTTAAATGATGCCATTAAGGCAGTTGCCATAATGACAACATCTCAGAAATCAATACTACGCATTGCAGCCACAAAGCGACAGTTGAAGAGGAAGCGTATGGAAGACGAACGTCTGGGTCAGGTCACCCCCGAGGTGCCGCCCCTGCAAATCCCGATCGCCTACATCACGAGGCAACGCTATGCCGAGCTCTCCGGCGTCCCCATCGGCATCGTCGGCGCCTGGGTGGACCGGGGCCATATCCCATCCGAGGTCATCGGCAAACACCGCCTGGTCAACGTCGCCTTGATGTGGGCGCAAGCCTTCCAGGCCGACAGCTTCTTGTAATCGATTCGGGGAGAGAACGCCATGACGAAACCCGCCAGCAAAAAAGCCGTCGGCCAAACCGTCACCGTCAAAGTCAGCGCCATCCAGGAACTCTGCGACTACGCCCTCGGGTTCTACGAACGCCAACGGCAAAGGGGCGGCGATCTCGAACTCGCCGCCTACCAGGACGCCATGGGCCACCTCCAGGCCCTGGAAAAACTCTTCATCGCCGACACCGCGATCGTCGAGCGGGTCGACGGCTCCATCGAGCGATTGAACCGCCTCTCCATCCGTTGGTCGATCGTGCGGGGTCGTTCAAAACATTGGGCGAGGTCTATCGAAAGCGCAGCCTGAGGGTGTACGAGTTCGGACCATATCTCCAACCGAGACAACGGTATGGTCAAGTGTCATCGGTCTTTCGTAGAGAGATCGGAAATTGAACTTCCCGAAGGGCAGATGTCTCATGTTCTCCGCCATACCTTCGCCAGCCATTTCATGATGAATGGTGGTAACATCCTGGCGCTTCAGCGAATCCTCGGCTACGCCAATCTAACCATGACTATGCGCTATGCGCATCTTGCGCCGGATCATCTGCGGGAAGTGCTCGAACTTAATCCGTTGACGCGGTTGACACTCCGTTGACACCGGAAATAAAAAAGGCTTAGACAAAATGCCTAAGCCTTTGAATTTGTGGTAGCTACGGGCGGACTTGAACCGCCGACACCCGCATTATGAATGCGGTGCTCTAACCAACTGAGCTACGTAGCCATAAATTAGAATTGAAATAGTACTTTTTTCACGTCGCTTCTGTCAATATTCGCGATTGGCCATGTCACGATTTTTGAATTTTTTGGCCGCGAAAAAAGCAAGTTTGCGTTTATACAGAATATTTCTTAAACGGTTGGCAATGGAAGTTTTGACAGGCACATTTGCTCTTTGGAGTCTTTTCGGCAGCGCGTTTGTATCCGCTACTTTGGCGCCGGGCGGTTCGGAGGCGGTGCTTGCCTATCTTGTCAGCCAGACCGAGCTTTCGCCGGAAGTGTTGCTGTTGACGGCCACGTCCGGTAATACGTTAGGGGCTGTCACAACTTGGGTGTTGGGATTTTTCACTGCGATCAAGTATCCGGCCGAGCGCCTTGCAAAGTCGCGCCAGGAAAAGGCGGTAGCCTCGGTGCGAAGATGGGGTCTTCCGATCTTATTGTTTTCGTGGCTGCCCGTCGTCGGGGACGGATTCTGTTTCGCGGCCGGCTGGTTGCGTCTGCCGTTTTGGCGGTCGGTCCTGGCTATGGCGATAGGCAAGGCTTTGCGTTATGCCGCTGTCGTTTATGCATTTGTTTGAGTCATCGTTGCGCTTGCTTGTCCAGAGGATCGCCGACCGGCGCGGCGAAGGCATCGGAAACGATGGCCGGTACGTTACTGCCCGTTAGTGATTGCAGAAATGCGACAAGAGCCTTGATTTCCGTCGGATCGAGGTTCAAGGGCTTAATCAGCGGATCGAGATTTTCGTTGGGAACGCCGCCTCGATTGTAGAACTCGAGAACTTCCTCTAGCGTGGAAAGAGAGCCGTCGTGCATGTACGGCGCGGTCAACGCGATGTTGCGTAAGGCAGGCGTTCGGTATTTCCAACGGTCTTTAGGGTCTTGGGTGATTTCGTAAAAGCCGAGATCGTTTGGTTTGGGCTCGCTGACGGCGGCGAGGATGTCGGCGTCGATTTCGAGGGTAACTCCCGGTGCCGCTTGGATTTTCTGCTTTGGCTTATCGTTGGCCATGGCGGCACGGAAGCCGATGCCGGTATTGTGCATCTGCTGATCGGCGAACAAGGCGTGATCCTTGGCGATCGTGTGGCACTGGGAGCAACCGGCCTTGCCGGTGAACAGTTCGAACCCGAGACGCGCTTCGGCAGGCAGCACGTCTTTTTTCTTTCCGAAATACCAGCGGTCGAAAGGCGAATCGGCCGAGTTCAAGGTTCTTTCATAGCTAGCTAAAGCCATGCCTATGGTTTCCATCGAAGGGCCGCGCTTGAAGGCCTTTTCGAAAAGGCCGGCGTAATCGGGGAGGCCCTGAATTTTATCGACCACGTAACCGACCGAAGGAGCCCCCATTTCGTTGTTGGCCAACAGAGGCCCCCAGACTTGCTGTTCCAAGCGGCTCTCGCGTCCGTCATGGAACAGACGTTTAAGATAAGCCACGTTATAAATCGTCGGCGAGTTGCGGCGTACCGTGCGCCCTTCGATGCCGACGGCAGTCGCCTGCTCGTTGCTGCTGAAGCCTTGCTCCGGAATGTGGCACATGGCGCACGAGAAGGTGTTGTTCAAGGATAGACGACGATCGAAGAACAGTTTTCGGCCCAGTTCGACCTTGGCCGGGGTCATCGGATTGTCCCTCGGCGTTGGAACCGGGGGCAGGCCCAGGGGAGGGCGCTTGGCGTATTCGACCAGGTTGGTTCGCTGGCCGGAGCGCTCCGCGAGAGCGATGGACCGGGTGGCGAAATCGGCTGCCTCATAACCCGTCTTATTGTCGCCGCCGCCGAGAAAAGCGACACGGCCGGCGGGTGGTTGCTGCGTCGCGACCGTCGATTTTTCGGCCAGGAGTGTTTTTACATCGTTCACTAGCGTGTCGGGATGCAGAAAAGAGACTGTGTAGATATTGCGTATTTGCTTTTCCCGATCGATTAGGAAGACTCGGAGAACATGGGAGAATGTGCCGAGGAATTTCCCATCGGCGTCGTAATCTTTTTGGATGGATTGACCGTAGGCGGTCAGAATCGGCTGAATCTCTTGCTCCGAGCGGGTTGTCAGAAAGCGCCAGTCCGCATCTTTGGCGAAAGCTTTTCCGTAGTGAGCCATGACTTCCGGGGTGTCATGCTGGGGGTTGAAACTCAAGGTGATCAGACGCAAGTGCTTGAAGATTTCCGGCTCTTGTTCGAGACGGCGCTGAATCTTGTGAAAGACGGCGGTCGCGAGAGGACAGCCGTTGACATCGCTACAAGTGGAATAGATGAAGCTTAGAAGGACCAGTTTGTCGCCGTACAAGCCATGCAAATCCAGCTCGTTCCCGGTACTGTCCAAGACCTGTCCATTGGACGCTTCACCCAGCGCGGGCAAGACATAGGTGCCGGGCGCGGGTAATTCGAAGGCCAGCGGCTTGTAGCCCGGTGCCAAGGGTTTTTCCGGCTGGGCGGCGTATGCCGGGTCGAGCGAAGTGAACAGGCAATAGATGATAGGCGCCACATAGCGGATATTCATGAGACGTAACCGGAGTGCTGAATGATCGTAAACTAAAGAGGGGCTAAACCGTTCTTATTTTTATGTGGACGCACTTTGCGAGCACGTCTTAGACCGCTCGCGGTCAAAAAATTCGTCGGGCCGGTCGTGCACCGGTCCAAACCGATTGGATAGGATAACATTCGAGCTCAAGGAGCCTACGGGCGATGACGGTATCTCAAGATCTATACGAACTCTTAAATCCCAAAGACATTCCTTCGCTAAAGCGCGCTCTAGTCAACCGCCTGATTTACTCCATCGGCAAGGACCCGGTGGAGACGCAGGAACGGGATTGGTTTTTCGCGTTAGCGTATGTCGTACGGGATCTTCTCACTCTGCGCTGGATGGAGTCCATGCGCCGGTACTATTTGCAGGATGCGAAGCGGGTTTATTACCTGTCGATGGAGTTTCTGATCGGCCGGGCCCTAGGGAACAGCTTGCTCAATATCGGATGTTATGACGAATTCAAGCAGGTCTTGGAAGATGTCGGGCTAAGCCTGGAGGAACTAGCCGAGACCGAGGAAGAAGCCGCCTTGGGCAACGGCGGATTGGGGCGTCTTGCGGCATGTTACCTCGATTCCCTCGCCACGCTCCAGCTTCCGGGATTCGGCTACGGGATACGTTACGACTACGGGATGTTTTCGCAGCGCATAGAGGACGGCTATCAAATCGAGCATCCGGAAAACTGGCTGCGTTACGGCAATCCCTGGGAGTTCCCCCGTCCCGACGTTCTTTACCGCGTGCAGTTTCGCGGGCATGTCGTGGAATATCGGGATGTCGACGGGCTGGTGCGATATCGATGGACCGATACGGAAGACGTGATGGCCATGGCCTACGACATACCCGTTCCGGGCTATGGCGGCGAAACCGTCAATAACCTGCGCCTTTGGGCGGCGAAGGCTTCCCGTGACTTCGAGTTGAAATATTTCAACGAAGGCAATTACATCAAGGCGGTCGAAGAAAAAACCCAGTCTGAAAACCTGTCCAAGGTGCTGTATCCGGACGATACCACGCAAATGGGGCGGGAGCTGCGGCTCAAGCAGGAATATTTTTTTGTCAGCGCATCGCTGCAGGACATTCTGAAAAGCTTTTCAACCGATCACCGCGATTTTTCCGAATTGCCCCGGGAAGTGGCCATTCAACTCAACGACACCCACCCATCGGTCGCGATTCCCGAATTGATGCGTATCTTGGTGGATGAGCATCGCGTTCCCTGGGACGACGCTTGGGACATTACCGTTCGGACCTTTTCCTATACCAACCACACGCTGCTGCCCGAAGCCTTGGAAGTCTGGTCGGTGCGTTTGTTCGAGGAGCTGCTTCCGCGCCATCTGCAAATCATTTACGAGATCAATCATCGCTTTCTTAAGGAGGTCAGTGAGCGGTTTCCGGGCGATACCGGACTGCTCCGTCGGGTTTCGATCATAGATGAAGATCGGGGAAGACGACTCCGGATGGCCCATCTTGCCATCATCGGCAGCCACAAAGTCAATGGCGTGGCCGCGTTGCACACCCAGTTGATGAAAACCACGATATTCCGGGATTTCGAGACAATTTTTCCTGACCGGTTCGTGAACATCACCAACGGTATCACGCCGCGGCGTTGGCTGAATCAGGCCAATCGAGGTCTCGCCGCGCTGATCACGGAATCCATCGGCCCCCACTGGGTGACCGATCTGGAGCGGCTACGAGAACTTGCGCCTTTGGCGGACGATGCCGAATTTCGCGCGCGGTTTCGAGCGGTCAAATCGGCCAATAAGGCGCATTTGGCGGCGCTCATCGATGAACGCCTGAATATTCGGATCGATCCGACAAGCCTGTTCGACGTACAAATCAAACGCATGCACGAATACAAGCGCCAACTGCTCAATGTTCTGCATGTCATCACTCGGTATAACCGATTGCGTTTCGGGTCCGCGGGCGACGCCGTGCCGCGCACGGTCATTTTCGGCGGCAAGGCTGCGCCGGGTTACCACGCGGCCAAGCTGGTCATAAAGTTGATCAACGATGTGGCGAAAGTGATCGCCCAGGACCCGGCGATGGATGGCCTTTTGACAGTGGTTTTCGTCCCCGACTACAACGTGTCTCGCGCAATGGAAATCATGCCGGCGGTAGAGCTGTCCGAGCAGATTTCGACGGCCGGAATGGAAGCGTCGGGCACCGGCAATATGAAGATGGCGGTTAACGGCGCGATCACCATCGGCACTTTGGACGGAGCGAATATCGAGATTCGGGAGCGGGTGGGCGAGGACAATATTTTCATTTTCGGGCATACCGCCGAGCAGCTCGGCGAACTGCGCCGAAGCGGCTATAACCCTTGGAACTATTACCACGCCAACAAGGAGCTGAAGCTCGCGCTCGAGATGATTTCGACGGGGTATTTCTCGGCGGACGAGCCCGATCGGTTCAAGCCCTTAGTCGACTCTTTGCTTCGAGAGGGAGATAGGTTCGCGTTGTTAGCGGACTATGAGTCGTATATCGCTTGCCAGGAGGAAGTCGATCGCTTGTATCGCGATCCCGAGATGTGGACGCGAAAAGCGATTTTGAACGTCGCTTTTTCCGGTTGGTTTTCGAGCGATCGCGCCATCGAGGAATATGCGGAGCGAATCTGGGACATACCCACCCGCCGGTAAGTCTAGAACAGCGAAGGTGCCCGCCGCCGGCAGATCGCCGTCGGCCATTCGGCGAACCGGCCGGTTCTAGGATAGGGGCGATCAGGCTGTAGTCAGACCTTCCTCGTCGGACGCTTCGGTGTGCGAAGCGTCGTGGACGCCTTCGTGCCGTCCTTCGAATGCCTTCCTGGCCGCTTCGGCGCCATCGCGTACGCCTTCTTCCATTGCACTGTGCGCGGGAAGCAGGTTGGCGACCATCAATGAGCCGAAAACCACGCCATAGCTCAAGTAATAGAAACCCGAATACACGCCTTTGTGAATCATGCCGCCGACCTCCGGAATGAGTTCGGCAAAAGCCGAACGTGCGTGTTCTGCGCCTTCCTTGATGGCTTCCCCGAAGCCTTCTCGGGCGCCTTCTGCCGGTTCGGTAACCTTTTCTGAAATATATTCCGGGCGCTCGCCCACGGAACCGGTAGTGGGCTCTGCAGCGGCTTTCTTAACGCTTTCGGAAGCCGGCTTTTTCTTGGTCTCCGCAGTATCCTCGGCGTGCTTTGAGGGTTGCTTCTTTGCCATAGTCGTTCTCCATCTCGAACGAAGAAGAAGGAATGTGAGAGATTCCGGTCGGAATGCCAGTGGGACGATTATATCGCCATAGCGCAGTTACCGGGATGTGTTCATCAAAGACCAGAATTCCGACGATTAGTTCGACCAGTTTGCCACAAGGGCGGGGGTGAGTCGGAAGTCTTGGGATTACGGAGACTCGCAAGACCTTTCGACGGAGCAAGCGCCGGATGAGCGGCGCTTGCTCCCGATCTTTATCAGACGTAGCGAAACTGGCCTGGCCAATCGCGGTAATTGAACACCTGTCCGGTTTGCCGGATGTGGGCTATCGAAGCGAGATCGATTTCGGCGTAAACCCACTGCGCTTGATTGAGCTCGCCAATGGCGAGTATTCCGTTGTCCGGATAGCCGTAATCCACCGGCGTGTAGACCGCGGCGGCGCCGATATTGACGTCCACCGCTTCCGACCACGGCGCCTGACCCACCGTGGGCGATTGCACGACATAGCATTGGTTCTCCAGAGCGCGTGCCTGGCAGCCGATGCGGACGCGGTGATAGCCCGCCAGTGTGTCGGTACAGCTCGGCACCAGAATCAAATCGGCACCGGCCTCAACCTGCTTGCGAGCGATCATCGGGAACTCGCTGTCGTAGCAAATATTGATGCCGATCCGTCCGAATTCGGTATCCAGCGTCTTGATTTCCTCTCCGCCGGTAATCAGCCAGTGTTCGTTTTCGAACCGGGTCATCTGAAGCTTGTCCTGATGATCGGTCGTTCCGTCCGGCCGGAACAGAAACGACCGATTCCGATAGCTGCCGTCCTCCATTCGGACGGGAAAGGAACCGGCCACGACATAGACGCCGTGTTGTTCGGCCATGTCGGAAAACAGCATCACGAAATCCGGCAGCAGAGTCTGCATTTCGCTCAGTTGTTTGGACAGCGATTTGTAAACTTCTTCCGGGAAAAGGGACGCGAGCTCCATGCTGAAGTACTCCGGGAACAGCAGCATCTTGGCGCCGTTATCCGCGGCGTCGGCGACCCAGCGGGCGATTTTGGCGGAATAATCGTCCCAGCTTTTGAGAAAGCCGATGTTGTATTGCGCGGCAGCCAAACGAAACGGTCGAGATGACATCAGGTGTTTTCCTTTAACCTAGAAACGGCGGTTGGACGTGCCCGAGTGTGCGGCGGGCGGGACGGATGGCAAGGCGCGACGATGCGGCGGGGTAGTCTCCCGCAAAGAGGAGCAACGCCGCCAGGTGGCCCGCCCGCCGTGCAGTCGGGTGCGTAGCGGCGTCACCCAAACGGTCAGGCAGAAAAAAGCTAGGACGATTAGAAGTCATCGGACTTTCCCGGTTCATCGAAGCGGTCAACTGCTGTTTCTAGGTTAATGGCTTGAGCCAGAAGACCATGGGTTTGGGCGATTCGATTTCCTCATCCAGGTCTTTCCACGTGTACGTCGTCGCCAATTCCGGATGATTGGTATAGCCGAATTTGCTCCAGATCCGGTCGAGCGGGACGTAATCCGCGGGGCGACGTGGATGATTTTCGGGGCGCTGCACGCAGCAGAAGCAGCTCCAGTCGAATCGGCCAAGAGACCGGGCGTGGCCTTCCCGTTCCTCGAAGAACTTGGGATAAATGCCTTTACCGCGGTAGTCCTTCAGCAATACCGATTCCCCGCAATAAAAAATTTTCTTCGGGTCGTAACCGTGTTCCACGAAGGGCTTCTGAAACTCTTCGGTTTCGTGTTCCATCGGAATTCCGGTCGTCGCGCCCACCACTTTATCGCCGTCCAGCACCAGCACGATCACACTTTCCGGCGACCGCGTATAGGTCTGGAGGTATTTCTCCTCGTACTCGTAGCTTCCGTCGTAGAGATATGGAAAATCCCGGAATACTTCGATTCGCAGTCGCGCCAGATCAGGCAAAAACGGCTGCAATTCCGGGTCTTGGCCGGTAAAGCGCTTGATGCTGATCGAGTCGGTCATAGCCTTAGCCCTTTTCGACTTGGGCGATCCAGTCCTGCAAGTTGTAGTAATTGGTGATGCGCGCCACCTTGCCGTCGCGGATGTCGAAGAACGCGCCGGCCGGAAGACGATATTTCTGGCCTTTGGCGGGCGGCAAGCCTTCGTCGGTCACCAGATATTCGCCGAGAACCACGAATTCCGCAGCGGCCCGTTTGCCGTCGTCGCTGGTCATGATGACCATGTCGACCAACTGTTCCTTGTAGTTCCGATTCATCCGGTTCATGAACTCGCGAAATGCCTCTTTGCCGATTTCCCGCTGTCCTTGGTTGATGTCATGGATAACATCATCGGTAAGCAGGCTTAGAAACGTATCCATGTCTCCGGCGTTGAAAGCAGTGTAGTACTTTTCGATCAGTGCTTGGCTCTCTTTGTTCATGGCAAATTCCGCTAAAGGTTGATGTCGTTCCGGATCGCATCCGGGATATATAGGAAAAAATGTAAACTCGCTAGTTTAATCGATCTTGACTGGAATATCGATGAGGCGAATCGATTGTTTGTAGTCGCTTATTGCGTTTGTAAGAAAAGGCTTACAGAAAAATTTTCATTTAAATGATACGGTTTTTCTGCCCTTCAGCCAGGTATCGTCGTGGATTAGCGTACGATTCGGAAATGTGCTCTAAAATAGTGCTCCAGGGAAGCGAGTCACGTGATACTAAACGGACATCCACAACGGAATAATAACAATAACAAGAGGTTAGCCGTGCGAAACGTTACGTTGTTCAAAACGCCGGAGCATCGGTTCATTTTGCTAAACGAGAGCGAACCGGGCGAAGAAGAAGGTATCCGTTCCAATCAGTATCTGGTTCTCCATGATGGATATGGAGTCTTGCTCGATCCAGGTGGTTTTGGGGTTATGCCTGGGGCGCTCACCGAATTGCTTCAATATCTTGAGCCTCGGGATTTACGCGCCATCATTTTGTCGCACCAGGATCCCGACATCGTGGGTGGACTTTCTACTTGGTTAGAGCTCACCGCGGCCCCGGTATATGCTCCTCGCATCTGGCTCCGCTTTCTTCCGCACTACGGCATCAGGGATTTGAGCCGCTTCGTTCCAGTACCGGATGAAGGTATGTCATGTGCTTTTTCGCCGGGCTTTGAGTTGAAATTATTGCCGGCACATTTCTTACATTCCGAAGGCCAGCTCAATGTTTATGATCCGATCGCCAAAATCCTATTCACCGGCGATATAGGAGCGGCGATGCTTCCAGAGCATTTGGCATACGAGTTCGTTGATGATTTCGCGAGTCATCTCCCTTATATCGAAGGATTTCACCGCCGCTACATGTGTTCGAACCGAGCTGCCAGGTGCTGGGTAGATACGATTTCAGGCCTGGAAATCGAAATGTTGGCTCCCCAGCATGGGCCGATTTACCGGGGCAACGCTGTAAGGGATTTTATCGGCTGGTTTTCGAATTTGCAGTGCGGGATCGATCTCATGGAAAAAGGAGGACGCTTTCCTAAGGACACGCAATTATGAATTTGATGGCCAAAACCATCCCCGATTCTCTCGACCCTCAGCGTGGAATGCCATCGCAGCTCAATAAGCTGCGCAAACAGGTGATGGAGCAGTTATCCTCGCTGCTCGAAAGTCAAACCCGGACGCAGATGTTCGGCGCCACGATTCGAGCCATGATAGAACGCGTCCACGCTAGCGTCATTGCCGATCTGGAAAGCGATACCCCGAGATCTAAAATCATATTGCAGCACTGCAGTAAATTGGATCGCAGCTTGAATCTGCTGGCGGACGAAAGACAGCGGCAATGGCATCGAAACGGAAAGTACATACAGGAAGTTTTGAGGGAGTTCAGTCAGACCATGGATCTTTTGGCTTCGACGCTGGTGGAGAAAGAATTGTTCGAGCGCCAGAGCCAAGTGTTGGAGCAAATCATTTTTTCCCATGAGCGTGTGACGCATTGGGATGAGTTCGTTCAGGAAATTCTTGTCGGTTTCCGCAATATCTTTCCTTTTGATTTCTTTTTCATCGCCTTTCTCGAAGATCACGGCTTATCGCTGTTTTTCTATTACTTCGGCTCGTATTCCGATCAAATCAAATGTTCGGTCAAGGAGCGACTAATCGGGGAAGCGATCGAAAAGCTCAAGCTGCCTCCGGATGCGGCGGTCGAGATCGAAGAATATCAGGTTGGCGGTGACGCAAATATCATTGATCTAGACGATATCAGAACCCTTGCCGTGATGATGCCTGAATATGCGCCTCAGCTCGCGGGATTGCTCGGGGTGGTTTACTCCTCAGCAACGCCGCCGGATGTGCAGGAACTCAGCATGATCCGTTCTTTGCTGTCGGTAATGGTTATGGTGGTTGGTTCAAGCAAGTCGCTGGGGCACACATTGGATGAGCTGGAATACTATTCCGAGCACGATCCGCTCACCGGACTTTGCAACCGGCGACGGTTTACCGAAATGTTGGATTACGAAATCGAGCGCTCTGCGCGGCACGGGCATGAGTTCTCGATCTTGTTGCTCGATCTGGATAATTTCAAGGACATTAATGATTCGTACGGCCATCCCGCTGGCGACAAAACGCTGGTTCAAATCGGTGAATGCCTGCACGGTTATTTACGCAAGGGCGACATTGCTTTCCGCATTGGCGGGGACGAGTTTGCTGTGATTCTGCCCGAGACGCCGCCATCGGGTGCGCTGAGTGTGGCCGAGTCGCTGCGGGAGCGGCTGCGCGGAATGCGACTCGAGGCACCGGACGGACGCCAGTTCTATATCACCACTTCGATTGGTCTGGTCAGCTATCCGAAGAACGGGAAGGATGCCGTCGACTTGATTGCCGGCGTGGACATGGCCCTCTATCACGCCAAGGGAATGGGCAAGGACGAAGTATCGACGCTTGAATCGGCGGACGAATCGGTAAAGCTGAGCCGTCACAGCCGGATCTATGCAGAAGAGCTTCGGCAAGCCCTGAGCGAACACCGCATCATTCCTTATTATCAACCGATCGTTGATTGCCGAAAGGGGACATTGTTCGCTTACGAAGCGGTTGCGCGCCTCATCAAACCCGGACGAGAAGTCGTGTCGGCCGGGGTATTTATAAAGACAGTTGAAAAATACGGATTGGCTCGGGAATTGGATAGGTCCATTCTGACGGATGCGTTTTCCGCCGCGAGCGCGTTAGTCGAAGCGGACGACCCCTTGCCTCGCTTGTTCATCAATTTATCGGCTCAAGAAATGCGAGAACGTGGAATTCTCGGGTTCGCGGAGGAGCTGTGCGATCGCCTCGGTTTTCCGCCGAGTCGTGTCGTCTTCGAAGTCATGGAGCGGGAAGCGATCGGCGACATGGCTCATATGCGTAAGTTTCTGGCCAAGTTGCGGCGTATCGGCTTTTCCTTCGCCCTGGATGATTTCGGGAGCGGTTACAACTCTTTCCATTACCTGCGGGAATTGCACTTCGAGTATGTCAAGATCGACGGCGAGTTCGTGCGCAATATCTTGAATTCCCGCATCGACCGGGCGTTGGTGGGCAATCTCAGTCGTCTTTGCCGCGATCTCGGCATTAAAACCATTGCAGAGTTTGTCGAATCCGAAAACACCTTGGCGGTTCTTCAAGACATGGGAATCGATTACGTCCAAGGCTTCCATATCGGAATGCCGCTGCCTGATTTTGTACCGAAGCCTGGCGTATAAAGGTGATAGCTTCCTCCTGATCGCCGCCATTTTTCAGGATTTTCGCGCCTCCTCGATTCGGCTGATCAGGATGCCGTCCGCAAGCCGGGTCTCCATGCTTTCACCCGGCTGGATATCGCGATAAGAGCGCAGAATTTCTCCCGTGTCCTGTTTGTAGGCGACAGCATAACCGCGTGTCAGCGTCGCCAAAGGGCTCACCGCGTGGAGGTGCTCCGCGAGGCTGGAGACATGCTGATCCTGCTTTTCGAGAGCCCGCTGAATCGCGAGACAAAGGCGTTGGTAAATCTGACATCGTCTTTCTTCGAGCATCTGTAGGCGCTGTTGGGGCCGGTGTCTGGACAAAGCAGCGAATTGTGTTCGCAGTCGCACGTCCAGATTGGACAGCGAATTTCTCGTTACTCGCTTGAGTTGGAGGTCCAAACGATCCAATCGCTGGCTTTGGGTTTGGAGGCGTTTGCTGGGATGTTCTTGCTGCAAGCGTTTGCCGAGAACGCGCAGTGTATTTCGATCGCGTTCGAGCACCGCTTTCATGCGGAGGCAAAGCTGCTGCTCGATCCGTTCGAATCGGGCCAGCAAGGCGGCGCAATCGGGCGTTACCGCCTCCGCGGCTGCCGACGGTGTCGGCGCGCGCAGATCCGCGACGAAATCGGCAATCGTGGTATCTATCTCATGCCCGATCCCCGTAGCCACCGGCGTCTTGCATTCGAAAATCGCGCGGGCCACGATTTCTTCGTTGAACGCCCATAAGTCTTCCAGAGATCCGCCGCCGCGGGCCAATATCAGGACATCGCACATCTGTAGCCGATCCGCCGCGGCGAGGGCCTTCACGACTTCGAATTTAGCTTCGGCGCCCTGTACCTTAACCGGGAAAATGATTACGGGGACCGAGGGGTAGCGGCGCCGGAGCACGGTAAGAACATCATGGACGGCTGCCCCCGTCGGCGAAGTAATGACGCCTACGCATTGCGGCAGACTCGGGATCGGCTTTTTGTGCTGGGCATCAAATAGTCCTTCGGCCGCCAAACGCTGCTTTAAAGCCTCAAACGCGCGCAACAGTAGGCCGTCGCCGGTTTCTTCCATGTATTCGACGATCAGTTGGAAATCGCCGCGCGGTTCGTAGAGGCTGACTTGAGCCTTGATCAGCACGTGATCGCCGTTCTCCGGCTTGAAGTCGAGGGATCGGCTCTGTGCACGGAACATGGCGCAGCGAATCTGAGCCTCGGTATCTTTCAGACTGAAATAAATATGCCCGGAAGAGGGGGTCGAGAGATTGGAGATTTCACCCTCGATCCAGATGCTGCCGAAGCAGTCGTTGAGCAGAAAACGGGTTTCCCGGTTCAGTCGCGAGACGGTGTATACGACCTCCGGCCGAGGAGCGGGTTTAGACGACATGGTCATCGTGGTTGAAAGGCGATTCAGAAAATCTACGCGCCACTATTCCGGGCCGCGCTTGAATCGGTGGATCTGGCGCCGCTCCTTCTTGTTCGGCCTGGTTTCCGGTTGGAGGGAAAGCGACCGTTCATCGCGTCGCCTGTCGACTTCAGCCTGCCGGCGCGTGATGCTTTCCGGAGTCTCTTCGTAAAGCAGCACTGCTTCGGCGGCTGGACGACGCTGGGACGATAAAGCTTGAACCGTAATATCCCAAATGTATTGATCCTTGCTGATTCTAAGCTTTGCGCCGACGCCGATTTCCTTTCCGGGCTTCGCCCGTTGTCCGTTTAGATGCACTTTGCCCCCGTTGATGGCATCTATGGCCAGCTGGCGGGTTTTGAAAAACCGGGCTGCCCACAGCCACTTGTCGAGGCGCATTCGCCCTTCGGAAGCCGAGCGATCGTCTCCATTACGACTAGACGCCATAAGCTTCAAGAAGCGGGAGGCGTTTCCACCGCTTGGCCGGATTCCTGCCAAAGTTTAAAGCCGCCCGCGAGGCTGACGGCGTTTACGTAGCCCAGCTTTTTGAGTGCCTCGGTCGCCAGAGCCGAACGGCCGCCGGTCTGGCAGTAGACGAGGATGTCGGCGTCACGCCGATTTTGAAACGTCGGGTGGCTGTCGATCTTGAACTCCAGTACGCCGCGCGGAATGTTTACCGCGCCAGGCAAGGCGCCTAGCGTGAATTCCGCCGGTTCCCGGACATCCAGAACCAGTGCTTTGCCGATTAGGGCTTTAGCTTCTTCAGGATTGACTTCTCTAATGTGTCGCTTCGCTTCGGCGACCAAGTCCATCGGAGTTAAAGGCATCGGAATTCTCCTCTCTTTATCGTGTCTCTTTATGGTACGCCCGCGGTTATTAATTGGGTATAGGCAATCGGTGCCCGCGTATGATAACGGGAGTTCCACATTTAGTTGTTTGTGTGGTAACATGCGTCTATAAACAGCGGGTTACTTTAAGAGTGTGTGATTAGAGTCGCCCCGCTTTGATAAGGTATGCCCCATAGGGGCTTTTTTAGTTTTTAAAGGGAATAACAAAACAAGAATGGGCCATTGCGCCCATTTTTTGTGAGTGAAATTTACGAGGTCGCAATGAAGCCGCAGGAGCGTTTGGCGGGTTTGATTGAGCCGGTCGTTAGCGGCTTGGGATATGAACTGATAGACATAGAGTTCGACGCCCACCGGCGCGTGCTCCGAGTCTACATCGACAGCGAGTCTGGCATCACTCTCGACGATTGCACGAGGGTTAGCTATCAACTGAGTGGCGTACTCGATGTGGAGGACCCGATTCCCGGTCGTTATCAGCTTGAAATTTCGTCGCCAGGTCTTGACCGGCCGCTTTCCAAGTTGGAGCACTTCGTGCGCTTCAAGGGTAGTCTGGCCCGTTTGCAGCTCGCCCGGCCCATCGATGGGCGGCGCAAATTTAAGGCTTACCTGGCAGGCGTGGAAGGCGATTACGTTCTAATTCAAGAGGGTGGCGAAACTTTGCGAATTCCATTTGAATCAATTGAAAAGGCGCGCCTGGCGCCTGAGTTTGGTAGTTAAATCTAAGGACGACGCGATGGCGAATAAAGAAATCTTGTTGGTGGTGGATGTCGTATCCAATGAGAAAGACATCGATAAAGAGGTCATTTTCGGCGCCATAGAGGATGCGCTTCGCACCGCAACAATCAAGCGCCACGACAACAAAATCGACGTGCGCGTCGCGATTGACCGGAAAACCGGGGGCTATGAGACATTCCGTCGTTGGCTGGTCGTTGACTCCAATGCGGACTATGAGGCTGGCGTCGAAAACCCGGATATCGAGATTTCCTTGGACGAGGCACGAAAGATTCGGCCCAATATTCAGGTTGGCGACTATATCGAACAGCCCATCGAATCCATTGAATTCGGACGCATTGCGGCGCAGACCGCCAAGCAGGTTATTGTACAGAAGGTGCGGGATGCGGAACGCCGGAAAGTCGTCGATGCCTACAAGAACCGGGTCGGCGAGCTTGTGACCGGCGTCGTCAAGCGCGTCGAGCGGGGCAATGTCTACCTCGATCTGGGCGGTAACGTCGAAGCCTTTGTTCCCAGGGACGAGATGATACCCCGCGAGGCTGTGCGGTCCGGCGATCGTTTGCGGGGCTATTTGAAAGCTGTACGCCCGGAGTCTCGGGGGCCTCAGTTGTTCGTCAGTCGCACGGCACCCGAACTTTTGATTGCATTATTTAGGCTGGAGGTTCCGGAGGTCAGCGAAGGGGTCATTGAAATCAAGGGGGCTGCTCGAGATCCCGGGGTTCGTGCGAAAGTGGCCGTAAAGAGCAACGATCTACGGCTAGATCCGGTGGGCGCATGCGTGGGTATGCGCGGTTCCCGGGTCCAGGCGGTATCCAATGAGTTAGCCGGTGAGCGTATCGATATTATTTTATGGAACGAGAACGACGCTCAATTCGTGATTAACGCGATGTCGCCGGCTGAGATCGTCTCGATCGTGGTCGACGAGGACAAGCATTCGATGGATATTGCCGTGGCGGATGAAAACCTGTCTCAAGCCATTGGGCGCGGTGGACAAAACGTGCGACTTGCATCGGAGCTGACCGGATGGACGCTCAACGTAATGGGCGCTTCCCAGGCGGAAGCCAAGAATGAGCTGGAGACGGCCAAGCTCATGCAGTCGTTCATGGAACAGCTGGACGTGGACGAGAGCGTCGCCGAGATTCTGGTTAGAGAGGGATTTTCGACGGTTGAAGAGTTGGCTTACGTTCCAGCCAAGGAGCTATTGGAGATCGAGGAGTTCGACGAAGACATCGTCGAGGAGCTACGAAATCGAGCGCGCGACGCGTTGCTGATCAAGGCGATCGCCAACGAGGAAGAATTTGAATCTTCGGAGCCTTCCAAGGAGTTGCTGGAGATGGAGGGAATGGACCGTGAAACGGCCTTTCGTCTTGCTGCGCGAGGTGTGAGGACAATAGAGGACTTGGCCGAACAATCGGTCGACGAATTGCTGGAGGTTGAGGGTATGGACGAAGCTAGGGCTGCGCGTTTGATCATGACGGCCCGCTCACCGTGGTTTGCTGAAGGTTAAGAGGATTTGACAGGGCAGGGGCTGAAAGAATGAGCGATGTGACGGTACGGCAACTTGCCGATGTGGTCGGCATTCCGGTAGATCGACTGCTTACGCAGTTGGGCGATGCGGGTTTGGAAAAAAGCGACGCGGACGATGTTCTCAGTGATACTGAAAAGCTTCGATTTCTGAGTTATTTGCGGCAGAGCCACGGCAGAAGCGAGGGGGAAATGGCAGAGCCGAAGCGGGTAACGCTGCAGCGGCGCACCGTTAGCGAGCTTAAGCAAGGCAAGATTCCCGGCAAGGGCGTGAAGACCATCAGCGTAGAAGTCCGCAAGAAGCGGACCTATGTCAAGCGAAGCGAGCTTCCGGAGCTGAGCGAACGTCGCACTGAGGTGGAAAAGGCGCGGCAGGCACTCGAGGACCAGCAGAGAGAACTTGAAGCCCAGGAGGCTTTGCGCGCTCAGCAGGAAGAAGTCCGTCGTAAGGCTTTGGAAGAAGAAGAGAGAAGGAAGCGCGAAGAAGCGGAGAGAGCCGCCGAGCAACAGCGTTTGCTCGAAGAGGCTAGACGAGCGGAAGAAGAGAGGCAGCGGGAGGAGGCTCGACGTCTGGTCGAAGAGCAGCAGCGTACCGAAAAAGCAGTGAGTGTGGAAGAGCGTGAGCCGCCCGCACCCGCGGCAGAAATACCTGCGCCTAAAAAACCGGTCGTTCCGCCTGTGTCGGCCGAGCGGGAAGAGGTGGAGCTCCCACGTCATTTAGAGTCAGAAGCCAAACGTGCCAAAAAGAAGCCGGGCGTTGAACGTCCTAAAGGCCGAAGCGAAGGTGCTCGTGAGCCCTTTGGTCTCGATGACGCAAGAAAAGATAAAAAGAAAAAGCTTAAAGTCACCAAAGGCCCTGTTGCATTTCCGGAAGCCCGGCACGGATTTGAGAAGCCAACCGCCCCGGTGGTGCGTGAGGTCGCCATTCCCGCATCCATTACGGTATCGGATTTGGCCCAGCGGATGTCCATTAAGGCGACCGAAGTCATCAAAACGTTGATGGGAATGGGAGTGATGGCCACCATCAACCAAGTACTCGATCAAGATACCGCCACTTTGGTGGTCGAAGAGTTGGGCCATAAGGCCATACCGCAGGTCGAAAACGCTCTGGAGGCCGAGATTATGGCTACCATGTCGGTGGCTGAGGAGATTGAGCAGTTGCCGAGAGCTCCGGTGGTAACCATCATGGGACACGTCGACCACGGCAAGACTTCATTGCTCGACTATATTCGCAAGAGCCGCGTCGCGGCCAGCGAGGCGGGTGGCATTACCCAGCACATCGGCGCTTATCAGGTCAAGACGGATCACGGCGCGGTGACTTTCTTGGATACGCCTGGCCATGCCGCGTTTACGGCGATGCGTGCACGCGGTGCCAAGGTCACGGATATCGTGGTGCTGGTGGTCGCTGCCGACGACGGCGTGATGCCGCAAACTCGCGAAGCCGTGGAGCACTCCCGCGCCGCCAATGTTCCCCTGGTCGTGGCAGTCAACAAGATCGATAAACCGGAAGCCGATCCGGATCGAGTAAAACAAGAACTAACCGGGCTCAATGTGGTCCCGGAAGAATGGGGTGGGGACACCCAATTCGTGAGTGTTTCCGCCAAGACCGGTCAGGGTATCGACGCATTGCTCGACGCCATTCTCGTGCAGGCTGAGGTTCTTGAGCTCAGAACGCCTTTCGAGATACCCGCAAGCGGCGTGGTATTGGAATCGAAGCTCGAGAAAGGGCGAGGGCCAGTGGCAGACATTCTCGTGCAGCGTGGACAGTTGAAGAAGGGCGATTTTATCCTGTGCGGCATGGAATTCGGGCGTGTCAGGGCCATGTTCAACGAAAATGGCAAGCCAGTGAAAGAGGCCGGACCGTCGATGCCCGTCGAGGTGCTGGGGCTGTCGGGCGCGCCGAACGCCGGCGATGAATTCATCGTCGTTGCCGACGAGCGTAAGGCGCGTGAGATCGCCTTGCATCGTGAAGAAAAACTGCGTGTCAGTAAATTGGCGGCGCAGCAGGCGACCAAGCTCGAGGATGTCTTCTCGCGCATGGAAAGCGGCGAAAGCGTGGATCTGAACCTGATCATCAAGGCCGACGTGCAAGGCAGTCTTGAAGCGCTGAGAGCGTCGGTGACGGACCTTTCGACTGATAAGGTCAAAGTGAAAGTCATTGCCGGTGGTGTCGGCGGCATCAACGAATCCGACGCCAATCTTGCTTTGGCGTCCAACGCGATCATCATCGGATTCAACGTCCGTGCCGATGCGGGTGCGCGCAAGATCATTGAGGAGCGGGGCATCGATTTACACTATTACAGTGTGATTTACGATGTGATCGACGAAATCAAGAAGTCCATCAGCGGGATGCTGGAACCCGAGTTCAAGGAGCAGATCGTCGGCGTTGCCGAGGTTAGGGACGTGTTCCGTCATCCGAAATTCGGTGCTATCGCCGGCTGCATGGTGCTGGACGGCCACGTAAAACGGAATCTGCCGATCCGCGTGTTACGAGACAACGTGGTGGTCTTCGAAGGGCAGTTGGATTCTCTGCGCCGCTTCAAAGAGGACGTCGGCGAGGTCAAAGCGGGCATGGAGTGCGGTATGGGCATAAAGAACTACAACGACGTCAAGGTCGGCGACCAGATCGAAGTGTTCGAAAAAGTGCAAGTGCAACGCTAGACGATTCAGTATCGAGACGGTCTAAGTTCATATGCCGAGAGAGTTTAAACGGAGCGACCGGGTTGCCTCGCAGCTCCAAAGGGAATTGGCGGATCTTATTCGGACGCAGGTAAAAGAACCTCGCCTTGGAATGGTTACCGTGAGCGATGCCGTAGTAAGCCGTGATCTTGCTGTAGCCAAAGTTTTCGTGACTTTCTTGGGAGCCAAGGAGCCGGCCGAAAAATGTGTGGCGCTCTTATCGACGATGGTCCCGATGCTGCGTCGCGAACTGGGAAAGCGCCTTCGCATCCGTAATATGCCCGAGATCCATTTCGTCTACGACGATTCGATCGAGCGCGGCATGCATATGGATGCACTCCTGGATCGGCTGCATGAAGAGCCGAAAAGCGGCGAATAGGTGGTAGCGATGAGTCGCCGCAACGATTTGCGGTCCATTAACGGCATTGTGCTGTTGGACAAAGCTTCCGGTATGACGTCAAACGCGGCGCTGCAAAAGGTCAAGCGGATTTTGAAAGCGCAAAAGGCCGGTCATACCGGAAGCCTCGATCCGCTCGCCAGCGGTTTGCTCCCGATTTGTTTGGGCGAAGCGACGAAATTGTCGGGGTTTCTCCTGAATACGGACAAACGTTATCGGGTGAAGGTTCGCCTTGGGATAGCGACACTTACCGGAGATTCCGAGGGCGAGATTGTCGAGACGAAGGCCGTGAAGCCACTGAGCGAGGACGTGGTTGAGCAGGTTCTGGCTGGATTCCGCGGCGAGATCCTTCAGGTTCCGCCGATGTACTCTGCGCTCAAGCATCAAGGGCGACGCCTTTACGATTTGGCCCGCCAAGGCATCGAGGTGGAACGGGAACCCCGTCGAGTGGTCATTCATGAATTGAAGCTGCTGGGGTTCGATTCGTCGAGTCTGCAATTGGACGTCGCGTGTTCGAAAGGCACATATATCCGGACCCTTGCCGAGGACGTCGGCAAAGCGTTGGGTTGCGGCGGCCATGTCGAGATGTTGAGACGTACGGGGGTAGGAGACTTATCGATTGCCGACTCTCACACGCTGGAAAGTATGGAAACACTCGATGAAAGCGAATTGCTGGGACTGGTTCTCCCGATGGATCGCATCGTATCCGCCTTGCCGGCGGTTCAATTGAGTGACGAACTCGGTTTTTATGTGCGAAAGGGCCAAGCCGTTTTAGTTCCTAAAGCGCCGAAGCATGGATGGGTTAGATTGTATGCAAAACAATCTGTTTTCATGGGAGTGGGCGAGATTCTTGACGACGGACGGGTGACACCGCGGCGTTTGGTCAAGGCGGTTCAGAGCGATGTTCAGGAGCTATCTTAATAGGGTGGCTCTTAGATCGTAAATTACTCTGAGTTCGTTGGCGTTTCGATTGAAACGCATCTAGAGCTACAGTTACAATTGTGAGTTTATTAAGTTAAACAAGTTTGTTCAGGAGAAAAAAATGGCCTTTGAAACAGCAGACAAGAGCGCTGTGATGCAAGAATATCAGCGAGCGACGAACGACACCGGCTCGCCGGAAGTTCAGGTGGCCCTGCTTACCGCCCGGATTAACCACCTTACTCCGCATTTCGTTAAACACAAGAAAGATCACCATTCGCGGCGCGGCTTGTTGCGCTTGGTCAATCGACGTCGCAAATTGTTGGATTACTTAAAGAGCAAGGACTCCGACCGTTATCGGACTTTGATTGAACGATTGGGTCTACGTAAATAGTTGTTCACCCGGTAAAGGTATTATTGTGAATCCGATTCGGAAACAGTTTAAGTACGGCGAATATCTCGTTACCTTCGAGACCGGCGAAATTGCGCGCCAGACGGATGCCGCCGTTATGGTGGATATGGCCGGAACCGTGGTTTTGGTCACTGCCGTTGGCGAGAAAGAGGCGTCGCCCGAGACCGATTTCTTCCCCCTGACCGTCAACTATCAGGAGAAAGCCTACGCGGCGGGTCGCATCCCCGGCGGCTTTTTCAAGCGCGAGGGACGGCCGAGTGAGAAAGAAACCCTCACCGCGCGCTTGATCGACCGGCCCATTCGTCCGCTTTTCCCGGAAGGATTCACCAACGAGGTTCAGGTCGTTGCCACGGTTCTCTCCCTGAATCCCGAAGTCGATCCGGATATTCCCTCGATGCTGGGGGCATCCGCGGCTCTGGTGCTTTCGGGCATGCCTTTCCAAGGACCGATCGGCGCAGCGCGCGTCGGCTATATCGATGGCCAATTCGTGCTCAATCCTTCCGGTTCGGTTCTTGAAGATTCAAAGCTGGACTTGGTCGTTGCCGGTACGGAAAAGGCGGTTCTGATGGTCGAGTCCGAAGCCGATATGCTTCCGGAAGAAGTCATGCTCGGAGCCGTGTTGTTCGGCCACGAGCATATGCAGACGGCTATCAAGGCGATCCATGAACTGGCCGAGACCGTGGGTGTCACGCCATGGAACTGGGAGCCACCCGCTGCCAACGCGGCCTTATACCAGGCCGTTAAGGATTTGTCGGCAGCGCAGATTGCCGAAGCTTATCAGACAGCCGATAAGCAGACTCGTCAGCAGAAACTCAGAGAAATTCGCAAAGCAACGATCGATGCTTTGACGGCGGGCGGGAATTATGCCGAGAACGCCGTTCGAGGCATGCTGGAAAAATTGGAATCGGATGTGGTCCGGTGGCGGATTCTGAACGAATCCAAACGCATAGACGGACGGGATTTGAAGACCGTACGGCCGATTACGATACGTACAGGCGTACTGCCGCGTACTCACGGTTCCGCACTGTTCACCCGCGGCGAGACTCAGGCCCTGGTGGTTGCCACCTTGGGTACGGGACGCGATGCTCAATTGATCGATGCAATAGAAGGCGAATATAAAGAATCCTTCATGTTGCACTACAATTTCCCGCCTTTCTGCGTGGGAGAGATCGGCCCGATAGGCGCGCCGAAACGGCGTGAAATCGGACACGGCAGGCTGGCGAAGCGCGGCGTGCAGGCCATCATGCCCGCTCCGGAAAGCTTCCCCTACGTGATTCGAGTCGTTTCTGAAATTACCGAATCCAACGGCTCCAGTTCGATGGCGTCGGTGTGCGGAACCAGCTTGGCACTGATGGATGCCGGGGTTCCGACCAAGGCTCCCGTTGCCGGGATCGCCATGGGCTTGATCAAAGAAGGCGATCATTTTGCGGTGCTCTCGGACATCATGGGCGACGAGGATCACCTCGGCGATATGGATTTTAAGGTCGCCGGCTCCAGCGACGGCGTGACCGCATTGCAAATGGACATCAAGATCGACGGCATCACGCCGGAAATCATGCGGCAGGCGCTCGAGCAGGCCAAAGAAGGGCGTTTGCATATTTTGGCGAAAATGGCGGAGGCTTTGCCGGCTCCCCGGAAGGAGATGTCGGATTTTGCGCCGCGCATCATGAGTTTCACCATCGATCCGAGCAAGATTCGCGATGTCATCGGCAAAGGCGGCGCGACGATTCGTGCGATCACCGAAGAGACGGGAGCCAGCATCGATATTAGCGACGACGGTGTCGTTAAAGTGGCTTCGGTCGACAAGGAAGCCGGAATGGAGGCGCGTCGCCGTATCGAAGCGATCACGGCCGAAGTCGAGGTTGGGAAAGTTTACGAAGGCCGTGTCGCCCGGCTGATGGATTTCGGCGCATTCGTTACGATTCTCCCTGGTAAGGACGGGCTGGTCCATATTTCGCAGATTTCGGACGAACACGTGGAGAAAGTCAGCGATAAGCTGGCCGAGGGCGACATCGTCAAAGTTAAGGTTCTTGAGATCGACCGTCAGGGAAGGGTTCGTCTCAGCATGAAAGCCGTCGACTAAATAAGTCGATACTTCCGACGTGGCGGGGTTCCGGCTCCGCTGATGGCTTTTCCGGAGTTTTGAAATCTTATCCGACCGGCGTCTTGTACGGTCGGCCCACCTCCTCCCGAACGAGTTTGGGAAGCAGATAACCAGGCAATGCTTCCCTCATGACTTGGTAAATCGCTAACGCATCTTCCGTCGACAGGTCGAAATGGCTGGTCCCTTGCGCCTTGTCCAGTACGTGCAGGTAATACGGCAGCACGCCGTTCTCGAAAAGTGTTTCACTCAGTCGAACAAGGGTTTCGGCATCGTCGTTCACGCCTTTTAACAATACGGTCTGGTTAAGGAGTGTAATTCCGGCCTTTTGGAGTGCGTTTAACGCATCGTTGACGTCGTGATCGAACTCGTTCGCGTGATTGGCGTGAATGACGACCACGCTTTTTAAACGAGCCTCCGTCAGCGCGGCGATAAGTTCGGTTGTGATGCGGTTCGGTAGAACTACCGGGAGGCGCGTGTGAATTCGAAGTCGCCTGATGTGCTGTATCTCCCCGATTTTTTGGATTAACTGGGCCAAGCGTTCGTCGCTCAGCACCAAAGGATCCCCGCCGCTGAGAATCACTTCGTTGATACTTAGGTCGCTCCGAATGGCGTCAACGGCATCCTGTTCCTGCCGTTTGCCGATCATGTTCGCGTCGTACGGAAAATTTCGCCTGAAGCAATAACGGCAGTGGATGGCGCACGCACCGGTGGTGATCAGCAACATTCGTCCATGGTATTTGTGCAGCACTCCCGGGGCGGTCACGGCTTTTAAGTCTCCCACCGGATCGTTTGCAAAGTTCGGATGGTCGATCAGTTCCTGCGCATCGGGCAACACTTGAAGCAAAAGCGGGTCGCGAGGATTGCGTTTGCTCATGCGCCGAGCGTAGCTTTGCGTAACGCGAAACGAAAAACGGTCCGTCGCCTCCAGGAATTCCGCTTGATGGATCTCATCCAACTCCAAGAAAGCGAAGAGGTCGGCGGGTTTGGTAAATGAGTCGGCCAGCTCGGCCTGCCAGGGCGTTTTCATAGAGACGTCGGGTTTCTTAGGACAAAGCCGTACATTATAATGCGCGGTATTTTTTGAGTTAACTGAAGCGAACGAGGAGAGAATGGCGACATTCAGCACCAATGAATTCAAGGGCGGTTTAAAAGTGATGCTCGACGGCGATCCGTGTTCGATCATCGAGAACGAATTCGTCAAGCCGGGTAAGGGGCAGGCATTTAACCGCGTAAAGCTCCGCAACCTCAAGACCGGCCGTGTCATCGAGCGCACGTTCAAATCCGGAGAAACATTGGAAGGTGCGGACGTCGTCGATACGGAAATGCAATATTTGTACAACGATGGCGAGCAGTGGCACTTCATGGTTCCGGAGAGTTTCGAACAGTATGCCGCTGACAGCGATGTGGTGGGCGATGCCAAGAAATGGCTCAAAGAGCAGGACGTATGCATCGTCACCCTGTACAACAATGCTCCCATTTCGGTCACGCCGCCCAACTTCGTGGAGCTGACGATTGTTGAAACCGATCCCGGCGTGCGTGGCGATACCTCCGGTGGCGGCGGCAAGCCGGCAACCCTGGACACCGGAGCGGTCGTCAGGGTCCCTCTGTTCGTGCAGACCGGCGAGGTGATCAAAGTCGATACCCGCACGGGCGAGTACGTATCTCGGGTCAAATAGCATCCCTTCATGCTCGACGGCGGACGCGGCATGTCCGCCGTATCCGCCGACCTCAAGCGACGTTTCTTCCGACGATGGCGGACTGGCGCCCCAGTTGTTCCCTGACTGCTCTTAAGAAGCGGGCAGCTTTGCTTGCGACAATTCGGCAGTTTTTTTCGGCTAGAAACGTCTTGGAAGTCGAGACGCCACTGCTGTGCCGCGCCGGCGTTACCGATCCGAATCTCAATCCTTTCACGACCGTTCTCCGTCAGCCCGGCAGTAGTGAGGGCGAACAACTTTATCTGCAAACCTCTCCGGAATTTGCAATGAAGCGCCTGCTGGCGGCGGGCAGCGGTTCGATCTACCAGATCTGCAAGGCTTTTCGGAACGAAGAGTCGGGGCGCCATCACAATCCCGAATTTACGCTTTTGGAATGGTACAGGGTGGGATTCGATTTAGCCGAATTGATCGACGAGATCGATGCGTTGCTGGCAGAAATCTGCCGTGATCACCTGATTTTGGCAGCGTCCGAGCGATTTAGTTATCGCGAACTTTTTCGTGAGCATGTAGGCGTCGATCCGTTATCGGCCTCGTTCGAGGAACTCTCCGAACGCTCAAGAGTTCGGGATCTTCCCGAGGCTGAGGCGCTTTGCGGCAGAGATCGCTCGCTTTGGCTCGATTTGCTCTTCAGTCATCTGGTCCAGCCCCATCTCGGGCGAGGGCGGATCACTTTCGTTTACGATTTCCCCGCTTTTCTTCCTTCCCTTGCGCGAAAAAAGCCGGACGACCCGCTTGTGGTCGAAAGGGTGGAGATATTTCTCGAAGGATTGGAGTTGGGCAACGGGTTTCACGAATTGGCCGATGCTGTCGAGCAGGAAGAGCGCTTTGATCGGGATCTCGTCATCCGAGAAGAAAACGGTTTGCCCTTGCCGGCTAAAGACGAGCGCTTGCTGGCGGCGCTGAGGAGTGGACTGCCGGATTGCTCGGGTATAGCTCTTGGATTGGATCGCCTGCTGATGATCAGGATGCGAGCGGAATCTATCGGGGATGTCTTGGCGTTTCCGACGGCGCAAGCTTAACCCGGAAAGGCGCCGAATGGCAGAATCTACAGAGACGGTGAATGCGTCAAGGCTTGTTCCTTCTCGTACGCGCTCTGGCAGGCAATACAGCGCTCGGTCGTAGGGTTCGCCTCCAGCCGCGCTAACGCGATCGGTTGCTCGCAATCGACGCAAATGCCGAATTCGCGGCTGCCGATACGGATGAGAGTGGATTCTATCTCGCGAATTTCCTGAATATGCCGATCTATCGTTTGCAGTTCCATATCGATGACCAGATTGGCGACCGAAGCTTCTTCCGAGTCGTGAACCTCGCCGGCGACATCGGTAAAGTGGTGACGACCCGACTGAATGACTTCTTCACGAACGCCTCGGGTCAGTTCTGCAAGACGCGTTTCGAGTCTATTGCGGAATGCTTCGAGCTGTTTATCGGTAAGGTGCTGCGGCATAACGTTATCCTCTCGTCAGTGGAACAAGGTGGCCGTTATAACGGAATTAAGGATTGTCCGGGTCGCAAGAGCCGGTTCTGATCCAAACTCCGTAATCGCAGCGCAGAAGCGTATCGCCGCTACAAACATACGTGCCGTGTGCATATCGTTTGTCGTTGAAGTGACAAACCGGTTCGCCGGGCACTTGCTGCTTTAATACCAGATAATCGTCATCGAATTCCTCCAGAATCGGCGACGTCCTCAGCTCCGGGTCGGGAGCGCCCACTTGGGGTTTGGCGATGCGTTCGGCCACAACGGCTCCTTTGTACAACGTCTTCGATTTGGACGACGAGTGATTATCGGCCGAAAGATCCGATCAAAAAATACGTGCTATTCCCACCGTTCGACCATCTTGACCCGCGGTGTGACGCCGCAGAGCAGGGCATAGGGAATAGTCGAGGCGTATTGAGCGATTTCCTCGACGGGCAGGCCTTTGCCCCATAGAGTGACTTCATCCCCAACCCGAGCGTCGGGGCAATCCGTGAGATCGAGGCTGATCATATCCATGGAAACGCGTCCGATCAGGCTTGCCCGCCGACCGCGAACCAGCACCGGCGTGCCTGACTGCGCGTGGCGAGGATAACCGTCGCCATAGCCGATCGAAACGATTCCGAGGCGAGTCGGGCGCGGGCAAATCCAATCACCGCCATAACCCACGGCATCGCCGGCTTTCAGATTCTTTATCGCGATGAGCCGGCTCCGGAAGGTCATCACCGGTCTGAGGCCTTCGTCCGGACCGGTACGACCAGGAAACGGCGACACACCGTAAAGCGCAATTCCGGGGCGGACCCATTCGACACGTGCGGTATCCCAGGCCAGAAGTCCTGCCGAATTGGCGATGCTGCATTCGGTTTGAACGTTATGGAGCGCGCTTTTGAAGCAATCCAGCTGTATTGCCGTAATCGTGTCCTGAAAAACGTCGGCATTGGCCAAGTGAGTCATCACGGGAATAGGTTGGCGCACAGCGGAACACCGTTGAAGCCTCGAATAACAGGATGAGAATTCGTCCGGCAGCAAGCCGAGCCGGTGCATTCCTGTATCCAGTTTCAACCAAACCGATACCGACTCCATCGAGGAAACTTGCTCCAGAAGTTCCACCTGAAACGGGGAATGGATGACGGGCTCCAATCCGTAGCGACTATGGAGCTCCAGTTCTTCGCTATCGACGAAGCCTTGAAGCACGGCGATACGCTGCCTTATGCCCGCGTCGCGAAGGGCGATGCCTTCGCCGAGGCGGGCTACGGCGAAGGCATCGGCATCGCTCAATACCTTGGCGATCCGAATCAGCCCGTGGCCGTAGGCGTTGGCCTTGATCACCGCCATGATTTTCGCTTTCGGCGCAAACGCTCGAATGCGCGTGAGATTATGCGTGACTGCCGTCAAATCGAGCTCGGCATAAGCAGACAGCATCATTCTTAAAAGTCCTCGCCCGCGTACGGATCCGAGATAAAGTTTTCGAAGCGCGTGTATTGGCCGAGGAAGGTAAGGCGCACGGTTCCGATCGGGCCGTTACGCTGTTTCGCGATGATGATTTCGGCGGTGCCCTTGTCGGAGGAATCGGGGTGATAGACCTCGTCGCGGTAGATGAACACGATCAGGTCCGCGTCCTGCTCGATCGAGCCCGATTCGCGCAGGTCGGATGGAACCGGCCGTTTATTGGGGCGCTGTTCGAGATTGCGGTTGAGCTGCGAAAGGGCGATCACCGGAACGTTCAGCTCCTTGGCCAATGCCTTGAGCGAGCGGGAAATTTCCGAGATCTCCGCCACACGGTTTTCGCCGCCGGAGCACTGCATGAGCTGAAGATAGTCGAGCACCACCAGTCCGAGTTGACCGTGCTCGCGTGCCAGGCGGCGGCAACGGGCGCGGACTTCGGTGGGTGTCAGGGCAGGGGTGTCGTCGATGAACAGCTTGGTTTCCGCCAGGATATTGATGGCGGAAGTCATGCGCGGCCATTCGTCGTCCTCCAGCTTTCCGGTGCGCACCCGGTGCTGGTCGATGCGGCCCAGAGACGACATCATGCGCATGGCCAGTTGTTCGCCCGGCATTTCCATGCTGAATACAGCCACCGGAACCTGCTCCTTGATGGCCACGTTTTCGGCAATGTTCATGGCGAAGGTTGTCTTTCCCATGGATGGGCGGCCGGCGATGATGATGAGATCGGAGGCTTGCATGCCAGAAGTCATTTCGTCGAAATCGGCGAAACCGGTGCTCGCGCCGGTGATGTGGCCTTCCTTGTGGAAGAGCATCTCGATTCGGTCTATGGCGGCCGATAAGAGCGACTTGATCGGCTTGAAGCCGACTCCGCCGCGCCGCCGCTGATCGGCGATCTGAAAAACCTTTTGCTCGGCTGTTTCGAGCAACAGGGCCAAATCGCGATTTTCCGGCTGGAAGGCTGAATCGGCGATTTCGGTACCTGCATGGATCAGCTGCCGCAATACCGACTTTTCACGCACGATATCGGCATAGGACGAGATATTGGCGGCGCTGGGCGTCTCCTTGGCCATCATCGCGAGATAGGCGAGTCCGCCCGCTTCTTCCAGCGAACCGGTTTTTTCCAGGACTTCCGACAGGGTGACGACGTCGAACGGCGTCTGTTTTTCCGCAAGCTGCTTGATCGCGCGGAATATCAGTTTGTGATCCTTGCGGTAGAAATCCTCTTCTCCCACCCGGTCGGCCACGACGTCCCAGGTTTGGTTGTCGAGCATGAGACCGCCGAGTACGGATTGCTCGGCGTGGATGGAATAAGGGGGAACGCGAAGCGCGTCCACCATTCTGTCCGTTAAACGGGCGTGATCAGACATGTTCAGGTATTGCGTATGGCTTGAATGATTCGGGTGGTCGAATAATCGCCTAGAAAATCCAGAATCCTGACTTCTCCTCCGTTGGCCAGAACATGATCGTGGCCGGCTATTTCGGTGATGTCTTTGTAGTCGCCGCCTTTTACGAGAATATCGGGCAGCAGGCGTCCGATGACGTCGCGCGGCGTATCTTCTTCGAACGGCACGACCCAATCGACGCATTCGAGAGCCGCCAGCATGGTCATGCGATGTTCGAGCGGATTGACCGGGCGGCCGCTGCCCTTGAGGCGTCTTACCGAGGCGTCGCTGTTGACCAGCACGATAAGCCGGTCACCCAGAGCTCGGGCTTGCTGGAGGTATTGGATATGGCCGGGATGCAGGATGTCGAAGCATCCGTTGGTGACGACGATCTTCTCTCCTTTGCGTCGCGCCGTGCCGAGCAAAGGCAAAAGTTCGTCGAGCTCGATCGCGCCGCGATGATGGGCGCGCTGACCGTGCAGGGCGTCATCCAATTCTTCGAGAGTCACGCTTGCCGTCCCTAGCTTGCCCACGACGATTCCGGCGGCGAGATTTGCGAGACCCGTGGCATCCTCCAGCGATGCGCCCGCCGCCAGAGCTGCGGCGAGAGTCGAAATGACGGTATCGCCGGCTCCGGTTACATCGTAGACCTCTTTGGCGTGGGCTGGCAAATGCCGGGGGGACTCGCCGCGTCGCAGCAAAGTCATCCCGTGTTCGCCGCGTGTAATCAAGAGGGCCTTTAGCTCGAGCTTTTCCAGCAGGCCAAGGCCCTTCTCCGCCAGGTCATGATCATCCCGGCAAGGTCCGGCCACGGCCTCAAATTCACTGCGATTGGGAGTGATGAGGGTGGCGCCACGGTATCGATCGAAATCGGTGCCCTTTGGGTCCACTAAAACCATCTTGCCCGCTTCTCCGGCGAGTTGAATCAGTTCCTGAACTGAATTGAGGGTTCCCTTGCCGTAGTCGGAGAGTACCACGACATCGGCCTCGTTCAACTTCCCGGCGAAATTCGCGAGGAGATGGGCCGACGGGACGTCATGAAAGCGGTCCTCGAAGTCCAGCCGGATGAGCTGTTGATGGCGGCTCAGCACTCTGAGCTTGGTGATGGTCGGCCGTCCCGGAATTTGCTCCACAACACAGTCGATACCGGCGGATTGCAGGAGAGCGATAAGATTCTGTCCGGCTTCGTCGCGCCCACAATAGCCGATGAGGCTGGTTTGCGCCCCAAATGTCGCAATATTGAGGGCGACGTTGCCCGCACCACCCAATCGTTCCTCGACGCCATTTACCAGTACGACCGGAACCGGAGCCTCCGGCGAAATGCGGGAAGTGCCGCCGTGCCAGTAGCGATCGAGCATTAAGTCGCCGACGACCAGGATGCGGGCCGAGTCGAAATTAGGAAGCTGCATGGATTCAAGGAAGCGAAAAACGGGGCGATAGGATACCACCACCGGGTAGCTTTGATCTTCGGAAAAGCGCGCCTTAGGACGATTATCTCGTTCGGCGGGAGGCGAATAGCGATTCGATGCCCTGCGCCCATCGGACTAGTGTTTCGTCGTTTCCCCACGATCCAGCGATTTGTATTCCGACCGGTAAACCGCGGATGACGCCGGTCGGAATACTGAGGAGAGGAACGCCTGCTTGAGTCCAGGGCAACTGCATCACCGAGTCGCCGGTGCTGTTCAGCCCATGAGGGGCCGGTCCGGTCGCGGAAGGGGAAATCCAAGCATCGATGCCATGTTGTTGCATCAGCGCTGCGAGGTGTGCTCCCTGACGTAGTCGGACCGCTCTGGCGATCTCAAGGTCCGATGCCGAAGCCTTGAGGCCGCGCTCGATGAGCTCTGCGGTTTCCGGACGGTAAAGCGGTTTGTACTTTCGGTACCAATTTTCGTGTACCTGCGCAGCTTCGGCAGCAACGAGCAGATGATGCGAACGATAGAGTTCCTCGAAATCGGGAAATGCCGATACTTCGATGAGAACATACCCGTTGGCTCTAAGCGTCTCGCAGGTCTCTTGAAAACCGAGTCTAGCGTCCGGCGTGACATGATCGAGGTAAGGGCCGTCCGGAATTCCAAACCTCGGACGACCATGGGTTAGGGATGATTTCCAGTCCGGAACCAGCGCCTGTGCAGCCAATTCGATTCCATCGACATCGGAAGCGAACCAGCCGACATGGTCCACGCTCGGCGCCAGGGGAATTACGCCGTCCACGGGAACTCTTCCGTAGCTGGGCTTGAATCCGCAGACGCCGCAGAAAGCGGCGGGCCGATTGATAGATCCGATGGTCTGCGTGCCTAGCGCCAATAGGCAGAGGCCGGCGGCTACGGCCGCCGCGGAGCCGCTGCTCGATCCACCCGGCGTGTGCTCGGGATTGCAGGGATTGCGTGTCGGACCGGGGGCAATATAGGCGAATTCAGCGGTGACGGTCTTTCCGATAATGAGAGCGCCGGCATCTTTCAGGCGCGTCACGGTGCTGGCTTCCGCACCGCTAAGTTCTTCGGGCGGCAAGCGACTGCCTGCGCGCGTTTCAAATCCGTCGATGTGAAAGATATCCTTGATGCCTATCGGCGTGCCGAACAAAGACGGCCGATTCTCGGGCTTCGGATAACGGTGCAGCAAATCGTCGGCCTCCCGATAGAGCCGTGTCCAGCGATGCTCCTCGGGCACGAAAGCCAGGACGTTCGGCTCGATTTCGGCAAAGCGGTTTTCGAGCTCATGGAGGTACGCCAGTAAAGGCCATTCACCGCTTCGAAGCCTGTTTGCAACTATGGTCGATTTCATGGCGTTGTTCATTTAGCCGGCAAACATGGACCAGCCATAGGCCAGTGCGAGTCCGAGATAGACCAGAAAGCTCAATCCCAGGAGCCAGCGTCCGGTATCCGGCGGTCTGGCCCATATCGGCAGCTGCGGCGCAAGGCGGCGAAAATTGAGCAGATACAAAGCCACGGGGAACATGACGGTTCCCGCAAAACCGATGACGGCGCTGGTCAGGATCAACGTGCCCGGCGTATCGAGCAGCATGGTCAACGACGTGATCAGCGTCAGTAGCGTCAGAAAGATGTAATACCAGGTACGTAGAGCGATTCGCCGGCTTTTCGGAAAGAGTACATGGACGATGTCGGCCTGCATCCGGCTGACGGCATCCGCCGTCGCCAGCCAAGTATCGGTCAGAAAGGCCGCGGCTACCGCGAGGAACAACAGCCGCCCGATTTCGCCCCAGCCGACCTCGAAAAAGCGGCTTTGCACCACCGCAAGTTCATACTCCTGAGGCAACAGGCCTTTGGGAAACAGGAGTGCATATGCCAGAAGACAGGTCATGAGCGTCGTCAACAGATTGCCGACGATCCCGATCAGTACGTCGGCACGAAGGAACTGCTGCCATTTCCGCCAGCGGTCCTCGTTTTCAGGCAACGCATCCGGGAGAAAACCGTCGCTGGTGATGACCTCGGGCTTGCCGGCGATGGGCCCCGTGATTTTGCCCATGTGCACCGCCATCCCGACGCCTTTGTCACGCAGCCAGTACGAATAGAACAAAATCCAAAAGCCGCCCAATCCGGCGAACGCGATGGCGGTGAGCAGCTTGGTGGCGTCCTGCGGTTCCCAAGGGCGGGGCAGCGGAGCCGTAGGGCCCAATAGACCCCGAAGGAAGTCCGGTACCGCCGCGATGACCTCGGTCTGGAGACAAGCCCAGAGCAGGCCGGCCACGGTGGTGACGGCGACCATTTTCATGAATCGCTCGACCAAGACGTATACGACTTTGCTGAACACGATGGCGGCCAAGAACACGCCGATCGAGCAATATCCCCAAAACAGCGATTGGCTACGGGCGTCCCAGCCTTCGGGGAGATGGGTCAAGGCCGCCAACGCCGTACCGCCCGCCGAAGCGAAGGCTCCGAACCAGAGGAACGAGACCGACATCAATATCCACAGAAGAATGCCGAAAACGCGGTTGAGCCGGATGAACCCGTGAAAAATGCTCTCGCCGGTCAATAGCGTGTAGCGGCCGATTTCGACGTTGATCGGGTACTGGAGCAAGCAGGCCGGAATCAAGAGGAATAGGAATGTCAAACCGTATTTCGCGATCAGATAGGGCCACCAGATCAGTTCGCCGCTGCCTTGTGCCAATGCCATCCATACGATTCCGGGGCCTAGGGCGGTCCACCAGCCGGGAAAGGCGGGTAAAGGTTTTCGGGCGAGATCGGACAGCGCGGAGATCGGGCGATTCATAGTGTTATTGTTATCAGTGATCCGAATGGGGGTTTGAAAAGCCGATTAGCTTAGCGTTTTAGCGGCCACCCGCAAAATATCGAGAAGATCGAAAACGCGGGCGACATAGTGATCCCGGACTCGATAATTCCGATGCTCTTTTCCGCGAAGTTCGTCGCCTATCGCGTCGATAAACTGATTGAGACGCCGTTCGTGTATGCCCGTTTTGGCCAGCAGGGGATCGACGACGACCCAGGATAACGCCGCAATCGCACTGACGGCGGCCATCGTCGTGCCAGTGGCGGCGATAATCAGTCCGGTCGACGCGGACGCAGGAAAGAGGCCGTAATACCAGGCTCCGATCGTGGGACCCAGCAAGAAATTGGCGATGGCCGTGTGCTGGGCGATGGCGGAGGCTGCGGCCATGCCGGTCGAGAACGCACCGGGTAGGGCTTTGTTAAAAGCGGCGTAGCTGGTGGCGAGCGAAACCAGGCTGCCGGCGAGTTCGGTGACGGCGATGCGGGTTTTGCCGTATTCAGCCAGATTGCTTTCCAGCTTCCGGCGAAATTCGGGGTGATCCGCCTTGCTTCGGATTTGTCCAAGAAATTGCTCGCACAGCTCGGAAATCTCGGGATTGCACAGAATGGTTTCCATAAGGGCATCCCGGCGGGATGTCCGTTTCCCCTGAACATACGGCAGTTCCAGCAGTTCGGTATAGATCAGCCACTGCAATTCCGCTTGTAAGGCGGTCGGTATGCCGGTCGGCATCTTGTCGAGAATCCGGCTTATCCTGTGACCCCCGGTTTTTCGAAACAGAGCCGCCGTGCCATGAATGATGAAGCTGGGCAAACCCCATAGCATGTTCAGCGGATGTTTGTAGAAGTCCTTGCCGAAGGTTTTTTTGTGGAGCGCCAAGGCGCCCGTGAAAGAGAAATATTGCTCGACGAATTCGGGAACTTTAGCTTTTCGTGCGACCAAATAGGTTTCAATCCCTTGTGTTACGGCGCGTTCGATGGTCCGAAGTGTGTCGGTTTCCATAGGCATCAGTCATCGTTGGGAATCGGTGCAACCTAGTGAACTCTGCCGCCGGAAGCCATGTGTACGTAGTGTCGGCAGTCGGGCTGAATCCTTAAATTGTCTGGCAACCGGCGCCGTTCGTGCTCATAATAAATGTCTTTTTTGCTTTGGTTAGAGACAACCATTCGTTAGGTTTGATTATGAAAAAATTGATGATTGCGTTTTTGGCCGTTTTTTTGCTGGCCGGTTGCACGAGCAAGGAGAAAACCACTCTAAAAGAGGCGCTCGTCGCTAAATTCAAAGACGATTCCGATTTGAAAGATTATAAGCTCGATCCCGAGACTATCGCGGATTGCGTAGTTGGGGAAATCAGTAACGGATTGCCGGGTTTCGCGGGTGATCCTCGTCGTGAACAATTTTTTCAAGCATATACGCATTTCGCGAATGCAAAATCACCGGCTGATGCGGAGAAAGCCGTTAAGGATTACGAGCAATTATTTGGTTCGGTTAAAGAAGCCCGGCATGCTGCGTTGAGCATTACCGACCATGTCATGACTTGTATGGGCAAGGCGGTGGCTGTAGCTGGAGGGGATCAGGACGAGGGCAATTAAGCGGCATCCTCCTGACTACACAGTTAAGACGGAACAATCTCGGGGATGGCACCATAGAGCACCTGACATCCGAAAAGATTGTTTCTTAGGGGAAATACCGCTGAAATCGAACTCCGCCCGCGCGTGAATGCACAAAGACTTACGTCATAAAGACCGCGATTCGGATTGTAAAAACAAGCGGCGCGCGGGCGGCTACCTTAAGGAACAGTCTACGTATCCGAGATACCGGTAAGGAACGAATTCAGCCACCCCATATCGGATGGTGGTTATCGGGGACAGCCTTCTAGTTTAAAAATTGCATAGCCTTGGGTTTCGATGTCTTTCTGCATTTCCGCCGGCGCATGCGGTTCGCTATGGCAATAGGCACAACTTTCGGAGTTCACGACGGCATCTTCCTCACCGACGGACCGTAGCCAGTCGCGGGCACATTGCAGGGCTTTTGTTGGATCGTTTTCCGGAAGTATCACATCGAAGTGCATGATTTTTCCGCTTGCGCTACGCGCGTAGGTATCAAAAACATGGATTTGGCTCATATCTTCTCTCGTCGATGTTGAGGATGGATAAAGGAGTCGTTTGCGCACGGGAGACTGTGGCGATAACGTGGTGCCGCGCGATATCCAACGAGGGAATGCGTGCGCTCGTCGATTTTGAGCTCGGCAATGGCTTTGTGAAGCCGGACATGTGCACGCTTAGGTTTTGGATCTTAAACCCCGGATGCGGCAGTACTTGCGAACAGTGCACCGAGGCGGGTGATTAAGCCGACAATCGTCGATGTTCATACAGAATTTCCATATCGACATGGACAAATCTTGAAAAAACGGAGTGCGCCTGCTATCAGAACAGTGAGACACGGAGGTTTCGCATTCCACGACCAAAGGAATTGTCGGTTCTACATGATGTCAATAGGTATTGTGTCGATACTAACTCTAGCGGAACTTTAAAGATTTTGTCAATATGATATTGATCCGATACTATTAGATGTATGAATACTGAATCGATTTACGATTACTTGGAACGTATCGCCAACCTCATTCGGACAGACGTCCGAAAGACGGGGGTTGCGAAAGGATTGCAACCGGTGCAGTTGGAAGCGCTCCATTATCTGAGCCGGTGCAACCGATACAGCAACACGCCAGTTGCGGTGGCCGATTACTTGGGCCTAACCAAGGGAACGGTATCGCAAACCTTGGGGGTCTTAGAATCTAGTGGCTTTATCGAAAAGCAGGCCGACCTCAATGATCGTCGTGTGGTTCATCTCAATCTGACTGTTGACGGCGCTCGCGTGGTTTCGGATGCAATTCCGCCTAATATCCTGAAATCCGCAGTGGATGGGCTGTCTGAGACCTCCCGGAATGAGATTACAGCAACTCTGAATCAGGTTTTGAGGGAGTTGCAAACGGCGAACAAGCTGAAAACGTTCGGCTCCTGCAAAACTTGCAGGTATCACTTGACCCAGGAAGACGGAAGGCGCCGGTGCGGACTGACCATGGAGTGGCTAACGGAGGCCGACGCGGAAAAAATATGCCGGGAGCATCAGCCAACAGCGGAAAGTGTCTAGATTTGCAAAGTGATTAATAGGACGGGCCGAGAGCCCGCCCCAAAGGACAGAATCAAATCGCTTGCTCGCCGGTTTCACCGGTCCGAATCCGGATAGCCTGCTCGAGGTTGGTTACAAATATTTTGCCGTCGCCAATTTTGCCCGTGTTGGCGGCTTTGATGATGGAATCGACAGCCTGATCGACCATGCTATCGGTTACCGCCACTTCGACTTTTACTTTGGGCAAGAAATCAACCACGTATTCGGCGCCGCGATAAAGTTCCGTGTGTCCTTTTTGACGCCCGAAACCTTTTACTTCCGTTACCGTAATCCCGCTGATTCCAATTTCGGACAATGCTTCCCGAACATCGTCCAATTTGAACGGTTTAATGATCGCGGTGATGAGTTTCATTATTGTCTCCGATGATGTGAAATGTTCTTAGCCTCGGTTGGCTCGATTTCGAATGATATCGTCGACCACGGTAGGATCTGCCAAGGTGGAGATATCGCCGAGATTGCGGATATCGTTGGCCGCGATTTTCCGAAGTATGCGGCGCATGATCTTGCCGGATCGCGTTTTCGGTAGTGTCGGAGCCCATTGAATGATATCGGGTGTGGCAATCGGACCGATTTCCTTGCGGACCAGCTGCACTAGCTCCTCTTCAAGCTCTGGGCTCGGCGAGACGCCGGCTACCAAAGTGACATAAGCGTAGATTCCCTGTCCTTTGATATCGTGCGGATAACCCACAACGGCGGCTTCCGCCACATGGTCATGCAGGACCAAAGCGCTCTCGATTTCTGCGGTGCCCATGCGATGGCCCGACACGTTCAGCACATCATCGACGCGCCCGGTGATCCAGTAATATCCATCGGCATCGCGTTTGGCACCGTCACCGGTAAAGTACTTGCCAGGATAAGTTGAAAAATAAGTATCAAAAAAGCGTTGGTGACTGCCGAATACCGAGCGAGCCTGGCCCGGCCAAGAGCGGGTAATCGTCAGTACCCCCTCGCACGCTCCTTCCAATACGCTACCCTGGCTGTCGACAATGGCCGGTACGATGCCGAAAAACGGACGCGTCGCGGAGCCCGGTTTGAGCGGCGTGGCGCCGATCAAGGGAGTAATGAGTATTCCACCGGTCTCCGTCTGCCACCACGTATCGACTATAGGGCAGCGGCCGCGGCCTACCTGGTGATAATACCATTCCCATGCCTCTGGATTGATGGGTTCGCCGACAGAGCCCAGAACGCGCAAGCTGTCCCGGCGGGTGCTATCAAGCCAATCTTCCCCCAGGGCCATCAAGGCGCGGATGGCGGTGGGAGCGGTATAAAAAATATTGACACGATGCTTTTCAACCACACGCCAGAAGCGGTCGGGAGCCGGGTAGGTCGGAACGCCTTCGAATATAAGCGTGGTTGCGCCGTTACACAGAGGGCCGTAAACGGTATACGAATGGCCGGTAATCCAACCGACATCTGCGGTGCACCAATAGATTTCGCCCGGACGGTAATCGAACACATATCGGTAAGTCATTGCCGCATAGACCAAATAACCCCCGGTCGTGTGAAGTACCCCCTTCGGTTTTCCGGTAGATCCGGAGGTGTAGAGAATAAACAACGGGTCTTCCGCATCCATGGATTCGGGCGGGCAATCGGGAGAAGCCTCCGACACCGCCTCGTGATACCACACATTATGACTGTCCCAATCGATACTCCCGCCGGTATTCCGAACGACAAAAACCGTTGTCACATTTGGACAAGCCCGCAGTGCGGCGTCCACATTGGCCTTCAGCGGTACTATTCGTCCACCCCGTCTTCCTTCATCCGCACAGATGACATACCGACAGTCGGCATCGAGAATGCGATCCCGTAATGCGTCGGCGGAGAAGCCTGCGAACACGATGGAGTGGACGGCCCCGATCCGAGTGCAGGCCAGCATTACCACTGCCGCTTCGGGGATCATTGGAAGATAGATGCAAACCCGGTCACCTTTTTGAACGCCATGCTTTTTCAGAACATTAGCAAACCGGCAGACTTGTTCGTGCAGCTCGCGGTAGGTGAGCTTCTTGTCGATATTCGAATTGTCTCCTTCCCAGATGATTGCGACTTCGTCACCCTTTTCGACTAAGTGGCGATCGAGGCAGTTATAGCTGACGTTCAGTTTGCCTCCTTCGAACCATCGAATACGGGCGGTACCGAAGTCGCAATCCTGAACCTTGTCCCACGGCTTGAACCAGTCGACAAAACGTTCCGCTTGTTCAGCCCAAAATTTGTCCGAATCCGTGATGGAGTGTTCATACATCTCCTGATAAAGCGCTTCGGTAATTTGCGCTTCGGCAGCTACTTCCGGCGGCACTTCGTAGACTTTTTCGAAGGACATTGGCTTTTCCGATGATCTTCAGAGTGGGATAGGGAGGCTCTGACAGGTGTTGATTTTACCGAATTTTCCGGCGAGTGACCCGCATCATCAAGTCTAACGAGTATCGACATCTTCGTTCTTAAGCCCGCCTCAGCCATAACGCTAGCTTGAGGGCAACCAACATGACCGGCTTTTTAGTACAACTTAGGCGTTCTTAACCAGAACGTTCCTGGCTTCGCGAAGTTCACGTCAAGGGTCCATGAAATGGGACGTTCCGGCTGAGCGATCGGTCAGCGAGCGACCACGAACGGAAGTTGCACGAATAAACTTAAAATTGGAGAGTGTATTGAGCAAAAGGTGCTCTTAGGGCGAGATAGTCGCCGCTTGAGAGCTTTTGATATCCGAAGTGCGGCGGCAGATCGTGAGTTGGCGGGCTATCGGCTATTCTCGATCCGGACGGATTTAGATCGTCCGTATCGAGAATATCGTTAATAGATATGCAGTGCCTTGGTTTCCCGACACTTCAAAGGACATCTGGATAGCCTACGGCGTCGTCTTAAAGCTAAACTGACGTTAATGAAAGATTGTATCCGCGGTAAAGCCGTCGGTTTCCAATATGTCGCGAAGGCGATTTAGAGCTTCCATCTGAATTTGACGTACTCGTTCCCGGGTAACGCCCATCACGGTCGCGACTTCTTCGAGAGTGGAATGATCATAGCCGCGCAGACCGTATCGGCGGGAAATGACTTCCCGCTGCTTGTCCGTGAGTTGATCCAGCCATTCGGAAAGATTATTGGAAATTAGCTCGTTCTGAAGAGTTTCCGGAAGGGGGAGTTTATCCTCCTCGGAAATGCATTCCACCAAGGACTTTTCAGAATCTTTCTTAAAAGGAACATCGATCGATACAACGCGCTCGTTGAGTTTGAGCATTTTTTCGACCGTTTTTATCGGTTTGTTCAGATATTTTGCGACATCTTCGGCACTTGGATCATGATGCATTGTAATGGCCAAATGACGATACGCTTTTAGGTAGACATTCATTTCTTTTACGACGTGAATCGGTAGACGAATCGTGCGCGTCTGATTCATCAAGGCACGTTCAATCGTCTGCCGAATCCACCATGTGGCGTAAGTCGAAAACCGAAATCCGCGATCGGCCTCAAACTTCTCAACGGCTCTTATCAGTCCGAGATTTCCCTCTTCGATTAGATCCAGAAGTGGCAGTCCGCGATTCAAATAACGACGGGAAATTTTTACAACCAAGCGCAAATTGCTTTCTATCATTTTCTTGCGCGCCGCCTGGTCACCTTTTTGCGCTAAACGGCCGTAGTGCTTTTCTTCATCTGCGGTCAGCAGCTGAGAACTTCCCAATTCCTTTAGATATAGGCGGGTGGCGTCATATTGGTATTCCGAATCGACAGTACCCAGCTCTGCGTCGTTCCAGATCGGCGAATCTTCTTCAAGATCTTCGTTCGCTTCGAAATCTTCGACGAAGGTGGCCGCATCATCGTATAAGCCTGCCTCTCCAAAGGTTTTTAATTCTTCTACGATTTGTTCAGACATACCCATGCCCCCCACACAATTGATTTATTATCGATAGCCTATTTGATAAACCAGAACTTCCGTCATCAATACTTTGTTAATCGGAGCCAACAGCTCTGTGTCAAACCATTTATCGTGCCAATATGCTCTGCGAGCTCCGTACTGCTTTAAATCTGCGGATCATCCATTTTTTGCTTCGCATCGGGTCACTGGGCGCATCGGAAAAATGGCGTTTGGCGACCGAGCGGAGTTACCGTGCGACGGGTTTTTGACGGTTATCTTTCTTATCGGCTTATTATTTTTTTTCTTTAGCAGCTTTTTTGTGACTCAGATAGCAATTTTTAAATGGTGGGATTTTTTTATGATGCCGAATTCGCGCGACCACGCGGGCGCGCGCTCAAACGCACGCGCTTACAGACAGAAAAGGGGATCGAGAGGTTCGGGGATGATTTATAGAGACGAAAAATGCCGACATTCCCAGTTTTTGCTCGATGGCTTGCTAAGCCATTTCCGTGTCAAGCTAGAGCATTTTTCGCTTCCACATAGCGGATTTAGTGCGTGAAAATCCTACCAAGGTGCCGCTGAACGCGGTGCTTGTTTTAGGGCGGGGAGCCGCCCCGCACGCGGGTTCCTTTTGCAAAATCCTTGTGGGATGTTGCTTCCCGCTTTGCCCCCAAGTCCAGGGTGTCGCTCACTGGATACCCGCTTGCCTTGGGAGCGCCAAGGCAAGCCCCTGGGTTTTATCCTGCGGACCCGCCTTCGGCGGTCCAAATTGACAAGGTCCTTTCCTGGACGCTGCCCTTCGGGCGAACGTCGTTCGTCCCATTCCGCTCCCGGCGAGCCCCCTGATCCTGCGCGTTTCGCACGACACCGGGGCGCTCGAACGGGACGAAGAAAACCGTGTAGCACCCGCTGCCGCGGGCGCAATACCGAATCAGAAAATACTCTAGCCACGGCCGTGCTCGGCGCACCCAGTACACTTCGACGATTTTACCGTCCCAGCAGAACGTCTTTGGCCTGATTGATTTTCGCCGCGAGATAGTCGGAGCCACCTCGGTCGGGATGAATCCTCTGCATCAGGCGACGATGAGCGTCGATAACAATTTCACGAGAAGATCCAGGCGGGATGCCCAGAACACGATAAGCTTCTTCCGCCGTCATTTTGCCGTGGTCCTGATCTGCGGTTCGGCTTTCGCGCTCTTGCCAGGATACGCCATGGACGCGCTCTATATATGCCTTCAGCAGCGATGCGGATTCGGGGTCCTCGCGGACATAGTCACCGTATAACTCGGTCAGTTGTTTCAGGGTCAGGTCGTGCAAGCTACGGCCGGCATGGAACCCTGTCAGTACTACGCCCACGATTTCGCCGGTTGTATGATCGAGTTGCATCCGTAAAAAACGCGACTCAACAAACGAACTGCTACGGCGACCGTCCGAAGCCGTCCGCTGGGATGCGGCTCGTTGTTGCCGCCAGCGTCGTATCAGCGGCGCATATTGAACCAGGAGTTGAACGAGAATTGGCGCAAGCCGGAGAACGGCGGCGATCAGTGCCCCGACCAGCGGGATCAACCAGCCCAGCCGTCCGGTCGCGGCAAGAAATAACAGGGCCAGAATTCCGGTCCAGATCAGCCCGCGTCGAAACTTGTTGGCCAGCGCTTCAGAAGGCGCGGAGTCGAGAAAACGGCGCACCGTGAGCACGGCAAGAACGACGAGAAAAAGAAGCAGAATGAGTTGAATCAAGATTTTTTCATTTCGTGGGCTAATTGCAGAGCGAGCCCGCCTCGGACACGACCGAAGTCTTCCAAAGCCTTCAATCCGCCAGCGGCATAGACCGCAACAGCATTGAGCAGTTCACGGAGTTGCCGTGCACTTCCGGCGTCGAGGCGGCAATGGGCGCCGTGAGTCAATTTGGCGATCTGTTTGAATGCGCGTTCGGCGGTCGGATCGAATCCTTCCTGAAACAGAAACGCTTTGACGCCCCGAAGGCCCAACTCTCCGGCTGTCTTGCAGAGATAGTCGACATTTTCTTCCATGCAGTCGCCAACGAACACCAAAGCGTCGACCTTACTTTTCCGTGTTTCCTGCAAAGTATGCTCCAGAACCTTGCCGATCTGGGTGTATCCCCCGACGCATTCCACGTCAGCCATGCGCCGCCGCAAGTCTTCGGCGTGAATCAACCACGGGAAAGCTTCGAAATCCGCTATTCCGCGGTAATAGCAGAGCTGGATCTCCAAGCCGCCTAGAGCCGCCGCCGCATCGAACATTTCCGCTTGGATGCGACACGCCTCTCGCCAGGTAGGTTCGCGGCTCGCCGTCGCGTCCAGGGCAAAGATCAGCCTTCCTTTGCGTCCAGCCGGTTTGGCGTTGGGCGTTTGCGCAAGTTTTTTCAAGAATGCTTGCACGTCGCTGTTGCTGGATTGTGGCGGAAACTTTTTCGAGTCATTCATTTTTGGGGTTCGATAGACACAACGCGAATTATTCTATCCGGCAGAAAATCGCGTAAGGAAAGTCATGACCGGACAGGTTTTCATTGCGAACGATTAGACCACCCGGAGGCAATTTTGGCTCCAATTAGACATGCGCGCATTTGTCGCTCCCCAAATCGCAAATATAACCATGGAGCGTGATAAAGTGCAGTGTTTCTAAATCGCTTCTACGATGCTGTGGAGCAAGCAAATTAACTGTTTGCATAATGTTGACAACATGGTAATTTGCGCCTGCTCCAGAGTGTTCGTTCATGAACCGGGAGGCGATAAGAACTTATAAGAGGAGGTATAGCGTAATGTCCGAAGAGAATAACCCGAGTAAGCCCGCGCAAGGCATTCTCGATACCTTGAAGAGCAACCCGAAAGCTCTCTACGCGGCGATCGGCGCAGTGTTGGTGATCGTTCTCGTTCTCGCGATGAGCGGCGGCGGTGAAGAAGTACAGATCAAGACGACCGTATCCGTAGGCCAGCAGGTGACTTTGGATAATCCGAATGGCGGCGGTTCGCATTTGACGACCATGCCTGGTTTAATTAGCACCTCGGAAGCGGAAGAGGACCAGGAGCAGAGCGTATGCGTCACCAAAGCAGGGACGAAGGCAACCGTTGAAGAAGAAATGGTAGTTGGTCAGTTGCCGTTCGTTAAAGTAAAAGTATTGGACGGAGACTGCCAAGGGAAGAGCGGCTGGACATCGAAAGTCAACGTCAAGGGTAGTTGATAGAAATGGCGATGAGCGCCAGATTATTCGCCCATCGCCATTTCTTGTTTTCTCGTACTCTAAAGTTCTCGCAGCACGCGCATTGGGCTGTTTTTTACGACCGACCGTGTATTCAGATAGCCTGCCAGCCCAACCACCAGCGCACCTAAAACAGGGGTGGCCAGCCAGGTTTCCCAATGGAAACGATATGCTAAGTCAAACACCCGGCTGAACAATGTCCACGCGATCACCTCGCTGATGGCCGATGCCAGGATGCCGGCCAAGAATCCCAACGCGGCGAATTCCACCCATTGGGCATTCCGCAACAAGCGCCGGCTGGCGCCCATGGTCCGAAGCAACACATCCTCGTAGATACGTTCATCCAGCGTCGCTCGGACCGCGGCGAACAGCACGGTAAATCCCGCCGCCAAAGCCAATAGCAAGACATATTCGATGGCGCTCGTCACTTGTCGCAAGATGGTCTGAAACTGTTTCAGCAGCGCGTCGACTTCCAGGATTGTCATGCTCGGGAACGATTTGGCCAACTGTCCCAGTACTGGCTTAAGCTCTGGTGGCACATAAAAGCTGGTGAGCCAAGTGTGCGGATACGTATCGAGGCTTCCCGGCGAAAAAATCATGAAAAAATTCGGGGTCATGGTATCCCAGCGGACGCTGCGGGTGCCGATGACGGTAGCGATAAGCTCCTGTCCCGCAATATTGAATGTGAGTTTGTCGCCTGGCTCGATATCTAGACTCTTGGCTAGCTCGGTTTCCACCGAAACGCTCAGGGGACCACTTCCGTCGACCCATTTTCCCCGAACTACACGGTTGTCGGGCGGCAGTTCCGACGCCCAGGTAAGGCTAAGTTCGCGATTAATCGATGCTTCAGCGCGCGAGTCTTTGTGGACGATTTCGAAGACGTCTTTACCGTTAACGGCAGTCAAACGGCCGCGCACGATCGGATAGTAAGCGCTGCTGGCGATACCCTCTTGGTTCAGCGTGTTGCGAAATCGCGCCAAATCGGTATCGAATAAATTCAGTGCGAAATGATTAGGGGTATCCTCGGGCAGTTGGCGTTTCCACTCCTGCAGCAGTTCGGTACGCACCAAAATACTGACCTGCATGGCCACCAGGGTTAGGGCGAAAGCGAGTATCTGGCTAACTCCCAGTCGCGGCTGACGGGTCAAGTGCTGGAGACCGAAGCGCCATGACAGCGAGACGTAAGGCAGGAGCAGACGGCCAAGCCCCAGCATCGATAAGCCGAGCAGGCTGAACAGCGCTATCGCAGCGCCAGCGATCGCCAATACGCTGACGGTCATCGTCCAATCGCGGGTATAGCGCCAAAGAAGCGCGCTCAGAGTAAGGGCGGCTAATCCGTATACCACCCAAGCGCTGGACGGCAGAGGTTCCAGATCGCGGCGCAGTACTCGCAGGGGAGCGAGTCGCTTGAGCCTGAGTATGGGAGGCAGGGCGAAGCCGAGCAGGATCAGGAGTCCCGTGGCCGCGCCGAAGATCACTGCGAGCCAACCGGGACCGGCTAAGGTATGGGGCAGCAAAGAGCGGAGCAACTGGATCACACCGTGCTGAGCCAGGTATCCCAAAGCGCAACCCAACGAGCTCGCGACGAGGCCGACGATCAAAAACTGGCTGGCGTAGATCCACAGGACGTCCCGCTCGCGAGCACCCAAGCACTTGAGCATCGCGGTCATGTCGTAGTGCCGTTCGGTGTAGCGGCGCGCAGTCATGGCGATGGCAACGCCCGAAATCAACACCACGGCAATGCTGGTCAGTCCCAGATAACGCTCTGCACGGTTCAGGGCATTGCCCAGTTCGGGCCGATCCTCGTGTACGTCGAGAATACGTTGCCCCGGATGCAGTTGGGGCTTGAGCCATTGCTTGAATGTGCGTAGCGCACGCTCGTCCCCGGCAAACAATTCGTAATAATGAACATGACTTCCGGGTTGAATGACCCGGGTCTCGGCGACATCGGCTCGATTCATCAGCACCCGGGGCGAGAGGCTGTAGAGATCGCCACGGCGGTCGGGTTCATGGGTGAGAATGCGAGTGATTCGCAGCGGTTTTTCACCCACTGTGATTTCGCCGCCCAAGCTCAAACCCAAGGTTGTGAGCACGCGCTGCTCCACCCAAGCCTCCCCGCTTTTCGGGATGTCGTGGGTTTCAACTGCGGCCGTGACATCGCCCAGAGTGGTGCGAAGCGAGCCGCGTAGCGGATAACCTTCCTCGACGGCTTTGACGCCCACCAGAAGCAGTTCGTCGTTTTCGATCAAAACGCTGGAAAATTCGGTGGTACCGGCGACTAGCAGCCCCTGTGCGGACGCCTGTTGCCGCCAAGCATCCGATGGCTCCTGATGGCCGCCGATAACGAGATCGGCTGCCAAGAACTCCGCCGCCTGGAGACTCATCGTACGGGTCAATCTGTCGCCCAACAGGCTGACCGCGGTGGAACTGGCCACTGCGATCAGGAGGGCCGCCATCAGGATGGTTAATTCGCCGCTACGCCAATCGCGTGCGATCAGCTTCAGGGCAAGCTTGAAGTTTCTAACCACAATGCCATTTTCACCGCAAAAGGGATGCCTGAATCAAAGACAAATCGGCCGAAAATAAATTCGAACGTGCGAATAACGCCCGGAAGGGCTCGCACCGGGAAGAGGCACGGAATGCCGCGTTTACCGCTTAAAGATAATTGAAAAGAGACAGTCCTTGTACTTTAACATAAGCCTGCTGCGCAGCCTGTAGCGCGACAAACTGGATGTTGTACCGACTGATTGCTTCTGCGTAGTCCAGATCCTCTATTTCGGAAAGATTCGCTTGGGTGTCGATGATGAATTTGTCGTGAACATCCTCTTGTTCGTCCAGCGCATTCAAGCGTGCGCCGACGCTGGCGCGGGTATCCAGGATGTTCTGGAGGGCGGCATCGATGCCCTTCAATGCGGCGCTGGCAGCGTCGTGGAAAGCAACGTCGGCTCCTGTGCCGGTCTGTAGGCCGGCGAAGCCGAAATCGGTCAGGACTCCATCGGTGTCGTCACTGATCTCCACGGATGAGGCAGTCCCGGTGGTTGTCGATACGAACTCGATAAAGCCTGATCGATGTTGGGCGACCACGGTTCCATTCAAAGCGGTGGCGTTGATGCCGGCGTTTATGGCGGCAACGAGATCATCCGCTGAAGCATAATTCGCCGCGGCAACGGAAACCGTGACCGGCGCACCGCCATCAACGGCCAGATCAAAATTCTTTGCCGGGCCGCCGCTGTAGTCAATGCCGGAGGACAGATCGTTCGTTCCCATAACGGCGCCGTGGGATGCGGTGAACTGTCCGCTCAAAGTCCGGGTGAGGGAGTACAAGGTATTGAGTATGTTCTGGGTACCGCCTGAGGCCGCGATCGCATTGGCACCCGAGCTCGAAGGAATATTCTCGAATATGGAAAATCCGGAATCGCCGTCGGCCAAATGTCGTTGCGGAGCGATTTGCAAGAGGCGCTGATTCTTGTCGCCTTGATAGACGTAGCTCGGCGGCGTCCGGTCGCCGTCAAATGCGAACGGGACGGTATCGGAACGGAAGCCGGCGAAAATATATTCGCCGTTGGCGTCGCGCGTATTCGCCAGTCCGAGCATTTCGTCCAACAGCTGCTGCATTTCCTGCCCGATCGCCTGCCGATCACTCGGGCTGAGCGTATCATTGAGGCTTCGGACAGCCAATTCACGTGCGCGCTGCAACACGTTGTCCGCTCCCGCCAAAGTGGATTCCTCAAATTCGAGTCTCGAGCGAACAGCCTGAATGTTGGACTGAAATTGCCGATTGTTTTCCAGCGACTCCTTCAAGTCCAGCGCACGTACCGCGGCGCTGGGATCATCCGAGGGCGTCAGAATGCGCTGGCCGGTGGAGAGCTGCAATTGGGTCTTGGAGAGCTTCGCCTGCTGCCTGAGGATGGCGTCGATGCCGAATTGTTCCATCAAGGGCGTCGAAATACGCATGCTTATCTCCTTACGGCTCCGATCAGTGCGTCGAACATACTGTTCAGCGCGGGAATCAACTGCGCGGCGGCTTGATAGGCTTGTTGATACCGAAGCAGGTTGGCGGCTTCCTCATCGAGATTCACCCCTGAAACCGAGTCTCGTGCCTGTCGAGCATGGTCGAGCAATTGTTTCTGAGCGGTGCTGTCGATGTCGGCGGCGTGGGTCAGCGTGCCCACATCGCCCACGATCTCGTTATAAGCGTCCTGGTAACTCGCTTTACCGCCCAAAAGCGAGGGCATTGTCTGTAGTTGAGCCAGGGCGCGGGCGTTGGTGTTGTCACCGGGGCCTGCAAAAGGCGACCCAGCTGCAGCAATTTCTCGGGGGTCGGTCAGCGAAACGCTTAGATCGCCGGCTACCCGGCGGAACGGGCGAATGAGAAAGCTGTCGCCGGCTGCTACAGCACCGCCGCCAATGCCGATAGCCAAGCCATCTATGGTAAAGGCACCGGTCGCATTGTTGAATTGCGTATTGTCGCTCAGGCGCGTGAGGGTGTAATTGGCGCCGTCGTAGTCCAGGCGATAGTCGCTTGCGGTTAGATCGGAGGAACCGTTTCCAGCGCTGTTGTCGAACGCGACGGATAATATGGCGTTGCCGCTATTCGTTTGCCTGCCGAACCAACTATACTGGCCGATTGCGGCGTTTGTAACGTCGCTGAAGAAATCGGCACCGGCGCTTCCGTTCAAGTCGGAGCCGAGCGAGTGCTGCGCGTTGAATGTTGCGGCGAGCCCCGCAGCGATACGGCCCAGGGCGTTTTGGGCCGGGTCGAGTACCTCGCTGCCGAAGCGCAACAATCCCCCGATTTCTCCGCCGCTGATAGCGGCGGTCACGACAACGGCGCCGGAGCCGCCGGCGGTAATGGCAATGTCTTTCTGATTGGGATCATAGGCCGAGTTCTGCAAGCTGAGCTGGTTTGCCGTCGAGCCCATCACCAGTGCCTGTCCGCTGCCTATAAACACGTTCAAAGAGCCGTCCTTTTGCTCGAACAAGCTGGTGCCTACTTTCTGCGCCAACTGTTCGGTCAACAGATCGCGCTGATCGAGCAAATCATTGGGCGGTTTGCCTGCTTGGTTATAGGCAACAACAATGCGCTCGTTCAAAGAGGCGATACCTCTGGCCAGACCGTTGATCTCGTCGATATTGGTGCTCAGGCTCTGATTCACTTGGCTGCGCAGCTCATCCATGCGGCCGTTCAGCGTATTAAGACGCTGCACCAGCGTTTCGCCTTCGGTCAGCATGACGCGTCTCGCGGCGATGGATGTGGGGTCGTTGACTACGTCCTGCACCGAGTTAAAGAACGATTGGAGCGAGGGCGACAGACTGGCGTCCGGATCGGCGATGAAGTTGTCGACCTGTGAAGCCATGTCGTGATACGTCTCCAATTCCCCATGCGCGGAGAGACTGCTTCGGAGCTGAGCGTTAAGAAAACTGTCGTAGGAGCGGGTAATGGACGCAACGTCGACGCCGTTGCCCACAAATCCCGCCCCGGTAAACGAAGGCAAGCGCTCGACTTGTTCCGTTCTTTGGCGGCTGTAGCCGTCGGTGTTGACGTTGGCGATATTGTGTCCGGTCGTCGCCAATCCGCGCTGAGCCGCCATCAGTCCGGATGTCGCTATGCCAAGAAGTCCGCCAGCCATGATTCAACCACTCGAATGGATAATGTTCTTACGCCTGTTATCGGCACCGATCGTCCTAACTGAAGACCGGATCAGGCAACGGGCAACTTTTCAAGCGCACGATTTTCCTCGTATATGGAGAGAACCTTGCGTGCATAATAAGGATCCGTGGCGTAGCCGGCCTTTTGCAATGAAGCCATGAATTGCCGTGGATTATCGGCATGCTCCAAGGCCGTTGCGTAACGAGGGTTGGTCTTAAGGAACTGCACGTAATCGCGAAAACTCTCGGCGTAATCGTTGTAGGTGCGGAATGCTGCTCTATTACGCACGGCGATACCGTCGGCGTATTCCAGGGTGCGGGCGGTCATATGACGGCCGCTCCAGTGCCGGTCCGCCTTGATGCCGAACAGATTATGGCTGTGTCCGTCGTTCCCTCGTGCCGCCATGGATTTTCCCCAGCCCGTTTCCAAAGCCGCCTGCGCCAGCAGCAGCTTGGGGTCGACGCCCAGTTCGGTGGCCGCTTCCTGAGCATGAGGCCAGAGCGCCTTTACGAATTCCTCGGGATTGGCGAATGCTCCGGTTCGGGAGTCACTCTGGGCGGACCGAGGTTGCACGCGAGCTTTATCGGTCATCCGAGCTCCAGCTCCATAATCCGATTTCGAATTTTCGGCTGTTGTATGCTCGGAAGATCCCTTATCGATCCTGACTAACGCGTTGCCGCGGTAATCGTCCAGACCCATGCCGGGTTTCGCCTCATCGGAGGACTTTTCGCCGCCCAGTTGCCGAACCAGCATATCGGAGAGGCCGAGACTGGATCGCTTGCCGAGTTCCACCGCCAATTGCTGATCGTACATGTCGCGGAACATCTGCGACTGCTTGCCGTCCGTGAGCCCGCCGTTCGGGACCGCCTCCCGCATGCTTTTCAAGGCCATCTGGATGAACAGAGACTCGAATTGCCGGGCGGTCTCGTTCAGCGCCGCTTTCGGATCATGCTTGGCCTGATTCCTGAGCCGGGCGGTGCCGTTGAAATCGGTATACACATCGGCCATGCCAGTCTGCTTTATCATGCCGGTTCTCCTATATCACGATCAGCTCGGCCCGCAACGCTCCGGCGCTTCGCAGGGCTTCCAGAATGGCGACGAGGTCGCTCGGTGCAGCGCCCACGCGATTGACCGCCTGCACGATTTCATCCAGCGATACGCCGGGATTGAAAACGAACATGCGATTCGCTTCCTCGTTCACGGTTACGTCCGAGCGGGGCACTATGGCGGTCGAACCTCCGGATAAGGCCGGAGGCTGGCTGACGATGGGCTTTTCGCTGATGGTCACCGAGAGGTTGCCGTGGGTCACCGCGGCGGGTTGAACCCGGACATGGCTGCTGATCACTACCGTCCCGGTACGCGAATTGACGATGACCTTGGCAGGGGCTTCGCCCGGACTCACGTCCAGATTTTCGATCAGCGACGTGAACGAGACCCGCTGAGCCGGATCATGGGGTGCGCTGACCTGAACGGACGCCGCGTCCAAGGCGCGCGCCACGCTTCCGCCGTAAGTTCGATTGATGATGTCGGCCACTTGGTTGGCGGTGGTGAAATCGGGCGTATGCAAGTTGAGTATCAGATGGCTGCCTTGCGCGAATCCTGTCGGAACTTCGCGCTCGACCGTGGCTCCGTTCGGAATCCGGCCGGCGCTGGGCACGTTGACGGTAACCTTGGAGCCGTCTAGGCCTTGAGCGCTTAACCCGCCGACGACGAGATTGCCTTGGGCAACCGCGTAGATCTGGCCGTCGGCGCCCCTGAGGGGCGTCATCAAGAGGCTGCCGCCGCGGAGACTGGTGGCATCGCCCAAAGATGAAACGTTCACATCTATCGTTTGGCCGGGCTTTGCAAATGCCGGAAGGTCGGCTTGTACGGATACGGCGGCGATATTTTTGGATTTCAGGTCGATACCCGGCGGCACGGTGACGCCCAATTGGAGCAGCATGTTGCGCAGGGTTTGGCTGGTGAATCGATTCTTGTCGCCAGTGCGGTTCAGGCCGACGACCAGCCCGTACCCGATCAGCTGGTTGCTGCGGACCCCGGCGACCGAGGCGATATCCTTGACCCGTTCAGCCATCGCCGGGGATTGTGAGAACGCCAAGCCGAGAAGACCGATTTTTATGACTGAGTGCAGAGTGAACCTAGCCATGGTCTTACCTCAGTCGATCAGAACGGGAACAGTATGCTGGTGAAAAAACGTTGCAGCCAGCCCATGCGGTTGACGTCCGCCACTACGCCCTCTCCATTGTAAATGAAGGTCGCGTCGGCGACCTTGGTGGAATCCACGCTATTGGTGGTGTCGATATCGACCGGACGCACCAGCCCCGAGAGCTTGATGTATTCGTTGCCTTGGTTCAGGCCGACCCGTTTTTCGCCTCGTACCCGAAGATTGCCGTTGGGCAGGACTTCCACCACGGTCACGCTGATGTTTCCCGTCAAGAGATTGCTCTGATTACTTTCGCCTTTTCCTTCGAATTTGTGGGTCGATTCCAGACTGCTGGATACGTTGTAGCCGAGAATTTCAGCCGCTTCCTGCCCCATCAGCATGGGTGCCTTTACCTGGGTAGTTGCCGAACGGTCAGCCTTGGTGTCCGCGTCTTTCTGGGCATTCGTCCGTTCGACCAGCTTAATGGTAAGGGTGTCACCTACCCGGCGCGCTTTATGATCCTCGAACAACCGCATGTCGTAGCCGGACTGGAAAATTGCGCCGGGATTCTGCATGGGCGGCGTCATGTCCTCGGGACGGGCCGGCGCGTAGGCAGGATCCCTGCGCGGCGGCGGATTGAGGATGGAGGCACAGCCGTTCAAGGTCAGCAGGATGAGAAAGAAAGCCGCGTATTTCATCGGATCAATCAGAGAGTATTGGTGGCGAACCCGAGCATCTCGTCCGTGGTTGCGATCGCTTTGGAGTTCATTTCGTAAGCGCGTTGGGTTTCGATCATATTGACCAGTTCTTCCACCACGTTCACGTTCGAGGTTTCCAAAGAGCCCTGGACGAGCTTTCCGATACCGTCTTCTCCCGGTACGCCGACGATCGGAGCACCGCTCGAAACCGACTCCCGGTACAGGTTTTCACCGATTGGTTCCAATCCCGTCGGGTTGATAAAATCCGCCAGCTGGATTTCGCCGATGACGTTGGGGGTGGGGTTTCCCGGTTCGAGCACGGATACCGTACCGTCGTTGCCGATAGTGACGCTCAAGGCGCCTTGGGGCACGGTCATGGCTGGTTCCAGGGGGTTGCCGCCGTTGGTGACGATTTGTCCGTTGGAATCGAGCTTGAAGGAGCCGTCCCGGGTGTAGGCGAGATCGCCGTTCGGCATCAGGATCTGGAAAAAGCCCCGGCCGTTGATGGCGATATCCAGGGAGTTTCCAGTCTGTTGGATGTTGCCTTGAGTATGAATCTTTTCCGTGGCGACCGTCCTTACGCCGGTGCCCAATTGCAGGCCGGAAGGCAGAGTCGTGTTTTGCGTGGACTGAGCGCCTACCTGCCTGACGTTTTGGTACAGCAGGTCTTCGAACAAAGCTCGCTCTTTTTTGAAGCCGGTGGTGTTGACGTTGGCCAGGTTGTGCGAAATCACCGACATATGGGTTTGCTGCGCATCCAGGCCGGTCTTGGCGATCCAAAGGGAAGGGGTGGTCATGGTCGTGAACCTCTCGGAGTGTCTTTTAGCCGATCCGCATGAGCTCGGCGCTGGCATTGCCGTCGTCTTCGACGGTCTTCATCATCTTGATCTGGTATTCGAACTCACGCGCCAGTTCGATCATTTGCACCATTTCTTCCACGGTGCTGACGTTGCTGCCCTCCAGTGATCCGGTTACCAGTTGAACCTCGTTGGTGGCTTCTACGGGAGTACCGTCCTTGATTCGCATCAGGCCATCCTCGCCTTTTTCAAGCTGCGATTTTTCGGGTTTGACCAGTTTGATGCGGTCGAGAATCGCCAGGGCGGTGGCGTTGGCACCCTGCGGAATGATGCTGATGGTGCCGTCTGAGCCGATTTCGACCTTCTGTGCGGGCGGAATGGCGATGGGGCCCGCGTTGCCGAGCACCGGCAGACCGCTGCCGGTGACCAGCTGCCCTGCAGGCGTAATATGTAAGTCTCCGGCCCGGGTGTAAGCTTCGCTGCCGTCCTTGGCCTGCACGGCCAGCCAGCCATCTCCGTTGATCGCGACGTCGAGGTCGCGCCCGGTGGTTTGCAGGGAGCCCGTCGACAAATCGACGCCAGGGCGCTCGGTCATGGCGTAGACCCGACTCGGATAGCCGTTTCCGAATACCGGCATCGAGCGGATTTGCTCGAAATCCGCTCGAAACCCCGGCGTATTTGCATTTGCGAGATTATTGGCGTTGGATGCCTGCGCCAGCAGAATCTGCTTGGCACCGCTCATGGCGACATAAAGGCTGCGATCCATGGTCGGAGTTCCTGGCTATCGGGTGTTAACGAATGTTGAGCAGTGTCTGGGTGATCGTGTTTTCGGTGGAAATGGTCTGCGCGTTCGCCTGATACGCCTGTTGGGCGATAATCAGATTGACCAGCTGCTGGGCCAGGTCCACGTTGGCTCCTTCGAGGGCGCCAGCCTTGATGGAACCGAAACTGCTGGTGCCGGCTACGCCATTGATCGGCACCCCGGAGTTTGCGCTTTCTCCCCAGGTGGTATCGCCGAGCTTGGACAATCCTTGCGGGTTTTGGAATCGGACCATGGCCACCTGGCCCAGCGGTTTGGAGCCGCCGTTGCTGAAACGGGCAAAAACGACACCGGTGTCGTCGATGTCCACGCCGGTGAGCCGGCCGATGGTCAGACCGTCTTGGTTCAAGGTGTCGACGCTGAACGCGCTGCCCAGTTGTGTCGAACCGGCCAGATCGATGGTGAGCTGGATGGGTTGGGCGCTGGGGTTGATGGACACTAAGTCGGTCGTGAATTGGGTCGTTGCCGGGTTGCCGTCGACCGAGGCGAGCTTGCCGTCGTTGTCGAATGTCAGAGGAATCGAGTTGGGGGCCGCGTCGTCCAGCATGTCTACCCCGTCCACATAGACATATAGATCCCAGGCATTCAGCGCCGCACCTTTGACGTAGTAACTGGTCGCGATGTGGGTGTTGCCAAGCGAGTCGTATGTCGTGACCGATGTTGCATGGGTATAGCTGGTGGGGTCTGCCGGGTCGAAAGGCGATGTGGCGGGCGTGGTTTTGCGCGAATCCAGATTGACGCTCATGTCTATCGAGCTCGTGGCTTTCGGTAAGCCCTGCGTAGAATCGAGTTGCAGGGTCTGGAATACGCCGGTACTGAAGCCTTCCTCGACTGTTTCGCCGTTCGGCGCATAAACCAGCAGCGGCTGGCCGAGGTGATTGACCACATAGCCTTCCCGGTCCATGTGAAAAGAACCGGCGCGGGTGTAGACCCGTTCGTTGATGTTGTTGACGTTGTCCCCCATGACGAAAAAGCCTTCGCCACTGATCGCGAGATCGAGGTTGTTCTCGGTGAAATCCAGGTTGCCCTGGGTGAACTGTTGCGCCACATTGGTGACCCGGACACCGGCTCCTGGCGTGATGGACGAGACGCCTCCCAAGCTACTCGCATAGACATCGGCGAATTCGGAGCGCGATTTCTTGAATCCGGTCGTATTGGCGTTGGCAATGTTGTTGCCGGTCACCGAGAGCATATTGGATGCGGCATTCAGGCCGCTCAAGGCACTGTTAAAAGCCATGTCTTACCTCGCTAGATGACTATGATGTTCATTAAAGGACAGCCCGGATATCGCCCAGGGTGTAACGTCCGAGACCGCTGAGCTGGACTTCCATGCCTTTCGAGCCGCCCACGGTTACGCTTTCCACGGGCGCGGCGATTTGGGTTTCGAGCGCAGTCGTTTTGCCGGCGATAACAGCCTCGGCTTTGATCCTGTAAAGTCCGGGATCGGCAAAGTGCAATTCATCGTCCAGTTTTCCGTCCCACTCGAACGACAACGGCCCTTCGGTTTGAGGCCCGAGTTCCAATGTGCGGATCAAGTTGCCGTTCTTGTCCATGATCCGAATATTGACCTGCGAGGCCTCGTACGGCACGGCCAACTCGCCCTGGATCGTGCCGTTCGCGGCCAGAATCGCTTTATCGGACGCGATCAGCGCGGATCGTCCCACCAGGTTCGCGGCCATCAAGGCCTGTTCCTTGTTGGCGGACGCCGCAAAGTCGGCGAACGAGGATTGCAATTGCTGGATTCCCGTGACGGTGCTGAACTGCGCCAGCTGATTGACGAATTCGGCGCCGTCCTGAGGCTTTAAAGGATTCTGACTGGTCAACTGGGTAACCATCAGCTTGAAGAAATCTTCTTGCCCCAGTTCGTTGCGCTTCCGAGTCGGTGCCGCGGTTTCGGTCAGGCCAAGCGATTTGAGCGTGTTGATGTCTAGGCTCATGATCGGTCACCTCAGATCTGTCCGAGACGCAGGGTCTGAAGCATCAGTTGCTTGGCGGTATTCGCCACTTCGACGTTGTCCCGGTAGGAGCGGGACGCGGACATCATATTGGTCAGTTCTTCGATTGTGTTGACGTTCGGCTTGAAGATATAGCCTTCGTCGTTGGCCATCGGGTGGTCCGGCGCATATTCCATGCGCAAGGGCGCCTGACTCTCGACGACGCCGAGTACCTGCACGCCGACCGGCGTGTTTCGCTTGTCCACGGCCTCCTGAAGCTGTGCCGCAAATACGGGCTGTCGCGATCGATAAGTCTGTTCGACGCTGCTGCTGACGCTGTCCGCATTGGATAAGTTACTGGCTACCAGGTTGAGCCGCAGCGACTGCGCAGTCATGCCGGAGCCGGCGATATCGAAGATTTTGAACGACGACATGGTTATTCTCCTGTTAAGGCGGTTCGCAGAGAGGCGATCTTGCCACTCAAGAAGTTGAGCGTGGCCTGGTATTGCACCGCGTTTTCGGCGAAACGCATCTGTTCCTGCTCGGTTTCCACCGTATTGCCGTCGAGACTGGGTTGCGACGGTAGCCGATACAGGGCTTCTCCCCGCGATCCGGGCGCTGTCGCAGTCACATGCCCGGCTTGTGTAGCCGCGAGCTTGAGAGGGGACGTGTGGACGCTTTGCAGTACCGAACGGAAATCCAGATCGCGGGCCTTGTAATTCGGCGTGTCGGCGTTGGCCAGGTTGGAGGCCAACAACTCGGTACGGCGGTCGCGGAGTTTCAGTGCCAGGGGATGAATGCCGAGGGCATTGTCGAAGTTGATCGTCATAAACATATCCTCGTTGCCAGCTATGTAGCGTTAAGCACGAGGTATGCCACGTAAAAAGCCTTTGTTTAAACAAAGGCTTGCAAATTAAGACGTGAGAGCGGAAAAAAACGGCGGCAATTTTTCGCCACTTGAGACGGCAAATTTGCCGGGTGGCGTCAGAAGGCCGGCTTTAGACGGTAATAGCGACAAGAGGCCCCGCGAACGGTTTCATAAAGATCGAGTCCGGAGGGAAGGGATTCCGTGCTGCTTAGGAACAGATAGCCGCCTGGATTGAGCGCTTTGGCCATGCGCGTCAAAATATCGCGCTTCAATTCTTCGGAGAAGTAAATCAGTACGTTACGGCAAAAGACGATATCAAACCTGCCCAGCGCCGCGAAAGGCTTGAGCAGGTTGAATTGTTGGAATCGGACCCGATCAACGATCTCCGATTTAAGTTTCCACTTGTCCTGATAGCGATCGAAGTAGCGTGACCTCAGATTTTCATCCAGTCCGCGCGACAAGGCCATTTCGCTATAGACGGCCTGAGAAGCTTCGGCCAAAACCGATTCCGAAATATCGGTCCCGATGACCTGTACGTTTCTTTTGATGCCGGTCCAACCGTAACGAAAAAATTCCTCGACGCAGATGCCTATCGAATAAGGCTCCTGTCCCGAAGAGCAGGCTGCGGACCAAATTCTCAAGGTGCCGCCGGTTTTGTTGGCTGCCCAGGCAGGCAAGAGAACATTTCTAAGTTCCTCGAAATGGGTGTTGTCACGAAACCAAAAAGTCTCATTCGTGGTCATGGCATCGATAATACGGGTTCTGAGCTTAGCGGAGACAGCATCGCTTCGGAGCGCAGTTACCAACTGCGCTATGGATGAATAATCACTCTCTTTTAGCAGGCCGGTCAAACGATTCTTCACCAGGTATTGCTTGTTGTCGCTGAGCAATATCCCGCAGGCGTCCACGAGAAATTTCTGGAACACCGCGAACGCTTCGGGATTCAAGTCCGAATTCATGAATACTCCAATCGACACGCCGATGGACGGCGCTTGCGTTTTGCCCGATATAGCCAGTTCAGAAGTCCCTGCGCCCTGTTGTCGCTTGCGCGGCGATATGGTCTTTGAGGCGTTGCTGTACGACCCGAGCAAGATCGTCCGGATCGTATTTGGCGAGGAATTTGTTGGCGCCGACTTTTTCAACCATCGCCTGATTGAAAACTCCGCTCAGGGAGGTATGGAGCAATACGTATACTTCCTTCATAGCAGGGTCTTTGCGTACCTTGGTCGTGAGCGTATAGCCGTCCATTCGAGGCATCTCCACGTCGGAAATGATCATCGCCAAGTACTCGTTCAAATTCTTTCCTTCCGATATCCAATGTTCGAGGATTTCCAACGCCTCCTGACCATCTTTGGCAATTGTGCTCTCCACTTCGAGTTGGTTCAAAACACGCAGAATTTGATTGCGGGCCACAAATGAATCATCCACGACGAGTACATGCTGCTCAAGGTTCTTGGCGTCCTCCTCGATCACACCGTCCGAAACCTGGTCGCACTCGCCCATGACTTCCTTCATCACTTTTTCAACGTCGATAACTTCGATGAGTTCCTTCTCGTATTGCGTTACAGCGGTTAAATAGCTTTCTTTGCCTGCGCCTTTCGGCGGCGGCTGAATCTGCTCCCATCCCATATTGATGATGCGATCGACAGTGCTGACGAGGAATCCTTGGGTGGATCGATTGTACTCGGTAATGATGACATAGCCACTCCCGTCGCGTGGTTGCGGGCGCGCGCCAATTGCCATGGAGAGATCCATCATGGGTATGGTCTTGCCGCGCAAGTGAGCGACGCCACAAATCACCGGGTTCGATTTCGGCAGCTGAGTCAAGGGCGGGCACTGTATGACCTCCTGCACCTTGAACACGTTAATACCGAAGCGCTGGTTGCCGCCAAGTTTGAAGAGCAGCAGCTCGAGGCGGTTATGTCCCGCGAGCTTAGTTCTTTGATCTACGCCTTCGAGTATGCTTGCCATTGTGAATTTCCTGGGAAGATTGACGGTGACTAAAGTGTAGCGGCAGGTGTGCGATCCGCTTGAGTCCGGCGCGGCATATTAGATGCATGTCTTGGTCCATCATCGGAGGTTATCTATGCGTGCCAAACTCAAATTCCTGCTTCTGCTCGCGCTGGCGATTCCCGCGGCTTTCGCGGCAGACCGCCTGCAAACCAACGAATCGATAGCAGCTGCGATAATGGCCCTGATCGAGTCGGATTTCCGTCAGCGGAATCAGGAATTCCAGGCAGACCCGGTCAGGCTGGACGGTCGTCTGCAATTGCCGCTTTGCGATCGGCCGCTGGAGGCCTTCTTTCTTCCAGGGCGGCGCGAAAGCGGTTTTCTTTCCGTCGGCGTGCGTTGCGAAGGAACGCATTCTTGGACCGTGTACAACAAGGTTCACGTGAAAGCGTATCGGGAAGTCGTCGTTCTGAAAAACGCCGTCCGGCAAGGCTCAGTTCTCACCGAGGCGGATCTCGGCTTCGAAAAACGAGACCTCGCGAACTTGCGCGGCAGTTATTTCACTTCTTTCGATCCGGTCGTCAATCGGCCCGTCAAACGCACCTTGGCGGCCGGCGCGGTACTGAGCCCCGAATGGTTATCTGTGCCGAAAATGATTCGGCGTGGACAGAAGGTCATTATTCAGGCGGAGAGCAGTCATTTTGCCGTCAAGATGTCGGGACAGGCTCTGAATGATGGGGAGGCGGGGCAGCGTATTCGCGTTCGCAACGACCAATCCGCGAGAATCGTGGAAGGTACGGTTGCAGGTCCTGGCCTCGTATTGATACGGCTTTGAACGCCGGACAGAAAAACGTGGTTTTGCGCTAAAGTTCGCCGTCGGGAGGCCGATAAGAATTGAAATTCCCGAGAGGATACGGTCATGGAAATCAAACTTCAAAACAGCGTTAGCGGTCTTTCCGTCGGCGGACTACAAAAGAAATCGAGCACCGCGGCAGGTACAGGCGGCGGCAATGCCTCATCGACCTACAGTGTCAGCGTGTCGCCCGAAATGTCGCTTCGGCTCTCCGAGATCAAACAACGTCTGTTGAGCGAACCCTCGGTCGACGAAGCGAGAGTGACCCGCATTGCCAGCGCGGTTCAGTCGGGAAACTACGAGATCAACCCGCAGCGAGCGGCCGAAAAGCTGATCGCCATGGAACAAAAGCTTCCTGAATTTTCATGATCGCGCACGGCCAGGATCTTCACGACCTTTTCAGCCAAACGCTGGACGGACTCGGCGAAATGTCCAGGCTGCTTGAGGAGGAGGCGCGAAGTCTAGCGGCGCGCGACACGGAGGCGTTGGAACTGACCGCCTCGAAGAAACAGAAACTCGCATTCCTGCTCAACGATTTGGCCGCTCGGCAGAACCATCTCGTCCGCGCTTGCGGTTTTCAGGGCAACGAAGGCGGCGTTGCGGCCTTCCTTGATCGGCTCGATCCCGAGTCGCCGCAGACCAGAGCCCTCCTTGCCGAATGGCGGGAAATCGTGCGCCTCGGTTCGGCTTGCAGAAAGCAGAATGAGCTTAACGGCGCTTATATCGCGCTCTTGCAGCGTCATATCGATTCCAGTTTGAATTTTCTCTACGGCGCTTCGTCGGCGGATGCGACCTACGGGCCGGATGGGTCGACGCGCCGCGGAGAAACTTCACGCCAGTCATTCTCGGCCTGACCGCCGTGCCAGGCGGTTTCCGTCGCAGGTGCCAGTGAACAGGGCGCTAACCGGCCGCAGCATCACTATCCGGCTCGAATCCTTCAATTTCGGACAAATTGCCATGTGCCTCTGCTGCCTCCGATCGAGGCACCGGGCGCCTCCCGGATTTCTTCCTTGTAATAATTCTTATTGCATAAGTAGACGACCGGTCGTATAGTCGCCACATGGCTCGAATCGGCAACAAACAGATTACTCGCGAAAAGCTTTTGGACCAGGGTGTTGCCATGCTCATGGAGCATGGCTATCACGGCACCGGTCTACAGGACTTGCTGTCCAGCGTTCAGGTTCCGAAGGGATCGTTTTACAACTACTTCTCTAGCAAGGAGGAGTTCGGGGCGGAAGTGGTCCAGCACTACATAGAGCCATTCATTCGACAATTGGGCGATTACCTGAGTCGGCCGGAGTTGGATGCGCTGTCCGCGATGAAACGTTATTTCTGCGATTTGATCGCAGAATTGGAGCGGAGACAGTTCAAAGGAGGATGTTTACTGGGCAACCTGATCGGCGAGATCGGAGATACCAACGAGACCTGTATGGCCGCTCTCCGGGACGCCTTTCATCGTTACAGGGATAAGTATACGGAAGGTTTAGCTCGCGCCCAGGCGGAAGGAACGATACGCGCCGATCTGTCGGCCGAATTGATGGCGGACTTGCTTGCTGATGGCCTGCAAGGCGCTTTGCTGCGGATGAAAGTCGAGCAATCCGTACGTCCGTTGGAGGTCTGCTTGAGCCATTTGCTCGACGACTATTTCAAACCCAAGAGTGACTAAAAACCAAGAGGTTATGCGATGAAAAAGCAACGGATAAGAGAAAAGAATCTGGTTCGGGCGGTTCGGGGCATGACGCTGGGATTGGCATCCGGACTGGTTTTGGCTGGAATCGGCATGTCCCCCGTCCAGGCGGATGAGACCTGTCTGTCGCCTTATATGGCGAAAATCACGGGGCAGGAAGATTACGTATACGTTTGGACCCTCGGCGCGACGGGCGTCGGCGACGAGCAGGACAAGCTGGTGACGGTGGATGTCAACCCGAAATCGTCCAAATACGGAAAGGTAGTGGACAGTCTCTCCGTTGGCGGACGTAACGAAGCGCACCATTCCGATTTCACCGACGACCGTAACTATCTCTGGGCCGGCGGATTGGACACCAGCAAGATTTTCATCTTCGACGTCCATAGCGATCCAGCCAAGCCCAAGCTGCATAAAACGATTACCGATTTCGTCGCGAAAAGCGGCGGCGTGGTCGGGCCTCACTCGTTTTACGCCTTGCCGGGACGGATGCTGATCACGGGGCTCTCGAACAACAAGGATCACGGTGGACGGACGGCGATGGTGGAATACACCAACCAGGGCGATTACGTGGCGACCCACTGGGTGCCCACCGACAGCGATCTGCGCGGCGCCGTGAAGACGGGCAAGTATGCCGACGGCTACAACTACGACGTGCGTGCGCTGCCGAGGCGCAACGTGCTGGTTTCCTCGTCCTTTACCGGGTGGAACAACTACATGATGGACTTCGGCAAAATGCTGTCCGACAAGGAGGCGATGAAGCACTTCGGCAATACGGTGGTCGTCTGGGATCTTCACAGCCGCAAGCCTAAGAAGGTGTTCGACGTACCGGGTTCGCCCCTGGAAGTGCGTTGCGCCTGGGAAGAAAACCACAACTACTGCTTCACCACGACGGCACTCACCTCCAAGATCTGGCTGATCTACGAAGATGACAAGGGCGAGTGGCAAGCCAAGGAAGTCGCGGATATCGGCGATCCCTCGAAGGTGCCGTTGCCCGTCGATATTTCGATCTCCAACGACGACAAGCGGCTTTGGGTGAATACCTTCATGGACGGCAACACCCGGGCATTCGATATCTCGAATCCGCACAAACCGGTGCAAATCTACGAGAAGCACATCGGCGCGCAAGTCAATATGGTGTCGTCGAGCTGGGACGGGAAACGGCTTTACTACACTTCGTCGCTGCTTGCCAACTGGGACAAGAAGGGCAAGGACAATGAGCAGTACCTGAAGCTCTATCACTGGGACGGCAAGGAGTTGAAAGAGCAGTTCGCTATCGACTTCTACAAGGAAAAGCTCGGACGCCCGCACCAGATGCGTTTTGGCGCTTACTCGCTGTATAAGAGCGTGGCCGAAGCAAAGCCGGCGGAGATTTTCGCGGAATTTCAGCGTCGCTGATGTGACGGACTTCGGAGCCGCCTGATGGCGGCTCCGAAGTCCCGACGGTTTTTTGACGACTATAACGAGAGGAGGCTGATATGCCCAAGTACTTAATCGAACGTGACATTCCAGGCGCGGGAAAACTGTCTGATCAGGAGTTGCACGCCGTTTCGCAGAAATCGTGCAGCGTGCTGAACCGTCTGGGACCGCAAATTCAGTGGGTGCAGAGCTATGTCACCGACGACAAAGTCTATTGCGTGTATATCGCCCCCAACGAGAAGATGATTCGGCAGCATGCCCAAGAGGGTGGTTTTCCGGCCAACCGGATTTCGGAGATCAAGACGGTAATCGATCCGACTACCGGCGAGTGATGAGGGGCGTGGGAACGGCTCCGACCGTTCCCACGCCTGCTTCGACTACTTGACCCGCATTCCCGGCTGCGCGCCTTCGTCCGGGATCAAAACGAACGGTCCTCCGCGTTCGTCGCTCGCAGCCAGCACCATGCCTTCCGACAGACCGAACTTCATCTTGCGCGGTGCCAGATTCGCGACCATGACGGTCAGCTTCCCTTCCAATTGTGCCGGATCGTAGGCCGATTTGATGCCCGCGAACACTGTTCGTGTCTCGCTGCCGATATCCAGAGTCAGCTTCAGCAGCTTGTCGGCGCCTTCCACGTGCTCCGCTTTGGCGATGCGGGCGATGCGCAGATCGATCTTGGCGAAGTCGTCGATCGATATGGTGTCGGCGATCGGTTGAATCGTGTGTTGCTGATGCTCGGCGTGACGTTGCTGGGAATGAGGTTCCGGCTGAGCAGCGGCTTGCAGGTTGTGTTTGTTGGCTTCCACGAGTGACTCGATTTGTTTAGGGTCGATGCGGGTGAGGAGGTGTTGGTATTCACGCAGCTCTTTGGGAGCGCGAACTGGGCGATAGTCGAGATCTTCCCAAGACGGATTGTCAGGGATCTTGAATAATGCAAATGCCTTACGGGCTGTATCAGGAATTATCGGTGCCAGGAAAATCGTCAAGCGATAAAACGCTCTGAGACAATCGGAACAGATAGCATGCAGTAATTGACGCTTGGTCGGGTCCTTGGCGATTTCCCAAGGTTTATTCTGGTCGAAATATTGATTTATTTGATCGGCAAAGCTCATTGCCTCTCTTACAGCCTTTCCATATTCGCGCGCTTCATAAGCCTCGGCAATGAGTTCCTCATGGGTGATTGACGCAGCTAGAAGAGTGCTTCCAGCCTCGCTTGGTTCATCAAGGCGGCCATCGAAATACTTTTGAATAAACGTTGCGGAACGGCTGGCAATATTGACGTATTTCCCCACCAAATCACTATTCACCCTCGCCACAAAGTCTTCCAAATTGAGATCGATGTCCTCCATCGTCCCATTCAGCTTGCAGGCGTAGTAATAGCGCAGCCATTCGGGGTTCAAGCCCTGCTGGAGATAACTTTCCGCCGTGATGAAAGTGCCGCGGGATTTGGACATTTTCTCGCCGTTCACGGTCAAGAAGCCGTGGGCGAAGATCTTGGTGGGAGTGCGGAAATCCGAGTGTTCCAGCATCGCCGGCCAGAACAGCGCGTGGAAATAGAGAATGTCCTTGCCGATGAAGTGGTAGAGCTCGGTACTCGAATCCTTGTTCCAATATTGGTCGAAATCGAGATTCAGCCGCTCGCACAGGTTCTTGAAGCTACCCATGTAGCCGATGGGAGCGTCCAGCCAGACATAGAAGAATTTGCCCGGCGCGTCGGGGATTTCGAAGCCGAAATAGGGCGCGTCGCGGGAAATGTCCCAGTCGGAGAGCCCCGCCTCGAACCATTCCGCCATTTTGTTGGCGGCTTCGGTTTGAAGTGGGGGTTCGGGAGTGAGTTGCCCGGTTGTCCATTTGCTTAGGAAATCATGGCAACGCGAATCCGAAAGTTTAAAAAAGTAATGCACCGACTCCTTCCGCACCGGAGCTGCGCCGGAAACGGCGGAATAGGGGTTGATCAGGTCGGTCGGCGAATAGGTTGCACCGCAGGCTTCGCAGGAATCGCCGTACTGGTCCTTGGCATGGCACTTTGGGCACTCGCCCTTGATAAAGCGGTCCGGGAGAAACATTTCCTTGACCGGATCATAGTACTGCTCGATCGAGCGGTCCTCGATCAGCTTTCGTTCTTTCAGCCGACCGTAAATGGTTTCGGCTAACTGCCGGGTTTCCTCCGAATGGGTCGAGTAATAGTTGTCGAACTCGATGTGAAAACCGGTAAAGTCCCTAAGATGCTCGCCATGGACCCGTCGAATCAGTTCCTCCGGGGCGATGCCTTCCTTTTCGGCCCTGAGCATGATGGGCGTGCCGTGGGTGTCGTCGGCGCAGACATAATGGCAGGTGTTGCCGCGCATCTTCTGAAATCGCACCCAGATGTCGGTTTGTATGTACTCGACCAGATGGCCCAAGTGAATGGGGCCGTTGGCATAGGGTAGGGCGCTGGTGACGAGGATCGTTCGATGGGTGGTCATGTGGCGAAATTCAATGTTTTCTTGGGTCGCAAAATTATCCCACATTTCGGCCGAGCGTTCAGAGGCGCATAGCCACGGCGGACGCCGTAGAGTGGGGCTCCGAACCTGGTGCGTCGCCAGTCGAAGAAGCCTTTGATCCGTTAAGCTTCGCGGCCAATTGTGTAGAATAACGCCTTATTTGGCCCGAGATGCCGGAGATTCGAATGCCGCTGACTCAATCCGATGTTGAGAATGCCCTTAAGACCTTGGTGGATCCCAATCTGGACCGGGATTTGGTATCGACCAAGTCGATCAAGAAAATCGAAATAGACGATTCCCGGATTCGGGTGAAAGTGGCTCTGGGTTACCCGGCGGCCAGTTTCCACGCCGAACTCAAGAGTCTGATCGAACAAAAGCTCCGTGCGGAAACCGGCGCGACCGAGGTGACGGTGGAAATCGTTACGGAGATCGTTTCCCACTCGGTCCAGAAGAATCTAAAGCCGATGCCCGGCGTCAAGAACATCATCGCGGTCGCTTCCGGCAAAGGCGGTGTCGGGAAATCGACGACCGCCGCGAATCTGGCGCTGGCATTAGCGGCGGAAGGTGCGCGAGTCGGTATTCTGGATGCCGACATTTACGGACCAAGCCAACCGCTCATGCTGGGGATTTCCGGGCGCCCGGATACCGAAGGCGGAAACCGGTTGATCCCGATGGTCGCCTACGGCGTTCAATCCATGTCCATCGGTTATCTGATCGAGGAGGACGCACCGATGATCTGGCGCGGCCCCATGGTGACCGGTGCCTTGCAACAATTGCTCAAGGACACCAAGTGGGACAACCTGGATTATCTGATCATCGACTTGCCGCCCGGTACCGGCGATATTCAATTGACGCTGGCGCAGCAGATTCCCGTGTCCGGCGCGATCATAGTCACCACGCCTCAGGACATTGCGTTATTGGATGCCCAGAGAGGCCTAAAGATGTTCGAAAAGGTGGGGGTGCCGGTCTTGGGGATCGTAGAAAACATGAGCATTCATATTTGTTCGAATTGCGGCCATGCCGAGCCGATCTTCGGCGAAGGCGGCGGTGACAAGATGGCCCAAAAATACGGCGTCGAGCTACTCGGTTCTCTGCCGCTCGACATCAGCATCCGGAAGAACGCGGACGGCGGCCATCCCACGGTCGTCGCCGAGCCGGACAGCAAGCCGGCGCAAATCTACAAGGACGTGGCCCGTAAAATGGCGGCCCGATTGGCTTTGAAGGCGAAGGATTACAGTGCGCGTTTCCCCACTATCACCATCGTCAACGACTAGCATGGGCATCAAATCAGACCGCTGGATCCGTCGCATGGCGGAAGAATATGGGATGATCGAGCCCTACGAGCCGCAGCAAGTAAGGGAGGTGCAGAATTCCCGCGTCATTTCCTACGGAACATCGAGTTACGGCTACGACATTCGCTGTTCGAGCGAATTCAAGATCTTCACCAACATCAACTCCGCGATAGTAGACCCGAAAAATTTCGACGAAAACAGCTTCGTCGACGTGAGCTCGGACGTGTGCATCATCCCGCCCAATTCCTTCGCCTTGGCGAGGACCGTCGAATATTTCCGCATTCCGCGCGACGTGCTGACCATATGTCTCGGCAAGTCCACCTATGCCCGCTGCGGAATCATCGTCAACGTGACGCCGTTGGAGCCGGAGTGGGAAGGGCATGTGACCCTGGAGTTTTCCAATACCACGCCGCTGCCCGCCAAAATCTACGCCAATGAAGGGGTGGCCCAGGTGCTGTTCATCGGTGCGGACGAGATTTGCGAAGTTTCTTACAAGGATCGTGGCGGGAAGTATCAGGGACAGACCGGCGTGACCTTGCCCAAGACATAATAATTCGAGCAGGTATCGGTAGCTGTTTTCGAGACAGAGATTTCCAGAATTTATTGAGAGAAGACTATGGCCGACGTGTCCGCATTGTTCGCGGAAGCTCAAACCTACATTCCGGGCGGTGTGAATTCGCCGGTTCGTGCGTTTAAAGGGGTCGGCGGAACCCCTATCTTCGTGGAGCGCGCCGAAGGGCCTTACCTGTTCGGTGCGGATGGACGCCGCTATATCGACTATGTCGGCTCCTGGGGGCCCATGGTTGTCGGGCACGCTCATCCTGAAGTCTTGAAAGCCGTGCACGATGCCGTGGATCGCGGGCTGAGCTATGGCGCTCCTACGGCTATCGAGACCGCGATGGCGAAAAAACTGTGCGAGCTGGTGCCTTCGTTGGACATGGTGCGGATGGTCAATTCCGGCACCGAAGCGACCATGAGCGCCATCCGCCTGGCGCGCGGCTACACGGGTCGTGACAAGATCGTCAAGTTTGAAGGTTGCTATCACGGGCATGCGGATTCCCTTCTGGTCAAGGCGGGTTCCGGGGCGCTGACTCTGGGCGTGCCGAGTTCGCCCGGCGTTCCGGCCGGTTTGGCCGAACACACGCTGACCCTCCCGTTCAACGACGGCGACGCGGTGCGCGAGGTGTTTTCGCGTTTCGGCGGAGAGATCGCCTGCATCATCGTGGAACCGGTCGCCGGCAACATGAACTGCGTGCCGCCGAAATCGGGCTTCCTGGAAACCCTGCGGGAGGTCTGCGATGCCCACGGATCGGTACTGATCTTCGACGAAGTCATGACCGGATTCCGCGTGGCGCTGGGCGGAGCGCAGGCGCATTACGGCATCTCGCCCGATTTGACCACGCTCGGCAAAGTCATCGGCGGCGGCATGCCGGTCGGCGCCTTCGGCGGGCGGCGCGACATCATGGAAAAGCTGGCTCCGCTAGGTCCCGTTTATCAGGCGGGTACCTTATCCGGCAATCCCGTGGCCATGGCGGCGGGATTGAAGACCTTGGAACTGATTTCCGCGCCGGGCTTTTTCGATCGCTTGAGCGAAAGAACCCGCTATCTGATCGAGGGCTTGCAGGAGCGGGCGTTAAAGGCCGGAATTCCATTTGCGGCCAATTGGGTCGGCGGCATGTTCGGTCTCTTTTTCACCGAGGAGAAGGCCATCGACAGTTTCGAAAAAGTCATGGGCTGCGATCAGGAGCGCTTCAAGCGCTTTTTCCACGCCATGCTGGACGAAGGCGTTTATCTCGCTCCGTCCGCGTTCGAGGCCGGCTTCGTCTCGGCGGCCCATGATTTTGACGTTCTGGATCAAACCCTACAGGCGGCGGAGCGCGTCTTTAATCGACTTTGAGCTTTGAAACGATTTACGCATGGATCGCACTGCATCCCCACCACGCCGGCCTAGCGGTCTTTTTGATTGCCATGGCCGAATCCTTGGCAGTGGTGGGGCTAGTGGTTCCCGGCGTCGCCATGATGTTCGCCGCCGGGGCGCTCGTAGGCGCTGGAGCTCTTTCCTTTGCTCCGACCTGCGCTTACGCGATAGCCGGAGCGGTAGTCGGCGACGGGATCAGCTTTTGGCTGGGATGGCGTTATCGCGATCGCTTATCGTCTCTGTGGCCGTTTACGCGCTATCCGGGAATGATCAACCGCGGCATCGATTATTTCCACCGCTACGGGGGACGCAGCGTGCTGTTCGGGCGTTTCGTCGGTCCGGTCCGCGCAGTGATCCCCTTGGTGGCGGGCATGCTGACGATGCCGGCGCGGCGGTTCGTTTATATCAATGTGTTGTCCGCCGTTCTCTGGGGTCCCGCATATTTGCTGCCGGGCATGGCCTTCGGCGCATCCCTCGATCTGGCGTCAAAGGTGACCGGACGCTTGGCCGCCCTATTGATTGCGTTGCTAGTGGTCCTATGGTTCGGGGCCTGGTTGAGCAAGCATCTTTATCTTTACTTCCAGCCCCGGGCGCACCAGCTCATTCTGGCGACGTTCGACCTTAGCCGAGAGCACCCCCTGCTGGGACGTCTCACCGCTCCCCTCATCGATCCTGAGCAACGCGATTACGCCGGCCTATCGGTGTGGGCGGTGATTTTGGGCCTGTCTGGTTTGCTGGCCTGCTTCTTGGTACCAGCCGATTCGGTGCCCGTGTCCTTGGAAGCCTGGCGAACTCCTTGGTCCGATTATGCCTTGATCGTGTTCGAGGAATTGGGCGAGACCTTGTCCGTGTCGGTTTTCTCGGCGGTCGTGCTCGGCTGGTTATTGATCCGGAAGCAAGCTGTCGCCGCGGCGCATTTCCTGGGAGCGCTGATTTTCGCGTTGGCGCTCGGAACGGTCTGCCGTTTCGTTGACGATAATCCGCTGATCGATAGTCATGTCCTGAACGGCGGCGCGGTGTACGGTTTTGCGGCAGTGTTGACCGCGGACAGCGCGACGCCGCGTTGGCGCTGGTTGATTTACTCCGGGGCGACCCTGCTGGTCACCGTTATCGCGTTCGCTCGCGTCTATGCCGATACGGGCGAGTTTCTCGCGGCTTGCTTTACTCTGTCGATGGTTCTGATCTGGCTGGTCCTGCTGGGGGTGGCCTATCGGCGCCATCGGCACGGCGATGTACCGATCAGAGGCTTGATCGGGATCGTGATGGTTTCCCTAGTGGGCATCGGGGCGGTTGTTTGGTATAGCCACTCGCTGGAAGAGTTTTACTATCGGCGACCGCTTCTAAGCGTAAGCGAGGAGCACTGGCTCGAACAGGGCTGGCGGTTTTTGCCGGCCTACCGGGTGAAGACGATCGGCCGATCCGAGCAGGCGCTCAGTGTTCAATGGGCATCGTCGATCGATACTATCCATTCGGATCTGGTTAAACTTGGCTGGCAAGAGCCGAAGCCTTTGACACCGACCCAGGCGCTGCACTTTCTGAATCCTCAGACCGGAATGGCGGACTTGCCGGTTTTACCTCACTTCAACCAGATCGATGTGGATACTCTTCGTATGATCAAGGCGACTTCCGACGGGCGGTGGTTGATCGTCCGTTTCTGGCCGAGCGGACAACAGTTGCAGCCGGGAGCCATCCCAATCTGGCTGGGAAGTGTCGCCTTTTTGGAGGGGCGTAATGTCTTCGGTATCCTGAAGTTGTCCGAAGAGGCAGTCGACGGTACGGACGCACTCAACATCTTGACCGATGATCTCCTGTCGCTTCGTCCGTTCGTGCTGAGAACGAGCGAGAACGATCAGGTCGTCGTGTTGCTTCCCCCCCAGTAAATCTCGATGATCAGGTCTTTTTTCCGGGCAGCGTGGGCCGATGGATAACACACATTGGGTGGCGAATATCGATAAGCTGCCGCCTTCTCTGATTCTGGCTGCCGGCATGTTTTTGGGACTGTCCGTCGGATGGCTGATAGCGTCTTTGCGCCACAGAGGACATCATCCGGAATTGTGCCGGCGATTGACTGAAGAGCACGCGGAGAAAATTGCTGAATTGTCGGAAGAGCTGGCTGATCGCCAAGATCGAGTCTATTCGTTGAGCACGGACTTGGCCGTCGCTGAAGAAAAAGCGGGACGCATCCCGCTACTGGAAAGCAGACTGGCCGAAACAAGCCTGCAGCTTACGGCCGCGCGGACGGAATGCGCCGAACTCAGGACGCGCCTCGAGAACGAAGAGAAAAACACTGAAGGAAAGCTGGCGCTGCTTCGTAACGCGGAAGTTCAACTGTTCACCCAGTTCGAAAATCTGGCGCAGAAAATACTCGAGGAAAAGACGCAGAAATTCACCGAACAGAACAAGAGCCAACTCGACGGCGTTTTGACGCCGTTTCGCGAACAACTCGGCGATTTCCGAAAGAAGGTGGACGAAATGCATCTCCACGACGCGAAGGACAGGGCATCCCTGCGCCAGGAGATCGAGAACCTTCGCTTGCAGACCCAGCGTATCAACCAGGAAGCGGTCAATCTGACTCGCGCGTTGAAAGGCGACAAAAAATTGCAAGGCGCCTGGGGGGAACTGATTCTGGAGCGGGTGTTGGAGCAGTCCGGCTTGCGCAAGGGCATCGAATACGAGACCCAAGGCGGTTATCGCGACGGCGAAAATCGCTTATTTCGACCCGATGTCATCGTGCACCTGCCGGAAGGCAAGGACATCATCATCGATTCCAAGGTCTCGCTGGTGGCTTACGACCGCTGCTGTTCCCTGGACGACGGACCGGAGCGGGAGTCGGCGGTGCGCGAGCATGTCCTGGCCGTGCGCAACCATATCAAAACCTTGGCGCAGAAAGATTATTCCGGCTTGAATGGGCTGCGCTCTCTGGATTTTATTCTGCTGTTCATGCCGATCGAGTCGGCTTTCATGCTGGCCTTCCAGCACGACGACAAGTTGTTCTCGGATGCGTTCTCCAGCAATATCGTAGTGGTGACCCCGACCACATTGCTGGCTACTTTGCGTACCATAGAAAACATCTGGCGCTACGAGCGGCGGAACGAAAATGCGAAGTTGATCGCGGACAAGGCGGGCTCGATTTACGACAAATTGCGCGGATTCGTGGAAGACTTGGAAAAATTGGGCGCCCAGCTCAGCAGCGTCCACAAGACTTATGACGACGCGATGAATAAACTTACCCGCGGGCGCGGCAATTTGATCCGGCAGGCGGAAAGTTTTGTGGAACTGGGCGCAAAAGTGAACAAACGGCTCCCAAAAAGTATTTTGGAGAAAGTCGATCTGGATGTCGAAGACGACATGTACGCCGCGCTAAAGCTGGAACTGCCGGCAATCGGGGAAACGAGCGAATCGTCCGAAGGATGATTGTACGGCTTGTTTTGAGCTGAACGGCTTGGATCGGCTTGAAGGAGGGGCTTTTCTTGCTCCTTCAGCGCTTCATCATGTCGAAGAACTCGGCGTTAGTCTTGGTGTCCTTCAGTTTGCCCAGCAGGAATTCGCTGGCTGCCATTTCGTCCATAGGTTGCAGGATTTTGCGTAAAATCCAGCATTTTTGCAGTTCGTCCGCCGGAACGATGTATTCCTCGCGGCGGGTTCCGGATCGGTTGATATTGATGGCCGGATAAACGCGCTTCTCGGCGATTTTCCGCTCGAGATGCAATTCCATATTGCCGGTGCCCTTGAATTCTTCGTAGATCACTTCGTCCATGCGCGACCCGGTATCGATCAGTGCGGTAGCGATGATCGTGAGACTGCCGCCTTCCTCGATGTTACGAGCGGCACCGAAAAAGCGCTTGGGACGTTCCAGGGCGTTGGCGTCCACGCCGCCGGTCAACACTTTGCCCGAGGACGGGATCACTGTGTTGTAAGCTCGGGCGAGGCGGGTGATAGAGTCGAGGAGGATGACGACATCGCGCTTGTGCTCGACTAGGCGCTTAGCTTTTTCCAGGACCATCTCCGCCACTTGCACGTGACGCGCCGGCGGTTCGTCGAAGGTGCTGGATACGACTTCGCCCTTGACGCTGCGCTGCATCTCGGTGACTTCTTCCGGCCGTTCGTCGATCAGTAGGACGATCAGGTAACATTCAGGGTTCTTTTCGGCGACCGAATGGGCGATGTTCTGGAGGATCATGGTCTTGCCGGCTTTCGGCGGCGACACGATCAAGCCGCGCTGCCCTTTGCCGATCGGTGCGACCAGGTCGATCACCCGAGCGGTCAAATCCTCGGTGGTTCCGTTGCCGATCTCCAGTTGCAGGCGTTCGACAGGAAATAAGGGAGTTAGGTTAGAGAATAAGATCTTGTGCTTGGCGTTTTCCGGCGGCTCATAGTTGATTTGCTCGACCTTGAGCATTGCGAAGTAGCGCTCGTTGTCCTTGGGCGGACGAATCTTTCCGGAAATCGTGTCTCCGGTTCGTAAGCTAAATCTACGAATCTGACTGGGCGAGACGTAAATATCATCGGGTCCGGCCAAAAAGGAGCTGTCGGCGGACCTCAGAAAGCCGAATCCGTCGCTCAGGATTTCCAATACCCCGTCGCCGTAGATATCTTCCCCGCTTTTGGCCTGTTTTTTCAGGATCGAAAAGATCAAATCCTGTTTGCGCGTTCGAGCAACGCCTTCGATGTCGAGTGATTCAGCGATTTCGATGAGTTCGGAAACGGGTTTGCGTTTAAGATCGGTCAGATTCATAGACGTTAGTGAAGAGCAGATGTAAATGATCTAAGGAATTGCGCTCGTATGAGAGACGAGCTTGGAGAGAACGGCCGGAAGTGGCCCGGTTAAGAGGACGACGTTAAGAGTTACACCAAAGTTAGCACAGGCGTGCGAGGCCGTCTAGTCAGAACCGGCCCGCACATGCCGGATGCTCAAATATTGGCGTCAAGGAATGCAGCCAGTTGCGATTTGGCCAAGGCTCCCACCTTAGTGGCTTCCACTTCGCCGTTCTTAAACAAAATCAGCGTTGGAATTCCGCGTACGCCGTAGCGCTGGGGCGTTCCAGGATTGTCGTCGATATTGAGCTTGGCGATCGTCAGCTTACCTTCATAATCCCCAGCGACCTCCTCCAGAATAGGTGCAATCATCTTGCAGGGACCGCACCATTCGGCCCAGAAATCGACTAGTACAGGGCCGCTCGCTTTGAGGACCTTATCCTCGAATTCGGCATCGGTAACTTGAAGTATGCGTTCGCTCACAATGAACTCCTCACGGTCTCAACGGGGAAATTGGAAGGGACTGGGGCGCCAACGGCCAGTACGAATGGGAATGGTGCAGCTTTCCCTTGCGTACGTGCATTTCAGCTTAAACGAATGACAATTTCAAGCCCCATGGTTCCGTACGTAAATTGCCTTCGGTAAACACCGGAATCGGCTCGCGGACGGACGGGCAAATGGGGGCGACGGACTTGTTTCGGGGATTGGCGCCGCGGTCGATTTCAGCTTGGAGGCATTAGCTCGCGAAAGTCCTCAATGGCGTCGAATTCGACGATGTTTCTTGGAGGTTGCCGGCTATCGGGTTTCTTCACGGCAACTACGTGCCGGATGCCAAATTGGCGGGCGGCGTGTAATACGGTCACGCTGTCGTCGACCAGTAGCGTCTTATCCGCCGAAAAGGGTTCTATGGCGCTAAGGGCTTTCCAAAAGCCGGGATGCTCCTTCGGAAATCCGAATGCATGCGAAGAGAAGATTTCGTCAAAAAAACCATGGAGGCAGGTTCGCTCCAACTTCAAACCCAAGCTTTTCGGGTGTGCGTTGGTTACCAGCACCAAACGCTTTTCGGCTTTGCGTACGGCATCGAGGAAGTCGGTGACATGAGGTAGTATCGCTATCAGTCCCGCGATTTCGGCTTTTAAGCCTACGATGTCCAGGCACAAACGATCAGTCCAGTAATCCAGGCAGTACCATTCGAGTCGTCCCTCGGTTTCCTTGAACCGGGGTGTCAATTCGGCTTTGGCTTCCGCGACCGAAAGTCCGTGCCGTTCGGCGTAACGCAGCGGAACGAATTCGAGCCAAAAGTGGTTATCGAAATTCAGGTCCAACAGCGTGCCGTCCATATCGAGAAACACGCTGCTAATGTTTCGCCAATCGATCATGGTTTAATATTTTACTCGGTTGCTTTCAGTCATTATCTTCGATTCCCTCCATTCAGCGTATCCAGTGAGTAGCTGCGGATTTCAAGCCATGCCCCTCAGAAAAGAACCCTCCCGCTTTCTCGAGACCGTAGTCGCTCTCGCCAAGGAGTCCGGGCGTCGTATCCTCGAGATCTACGGATCGGATTTCCGCGTCGGCGTAAAAGAAGATAGTTCGCCGCTCACCGCGGCCGATCTCGCTTCCCATCACTGTCTGGTCGAAGGGCTCGCGGCTTTGCGTCCGGCCTACCCGATCATTTCGGAAGAATCCAAAAGTTTGCCGTTCGAGGAGCGAAGCGACTGGGAGACCTTTTGGCTGATCGATCCTCTGGATGGTACCAAGGAGTTTATCAAGCGAAATGGCGAGTTCACCGTTAACGTGGCCTTGATTCATCGTCACCAACCGGTGCTCGGCGTGGTGTATGCGCCGGCAAAAGATCTTTGCTACTTTGCATCCGAGGGATGCGGCGCCTACAGGCAGATCGACGATTCGCCCCCGCAAAACATCGAAGTGACGACGAGTGCTCACTATCCGCTGAGAGTGGTCGGTAGTCGCTCGCACCAGACAGAGGAATTGGCAATCTACCTGAACCGACTGGGCGAGCATGAACTGATGTCGATCGGCAGTTCGCTGAAACTCTGCTGGGTGGCGGAAGGCGCGGCGGATCTCTATCCCCGCATCGGTCTAACATCAGAATGGGATACCGCGGCGGCGCATTGCATAGTAAAGGAAGCCGGTGGCGAGGTGACCGACTTGCGCGGTCAGCCACTGCTTTACAACACCAAGCCGTCGCTGCTCAATCCTTATTTTCTAGTATTCGGCGACAAATCCAGAGACTGGTACAGATACGCGGGCGGCATAGAGGGCTGACGCGCACCCCGCTTGGTCGAATAAGGCCTTGGGCAGCTTTGATGAAGACCGCCGGGGCGCCACTCCTGAACAATCATGTTCCGCAAGACCCGAGGATGGCGCGGCATATGGCAACTAGCGGTGCATATCGAGGGAGTTGTTACGCCGGCGCGGGTCATCATGCTCGGAGCCAATCCATTCGAAGTGGAAATGTATCCAGAGCAAAAGTACCGGTTCGTCAACGCTGCGTAAGAGGCCGAAGTCACTATCGAGGCGTTTCCGCTGTCCAAGTACGGTACAATTCCGGGAAACGTCATGCGAGGATCGAACGAACGCCATCCGCGTGGCCGCGGCTTGACGGAGAATGTGAATCCGAGTACCGTTATCGGCTATTTTTATTTTGTTGTCTCGGCCGAAACGGGCGTTTTCGAAACGCCTGATTCTTTTTTAGGGGTGTTGAAACCGTGGAGCTCAGCGGCGCGGAAATCCTGGTCCAAAGTCTTAAGGACGAAGGGGTTGAATACATTTTCGGTTACCCCGGCGGGGCCGTATTGCATATCTACGATGCTCTGTTCAGACAGGACGACGTGAAGCACATCCTGGTGCGCCACGAACAGGGTGCGACCCATGCCGCGGACGGATACGCGCGCTCGACCGGCAAGCCCGGCGTGGTGCTGGTGACTTCCGGCCCCGGAGCCACCAATGCAGTCACCGGCATCGCGACGGCCTACATGGATTCGATTCCGATGGTAATCATCACCGGCCAAGTGCCCTTGCCGGTCATCGGCAGCGATGCCTTCCAGGAGTGCGACACTATCGGCATCACCCGGCCCTGTGTAAAGCACAATTTCCTGGTAAAGGACGTGCACAAGCTGGCGGAGACCATCAAGAAGGCGTTCTACATCGCCACCACCGGCCGACCCGGTCCCGTGGTGGTCGACGTTCCGAAGGACGTCACCGATCCCAATCTCAAGATTCCTTACGAGTACCCGCGCTCGGTTTCAATCCGCTCCTATAACCCGCAGGTCAAGGGGCATCGGTGGCAGATCAAGAAAGCGGTAGAGTTGTTGCTCTCCGCCAAGAGGCCGATGATCTATTCGGGAGGCGGCGTCATATTGGGCAATGCGTCCGAACAGTTGAAGGAAATTACCCGGATACTCGGATTTCCGATCACCAGTACCTTGATGGGATTGGGGGCCTATCCGGCCACCGATCGGCAGTTTCTGGGCATGCTGGGCATGCACGGAACCTACGAGGCGAATATGGCCATGCACGAATGCGATGTGCTGTTCGCCGTCGGTGCGCGGTTCGACGATCGGGTTACCGGCAAGCTCAGCCAGTTTTGCCCGCATGCGAAGATCATTCACATCGATATCGATCCTGCTTCCATCTCGAAGACGGTGCGCGTCGACGTTCCCATCGTCGGTGAAGTCGGCCCGGTCCTGGAGGACATGATCGAGATACTGGGGAGCAGTGAGAAGCGGGCCGATGAAGATGCTCTTACCGCATGGTGGGATCAAATCGCGCGCTGGCAATCCTTGGACTGCTTGCGTTACGATCGGAATAGTCCGCTGATCAAGCCGCAATACGTCATCGAGCAGTTGTACGAAGTCACCAATGGCGATGCATTCGTAACGTCCGATGTCGGGCAGCATCAAATGTGGACGGCTCAGTTCTACAAATTCGACAAGCCGCGCCGCTGGATCAACTCGGGCGGACTCGGCACCATGGGGTTCGGTTTGCCGGCGGCCATTGGCGCCAAGCTGGCTCACCCCGATGCGGACGTGGCCTGCGTAACCGGGGAGGCGAGCATTCAGATGTGCATCCAGGAGTTGGCTACGGCCCTGCAATACCGCACGCCTATCAAAATCGTGAATCTCAATAACGGTTACATGGGCATGGTCCGCCAGTGGCAGGAATTCACCTACGAAAGCCGCTACTCCCACTCCTACTTGGAGACCATTCCCGATTTCGTCAAGCTGGCCGAAGCTTACGGCCATATCGGCATGCACATCGAAAAGCCCGCCGACGTGCGCCCGGCACTGGAGGAGGCGTTCAAGCTGAAGGATCGTACTGTATTCATGAATTTCCTGACCGATCCGACCGAGAACGTATATCCGATGATCGAGGCCGGCAAGGCTCACCATGAGATGCGCCTCGCTCCCGGCGTCACCATCGAGAGGGAGCTTGCCTGATGCGCCACATCATTTCCATTTTGATGGAGAACGAATCGGGGGCGTTGTCGCGGGTGGCGGGACTTTTTTCCGCACGCGGATACAACATCGAGTCGTTGACCGTGGCGCCCACGGAGGATGCGTCCTTGTCGCGAATGACGCTGGTTACCACCGGCAGCGACGAGATCATCGAGCAGATTACCAAGCAGCTCAACAAGCTGATCGATGTGGTCAAACTCATCGATATTTCGGAATCTTCCCACATCGAACGCGAATTGATGATGGTGAAAGTGCGTGCCGTCGACAGGGCGCGGGAGGAAATCATTCGCCTGACCGATATCTTTCGCGGAAAAATCATCGATGTTACGCCGGTGAGCTACGTCATCGAGGTTACCGGCGAAAAGTCCAAGCTGGACGCGTTTCTCCAGACGCTCGATCAGGAGGCCATCATCGAGGTCGTGCGCTCCGGCACAACGGGCATTCTGCGCGGCGACCGCGGGCTTCACGTCTAACTAATGCCGATGACGACTGCAGCGTATAACAAATGCCAGTATTACCCGTCATTCCGGCAGGGAGTGCCGGAATCCAGAAGCCACGGAAGGTTTTAGCGTCTACGTCCCTGTAAACTGGACCCCGGCAGTCCCAATCGCAAACGGGCCTTTAATCGGCCCCTTCCCTGCCGGGGTGACGATGTGGTTTTTAATTTCGTTACGAATAGTAATCAGCCAAAACGATAAATCACGAGGACCATTCATGCAGGTTTATTACGACAAAGATGCCGATCTTTCGATTATTCGGAACAAGAAGGTCGCCATTATCGGCTACGGCTCGCAAGGCCACGCTCACGCCAACAACCTGAAAGATTCAGGCGTTTCGGTCATCGTCGCATTGCGTCCGGGTTCGGCCTCCGCAGTGAAGGCCGAGAACGCGGGGCTGACCGTCATGTCGGTGGAAGAGGCCGTGAAACTAGCCGACGTCATCATGGTACTGGCTCCGGACGAACACCAGGCGAAACTCTATTCCGAGCAGATCGAACCGAACATCAAGCAAGGTGCGGCGTTGGCGTTCGCCCACGGGTTCAATATCCATTTCGAACAGATCCAGCCGCGCGCCGATCTAGACGTGATCATGATCGCGCCGAAAGGCCCCGGCCACCTGGTGCGTTCGACATACACCCAGGGCGGCGGCGTACCCTCCCTGATCGCGGTTTATCAGAACGCTTCGGGACAGGCCAAGGAAATCGCCTTGTCCTATGCCTCTGCAAACGGCGGCGGACGCGCCGGCATCATCGAAACGACCTTCCGCGAAGAGACCGAAACCGACCTGTTCGGTGAACAGGCCGTATTGTGCGGCGGCGCGACGGCACTCGTGCAGGCCGGGTTCGAGACCTTGGTGGAAGCCGGCTACGCTCCCGAAATGGCATACTTCGAGTGCTTGCACGAACTGAAGCTGATCGTCGATTTGATGTATGAAGGCGGCATCGCCAACATGCGCTATTCCATTTCCAATACCGCCGAATACGGCGACCTGACCCGCGGGCCACGTGTCGTCACGGAGGAGACGAAAAAGGAGATGAAGAAGATTCTCGGCGAAATTCAGCGCGGCGAGTTTGCCCGCGAATTCATTCTGGAGAATCAGGCCGGTTGCGCCACGCTGAAGGCCAAGCGGCGTCTGGGTCGCGAGCACCAAATCGAACAGGTCGGTGCGAAGTTGCGCGACATGATGCCTTGGATCAAAGCCAACAAAATCGTCGATAAAAGCAAGAACTGATTCTTGCTTTCGGCCGGGCACGAGCCAATCGGTTCGTGCTCGACCCGCCGAACTGGCGGCGGGCTATGTTAAGCTAGCCCGCATTATCGGTTGATTCAACTTAAAGCGGGACTATGGAAGAACAAATTCCCCCTGCGAGGCGTCGGCGCGGCATCTATCTCTTGCCGAACTTGTTCACGACAGCAGCGCTTTTCGCCGGTTTCTACGCCATCACCGCCGCCTTTAACGGGCGCTTCGAAGTGGCTGCCGTCGCCATCTTCATTGCCATGGTTCTGGACGGTCTCGACGGACGGGTGGCGCGTCTCACCAATACGCAGAGCGCCTTCGGGGCCGAATACGACAGCATGGCCGACATGATTTCCTTCGGTGCCGCTCCCGCCTTGGTTGCCTACATCTGGTCGCTGACGACGCTGGGCAAGATCGGATGGGTTGCCGCTTTCGTGCACGCCGCCGGTGCAGCGCTTCGCTTGGCCCGCTTCAATACCCAGATCGCAACCGCGGACAAACGGTATTTTCAAGGTTTGCCGAGTCCTTCCGCCGCCGCGATTTTGGCCGGGTTTATCTGGTTTAGCGAAACCTACGGTCTGACCGGCGAGTCCATGCGCTATGTCTCGCTCGGACTAGCCTTGATGACCGGGCTCCTGATGGTCAGCAACTTCCGTTACTACAGCTTCAAGGATGTGGATCTCCGCGGACGGGTGCCGTTCATGTGGGCTATCCTCGTGATGCTGGTATTCGCCTTCATTTTTACCAATCCGCCCCTGATGCTGTTTGTCATGTTTACGGCTTACGCTGTTTCGGGGCCGGTATTGACCTTACTCGGGCGACGTAAAATGCGGAGCGAGCGCCGAACCTGAGAAGGGACGGGGAATCTGCTGACATTAAAGTCCTTCGTCGTAAGGCGAAAGTATTCCTCGCTATGGCGCTTGTACGGTATTCGGATGAGTAATATAGTTGCTCGAAAGGCAGTCACAAATCCATGCATTCAATCGCCAACCTACAACGCTGGAAATCCGACCGACTCATCGGCCGGGTCGGCGCTGTCTGCCGCTCTGAATTCCTCGACCTTCTGCGTTTTCGTCTCCTGCCCTGAGGGGCAGTAGACTTGACGCATTCCAAAATCCTAAGCGCGAACATAAATGCAGGGGCCTCTTGAAGAGAGGCCGCGAGAGATAGACGAGGTTTTATCATGAGCGACAAACTCATCATTTTCGATACGACGCTGCGGGACGGCGAGCAAAGTCCCGGCGCTTCGATGACGCGGGACGAAAAGGTGCGCATCGCCAAGGCGCTCGAGCGTCTGCGGGTGGATGTGATCGAGGCCGGTTTTCCGGCGGCGAGTCCCGGCGATTTCGAATCGGTGCAAGCTGTGGCTCGGGCGGTCAAGGAAAGCACGGTATGCGGTTTGGCGCGGGCTTTGGATAGGGACATCGACCGTGCGGGCGAGGCGCTCAAGGAAGCCAATCGGGCGCGTATTCACACGTTTATCGCGACTTCGCCGATTCATATGCAAAGAAAGCTGCGCATGGAGCCCGATCAGGTGATCGAGTATGCCGTGAAGGCTGTAAAAAGGGCGAGGCAGTATACGGATGATGTCGAGTTTTCGCCGGAAGACGCCGGACGTTCGGAAGAAGATTTTCTGTGTCGAATACTCGAGGCGGTTATCGATGCGGGCGCGAAAACCTTGAATATCCCCGATACCGTCGGTTACAGCGTGCCGGAGCAATTCGGCGCCACCATCCGGCGTTTGAGAGAACGTATTCCCAACTCCGATAAAGCCATCTTTTCGGTGCATTGCCACAACGATCTGGGGTTGGCGGTTGCGAATTCATTATCCGCCGTCATGAACGGCGCGCGGCAGGTCGAATGTACGATCAACGGCTTGGGCGAACGGGCCGGCAATGCCGCGCTGGAGGAGATCGTCATGGCGGTCAAGACCCGTAAAGACGTGTTTCCCTGCCGAGTCGAGATCGACACCCGCGAAATCGTTGCGTGTTCCAAACTTGTCTCGAATATCACCGGTTTTCCGGTGCAGCCCAACAAAGCCATCGTTGGGGCCAATGCGTTTGCGCACGAGTCCGGCATTCATCAGGACGGGGTTTTGAAGAGCCGCGAGACCTACGAAATCATGAGCGCGGAGGAAGTCGGCTGGACTGCAAACCGGATGGTGCTGGGCAAGCATTCGGGCCGCAACGCTTTTCGGACGCGCATGCAGGAACTGGGAATAGAGTTCGGAACCGAGGCGGAATTGAATGACGCATTCCAGCGTTTCAAGGACTTGGCTGACAAAAAGCACGAAATCTTCGATGAAGACCTGCAGGCTTTGATCACGGAAGCGGGCGTCGAGGCGGAGGACGAGCGGGTTAAGCTTGTCGCGCTCAAGGTATGCTCGGAAACGGGCGAGGTTCCTTGCGCGCGAGTGTCGCTCAAGGTCGAAAACGAAGAAGTGAGCGGCACCGCCCAGGGCAGCGGCGCTGTCGACGCGAGCTTCAAGGCCATCGAATCCGTAGTTCATACCGACTCCACCTTGTTGCTGTATTCGGTCAATAACATCACCACCGGCACCGACGCTCAGGGCGAAGTGACGGTTCGCCTGGAAAAGGGCGGGCGGATCGTCAACGGCCAGGGCGCAGATACCGATATCGTGATCGCTTCGGCCAAGGCCTACATCAATGCGGTCAACAAACTCCTGGCGCCGCGGCAACGCATGCATCCTCAAGTGGCGGGAGACGTTTGATAATGCCCGAGTTTTGCGAAGAGGCGGTCTAAGAACGGTTCCGGCCTATGCCTCGCGATGAACGACGCCTGGATTATCTCCATTCGATGGGTATCCAAGTTTGGGTACCCCGGCGGCGTGCCGCGTTCGAGGCTGCCGAAAATCCGGACCTACCCCAGGCTACGCCGGATGGCTTGAGTGAGAGCCTAATAAGCGCGGTGAATTCGCCTCCGATCGATGCTGTGTCTTCGGGTTGTCTGCCGGATTGGGCGGATTTGGAGGCCCGCGTAGCGGGATGTACCGCCTGTCCGCTACACCAAGGCCGTACTCAGACTGTTTTCGGCGTCGGCAATCGCGAAGCCGAATGGATGGTGATTGGCGAAGCGCCTGGAGAACAGGAAGATCTGCAAGGCGAACCATTCGTGGGGCGGGCCGGGCAATTGCTCAACGAAATGATTCGGGCCGTCGGTCTCAAAAGGGAAGCCGTTTACATCGCTAACGTGATCAAATGCCGTCCGCCCAGGAATCGCGATCCGGCCCCGGAGGAAGCGGCGGCCTGCGAGGGATATTTGAAAGGGCAGGTCGCCTTGATCAAACCTAAGATTATTCTGGCCGTAGGCCGTATTGCCGCGCAAAACTTATTAAAAACCGCGACGCCCATCGGTAAACTACGCGGCCAGGTGCATTATTACGACCAGATTCCGCTGGTGGTGACTTACCATCCCGCTTACCTGCTGCGCTCGCAAACGGAAAAACGTAGGGCATGGGAGGATCTCAAACTAGCCATGCGGGCTTTTCGACAACAAGCATAATTATGTCCGCCATGTTCGATTTGTTCGGCTTGTTCGAGCGCATCAGGAAATTCATCAGTTATGATGCCGAAACCGAGTTTTATTACCGACACTTTCCCAGCCTCGTGAAGAGTGCCGAGTTGATCATTCGTCCGATGCGGCGGTCAGACCTTAAAGTGGTGGCCGCCATTGAGCAAAGTGCATACGAATTCCCTTGGGAGCCGACCACTTTCCGGGACTGCTACACCGTAGGATATTGTTGCTGGGTAGGCGAAAGGGCAGGCCAGGTTGTAAGTTACGGGATCGCGTCGGTGGGGGCGGGGGAGTCGCACGTACTCAATCTCTGTGTGTCGCCGCAAAATCAGGGACAGGGCTACGGGCGCTTGATGCTCGAGAAACTCATGGCGGTCGCCAAGGAGCACAAGGCCGAAACGATTTTTCTCGAAGTGCGTCCTTCCAACAAGCCTGCCATCAAACTTTATCACCAACTGGGGTTCAACGAGATCGGTACCCGCAAAGGCTATTATCCGGCCCGAAACGGCCGGGAAGATGCCCTGGTCATGGCTCGCATGCTGTAATCGCCGGATCGAAAGGCATCTCGTAGGTCGGCAATCCATTGCCGACAAGTTCCTCGCCGATCCAGCGTGTCGGCAACGGATTGCCGACCTACGATTTCACAATCCTCAACATTAATCCGCAGTAAAAATCGCTCTAGCGTCTACGACGGCTCAGAAAAACGTGGCGGCTCATCGAGGGTTTCGAACCGGCCGAATTTGAGCAATATCGTCGGCATAAGCAGCAGATTGAAAAGGGTGGACGATACCAAACCTCCGATAATGATCGCGGCCATGGGACCCATGATCTCGCGACCCGGATTGTCGCTGTCGACGGCGATGGGCAGCATCGCAAGTGCGGTGACTAGCGCCGTCATCAAGATCGAAGGGAGGCGTTCCTGTGCACCCTGAATCGCGGTTTCCAGATTCCACGACTTGTTTTCCCGTTCTACCAAATGCCGGTAATGGGAAATCAGCATAATCGCATTGCGTACCGTGATTCCGAACAAGGTGACGAACCCTACCATCGACCCGACCGAAAGCGTACTGCCCGTCAGGAATGCGGCAGCAACGCCTCCGGCCAGCGAAAAAGGCAGATTCACCAAGGTGAGGAGGGTATGGCGCACACTGTTGATGGCCAAAAAAATCAGCAACATAACGCCAACACCCGACAGCAGCGCATGGACCGTCAGTTCCCGGCGTGCTTTACCTTGCTCCACGGCGGCGCCGCTGAACTCGGGATAGACGTCCGGCGGAAAATCGATGGCGGTGAGCGTTCGCCGGCGAAGTTCTTCCATAAACGACGCCGTGTCCCGACCGGCCACGTTTGCCGTGACGGTCTGCACACGCTGGCCGCCCCGATGAAGAATGTTATACCGTCCGCCGACCTGCTGGATGTTTGCGATTTGGCTCAATTCCACGATGAGGCCATCCGCGGTGCGCAGCGGTACGTGCGCTACCGTTTCCGGCCGGTGCCGCAATTCCGGCGGCAGAATCACCGCTACCTCGTAAGCGCGATTGTCCAAGTAATAGGCGCCCGCGATCCGTCCCTGCAAAGCCGTTTGCAGGACATCGGCCACTTCCATCGGACGCAAGCCATAAGCGGCCAAATCGTCGAGTTTCAGCCGGATTTGAAGCTGAGGCGTGCTCGGAGGCGATCGCAGTTGTACGTCGATGGCGCCGGGAATGGTTCGGACAAGATCGGCGATCTGGCGCGCTTTCTGATCGAGTTGATCGAGGTCGCTTCCGTAGAGATTGATCACGATCGGTGCCGTGTAACCGGAAATGGTTTCGTCGACCCGCTCGGTCAGAAAGGTGTTCGCTTCGAACAGGATTCCCGGAAAATCGTCCAAGATCTGTCTGAGCCGGTTCAGCACAGATTGTTGAGCTTCGCCTGAAAGCGGCTTCAGCCGAACTTCGTACTCGCTGTAGTGGCTGCCGTAAGTGTCGGCACCGCGCTCGGCTCGGCCGGCCCATTGCGAGACCGATTCGACTTCCGGGATCTCGAGAAATTGCCGGGTCAGCAGCCCGCCGATTCTGAGCGATTCCTTCAATGATGTGCCAGGAAGGCTGCTCGTGTGTACGATGTAATGGCCCTCTCGAAGTCGGGGCAGGAATTCTCCGCCGAGATCGGTCAACGCCAGAATCCCTAATCCGCAAATAACCGCGCTGATCGACAGCGTTGCTCTCGGCCGTTTTGCAACGGATCTCAGCAGGGAGGCGTATTTAGGCTGAAGCAGCCGAATCAGCGGCGGGATCTTGTCGGTCTTGCCGCTCTTCAAGAGCATGTAGCAAAGCGCGGGCGTTACCGTCAGCGCTACGAGCAGGGACATGAGAATCGCCAGGATATAGGCATGACCGATCGGAGCGAACAAGCGTCCTGCAATTCCGCCGAGCGTCAGGAGCGGCACAAATACCAATGCGACGATGAAACTGGCGTACACCACGGAGCTGCGTACCTCCATGGAGGCATCGTAGACCACGCGGAAAGTCGGACGCGGATTCGGCCTTAGCCGGTTTTCCCGGAGGCGGCGGAAAATGTTTTCAGTGTCGATTATGGCGTCGTCAACCACCTCGCCCAAGGCGATCGCGAGTCCGCCCAAGATCATGATGTTGAGATTGACACCCAGGTTCAGCAAGGTCACCACGGCGGCGGCTAATGAAAGCGGAATGGCGACAGCGGAGATGAATGCGGTGCGGAAATCGAACAAAAACGCGTAAAGCACCGAGACCACCAGAAAGCCGCCCACCAGCAAATGCCCGGCGAGATTTTGCAAGGATCGCTCGATGTAATCCGCCGGCCGGAATAGCCGGGGGTGGAAATCGATAGCCCGTTTGGCGAAGAGCTGCTCGAACTCCTCAAGCACGCTTTCGACGTTTCGCGAGACGCTCAGCGTATTGGCGCCGTACTGACCGATCACCATCATGACGATGCCGGGCTTTCCGCCGACGGCTGCTGCGCCGATGGGCGGTCTAGGCGCCGTGGTTACGGTCGCGACATCCGCCAGCGTGATATTCGCGCCGTTCTGGCGCAACAGTACGACTTGCCTCAAGGTCTCCTCGGCCGCCGGAAGGCCGACGATGTTCAAACTGATCCGCTGGTTGTCGTTTTCCACGAACCCGGCCCCCGGCATGCCGGTCGCCTGGCGGGCTGCGAGCACGACATCCCCGGCAGCCAGGCCGTAGCGGCGCAGCCTGGCCGGATCGATTTGAATCTGCAATTGGCGGATTTCGCCGCCGAATACGTTCACATCCGCAACGCCCGGTACGGCCAGCAAACGCGGCACGATGGTCCAGTCCACCAGATCGCGAAGCTCCATGAGGCTGTGGGAAGGCGAGCTAAGTCCGATAGTGAGAACCGTCGCGGAGGCCGATGAAAGCGGTACCATCACCGGTGGACCGGCGCCTACGGGCAGTTTGCCGGCGAGCATGTTCAGGCGCTCGCCGACCAGCTGCCGGTTACGGTAAATGTCCGTGCCTTCCTCGAAGACGGCCGTCACCACCGAGAGGCCCTGGATGGATTCGGACCGGATGCTGTCCAGACCGACCAACCCCGCAAGATGCCTTTCGATGCGCGAGGTGACGAGAGTTTCCGTCTGTTCGGCCGTAAGACCCGGTGCTTCGGTCTGAATAACCACGCGGGGGGCGGAAAATTCGGGAAAGATGTCGAGGTTCGCCTGACCGAGACGGAGCGCGCCGTAAATCAGCAGCAGGAGAGAGAGTGCAACGACCACTCCGCGCCGGTGCACGGCGAAGCGAATGATGGCAGACAGCATCAGTCGTCGTCCTCGTCCGGAATATTTCCGCGGAACTCCTCCGAGAGCAATAACTGTCCGCCGGTTACGACGATCTTGTCGCCGGCGGCAAAGCCGTGGTCGACGAACCAGAAATCGGCGTGCTCGCGGTAGGCGGTGATTTCGGTGCGGATGAATGTGCGGTCGTCGGACTGGCGGTAGGCCCAGGGTTTTCCGGCATGCCAAACGATGGCCGACAGTGGCATGGCGATGCCGATCAAGGGCTCACCGGAGGTCGGCAGCCAGGCATTGACTCTCATTCCGGCGCGCAGTCGGTCGCTTGGCGCATGAAAGAAAAAAGTTTCGCCCTGCACGAGATCGTCGGTTTTCGGGGCGGGAGAAATGAGTTCTGCCCGGTGTGCCGCGCTCCGGTCGTTTTCACGGGCGACGAACAGAGATCGCTTGTCGGGCGGCAAGGATTGGCCGCTCGGCAAGGCGATCAGAAGCAATACCCGGTTCCGGCTCAAGAAATCCTGAAACAGACGCGATTCGCCGTCGAAGGCGATGCGGGTTAGTTCGTCGCCCCAGGCCTGCCGGGCTTCGTGCCGAATCTCCCTCATCAGTCGGCGGGCGGCCTCGAGCTTGGCTCGATCGGCCTGATATTGCGCCTCGGCTTGCGCCAAATCGCGGCTGGCCACGATGTCCTCGCGGTGCAGGGTCGTCAGCCGGTTGCGGTTTTTTTGAGCCAACTCGACGGCGGCGTTTGCGATTTCGGCCTCGGTGCCCGCCGTTTGATAACGAACGTGCAAAGCCAATAAAGGCTGAATGTCGACTACTTTGCCGTAGGCCATTATCTCCGGGTGAAACGTCAATGCGTTCAAAACCTCGACGGTCAAGCCGCTAGCCTTTTGTTGCTCCGCTGTCATTCGGACCGCCGCGGCTCTGCGGGACTCGGGTTCGCTTTTTTGAATCGACGCCGGCCGGTCGGAACGCGCTTTCGCGTCGGGGTCGTCATCATCGGAGAACGCCGGAAAGACAAGAGCAGCTGAAAGCAGAACCGCCATGACGGGCGGACATAAGGTCGGCTTCATTGAAAAAGTCGTAACTACGTGAGATTAAAGCGAAAAAAAGATAGTTTCAGAGCCGCGAGACTATAACCCGGCCGATTTGCGAAACACAAACTATCGGCCTGAAAACCCTGACGTGCGTCTCTAATCAGACATGATCTGTCAAAACGATTTGACACTGTATCGACCGAAAACCAAAATGAAAGGCGGATGCTTTCCCGTCATGGCCGGGAAGCTGTCCGACGGATGATGCGTGTAGCACGCATGTCCGGCGACTTAAATTCCACACATCCCATAGAAAGAAAAAGAGGAAAAACCAAATGAGACTCAAGTGTTCGCTCTCTGCTTTGCTATTGGCCGCTGTGGCGGGTACTGCGGGTGCCAACGAAGATCCGGCTGTCGCACGCACAATCGACCAGGTCAAAATGCTCGATGCGTTGTACAAGACCGCGGTCGTGCTGATTACCGAGCATTATGTGGAAAATCCGTCCTCCATTTCGGCAGCAACGGCGTCGAAGCTGTTGTTCGCGGAAATGAAGAAGAACGGGTTTCATGAGGCCCGCCTGATCGGATTGACGGATCAACTGACCAATCCCGAAGAAAACCGTCCGACGGGAAATTTCGAAGAGACGGCGAAGGAAAAGCTATTGTCCGGTGACGAATACTATACGCGGGTGATCAAGGAAGGCGACAAGCGCTATCTTTATATGGCCACAGGAGTCCCGGTCGTGATGGAAAAGTGTGTAATGTGCCACGCCAATTTCAAGGGTAAGACCGGTCCCATAGGCGCACTGGCCTATAAGGTTCCCGTCATCGAATAACTTATCCAAAGCCGAGGAAGCACGGTCTTGGGCCGTGTTTCCCACCCGGCGCTTCTCCATTCCGTTCGTCTTAACCGACAAGCTGACGAAACGTTGCGGTGCTTCTAACGGATCATTTATTCTGCAATGAACTGCCAAGGAGTCCGTCTATGTTCGATCCAGCGCAATACGGCCCGGTTTTTCAGCCCTTGTTAGACCAAGAGCGATTGAATTCGCTCGGTCCGGGTGCGCCTAACGATAAGGCTTTTCCCTTGCTTCAGGCATTGTCGGTCGAGCAGGCATTTCTTCCTCGCCCGGTAAAAGATGTCGGCATGGCCAAATGCTGTCTCGCCGGCTTGTGGCTTTATCACGACTATCTCGAAGAGAGTCATCGCATCAGTCAATCCGTCTCTACCTCCACCGGCAGCTATTGGCACGGCATCATGCACCGCCGAGAGCCGGATAGCTGGAACAGCAAGTATTGGTTCGATCGGGTAGGACAACATCCGGTTTTTCCGGATTTATGCGAGGCTGCAAAAAATCTCGCGGAGCGAGATTCGCCCCTTCCCGAGACGCGATTCTTGCTCGAGCAGAAGCGCTGGGACCCGCATCGGTTCGTCGATCTTTGCGAGGCCAGCCGAACGGGAAAAAGCCGAGGCGAAAACCTGTGCCGAAAGATTCAACTGCGGGAATGGCAATTGCTGTTCGATTATTGCTACAGGCAGGCTGTCGGGATGTGATCGCCGCGGACTAGCGTGCGGACTGTCCATAGCGCTTTTCACGCCACCCGCAGCACTTTCGCTCCACGAATCCGGCGCATTTTGAGGTCGAGCAGCGCGCGATTGGCATCTTCCAGCGCGTATTCTTCGACTTCGGGGCGAATGGGAATCTCGGCGGCCAAGGCCAGAAAATCGCCGACGTCGCTTCGGGCGACGTTCGCCACGCTCTTGATTTCCTTTTCCATCCACAGATGGCTCGGATACTCCAGCCGTAGCAGAGAATCCTTATCGGCATCCTCCTTGCGGATCGCATTGATGACCAGCCTTCCGCCGGGGGCGAGATGCCTCAGGGATTCGACCACGGGCTTCCAAACCGGCGTGGTATCGATGATGGCGTCCAGTTTTGCCGGAGGCTCGTCGTCGGTGTCGCCGGCCCATGCCGCGCCCAATTCCAGGGCAAAGGCGCGTTCCTCCGGATTTCTGGCGAACACGAATACCCGCGTTCCCGGATAACGGTGGCGTACCATCATCAGGACCAGATGGGCCGACGCGCCGAACCCGGTAAGCCCCAAGATCTCGCCATCTTTGAGTTCCGTCAGTTTGAGCGAGCGATAGCCGATCGCGCCGGCACACAGCAAGGGCGCGGCCTCGACGTCGGAGAACGCGTCGGGAATGGCGAACACGAACTCTGCCTGTGCCGTCATGTATTCCGCGTAGCCGCCATGGGCGTCACGCCCGGTGGCTTCGAATTGCTCGCAAAGATTTTCGTTTCCTGCCCGGCAATAGGCGCAGATTCCGCAGGCCGAGTGAATCCAGGCGACGCCTACGCGATCGCCGACGGAAAAACCGGTGGCCGAAGACCCGAGTTCGTCCACTCGGCCTACGACCTGATGCCCTAGGATCACCGGTAGCCGGGGCGGGGGCGTGCGGCCTTCGATCTCGTCCAATTCGGTATGGCAGACGCCGCAGGCGGAGACTTTGATCAGCAACTCGTCGGAATGCGGAACCGGTTTTGGCCAATCCGCCAGGGCCAGCGGCGCCGGATTCTCGGCCAGCTTGGAAATTCGTTCGAGGACCATCGCTTTCATGACATCCCTCCTGTGGGAAAGTCCTGCCGGTGTCATCGGCGTGGATCGTACTCGTCGAGATAGGTTGTAATGCCGTAGGAAACCGGCCAGAACAGGGTCTCTATGGCGGCGCCGAAAGGCAGCACCAAGCCCGCCACCGCGCGCTCGGTGAAGGTCGGTTCGGTAAACATGTCGAAATCCCTTCTGAGCTTTTCCCGATCGTCCGTCAGAAGGGCATATTGCAGGCGGGTATCGTGAAACGCCATGGGCCGGTCGGTTCCGCCCGGGCTCAGCGAAGTACAACCGGTTAAGGCCGTCATTGCCATCGAAACTAGCAGCGCCCGAACAAAAAAGGTATTCATTTGGCCTCCGGTCCCCTGTTGAGATTCAGCATTCGGATAAATTCTCCGGGCAGATCAAGAAATAGTCACGAGGGCAGGGGGCCTCGGATGTTCAGGCGCGATGGGTACTCTCGCCCCGGGAGATGCCGCCGGCGATGATGTGAGCGGTGCGCAAAGGCTCCGGCAGCCGGCCATGAACCGCATGCAGCCGGATTAGAGCTTCCGTTTCCCTTACCGACAAGCCGGCACGCTGAACGTAAACTCCGGCGATGGGCTCCATCGGTCCGGCCCGTTCGATAAGCCGCCATTTTCGTTGTCCGCCAGGAACATGATCAAGCAAGGCATCGCGGATTTTAACGAGATTCGGGAGATGGCGGGCTACGACGAGCACCGGCCGTTCCAGTGTATTCTGCAGCCGGTGTATGTCGACGACATTGAATCCGGCGAAAGCGATTCCCTGAAGCAAAACGGCCTGAAGATGGGGATAAAAGCGAGAACCCGTAATCAGTTGAGCCAATATCCGAGTCGCGTTCGCACCGTCCCGGCGCACTTTTCCCGAGAGGACGCCGTCAAGACGAGCGCCCGCGTAGAAGGCGCCTACGATCATGACATCGCCCCGATGATGCCGGTCGAAAGGCGCATCATCGAACCCGATCGCATGAGAAAGACGAGGAGATGCCATTGAGTCTTGCAGTCCGGCGAAATAGCCTCGAAGTTCCAGAACGCGTTATCGTGCTCGACTGTACCGGTTGAGCCGGTGTTCCGACCGGGGCTCGCGGCGCCGTTTCCGGGTTCAAGTCTCAGCCTAAGTCGGTCTCGTTGATGACCAAATTGCGTCCGCTGTCTTTCGCTTTGAGGAGGCAGCGTTCGGCTCGTTGCATCAGATCGGATAGGGTGTCGCTGGGATGCATTTCTGCAACGCCTGCGCTGATTTTCACCGGGATGGCTTTGCCGTTGTATCGCAATGGAATCCGGTCCAGCAAGGTACGGAGACGGTCAAGAGCGAATGTGGCTCCCGAGGCGTTGCCGCCCGGGAAAACGGCGACGAATTCCTCATCGCCGAAGCGAGCGAAAATATCCTGCGTTCGCAACAGCCCGCGGGCTGCCGTGACCAAATGGGTCAGCGCCTGATCGCCGGCGTCACGACCATGGGCGTCATTGATCTGGCTGAGCCAGTCGATATCGATCAGGCCGATCGATATCTGATCTTTCTGACGCCGGCTTCGCGTGAATTCGCGAGTCAGGACGATGTCGAGACCGCGCCGGTTCAAAATGCCCGTCAGCGGATCGATTCGGCTCAAGCTTCGGCTTTCCTTTATTTCATCCTGGACGCGTTGGAGCAATTGCTGGGTTTCCCGTAACTCGGCCTGGGAGTCGGCGACTCTTTGCCTGAGCTGGGAGAGCGTCTTCATGATTTGGCTAAGCGCCTGCTCCACCGAAAAGTCTTGCGTATCGGCGCTCTTCTCGTTGAAAAGCTTCTGAAAGTGGCCATCGAACGTCCCCAACTCAGCGGCGAGACCGAATGTCGTGTCGGTAAGAATCTGCAAGATCGTGTCGACGGCGGCGGTTACTTCGGCCTCGGGTGTTGATTCACCCGGCGATGGCTCCGGCTTTTGTCCGCTCAATTCCCCGGCGATCAGATAATAATGCTCCGCATAATGATCCGGGGTAGGCGGCAAACCCGATTCCGTCAGGCGTCGTAATGCTTGTCGCGCTACCGCAACGGGTTGAGGAGAGATGGTCTCGGCTGTCATTTTGGGCACTTCATCCGTATGGGCGTGGGTTTATAGCGAAAAATAGACTAAATAGCTTGGTTAAGTAAGTTTTGAGCGACATGAACCTAGCGCAAAGCTTCTGGCCTCCGGCCGAAAATTCGGAACGTCAAACATCCGCCATTCTAGCTGTTTCGGGATAGTGGCGGCTCGCGGCGGCGAACATGATCGCAGTGGCGAGCATCAGCAGCGAAAAAAACCAGAAATAATCGGCTCCGGCCAGTTTCGAAGTACCATCGGGGTTCTGAATGAAAAAGTTGACCGCGCTGGTGAAAAGATTTCCGGCGGCGACGGAGACCATGAAAAAGGACATCACGAAGGATTTCATGGTTGGCGGAGCCTGAGTGTAGGAGAACTCCAGACAGGTGATCGACACCATGACTTCCGATGCGGTCAGAACGACATAATTGAGCAGCTGCCAACCGATGGACAGGGAAACGCCGGCATCCAACGCACGCTGAATCCAAGCCGCGAATGCGAATGAAAAAGCCGCCAGCAACATGCCCGCGCCGATTTTCCTCAGCGCCGTGACACGCATGCGACGTTCCAGGCTCGGATAAATGCCGTAGTAAAAAAGCGGCGTCAGAATCATGATGAGCAACGGATTGGCTGCCTGGATCTGCGAGGGCAGAATCCGGTAGCCCAGAAATGTCTGATCCATCTTCTGGGCCTGTAGCACCCAAGACGAACCGGTCTGATCGAACAGTGCCCAAAACATCGCTACGAACGCATAGATGACGCCGAGCCGGGCAAGGATCCGCCAACTCTCATGACTCAATATTCCCTGCAAGAAAGCGACCCCGCCGGCAGGAATGTGGGCGAAGCGGTAACGGCCCGACCAAAAAATGACCGTAGCAATGAGCATCAGGACTCCCGGCAGCGCGAACGCTGTCGAGGCACCGTAGTGCTCCAGCAACCAAGGTGTCACCAGCATCGATGTGAATGCGCCGAAATTGAGGGCGAAATAAAACCAGCTATAAACCCGGCTGAGCAAATGCCGGTTGGTTTTCGCGAATTGATCGCCGACGTGGGCGGAAACGCAAGGCTTGATGCCGCCCGCGCCCAATGCGATCAAGCTTTGTCCGATCAGGAGCCCGGTGCGGGTGTCGTCCAGTGCGAGGGCCAAGTGCCCCAAGCAATAAACCAGCGACAGCACGATGATCGTGCGGTATTTTCCGAGCCACCCGTCGGCGAGCAGCGCCCCCAGGATCGGGGTGAAATAAGTGGCCGAGACGAATAAGTGAAAATAGCCCTTGGCTTCCTCTTCGCTCATAGGATCTGGATAACCCGCAGGGCTCATCAGGTATTGGCTCATGAACACCACCAGCACCGCACGCATGCCGTAATAACTGAATCGCTCCGCCGCCTCGTTGCCGATGATGTAAGGGATGCCGGGCGGTAGTCCTTCGATCGGAAGAGGCTTGGTGCGGTACGGCGTCATGGTTGCATCACGGTTTGCAGATCGCCTAGGAATGCCGGCGTACCGGAAAAAGCGACGCCGTGCGGACGTGTACTGTGACGGGCCTCCGCCAATCTCGGCCTTTTTTGATTTAAATCAAGAAACGCAGAATTTCCATTGGTTACTGTATACCCGCGCGCCAATTCCGGCGCAGTAATAAAAACAATCATTCGCAAAAAACTATTCTGAGGAAGCCGTAATGGAAAAAGAGAAAGACTACTTCTGGTTCTACATTGGCGGTGTCATCATTGCAGTCGCGATCACTTTGATGATGGTCAAAGGAAGCGAGCACGACAAATACGCCACGGCCGCCAAGGCCATAGCCGAGGATTCCACCAACTCCTCTTACCGATAAAGGCCGGCACGAGCTGCTTTACCGGTCCCGACCCTATCACCAAGCGTATTAGGCAGCCAAATGCAACGTAGGATGAGCGGTTAACCGTGCCCATTCTACGTTGCTAGTTTTTGAGCAGTCGAAAAACGAGCTGCAAGGGGCCTTGCAACCGCAACCGGTATACGAGACCTCGATGCTCATTTCAAGCGCAACGCTTTTTTAGTGCTTTTTCCCCCGGATTATCCGTCGGACTGCTCAGGACAGACTCTTCATCGCTACCTCGTAGACATCCTTCGAAACATTCTCGATTCCGGCGATCCGCTGAAGTTGCTGGCGCATCGATTGCTGCCGCTCCGTGTCGTAGCGCCGCCATGGCGTCAAGGCCGTCAGCATTCGGGCGGCCACTTGCGGATTCAAGGCATTCAAGGCGATGACATGGTCGGCGAGAAACGCGTAGCCCGCGCCGTCGCGGACGTGGAAATTGACCGGGTTGGCCTGGGAAAACGCGCCAATCAGCGAACGAACCCGGTTTGGGGTTTTCAAGTCGAAAGCGGGATGCGAAAGCAATTCTTTGACCCGATCCAATGTTCCGGGTAGACGGCAGGTGGCCTGCAGGGTAAACCACTTGTCGATCACCAGGTCTTCTTCCCGCCAATGCTCGTAGAACTCGGCCAGACAATCGGTTTTTTCCGGATTGCGGCTGTTCACGATCGTCGATAACGCCGAGATTTGATCGGTCATCGTGCGCGCATCGCGGAACTGCCGGACGCTGAGGCGATAAGCTTCTTCGGTCTCCAGCTCGCCTAGGTAAGCGAGACAGACGTTCTTCAGCCGGCGCCGGCCGACGGCCTCGGCGTCGAAGCGGCCGGCCTCGTCGAGATGATGTGTCTGATACAGGCGGCGGAATTCCTGTTCCAAGGTGCGAGCCAGCGCCCGTTTTACGGTTTGCCGGGCTTGGTGAACGGCATCGGGATCGATCACCTTCATCGATGCGCTGATGTATTCCTCGGACGGCAGGGTCAATAGCAACGCCAGATAGGACAAATCGGGCCAGTGATCGGAAATCACCTGCCGATAGGCCTCGGTGAGATGGCTATCGACGGTTTCCGGCGTCTCTCCCTTGGAGAATTGGCCGACGAGATCGAGGATCACCTGGGTGGCCAACTGTTGTCCGGCGTCCCAGCGGTTGAAAGGGTCGGGATCGCGGGAGAAAAGAAAAGCGAGTTCCTGGTAGCCGCGTTTCAGATGCAGCCGGACCGGTGCGGAAAATCCTCGCAGGGCGGAGACCACGGGTTTTTCCGGCAGACCGACGAAGCGGAAGCGCTGTTCGGATTCCTTTACGTCCAGCACCCGGGTTTTCTGCCGATGCGGCTCGGATTCGCCCTCGAGCTGCAAGGGCAGCTCCGTGCCGTCCGGCGCCAGCAGGCCTATTGCCAAAGGAATGTGGAACGGGGTCTTTACCGGTTGGCCCGGCGTGGGCGGGCAGCTTTGCCTCACGGTAAGATTGAGAGCTTGGGTTTCCGCATCGTAATCGGCGGCGATACGCACTTCGGGCGTTCCGGCCTGGCTGTACCAGCGGCGGAACTGCGTGAGATCGACGCCGTTGCCGTCCTCCATGCACCTGACGAAGTCGTCGCAGGTCACCGCTTGTCCGTCATGGCGCTGGAAATAGAGATCCGTGCCGTTGCGGAAGCCGTCCTTGCCGAGCAGCGTTTGGATCATGCGGACCACTTCGGCGCCTTTTTCGTAGACGGTCAAGGTATAGAAATTATTGATTTCGATATACGACTCGGGTCGCACGGGATGGGCGAGGGGGCCCGCGTCCTCCGCGAATTGCCGGGTGCGCAGCATGTTGACCTCGTCGATGCGTTTGACGGCTCGGGAAGTCCGGTCGGCGCTGAACTCCTGGTCGCGGAACACGGTCAAGCCTTCCTTGAGGCTGAGCTGGAACCAATCCCGGCAGGTGATGCGGTTGCCGGTCCAGTTATGGAAGTACTCATGGCCGATGACGCCCTCGATATGCTCGTAGTCGGCGTCCGTAGCGGTGTCCGGCCGGGCCAGAACGTACTTGGTGTTGAAGATGTTGAGCCCCTTGTTTTCCATGGCGCCCATGTTGAAATGACCTACCGCCACGATCATGTACAGGTCCAGGTCGTATTCCCGCCCGTAGTTCTCCTCGTCCCAGCGCATGGCGTTCTTGAGGGATTGCATGGCGTGATCGCATTTGTCGAGGTCGTGCTTTTCGACGAAGATCTGCAAGGTGACTTCCTTGCCGGAGCCCGTCACGTAACAGTCTTCGAGGCATTCCAGCCGTCCCGCGACCAGCGCGAACAGATAGGATGGTTTCTTGAAGGGGTCCTCCCATTTCACCCAATGGCGGCCGTTCTTCAGCTCGCCGGTCGCGATGCGGTTGCCGTTGGACAGCAGCACCGGATAACGCGATTTGTCCGCGACCAGGGTCGTCGTGTATTTGGCCATCACGTCCGGGCGGTCGGGGAAATACGTGATCTTCCTGAACCCTTGGGCTTCGCACTGAGTGCAGAGCATGTCCTTGGAGAGATAAAGCCCTTCCAAGGCGGTGTTCGCTTTGGGGTTGATGCGGGTGACGATTTCGAGATCGAACGGACGGTCCGGAACGCTGGGGAGAACCAGGGTCTCTTCGGTCAGACGATACTCGGGGGCGCTTAAATTGCGGCCGTTCAGCCGGATCGATTCGAGCAAGAGCTGTTCGCCGTTCAGTTCGAGTTCCCGGTGCTCGCGCGGCGATTCCGGATTCCGCCGCACCCGAAGCTTGGCGGTGACGCGAGTATTTTCCTCGTCCAATTCGAAAAAAAGATCGACGGTTTCGATGAGATAGTCCGGCGGCGTGTAGTCTTTGAGGTAGACGGTGTTTGGTGTGTGTTCGCGCATCGTGGTCGAGCCTTATGTCGATGATGGTGGAATGATACGGCTTAGACCGGGGAAACGGGAGAGCTGTCGGCTTCCGATTCGCTTTCGATCTTGCTCGATGGCTGAACATGGCCGAAAGCGGTTACCATGAGCGAATGATACGCCCAATTTACAATGCTTCAGTCCTTGCGGCGGCGCTGCTGCTTCTCGGTTGCGGACAGGACCAATCGAGCCGCCGCGTGGTCGGCATTCTGGAATGGGATCGAGTGGAGTTGATTGCCGAAGTATCGGAGCCTATCGTCGAAATTCCGGCCGAAGAAGGCGACTGGGTCGAATCGGGGCAAGTTCTGGTGCGCCTCGATCCGGCACGGCAACAGGCTCGGCTGAACGAGGCGGCGGCGGCGCGGGATCGGGCTGCCGCCCGGTTGCAGGAACTGGAAAGGGGACCCCGGATCGAGCGCATCCGGGAGGCGGAGGCGCGGTTCGAAGGCGCGCATCAGGTGTACGAAGTACGCCGTCGCGAATTCGAGCGGGTGAACGAGTTGCTGCCCCGTAAGCTCGTCAGTCCGGACGAGGTGGACCGGGCAAGAAGAGAGTTTAAAGCCGCTCTTGCCGAGCGCGACTCGGCTTCGGCCGTACTCGAGGAGCTCAAGGCCGGCACCCGTGTGGAAGAAGTGGAGCAAGCGCGCCAGGCGCTGGCCTCCGCCGAGGCGGCCGTGCAAGTCGCCGAAACCAATCTGGAACGCCTGACCGTGCGGGCGCCTGTGGCGGGGCGTCTTGACAGCCTGCCGCTCAAGCTCGGAAATCAGCCGCAAGTCGGCGCCGTGCTGGCCGTGCTGCTCTCCGGTGCTGCGCCCTATGCACGGGTCTACATTCCGGAACCGATCCGTGTATCCGTCATGCCCGGAGACGCCGCCCGGGTTTGGCTGGACGGTGTCGCCGAGCCGTTTCAAGGCACCGTTCGCATGGTGAGTTCGGATCCCGTCTTTACGCCCTTCTTCGCCCTGACCGAGCGCGACCGGCGGCGTCTAAGCTATGTCGCGAAAATCTATCTGAGCGAAACGGTCCGAAACGTGCCGGCCGGGCTTCCGGTCGAGGCTGAACTCTCGGCCGTTGGGCGGTCCGAGCGGCCATGAGCGGCGACTATGCGATCACGGCGCGCGGGCTGACGCGCCGTTTCGGTACCGTCATCGCCGTCGATCACGTCGATCTCGCCATTTCCCGCGCCACGATCTACGGATTTCTCGGACCGAACGGCTCCGGCAAATCGACCACGATCCGCATGCTGTGCGGTCTGCTGACGCCGTCGGAGGGTGAGGCCGAAGTCTTGGGGCATCGTATTCCCGGCGAAGCCGAAGCCATCAAGCGAAAAATCGGCTACATGACCCAGCGTTTCTCGCTTTACGAAGATCTCACGGTCCGGGAAAACCTGGAGTTCATGGCCGATGTCTACAGCCTGCCGCGTAGGTCCGCCCGGCAGCGCATCGGCCAATTGCTCGATAAATACAATCTCGCGGACCGTGAGCGGCAGCGGGCCGGGACACTCAGCGGAGGCCAAAAGCAACGCCTCGCGCTAGCGGCGGTGACGGTGCACGAGCCGGAATTGCTGTTTTTGGACGAACCGACCAGCGCGGTCGATCCGCAGAGCCGGCGCGATTTCTGGGAAAGCCTGTTCGAGCTTTGCGACAAGGGGACGACGATTTTGGTGTCCACCCACTACATGGACGAAGCGGAGCGCTGCCATGGCCTCGCAATCCTGGACCGCGGCCGGGTGGTCGCGGATGGCGCGCCGCAGGAGTTGGAAAGGCGAATCGACGCCAGCGTCGTGGAAATGGAAACCGGCGATTCGAGGACCGTGCGGCGGCTGCTGACGGATTTGCCCGGCGTGCTCAGCGTGACCCAGCTCGGCATGCGCCTGCGGGTGCTGCTAGACCGATCCGTTGCCGATCCGCTGGCGCTAATCCGTACGGGTCTCATCGGGCAGCGGCTTCAATTCGATGCCCGGTTGACCCACCCGAACCTCGAAGACGTCTTCGTCGCCGCCACCCAGGGCCGCTATCTCAAAGCGCAAGCGTGAAAGGTCTGCTGCGACTTTTTGCCATCCTGCGGAAGGAGGTCCGCCAGCTCAGGCGCGACCGGCTGACGTTCGGCATGATCGTCGGCATTCCGCTGTTGCAGATCACGCTGTTCGGTTTCGCCATCAATACCGATGTGCGCCATTTGAGCGCCGGCGTGGCCGATCACGCCAACACGCAGTTTTCCCGCATTCTGGCCGCCGACGCGCAAGCATCTCAAGTCGTCGACATTACCCGGCGGGTAGAAACGCCGGAACAATTGGAAACCCTGCTTCGGCGAGGTGAAATCTCGGTCGGGATTTTCATTCCTTCGGATTTCGGGCAGCGTCTGGCAAGGCGTGACAGACCGGCCGCCCAGCTCATGATAGACGGGTCCGACCCTCTGATCCTGGCTGCCGCGCGTCAGCTTACCGGAATGAGCTTGCGCTACGATACGGCGCCCAGGCAGACCACTGAGGTGCCTTTGTTCGAGATCCGCAATTATTACAACCCGGAACGGCGCTCGGCCGTCAATATCGTGCCCGGCTTGATGGGAGTCATTCTGACGATGACCATGGTGCTGTTCACCGCGGTGGCCATCGTGCGGGAGCGTGAGCGCGGCAATCTCGAACTGCTCATCAATACGCCGGTAAGAAATCTGGAGCTCATGGTGGGGAAGATCATTCCCTACGTCATCATCGGATTGATCCAAGTGAGCCTGATACTTTTGCTCGGCGTTCTGCTGTTCCACGTGCCGATTCAAGGCCGGATGATCGATATTTATCTAGCCGCATTGGTGTTTATCGCGGCCAACTTAACGATGGGATTGGTGATTTCGACACTGGCCCGGACGCAGTTTCAGGCGATGCAGACCACTTTTTTCTTTTTCTTGCCCTCGATACTTATTTCGGGCTTCATGTTTCCCTTCGACGGCATGCCCAGGGCGGCACAATATATTGCCGAATTGCTTCCGCTGACCCATTTCGTCCGTCTGATCCGGGGTATCATGCTGCGCGGCGCGGAATTGTCGGAACTGCTGTCCGAAATGTGGGCTTTGATGGCGTTCATGCTCATCACCCTGGGCGTCGCCATGCTGCGATTCAAGAAGCGGCTGGATTGATCGCGCGAACGTCGCGAAGGTAGAGTATCCTCTCGGGATACGCCGTTGTGGTGCACTCTTTGCTGGATTTTTCGAGACCCCAAGGTGTCTTATCGGAATCCGTTCGAGAATTTCCACCGTCCGGAGTCGCCAACAATCGATGTTCGCTCCGCGCCTCGATCTTTCAGAGCGGATTGCATTGACACAGTGCTGCGAGGGAGTCGTCATGCGGAAATCGTCGGCGAGCGGTAACACGTGTACCCCTCTGGTGAGGGCGGCTTCGAGAATGGTGGACCAGCTTTCTGTTCGCTCGAGATTTTGCGGTGATCGGTGCAGGCGTGCTTAAAGTCCAATTCGGATATCGGGTATGAGAATTCCTGATCGCTTCCGTCGCTCCCGTCTCGCTGGGAAGGAGAGAAATTCCATCCATGCGGATGAAATGCGAGCGTCGCAGATCAAGCTTCTGTATCAACAACTTCCGTCGGCTTTGATCGGCACGGCGGCCAATGCCGCGATCCTGGTCCTCATTCTCTGGCGAGAGGTTTCCCGACCGTTGGCAATCGCTTGGCTATTGGCCGTCGGTGCTCTCGTGTTGGTTCGTTACGGCCTGCTCCGCGCCTATGCGCAAGCTAATCCGACGAGCACCGATGCACCTCGCTGGGCCCGATTTTTCTTGCTCGGCGTCGCCGCCAACGGGGCGCTGTGGGGCTTGGCAGGATTTTTCCTTTTCGTCGAGCACAGTTATGTGCACCAGATATTTCTCGGTTTCGTGCTCGGCGGAATGGTCGCGGGAGCGATGTCGACCTTATCTTCGTTCCGTCACGCTTTTCTGGTCTTTCTGCTGCCGGCACTGCTTCCGTATACGGCGCAGATACTACGCCACGGCGGAGATGTCCATATCGCGATGGGAGCGATGTTAGTGCTCTTCGTAGCCATGATGTGGATGATTTCCGAGCGCTTGTACGCGACCGTGGCGGAATCCTTGCGGCTTCGTTTCGATAATCTGGACCTTTTGAGCGATCTCACTTCGGCAAGGGATCGGCAAAAGGCGGTCAATCAGGAATTGTCCGGTCAGATCGCGGAAAGACGAAGGGTGCAGCGCGAGTTGCAGGAGTCTTGCGAAAAACTGGAACAGCGGGTGAGAGAGCGCACCGAAAAACTCGCCCGATCCGAAGAGGCGTTGCGTGACGCCAACCGCCGCAAAGACGAATTTCTCGCGATGCTGGGCCATGAACTCAGGAATCCGCTAGCACCCATCCGGAATGCCGTGCAGGTCATGCGAAAACTCGAGCCGGACGAGCCGAGGCTTCGATGGGCGCGCGACATCATCGATCGCCAAGTCGATCATCTGGCTCGGCTGGTCGACGACTTGCTCGACGTGTCCCGCATCGTTCAGGGAAAGATCAGCCTGCACCCGACGACTCTGGATCTCGCGACGGTCATCGATCAAGCCGTCGAGGCCAGCCGGCCTCTGATCGAAGCGCGCGATCATGATCTCCTGGTGACGATGCCGGACCGTCATCTCCAGGTTAAAGGCGACCGGGTACGATTGGCGCAGGTCATTTCGAATCTGCTCAATAATGCCGCCAAATATACGGATGTAGGCGGAAAGATATGGCTGGCGGTCGAAGCGTCTGAGTCCCGCGTGAGCATCCGCGTCAGGGATAACGGCGTCGGCATACCGGAAGAGCTTCTGCCTCATGTCTTCGACCTTTTTAGCCAGGCCGATCAAAGTCTTGCGCACGCTCAAGGCGGCTTGGGCATTGGGCTCACTTTGGTCAAGCGATTGGTGGAGATGCATGGGGGAGAAGTCGAGGCCCATAGTGCCGGCCCCGGCCGGGGTTCGGAGTTTTCGATACACCTGCCGCGTTTTTTCGACGATGCCGACGAGGTCGATGCAGTCCGTTCGAATACCGCGTAACGCCCGCTCTGACTTCGAGCCTGAGGGGCGCTAGATTCACGGCAGGCTAGAGCGTTTTTCATCTCGGCGTACGGCTTCGTGTCGGGTGGGAAGAACGTAGGTCGGCAATCCCTTGCCGACGTATCGGCTCGGCAAAGGATTTTGTTGGAAGGGGCGTCCTGGCGCTCCCAGGACGGCCGTTTTGCGATTGGAAGGGTCGCGACTAAAGCGACCGTTTGCGATTGGAAGGGATTGCCGACCTACCTATCGGGCTCTCTGACACCGAATCGGAAAATGCTCTAGGACTGAATCGGCCGGAAGTCCCGTCCGAAGGGAAACAGCGATAACGGAATCAGCTTGATGTGCTGCAAGGCGAAAGGAATGCCGATGATGGTGACGGCCAGTACGGCCGCGCTGACAAGGTGCGCGAGCGCAATTTCCCAGCCGAAAAGTAGCAGCCAGATCAGGTTGAAGATGATCCGCAAAGGGTTGTTCGCGCCGTCGAGTTCCACCACCTCTTTGCCGAACGGCGCGAATACGGCAAACCCGAGCTTGATCGACTGAACGCCGAAGGGTATGCCGATCAGGGTAAGACAGAGGCCTATTCCCCCGATCACATATCCCAATCCGGTGATCAAACCACCGAAGATCAGCCAAATAATATTGCCCAGTAAGCTCATGACGACAGCAGCATGATTCGGAACCCTTCCTTTTCGAGTCGTTATCCGTGTGCTTGGTTCGTTACGGAATCCGATAATAAGGATAACAAACCGCTCAGCAAATCGATCGGGGTCGGCGGACACCCGGCAATGGCGAGATCCACCGGGATTACATTGGAAACCGCGCCGCAACTGGCATAGGACACGCCGAACTCGCCGCCGCAGACCCCGCAGTCGCCCACGGCGATCACCCATTTGGGATCGGCCGTCGCCTCGTAGGTTCGTTTCAAAGCGGCTTCCATATGACGCGAGACCGGCCCCGTCACCATCAGGATATCGGCATGGCGCGGAGAAGCGACGAAATGCACGCCGAAACGCTCAACGTCGTAATAAACATTGTTGAGGGCGTGGATTTCCAATTCGCAGCCGTTACAGGAGCCGGCATCCACCTGGCGGATGGACAGGCTGCCCCGAAAACGTTTGTCGATCACTGCCTTGAGCCTGGCGCCCTCGCGTTCGACGGCCTCGTCTTTTGAGGCTGGCGGAATGCCCTCCGTTAGCACTCCGGTTCGAAAAATTTTGCCATACAGTCGTAACATCGAAACCTCCAGGAGAAAGCTGTCAGCCATCAGCTTTGAGCCGTCAGCCATCAGCTGAAAACTGACTGCTGACGGCTCAAAGCTGATACCTATCTCAAAGATCATGACCGGAATAAGATCCGTTGACCGATTTATTGCAGACCGGAAAATCCGGCACGATGTTGCCGAGCACGAGTTTTTCCAGGGCCGGCCAATTGATGACGCTGGGATCGCGCGGGTAATAGCGGCTTATGCGGCCGCCCGCGCCGAAACGGACGTAGCAGAGAATTTCGCCTCGCCAGCCTTCCACGGCACCGAAGCCTTCGGCGCCTTCTTTCGGTGTTCGCCATTCCGAGACAAGGTCCCCGGAAGGGAGGCCGGCCAGCATTTGCTCGATCAGGCGCAGTGCTGCGCGCAGTTCCTTATAGCGGACCCAGAATCTCGAGGCCACATCACCCTGGACTTCCACCGGCACACGTACCTTCAGACTTTCGTAAGGGGAGTAGGGGACATCGCGGCGCACGTCGAACCGCTGTCCGCTCGCCCGGCCCAGGTAGCCCAAAGCGCCAAGAGCAGAAGCCAGTTCGCCGGACAGCACGCCGGTGGTCAGGAACCGGTCTTCCAGCGACGAGTTGGCGTCGAGTATGGGCAGCAGTTCGTCCAGTTCCCGTCGCAGCGATGCAGTCGAATCCTGCATGCGACCAGCCGCATCCGGCGGGACATCCACGGATACGCCGCCCGGAACCAATGTATTCATCATCAAACGATGGCCGAACAGCGCCCGATTTTCCCTAAGCCATAGCTCGCGCAAACGGCCGAACTGATAGTAGCCCGCGGCGAATCCCACGTCGTTGCACAATGCAGCCAAGTCCCACAGATGATTGATCACCCGCTCGCGTTCCGCCAGGATGCCGCGGATATAAGCCGCGCGCAGGGGAATTTCGACCTTGGCCGCGCGCTCCATCGCCATGCAGGCGGTCCAGCTATGACCGATTGGCGTATCGCCCGATACTCGCCCGGCCAGCTTGACGAGTCCTAACGGATCACGTCCTTCGGCGATTTTCTCGATGCCCTTGTGTACATAACCGAGTCGTTCCTCCAGGTGCAGGATGGTTTCCCCCACCGCCTGGAAGCGGAAATGGCCGGGCTCGATGATTCCCGCATGGACCGGGCCGACCGGAATTTCGTAGACGCTCGCGCCATGGGCCTTGAGGAAAGGGTAGTTGCTGTCCGGTGGCGTCGAAGGCGGCGGTTGTCCGTCGGCCGGGAAGTTTTTCCGCAAGGGATAGGCGTTTTCGTCCCAGGCCTGATGGCGAATCCAGCGCTTGGGGTCCGGGTGGTCGATGAAACGGATGCCGAACAGATCCCGGATATGCCGCTCCGCCCGATCCGCCGCCCAGTAATATGGCGCATGCGAAGGCAGGCTGGGTTCGTCCGGCGGCAGATAGGTTCGGAGGATCAGGTAGCGCCCTTCCTTCTCGAGGCAGGCATTCATTGCCAGGTCGGAGCCGCGGTCTTCCGCCCATGCCCCGGCCCAGCGCCAGTTCTGCGCGCTCGCTTGCTGCGCGGTTTTGCCCCAGTCTTCGCTTTCGATCTCGGTCAAGTCGGCCGGCAGCAACGGACTGGGCGTGATCGGCAGGATTTTCACGCCTTCCGAAAGTAGGGCCGCATCGAGCATTGCACGCGCGTCGAGGTTTTCCGTAATGATCGACTCCTGCCGGCCGGAATTCTTCGAGACGAATTCCTTAGACTGATTCACCGCGGCCGGCTCTCCAGTTGAATAGCTTGCGGCGGCGCGCCGCCAGCGGATGATCCGAATAGGCGTCGTATCGCTCCAGGCCATGAACTTCGCACCGGCCGCCTGCCGCAATATAGTCGTGACGGAAGTGTTCGATGAACTCCATGACGGTATGGTCGACCAGGGATGCGTAGGTCAGATCGAAAACGATGGTTTCGCCGGCCGGCAGTTCGGCCAGCTCATCCTTCAGGGCCAGAAAATTGGAAAAGATGGCCGCACCGTTGAGCTTGATCCGGAAGCCGTTCGTGTCCCGCATGATCCGATAGGAGAGCTGGAACAGATTCCCGAGTTTCACGCCTTGCCAGCGGTGTATCAGCAACTTGGCCGCAATGCCGATGGCAACCCCGATCAGGAGGTCTGTAGTCAAAATGCCCACGATGGTAATGATGAACAACGCGAGCTGTTCGAAGCCGATATCGAGCGTCTTGGCGAACGCCTTGGGCGAAGCGAGTCGATACCCGGCGTAGACCAGCAAAGCCGCGAGCGATGCCAGCGGAATATCGCGGATGAGACGCGGGAACAAGGCCACGAACAACAGCAGAAAGAGGCCGTGGAAGAAATTCGACCAACTGCTGCGCGCGCCGTAACCGACGTTGGCGGAGCTGCGGACGATCTCGGCAATCATGGGCATGCCGCCGATCAATCCCGATAGCGTGTTGCCGACGCCGATGGCGGTAAGATCCCGATCGAGATCGGAGCGGCGGTGCTCCGGATCGAGACGATCCACCGCGGAGGCGACCAGCAAGGTTTCGAGACTGCCGATCAGCCAGAGACTCAAAACGGCATTCCAAAAGGCGAGCGTCCCGATTTTTGAAAAATCGGCGAAGACTAGGCTGTCCAAGAAGCTATCCGGAATATCGGCGAGAAATTGCGGAGTATTCACAAAGACATGCCGGTGCCAGGCTTCATTTTCGGGACCCTCGGAAAGGAGATAAAGCTCAGCCTGGTTCAAATCGAACGCCCGCCCCAGTATGAACCCGCTCAGAACGACCAGAATGGGCGCGGGAACCCTGCCGAAACCTTTGTTTCCCAGCAGCGGCCAGGCAAACATGATCAGAAGGCCGATGCCGCCGATCAGGAAGATTTCCGGATTGTAATGAAGAAGGCTTTGGGGAATATGCGCCAGACTCTGCACGGGCGTTTCGACGGCGGGTCCGGCGCCGACCAGGATATGGATTTGCCTCGCGATAATCATGATGCCGATGGCGGCCAGCGTACCGTGGGCAATGGCGGCCGGAAAGAAAGTCGCCAGCCGTCCCGCCCTGAAAATGCCCAGCAGGAATTGCAGAATGCCCGCCACGACGATCGCGGCCAGGGTGTAGCGGTAGCCGGCGAAGAGATCGCCTTCGCCCAGGGTATGAACCGCGGTGAACAAGACGGTGATCAGCCCGGCGGCAGGGCCCGTGATCGTCAGGCGGGCGCCGCCGATCCGGGAGACGACAAAGCCTCCGATAACGGCGCTGAGGATACCCGCCATCGGGGGAAATCCGGAAGCCATGGCGATGCCGAAGCACAAAGGCAGGGCGATTAGGAAGACCAGAAAGCCGGAGACCGCATCGGTGCGCCAGTTCTCGGCGAGATCGGTCACACTGCTTCGAATTGACTGAGGAATCCGTTTCAAAGGGGTGATGCTCCTGAAATGAGTTGAGTGGCCTGGCTGAACCAATCGCCCAAGAAGCCCGGAATGGATAGTCCGAGCCAGAGCACCAGAGCCAGGTGGATCATTACCGGCAACAAATTGGCCGGGATGGGCTTTTGGCCCTCCGGGACGTCCCCGTAGACCATGAGTTGCAAATGCCGGAACAGGCCGGCAAAGGCGACGCCGATGCCGATCAGAAGCAAAGGCGTCAGCCAGGGGTAATCGCGCATGGTGGCGATGAGCACCAGGAATTCGCTGGCGAACACGCCGAAGGGCGGAAACCCGGCGATGGCCACGGTGCCGATAAGAAGCCCCCAGCCGATGGCGGGCTGGGTCAGGATCAGGCCGCGAATCCGGTCCATGCGCTGGGTGCCGGCGAGCTGGGCGGCATGTCCCACGGTGACGAAGATCGCCGATTTGGTCAGCGAATGGGTGGTCATGTGGAACAGGGCGGCGAAGGTGGCCCAAGGGCTGCCGATGCCGAAGGCGAAGGTCATGAGTCCCATGTGCTCGATGGAGGAATAGCTGAACAGGCGCTTGATGTCGGTCTGCCGGTGCAGAAACAGGGCCGCCACCAGAAAGGACAGGAGGCCGAAGCCCATCATCAGATAACCGGCGACCTGGGTGCCGAGGGAGCCGTCCACCAGCATCTTGCAACGCACCACCGCGTACAAGGCGTCGTTGAGCAATAGCCCCGAGAGGATGGCCGACATCGGGGTCGGGCCTTCGGAATGGGCATCCGGCAGCCAGTTGTGCAGGGGCACGAGGCCGATTTTGGTGCCGTAACCCACCAGCAGGAACACGAAGGCCAGTCTCATGATATTGGGTTCGAGCGCGCCGGCGTTCACGTGCAGTACCGTCCATAGCAGCGCGTTGCCGCCTATGCCCAGTTTTTGTTCGGCGGCGAAATAAAGCAGCACCGTGCCGAACAGGGCGAGGGCAATCCCCACGCCGCACAGGATGAAATACTTCCAGGCCGCTTCCACCGACTCGGGCGTGCGGTACAGGCTGACCAGCAGCACCGTGGCCAGGGTCGCGCCTTCCATCGCCACCCAGAGGACGCCCATGTTGTTGGTCGTCAACACCAGGTACATGGCCAACATGAAGCCCTGATACATCGCATAGTACAGCCGCAGGCGCTTGACGTTGACGCGCCCGGTTTCCAGTTCGTGAGCCATGTAGGGGCCGGAGAAGATGGACGTGGTCAGCCCCACGAAAGCGGTAAGCACGATCAGATAGACGTTGAAGGAGTCGATGTAGAGAAGCTGACCCGAAGACAATCGGGGGCCGTGAACCAGCACGTCGATGGCGAGCCAGATCGAAGCCGCCAAGGCCCAGGCATTACAGTGCACATTGATGCGTCCCGCCCGCCGGCTGTCTGCCAGAAGTCCGAGAATCGCCATGCCAGCCAGAGGAATCACCAGAACGAGATAGGCCGCGATCATGGCTTATCTACCTCGGTTAGCTTGCTGAGCCGATCCACGTCGAGAGAGTCGATACTCTCGCGGATCTGGAAGAAGAACACGCCGAAAACGACCGCGGCGACCAGGACATCGGCCGCGATCCCCAATTCCACCACCATCGGCATGCCGTAGGTGGACACCACGGCCGCGAAGAACAATCCGTTCTCGATGGACATGAAGCCGACCACATGAGCCACCGCCTGCCGCCGGGTGATCATCAGCAGCATGCCCAAGAGGACGACGGCCAGGCTCACAGCAATGGCGTTGAGCGTCACCAGGGGCGAATGGGCGACGACGGGAAGACTCACGTAATAACTGAAGACCACCAGGAATGCCCCGCCCATCATTACCCTCGCCGGATGCTCGATCGTGTCGAGTTCACGGTGCAGTCCCAAGCGATAGATCATCCGGTGCAGCATGACAGGGATGAGTATGCCTTTGAGCAGAAAGCTCAAACCCGCCGAAATGTAAAGATGGGGAAAATCCAGGACGCCGGCGACCATGGCCGTGGTCGCGGCGAGCAGGATGCCCTGGATGGCGAATACCAGGACCAGTCTGACCAATCGGGACTGGCCGAGCATCAGGAACGAGGTCAGCGCGATGAGTCCCGCCAGCAGCAGGACAGCTTGGCTGTACAGGCTGAGTTCGGCGAAATCCATTAGCGCGCGGCCTCCAGAATGATGTGGCTGAGCATGCCGAGAACGCTGAGAAGGTAGGCGAAGCTCAAATACTCCTGCACCCGAAAAATACGCATCTTGGCGAACAGCACCTCGGAAACGGCCAGCATGACCGCCAGTACGGCGAGCTTTAGGGTAATCACTCCGAGACCTAATGCCAGCGCATTCACAGTGAAGGTTTGGGCGATCCCCCACGGAAAGAAGATGTTGGCGATGAGAACGCCATAGAGCATGAGTTTGATCTGGGATGCCCACTCGATCAGAGCTAGCCAGCGACCGCTGTATTCCAGGATCATGGCCTCGTGGATCATGGTCAGCTCCAGGTGGGTGGCAGGGTTGTCCACGGGAATGCGTCCGGTCTCGGCGATCGCCACCAGCATCAACCCCCCGAGGGCGAACACGAAGGACGGGCGCAGCACCAGTCCGGTGTCGAGCACGAAGTTCACGGCTTGGGACAGATTGGTGGTATGCGCGCTCATGGCCAGGGTGAACACCGCCATGAGCATGGCGGGCTCGGCCAGAGAGGAAATCGTCATCTCGCGCGACGAACCCATGCCGCCGAAGGCGGTGCCGACGTCCATGCCGGCCAGCACCAGGAACATCCGGCCGAGGGCGAAAAACCCCACCAACACGATGACATCGGCGATGCGCGCCGTGGGCAAATGAATCGCCGCCAGGGGGACAGTGGCCGCCGCCAGCACGGCGGATGCGAAGACGATGTAGGGGGCGGCACGGAAGATCCACGAGGCTGGATGCGGCACGATGGGCTGCTTCCGGTAGAGCTTCCGCAGATCCCGGTAAGGCTGGAACAGAGAAGGGGCCTTCCGGTTTTGCAGCCGGCACTTGACCCGCTTGATCCAGCCGGAAAGCAAGGGCGCCAAGGCGATGAAAAGCAGAGTCTGAAGTATTGCCATCAACCAGGCCATCAGCTCACCACCCACAGCAGAATGATCAGGGTAAAAAAAGCGTACCCGAGATAAGTGCGGATATTGCCGGTCTGCACGCGCCCGACCCAGCGGGCCAATCGGGTGACGGCCCGTCCCGACGGCTCGTACAGAACCGCCCAGGCGCGATCCAACACCTGGAATTGATATCGAAGCCCCGTCACGCGTGTGCTCGCAGGTCCTTCGGTTTGTTCTTCGACCGTCTCGCGGGTATCGAACACCGGCTCGAAAATGCGGCGTATCGGCATGCTGAATGAGCCTGAGGTGTATTGGGTACGAGGAGTCAATCCACCGAAACCGCAGTCCCAGGGTTCGGCCCGGCGCGGCTCAAGACCGGTGCGGCGGTAAAGGAGGTAATAGCATAGCCAGCCCACCGCCACGGTGCCCAGGAGGACTAGCGCCGGCGAATACGCCGCCACCTCCGGCGACACTGGCGTCAGCCATAGCCAGCCGAGGGCCGAGATGTTCGGCAGCACAAATCCGGTCAAGGATTGCGTCAAAGCGCCTAGCGCGTTGATGAGGGGCATCGGCAAAACGCCGAACAGCACACAGCAGGCGGCGAGTAAAGCCGGCCCCGCCAGCATGCCGGGGTGGCGGATCTCACGGGCGCGAGCGATGTGGCGGGAGCGGGGAAGCCCCAGGAAAGCCACGCCGTACACCTTGACGAAACAAGTGGCCGCCAATGCGGAGGTCAGTGCCAACACCGCGCTGGCAGTCGGAATCAGGCTGCGGAGTATGCCGCTTTGGATGCTGCCGGCCTGCAAGGCCGTTTGGAATATCAGCCATTCGGAAACGAAGCCGTTGAAAGGCGGCAGGGCGGAGATGCTCAGCGTGCCGATCAAAAACAAGGCCGCCAGTTTCGGCATGCGGTGGATGAGACCGCCCATGTTCTCAAGGCTCTGTTCATGGGTTTGATGCAGGATGGCGCCTGCGCCGAGAAACAGAAGGCTCTTGAACAAGGCGTGGTTGAGCGAATGCAGTAACGCCGCCACCAGCCCCAGCGTTCCCAATAGGGATTGTCCGCTGCTTTGGAAAATCAGCGCAAGACCCAAAGCGGTGAAAATGATCCCGACGTTTTCCACCGACGAGTAGGCGAGAAGCCGCTTCAGGTTTTGCTGCTGCAGCGCATAAAGAATCCCGAGCACGGCTGACGCCGATCCGATCAGGAGGACCAGCACGCCCCATTGCCACAAAAGAGACGGCAGTAAATCGAAGGTGAAGCGGATGAAGCCGTAGATCGCGATTTTCAGCATGACCCCGCTCATCAAGGCGGAAACGTGAGACGGCGCGGCCGGGTGGGCTTCCGGCAGCCACGTATGCAGGGGGACGAGCCCCGCCTTCATGCCGAAGCCTGCGAGCGCCAGTGCGAAGGCGATGCTCGCCCACAATGGGTTCAGCGCCGCACTGCGCAAAGCCTCGAACGTCAATCCACCGGAAAATCCCGCGAGGACGCCGAAAGCCAGAATGATCGCGATCGCCCCGATTTCCGCCATCAGCAAGTAGAGAAAGGCTGCGCGGCGATGGGTCGCGTGCTCGTGCTGGTAGGCGACCAGAAAATAACTGGCGACCGACATCAATTCCCAGGCAATCATGAATAGGAAGGCGTCGTTGGCGAGCAGTACCAGTTCCATGCCGGCAACGAACAGCCCGGTGAAAAGACCGAGGACCGAAAGCTTGTGTTTGCCGTGCTCGAATTCCCGAACGTAACCGGGACCGAACAAGCTGGCGGCGATCAGAGGAATGCCGAGCACGCAAAAGAAGAAACCGGCTAGCGGGTCCAGCGCCAAGTGCCAGTTCAGCCAGGGCAGACCGAAGGGCAGCGTCACGGTGCGGGTGGCGCCGCCGAGGAGCGCGATGAGGCCGGCTGTTACGGCGAACCCGCCCGATGCTCCCAACAGAACGAAGGGCATTGTCCGCGCCAGACGGGAAAAGCGACCCGGGGTAAGTCGTTCGTTAGTCCGCGCCGGACGGAAAGTCGCTTGCCCGACCCATCGCAGCATTCCGTGCCATAACAAGCCGTTCGGCCCCGAGACCAGTGCTGCAAGGGCGGACAGCAGCGCAGCCAGGACCGAAATGCCGGCTAAAAATAGGGACATCGGGGACGGGGATTTGTAAACCGCATGGGAAAAGCCGCATGCAATTCCGTTGCCAACAAAACGTCATCCATCATTTCAAGCACCTACACCTATCCCGCGGCCGCATTAGGTTGAAAACACCCGCTATAAGCGGTGATACATGTTCAATAGCACCATCGAAATGGCGCTCTACATTGCATGTTGCGACGATGTCGAGTCCCGTCCGAGTGGTAAATCTTAAAACAATTAACATCTTATGTGCATAAGAAGTTATCGGAACCCATATTGCGTGTTTGACACTGCTCATCTATCCCGATAAAAAAGCTACTTTCGAACGTTCGTGCGTGGACCGCGATGTTACTTGTTTGCAAATGGTGAGCAGGTTGATCCGGGAAGCTTATGGGGCCGGATTGGAAGGAACACGTATCCGAAGGTCGGCAGAGCGAATCGTAACGCCGCGCCTTCGATAAAGATCGAAAAGTTCGTAGTAGTCGCGGATCAAGTCGTCCGTTTGTTGTAAAAACGCTGTCTTTGGTCGTAGTATCGGCTTGGCGTGGGGGGATGTGGTGTCACTATTCGTTGACCGAATAACCGAGTTCGCCCGGAACCGCCGGAAAAAATGCGCGGGAGTTTCCTTAAGGAAGCTCTGATTAAGTCCTTCGACAGGCCTGTCCTGAGCCGAGTCGAAGGGCTCAGGACGAACGGTAAGGTATTGATTCCGTTCGTGGTGAGCTTGTCGAACGCTCTCCTGAGCCTGTCGAAGGGCATGAACGGAATCCACTTGTTCAGAGCTCCCTTAAAGCGAAACGGAAAGCCTAGCCCGGCTGACAGGGTTGGTTTTTTGCAGTATCGGCGTGTCTCGATTCCCATAGCGAAAAAATAAGCCGAAAAACCGCCGTTTTTCGGTTTATCGCATTTTCGGCAGGAGGATGTCGGAAAACCAGGATGACAGTCCTCTGCTAAAGTTAAGCCGACAATTCATTGTCGGTCCTCTCTTCAGAATAAGAACAAGAAAAGGTGTTGCTTGAGGATGATGTCTAAATCCACCGGAAATTTGCACCGACTGATCGGGTGCGGGTGGGTTAGCTTTCTCCTATCACTTGCACTTGCGGTAATCGTTGCCCTTGGCTGTGCCGGCAAGCCCGTCATGGCAGGCGAGCCCAGCCCCAAAATTTATGCAGCGGAAGAGCGAGCTGATTCACTCTCCGCTGACACCCTGCGCGAAATCTTCTTCATGCGATTGACGAGTTGGCCTGATGGCACGCCAATTCGTGTTTTCGTACTGCCGGATAAACATCCTCTGCATGTCCGTTTTTCCAAGGAAGTGTTGGGTGTCTATCCCTTCCAGCTACGCGCGGCATGGGACCGGCTGGTTTTTTCGGGGACAGGTTTAATCCCGCATATGGTCGAGACGGTCGGAGAAATGCGCGAGATGGTTCGGGCGACTCCTGGAGGTATTGGATATGTTGACAAATAGGGGTTTTCTAGGGAAGGCGCTGGCCATGCGGATCGTCGGTCCTCGAACGATCGCGCGTATGGCTGCAACGGTCGCCTGCTTTTTCGTATCCGGCGTGGCAGCGGCGCTGGATTTCAGCACTATTGACTGGCAGTTGCATGGTTTTGCGAGTCAAGGATTTACCTATACCACGAGCAATCAAGTGTTCGGCGCGAGCCGTGGCGGCAGTCTGGATTTCACCGAAATTGGCGTCAACGGATCCGTGCGATTGCTGCCAAACCTGTTGTTTTCCGCTCAAGGGCTCTATCGCAACGCCGGAGGTTCCGATCGGGAGGATTTTCGGCTCGATTTTGCCCAAGTGGATTACAACGGCACGTTTCTCGACTCGGCTTTAACGCTTGGCGTGCGGGCGGGGCGAGTCAAAATACCGTTCGGACTATACAACGACACTCGGGATGTGGTCTGGACCCGGCCTTCGGTGATTCTGCCCCAGTCGGTTTATTTCGACACGCTCGGGCTCAGGCAGGCGATGATCTCGGCCGACGGAGGACTGCTGTATAGCCGCTATAACTGGGGCGATCATCGCTTCAATTTGGAATTCATGGTCGCGGAACCGCAGGATGATACCGGCGATGCCACCGATTTCCTCACCGGCATGCTCAACTCGCCCGGTAGAATGGATGGGCGTCCCTTGTTTCTCGGGCGAGCCGTCTATGAGTGGATGGGCGGGCGGGCGCGTGCCATGTTCAGCGTGGTCGACCTGGACCGTGACTTCAGGTCGCGTGCAAGCGGAGTTCCATCCGGCAACATCCAGGCTTTATATCCTTTGTTCTCTCTGCAATATAATGCAGAGCGCTGGTCGTTGACTGCGGAATACGGTTGGGTCGATGCCCGTCGCAGTGGTTTTACACCGGTTCCCATAGAGAATACCTCGGAGGGGTTTTATGTACAGGGAGAGTACCGATTGAGCGATGACTGGTCGGCCGTACTTCGCTATGACGTTTTTCATGCGGACCGTGACGACCGAAGCGGTCGTTCCTTGGCCGAGCAAACCGGCCAAGCACGCCACCGCTTTTACGCTTATGATCTTGCCGTCGGTGTCCGCTGGGAATTTGTGCGGAATTGGCTGATTGCGGCGGAATACCACAACGTGGAAGGTACCGCCTGGCTCTCTCCTCACGACAATTCCGACTTGCTGAGAGGCGGGGGAGATCCTCACTGGGATCTCTTTTCTGTAATGGTATCGTTTCGTTTCTGAAGCCGTTGCTGGAAAGGATAAATGAGGAATGACACAAACCGTTTTTGGACATTGCGCCGAAAAGGGTTTGTACTGTTGAGTCTGCTCTTGTTGACGCTCGGTGTCGCTTTCGGCGCACTGAACCATTGGAATTTAAGGACTCAATTCAAAAACCAGCAAGCCGTTCGCAACGCGGCTCTTAGGACTGAATTCAAAGAGCTTATAGAGCGTTCGGCCGACCGCTTGCAACGCCTGGGCGTGGTGCTTGCTTCGCTCGGTAGGTTGGATCGGTTCATCACGGCGCCGCGCGAGAATCAAACCGCTGCCCGTTTGCAGGGATTTTTTTCCAGCGTACGGTACGAATTGGACGTCGAGCGGATCGAGCTGTTCGATGCGGCAGGTAATTCAGTTCTGAGCTGGTCTTCGTCAATGGCGAACGCGGTTCCACAAGACCGGTTACAGGACGTTTTGAGCCGAGTCCTCGAAACGGAGCAGCCGATGACAATCTTGACCTGTCAACCGGGTTGCAGCCTTCATGCTTTTGTTCCGTTGCTTTCTGCGGGACGAAATGTAGGCATCCTTTCTCTCAGCCAGATGATTACCGATCTGGTGCTGGACTTTTCGGCGGGTGCCGGAACGGCTGTCGCAATCCTCGTGGCCTCTCCGGGAACCGGCGAAAAGGTTCTGGAAGCCTGGGGCCTGCGTGTTGCTGCGTTGTCCAATCCGCAACAGCTGGAGCCTTTCTTGAGGAATCTCGCCGAGCACTATCCGGGGCCGGATATGCTCACAGCCGACCAATGGCTGGAATGGAAGAAGAAAAAATTCACGGTTTATGCTTCGCCGCTGAACGACATCCTGGCGGGTGGCGAGACCGGCCAACTTATGTTCATCGTGGATGCTAGCGCTTCGGCCGCGGCGCTCGACCAGGCCAATCGGGACGCCCTGGTTGTCGTCGGGATGTCTTTAGCCATAGCCGAAGTCCTGCTGTTGGTATTGCTGCATGCTCCGCTACGGCGCATTCAACATCTTGCATCGACATTGCCATTGCTGGCTCACGGCAACTATCACAAAGTCAACGAGCGGCTAAAGACGCTCAGCCGCCTGGTCGAATGGAAAGACGAAATCGACATCCTCTATGCCACGTCCATCCGTTTGGCTCATCAGATCGAAGAGCATCAAAACACCCTCGCGGCGGAGAGGGACTTTATTCAAGGGCTGCTGGACAACGCCCAGGTTTTGATTCTGACTCAAACTCGCGACGGCAGAATTCGTACGGTTAATGAATTGACGTCCCAGATCTTGGGACGTCCCGGCGAGACGCTCAAAAACGCCCGATTCGTCGAACTGATCGAAATCGATAACGAAACCAGTGATATCGCCCGGAATCTCGAAAAGCTGTTCTCCAACCTGCTGCATCGTCTGGAACACGAGTCGGTCCTGACCTGCTGCGACGGCACCAAGCGGCATATCGTATGGGTGCATACGCGTTTGGGCTTGGAGCAGGAGAACGGCATTGCCGTGCTGTCCATCGGTTTGGACGCTACTGAAAGAGTACAGGCCGAATCCCGTATACGCTGGCTGGCGAACCACGATTCATTGACCGGGCTCCACAATCGGCTCTGGTTCAAGGACGAGCTGGAGCGGAGTTTTGCCGAGGCGGAGCGGAACGGTACCCCGGCGGCCCTGCTCTTGTTCGACCTGGACCATTTCAAGGACGTCAATGACAGCAGCGGACACGCTGCCGGCGATGCGCTGCTGTGCCTTTTGGCCAACGAGCTGCAGGCGCGGGCACGCAAGTCGGATGTTCTGGCTCGCTTGGGTGGCGATGAGTTCGCCGTTCTGATGACCGGTACCGATCGGTCGGGAGCAGAGTACTTTGCTCAGGATCTCAATCAGCGCTTGACCGAGAAGCCTTTCCGCTTCGGCGACCGAAGCTATCGCATTTCCGCGAGCATAGGTATCGCCCTGATTCCGGAGCATGGCAAGGATGTGGAAGAGCTTATGGCGAACGCCGACGCGGCCATGTATCAGGCAAAAAAAGCAGGGCGAGGACGGTGGCATTTGTTCTCGCACTCGGGCGAAGAACGCGCTCAGATCAGTCACCGGGCGTATTGGCGCAACGTTATCGCCCAATCTTTGGATCAAAAGCGTCTATTTTTTCATTATCAGCCCGTAGTGGACGTGGCGACGGGGCTTGTCGCTTATCACGAGGCGCTGCTTCGCTTGAAGCTGGACGACGGACGCATCGTTCTTCCGGGTGAATATATGGACGTCATTTTGCGTTCGGACTTGATGAGCGCCATCGATTCATATGTCACTCGGGAGGCGATCGAAATCCTTGGCAAGGTTCGTTCGGCGCGCCTTTCGATTAATCTTTCCGCTGCCGCGCTGACCGATCCGGGATGGGCGGAGCCGCTCAAACAAGCGGCGCGCGACGGAGTCTTGGCTCCGGAACGTTTATTGCTCGAGATCACAGAGACTGCCGCGATCGCCGATTTAGAGGCGGCTCGGCGGATTATGGACGAATTAACCGATATTGGCTTCGGATTCGCGATGGACGATTTTGGGGCCGGGTTTGCGTCCTTTCATTACCTAAGACACTTGCCGATCAAGCATGTGAAGATTGACCGTTCGTTTATCAGCCGTCTAGCCAATGACGATGACGACAAAGTGTTTGTCAGCGCCCTGACCACGCTCGCTCATGGCTACAGGCAAAAAATCGTCGCCGAAGGAGTTGAAAATGCGCAGACACTAATTCGGCTTCGAGAATTAGGAGTCGATCTGGTACAGGGCTTTTTTATCGGACGTCCCGATCGACAGTTAAAGCCGGCAACAATGTCCGTGATCGATTTACCGTTGGTTGGATCGTAAGCGGCATCCGCATACTACTTTTATCAACTAATAATTATGAGCACGATCACGCTACCCGAATTTTACTGTCCGTTTCCCTCGCGCCTCAATTCTCATGCCGAAGCGGCTAATCGTCATACCCTGGCGTGGGTGAGGCGTTTCAATTTGGTTACCGACGATCGCGAATGGCAGCGGCTGGAAGCTTCCAAGTTCAGCTGGTTGGCAGCCCGCGCCTATCCCGATGCTCCTTACGAAGGACTTAATATCGTCTCGGATTGGAACACTTGGCTATTCATTCGCGACGATCAATGCGACGAGTCGGGTTTCGGGCGGAGTCCGGATAAACTTGCCCATTTTCATGAGCGGTTGACTGAAATTCTTACCGGTCGCGAGCCTAACGAAACGGATCTGCCGCTTGCTCGAGCACTGCACGACCTTTACCTTAGACTGCGGCAAATAGCAAACGACGACTGGATGTGCCGGTTTATACTCAGCGTCGTCGAATATTTCGAATCCTCGGTTTGGGAAGCTAAAAACCGTGCAAGCGGAATTACGCCGGACCCGCTAACGTATGTGACGATGCGCCCGTTTACCGGAGGACTTTATACCGATATCGAGCTGATAGACGTCGTGGAAGACATAAGTCTGCCGCTGCACGTGCGCAAACACGATACGCTGCAGAATCTGATCCGGATGGCGAACAATGTGGTTTGTTGGTCCAACGACATCATTTCTTTCGCCAAGGAAGTCCAGCACAATGATGTCCATAACCTGGTCGTGACGTTCCAGCACCATCGTCGGTTGTCTCTTCAGGATGCAATTCAGCAAGCGGCGGAGCTGACGAATAGAGAAGTCCGCAATTTCATCGCATTAAAAGAGCAATTGCCCACGTTCGGAGCTGCGATCGATAGCGACGTTCAGCGTTTTGTCTCGGTTCTGTGCTCGTGGATGCGCGGCAATCTCGATTGGTCCTACAGCTCGGGGAGATATGTAGTGTCGATCGTCGGCAATGGCCCGAAATGATGAATAGAAAAACAGATGCCCCATGCGGTGGGGCGGATTGATCTCTGAACCAATATGCTTTGGACGCTCCGGCCGGCGCATTCCGGTGCGTCCGACCGGCGTCTCTAGGATTGTCTGACCGCCGGCTTGCGTCGATTCGTTAGACGCCGCTGCGATTGGCAATCGGAAATTTCACGTTTCGTTTTTTCCCGTGCCTCCGCTTGTGTGGGGGTGTCAATGACCGTCGATATCCCGCGGCCAACCGGCGAAACCGGCGTGTCCGAGTCGGTTTGAGACCGCTCGACATCGGCTCCTGTAAGTGCCCGAAGCTGCGCCAGCTCTCTAGCTGTGGCATCGAGTTTCTCTCGGAGTTCGTGTATCAACTGATAGAGCTGTTCGAAATGAATCTGGAAGTACCGTGCCGACGGAAATGCTGGCGGGACCGGCGCGTCTGCTTGTATGGCTGGATCGCATTCCTGGCGCCTGAGTCTGGGTGTCATCTGTTTCTCCTCTCGATCGTGAAATCACCGCCTCATGGCTGGGAAATGAGGCGGTGCCCCCAGTCGGCTAAGCACTAATGTTTTGATAGAGCAGCAGTGCTGTTGGCGTTTGAAAAGAAGAACGACCAAGCAAAATTCGCCGCTTGAGCAACGGCTCCCTTAACCCATATCTAGGGGGCCGATGCAGTAAAACTGTGGAAACACCGCGAGTCCGAAAGAACACTTTTCACGAATGGAGCGCGGCGATGCCGCCAAAGCCGGCAGAGCATGACGATTGAGCGATGTCATGACTCTTGAGCATGAATGTTTCCATAAAAGGCAATCGCCATGCCACCCTCCTCAAGTGCTTGATGGGACGGCATCCGCGTCGGCTGATCCATCGGTGCGATCAGTGATTGGTATGGCAAAACACACAATCGATGTGACTTTTGCCCCGCCCGGCGCATCGCAGTCTCGAATACAGCCATTTTCTGTGGGTTGAATAGTGTGACCGTCGGGGTTTCGGTTCGAGACGTACTAGCGTGCCGGAACTTAATCATTCCATCGAGAACGTTCCGGTCGTGTAAGTGCCGTTTCGATGTAACCCATTTCTCACCTCGGGGCGGATGTAAGCGAGAAGGTCCAGGCCGTTTTCACCGCTGCCAGGCGGCGACGAGTTTGAGGCAGGCGCGGCGCCATTCGCAGTCGGGAACGGTGCATTGGAACCGTTCCTCGGTGCGGTAACAGGGGGTGCGCTGCTGGGCGCGTTGGACAGCCCGGACCCAGGCGGCCGGGGGCGGCGCGTCAGGTTCATCGGGTGCGGGGCGGGCAATCCGAAGTGGTGGTGCGGCATCCATCGGGCGGTCCATCCATGCAAAAGAGAGCGCCGCTCGCAGGCGGCGCCGGCAACCCAGTGAGGCGAATAGCACAGGCGCGGGCGGACGGCGGGCGCGGAGGAAGAGGGGGCTCCGCGCCCAAGCGCCCGCCCGGCGCTACCAGAAGACAGTGCAAGACAGGTGCCAGCCGTCAGGCCCGAGAACGCGGGCGCTCGCGCCAACCGCCGGTCGGACGGTGCGGGAAACGGCTGAGTGCGGTTAGGCTTTTCACCCGGCGCCACGCTTCAGTCGGTGTAATCGGAGGGGATGATCGCCGCCACCTGGCGCGAGCGCGGGCCGAGCGTCACCGGCATCTGGCCGCTGACGAAGGTCGCGGTGGTCCGGATGATCACCGGCAATGCCGGTATCGCATCGACCAGGGGAATCACAGGGATCGGGTCGCGGTCACGATCGAGGCGCGCCGCTGTCCATCCTCATCGGGTGGAACGTGAGCATGATTCCCATGGCCGTGATCAGGACGCCGAGGTAGGGGATGTTGGCCGCGACTGTGCCGATCACCGTCAAATGGCGGGGCAGCTCGGTTTCGAGGAACTGGCTGGTGGCGTACTGGTCGAGCTCGACGCGGCGGTAGAAGAATCAGAGGTCAAATGCCATGGCGACCCCGCAGAGGCAGGCTAGAGCATTTTCCGATCCGGTATCAGGGAGCCCGATAGGTAGGTCGGCAATCCCTTCCCAATCGCAAACGGTCGCTTTAGTCGCGACCCTTCCAACAAAATCCTTTGCCGAGCCGATAAGTCGGCAAGGGATTGCCGACCTACGTTCTTCCCGCCCGAACACGAATCCGTACACCGGGATGAAAAACGCTCTAAGTACATTCAGGGAAGTCTTGCGGCATAGGCAACCTGCAGGACAACCCCGCCAATCAAGCCAATCTGTCGAGATTCCGCAAGTATTTGCGGAATGTACTTAGCAGCAATAGGCCGTGCGGCAAATCCCGCAGTACGTTGCGGGATGCCACCCATTTATTGTGAACGCCGGGCGGGGAAGTGGGCATGCAAAGCAGTTCTTTTCAAATCAAAACTGCTTTAACGGAACCGAGAATGCATGGCCCGCCGAGAGGAGGCTATGCCGAGCTAGAAAGCCTCCCAAGCTCGGGGCGGGCAATGCCAAAGTGCAGGAAAAAAAGTCGGGGCTGATGCGATCAGTGCAGTTGTTTCGGCCACTTCAGACGCACGATTCCGCTCTGCTCGCTATCGAGCTCGCCTAGAGACTCATTCGCCAAATAAATTCCGTTTTCCGCAGGTACGGCGGAAGCTATGGAGGCAAGCGGAAGGCCCTTATACATCGCCGCATAGAGAGGCTTGCTTCCATCAGGGCTCACGACGATCACACCCGTACGCTGCGTCTGACGCAGCAGCAGTCGGGGCGGCAACCGCAAGAGCAGCGGTTTGATCCACGCGTTTTCGTGGGCCCAGGTCAGGATGGGGCTTCTCTCTGTGAACAGGGCAAGCCAGATACGCCCGGACGCATCGCGGTCCATCCCGTCGTCCATGCCCGTAAGCCCATCGAGCACAACCTCGTAGCTCCCCGCTTTCGGACCCCGAAGATAGAAACGCGCCAGACGGAAAAGAGAGGTCTGGGTGACCAAAACCGACTCCTCCCGCGGCTGGCCCGGATGCAGGTCGTATAGAACGCCGTTGATGAAGTGGAATCCCTCCGCGACAAGGCGGGTGGTTCCGGTATCCAGGTCGTGCCGCCACAGGCGCCCATTGGGAGGTAGGGCAATGGCTTCATCTACCGCGTCGTCTAGCGAAGCGTCTCTGTACGAGAACGGTTCGGAGAAATAGATGCGCCGGCCGTCCTCGGAGACTTCCAGGTTGTCGCAGACCACCAGCGGACGATGATCTCCGCCGCTGCCGTCGCGCCTCAATTCGGGCGCCTTGGGATCGTTGTCCGCATAGACGACCGGGTGATCGGGATCGATCAGCGTTGCCGGCACCTCGAGAACGATGGGCTCGATTTTCCGGGTGTCGAGCGCGAGACGGTAGAGTCCGACAGCCTCGCCCGGAAACGGCTCGCCATAGGCGTTGGAGGAGCAAAAATAAACATGGTTCGGGTCGCCGGGCGCTTCGTGTATGCCGAACGCCATCAGCGGCGCATCCACGAACGGCTCAACCGCGTGTGTGGCGAGGTCTACGCTCCAGATTTTTCCGTCCGTCGCTGTAACCAGGGCCCTGGTTCCGCCGGTGAGTAACACGACATCGTCGTAACCCGGTAGGTCGGACCGAAAATGCTCCAGACCGGCAGCGAAGTCGGCGGAATGCTCGACTGCGGCGATCGCCGCTGCCGTCTTTGGGTCGAAGGAAATCGACTCGGCGACGCAGCAGCGAATTTCCGGTCTGGGGGCCGCGGCGATCCACCAGATTACGATGAGTAACACAAGGCCTATACCGATCCATTTCTTCATGAGCCTGATCCTCAAGCATTATGAGACGTTATCTATCCAACCTTACCGGGTTATGGCGATAGCCCTTTATCGCCGGCTCAGCGGCGTTTCATCGCAGCGGCGGCAAACCGGCGTTCGGCGGCTTGTAATTGCGGTCTTTCTTGCGCCGTCTTTGTGCCGAGTCGTCGATCACCTCGTTGCCGAACCTGGCAGTACCTAAGGCGCGATAATGACGCTGTTGTGTGTGGGCATAAACCCCGTTGAGGAATTGTGCGTAGGAATCGGTAATCGCTCCGAGGTAATTATCGGCTCCCACGTCTATCGGAGTAACCCCGAGGCCCGCCGCCATGGCTTTATCTTGAATCCAACGCAACGTTAGGTCGGACAGGCGCCGATCCGGATATCCCCCGCCGACATCGCTGTGCGCACCGACAAACCAGCGCTGTTCCAGGTTTTGTTGGGGACTCGCATCGGGCGTCCATAAACAGATATCGTAATCCATTCGATGTTCGTCGATCGCGATGGCTTGGTAACCGTTTTCGACGATATGGCTCAATCTCGTGTCGTGGAACTGGTAAAAATACATGTTCAGGCGCTTCAAGATATCCAGCGGAATACCCAGTGCGCCGACCGTATCCCACACGCCGAGAAACTTAATTTTGATTTCCCGAGAAAACCTTGCCCTAAAGTCCAGAGCGGTCGAAGAATCGGGACCGTCGTCTCTGGTACGGTAGATGCCATAGGCCATGGCCATACGCAGGGAAAGCTGCTTGTTTTTCACCAGACCGCAATTGCGAATGAGTCCGGCTAAACTCCTGGCGGTATAGGCGCCGCGGCTGAAGCCGAGAATATAAACCTCGTCGCTTTCCCGATATTCCTTGGCGAGAAACTTGTAACCGTCGAGGATATTTTTCTCCAGTCCCGCTCCCGTGGAGCCGCCAATAAAGCGGTCATACCATTTTGTGCCTATGCCTTCGTCATACCATTTAACTTGCCGGATACCATCTGCCGCAGTGTCCGTGACCGATTTATAAAACCGGCAAACATTGGTCTCGATCTGCCGGTCGGCGGGCAAGCGTTCGTCGGCGGGTTTGTTCCATGTGCCGTCGAAGCAAATGACGATCCGTTTCATATCAGCCCCCTCAATAAAACTCTTTATTGATTCGATTTTTCGCCGTAATTCCGCCGCGCGCTGGACGGTAGGGGTAAGTTTCGACCCCTTGCCTTACGTGGTCACATCGAAAAGGTATTCAAGGCTATTTTTGAGAAAACAATGCGCTTGCGCCGAGCCGTTGTCAATCGATTAAAGCGGGTGGAAATGCGGCCCCGCGTACGGCAAAACCCCGGTCGACGGAAGGGTTTTAGCCGGATATGGGCATGTGTGCTGCATAGGGGGCGTTTTGTACCTTTTCAGTGGTTATCCTTGAAATGTCTTGCTGTTACGGGATTGCGTGAAACATAATGCCGGCTGCGCCATGGAAAACCTGTGTAATTCCAAATCGCTTTCAATCAGGCATTCATTTTGTAGGATGGGTAGAGCGAAGCGAAACCCATCGATGGTGGGTTAGGCCGCGAGGCCGTAACCCGCCGAGCGACTCCCAATCGGCGGGTTACGTGGAGCCTGTCCTGAGCTCCGTCGAAGGGCGTGTCCCAAGCGGAGCCGAGGGGCTAACCCACCCTACGATGAGTGTTCACGCGAAAGCCGAATGGAATAAATCGGATAGAGCGAGGCGGAAACCATAAGAGATTCAGGATTGTGGGATTATCGAGATCTTACGGCTTTCCATATCCTGAATGTATTTCGAATAGATTCTGAATTTACGTCTTCCTCCAGCGGCGCAGCCTTTTCGATATACCCGCCCGTTCCCGTAATTCCAAGAATAAGGGGGTTGTGATCGCTATGAACGAGATACTGAATGCAAAGAGCAAGGTCCTCGTCACCGGACCGACCAGCTTTCTCGGTTACCATGTCACCAAGCGTCTGAATGAAAAGGGTATCCGGCCGCGTGCGCTGATCCCGCAAGACACCGATCCGTCCACCTTGCGGGATTTGGATGTGGACATCGTCCGAGGCTCGGTCGAGGATGCGATTTCCTTGCGTGCCGCCTGCGACGGGGTGGATACGATTTTTCATCTGGCTTTTCTGGTCAGCATCGGTGGAGGGCTAGAGGAGCGTATGCAGCAAGTGAACGTGGTCGGAACGCGCAATCTCCTGGATGTGTCCGCGGACTCGGGCGTTACGCGGGTCGTCGTGACCAGCAGCGCGCTCACCGTGGGCGTCAACCGGAAGCCGGAGCCGCTCGACGAGACCGCGGACGGCACCGTTCACCGCCTGGATCTCCCGTATGCGGCAAGCCGGCGACAGGCCGAAGAGGAGGCGCTCGGACGATCGAGCCCCAGTATGTCGGTAGTCGCGGTCAATCCTTCTTTTACCATGGGGCCCGAGGATTACGTCGGCGCGCCCGCCAATAAACTTCTCAAGGCGGTCAGCGCCGGCAAGCTTCCCTTCACCGTTCCGGTCGGTTTCGGCTGTCTGGACGTTCGCGATTTCGCGGACGGAATGCTGCTGGCTGCCGAACGCGGCCGCCCCGGCCAGCGCTATCTGCTCAACGGCCACAACGTGATGGTGGACGATCTGTTGGGACAAACCGCCGCTATCGCGGGCGTGCGGCCGCCCCGTTTGCGGCTGCCGGTCTGGGCGGCCTATGCCCTGGTTACGGTGATGCAGGCCGGTTACGCCCTGCTCCGAAAACCGTTCCCGGTTACCCGCAGCGTGCTCCAAATCCTGGGCCGCTACGCTTGGTACGACACCGCCCGTGCGCGCGAGGAACTCGGCTGGACGCCGCGTCCCTTGCAGCAGACGCTTGAAGATACCCTTCGTTGGCTACGCCAGAGCGAAGCCGGATAGGAGTCAAAGTCGGGAGTACTAGGATATGGAATCAAGCATGGCAGAAGCCGAGAGCGGCCTGTCGCCAACCACGTTCGAAATCGGGTTGGTCATGGCTGGCGCGGTGTCCGCCGGCGCATACACGGCCGGAGTCATCGATTTCCTGACCGAGGCGCTGGACTCTTGGTATCGGGCGAAGCAAAGAGGAGTACCCGATACGCCCCCGCACGACGTGAAGATCTCGGTGGTAACCGGCGCCTCGGCCGGAGGCGTTACGGCGGCCGTGCTGGCGTCGGAGCTGCGCGGCGGTCTGCTGCATATGAATTCGCAAACCGGCAGCGCGCGAAACAAGCTTTACGAGACCTGGGTCGAACGGGTCGATATAGGCCCATTGCTCGACGCTCGCGATCTGGAGCGGCCGGGTGCCAAGGTGCCTTCGCTGCTGGATTCGACCGTACTCGACGATGCGGCGAGGAACGCCCTGGCCACCGCATGGTCCGGAGCCCCGTGGCCCGAGTACATGGCCGATCCACTGGATGTGATCCTGTGCGTCACGAACTTGAGAGGCGTGCCTTATTCCATCCGTTTCTCGGCCGAGCAGGACCGCGACTACGGCATGTCTCAGCACGCCGATTACATGCATTTTTCGCTCAGCCCGACCAACAAAGCATCGAAGTGGAACGATTCCGTGCCGCTCGGACGGGAGGAGCAGGAAGAGGGCAATTGGAGGCTCTTGAAAGAAGCCGCGCTGGCGAGCTCGGCGTTTCCCGCCGCTCTGGCGGCTCGCAGCCTGACGCGCTCGGCGGGCAACTACAACCGCCGCCGCTGGAGCATTCCCCAGGAGCCCAAGTGCGACCGGAGCCAGCGTTGCGTGTGCGAAGTCGAGAAGGAAATTCCGCCGATGTGGCCGGACGAGTTGAAGGAGACGGATATCGATCGCTGGGAGTATCGGTTCGCCAATATCGACGGAGGTCTCGCCAACAACGAACCCTTCGAGATCGCGCGCCGCTGCCTTGCCGGCTCGGCGAATCGCAGCCCGCGCGGGGCCGAGGATGCGAAGCGCGCGATTCTTATGATCGATCCGTTTCCGAACCAGTCGGTTTTGGATCTCCGCTACGACCCGGAGTCCAGTCTTCGCCTTCTCGGAACGCTGCCCGCATTGATTTCCGCAGTTTTGTCGGAGCTGCGATTCAAGAAAGACGAGTTGGAGCTGGCTCGGGACCCGAGCGTCTTCAGCCGTTTTCTCATCGCGCCTACGCGCACCGAAATCAGGGATGGCAAGGAGCAGCGCGCGCGTTATCCGCTCGCCACCGGCGGGCTGGGCGGATTCGCCGGATTTCTGAGCGAGGCGTACCGGCAGCACGATTATCGCCTCGGTCGCCGCAACTGCCAGCAATTCCTCCGGCGGACGTTCGGCCTGGCGTACGACAACCCGCTGTTTCGGGATTGGCCGCCGACGCTCAAAGAAAAACTCCGGTTCAAGAACGAAGCGGGTATGGACCTCCTGCCGATTATTCCATTGACCGATTCTCTCGGCGTCGAGGAACCTTTGCCGGAATGGCCGGTGAACCGACGTCCGGACATGAAAGTCCTGGAACGGCTGTTAAGACGCCGGACCGACGCGGTGGTGAAGCGGCTCATCGACACCGAGCTCGAGCGTCTCTCCATGAACTGGATCGTGAGCCGCGTCGGCTGGGAAGTAGTCAAGCTCAACGAACGCTTGTTGAACCTGATCCGAAGTCCGCACAAAGGACCCATCGGCGCCATGCTGAAGATCGTACGGGACGATTTGAGCGAACGCGGATTATGAGGTGCGGAAGGAGGCGGACGCAGCGCATCCGCCTTTGTGGCGTCTAGCGGAATCCGATCCGTAGACTCATCGCATACAAATTCTGCTCATCCATCTCGAGCGAGCCGCGGCGTTCCAGCGAGCCCAGACGCAGCATGGCGCGCAGCGATTCGCGCATGGTTATCTCCGAGGCATAGCGTCCGAGGCATTTATGCCGTCCGTAGCCGTGCTGCAGATAGATCTGACTTTGCGGCGCCTCATGGGCGCGTTCGCGATCGCCGAGGTAGGGGACCAGCCGTTCGTCGCGGGTAATGTCGAAGGCTGACGGGTTCGGCACCGTCTCGGGATCCCGCATTGCCGCGGCATAGGCCGCGAACACGAGGGTTCCGGCGCGAAGGGGAACGCCGCCGAGTTCGGTATTGTCCTTCACGCACAGCCGCAACAAGACTTCGCCCTGCGGCTGCAGGCGCAAGGCTTCCAGGGCGTATTTGCGCAGTCCCGCGAGGCTTTCGGCATAATCCGGGCTATCCGGCTCGATGTTCGCCAAACGTACGGCCTGTTCGTAGCTGGAACCGTTCAGCACCTCGTATTCGCCATTCTTCAGGCGGAGCATGGAGTCGAGAATCCGGGCTGTGGCTTCCTGGGGATTCACCACCGCGCCGACTGCCGTGCCGAACACGTTGGACCGGATCATCGAATCGGAAAGGCGTTTCGCCAGCTCGTCTTTCGTCAAGGGCGTGCCGAGGCGGGCTGCGAACTCGTCCGTCAATGTCTCGCCGTCCCGCTCGAGCTCGAGCTGCATTCGCAAGAGCCGCGTCAGCATGGTATCGGGGACTGTTTCGCCCTGCCGCAGCCGTTCCTTGTAGTGCTTGAGCAAGGCAAATACGTAGGCGCTCAGATACTCGGTCGCGATCACGCCGCGTTCGCGGAATTCGGCGAATAAGGGATGGGCCGGGCTGAAGTTGTTGAAGATGTTGCGGAATGCATCCTTGACCCAGATGAACAGGTCGTCCGCCGTGGGTACGATGCCTTCCGTAATCTTGCCGAACGAGAACACGGCTTGCAGGTCCGGGTCCAGCGGAAAGCGGTCGCCCCCGCGAAGGCCGGGCAGCACGGACGGCGTTCCGAAATCGTAATAGTGGACTCCCAGATAATCGCCGACGATCCGAAGCGGCACGAATTTCGCGAGCGTCGGTACCACGTCGATTTCGCCGATCCCCTCGGCTTGCGCCCGATGCGTCCAGCGTTCGGCCTCGTCGCGAGTCAGGCGCGAAAGCGTTTCCTCGTCGGAGCGCGACACGGCGCGGCGCAGGATCACGTCGTCCAGCCGGTAGAGATCGTCCCGGTCGGTGCCGAGCATGAAGTGGGAGTATGCTTCCGGGTGTTTGGTCTTGTCGTCCGTGGCGCGCGCCATCTCCGCCGCGTAAGGGTCCACGGTGAACAGGTCGGTACGCTCCAGGCAGCGGATGACTTCCGGATGCCGCATGACGATCACGGGACCGATGGCCGGCTTGAAGATCGGCATGGCGTCCCTAGGTTGCGCCAAGAGCTCCTGGAACATCGCATAAGGCGCGGTCACCAGCCATTTGGAGATCACCTGCGCCACGGCCCCGCCCCGTGCCTTCGCCGCCGTGGCGAAAGCCGCGGCGGCCGTCTCCGCCGCTTGCTTGTCCTTCTCGTAGGCGCCGGGATCGTCCGCGTATTTTGGATCATTCGGGTTCGGCATCGGCGGCGGCGGAGACGGCAGGGGAGTGCCTTCTTCGGCACCCGCCACTTCACGCAAAAAGCTAGTAGCCGGTGGCGGAGTCGGGGCCGGTGTCTTTCCCGGCCCGGAGTCACTCGGCGTGTTTCCCAACGCCGCCTTGATCAGTTTGATGAGCCTGCAGCCCTGTCCATAGAGCTGCTCCCGTATCGTCATCCAGTTCGATCCGGCCATGAGTCCTTCTTCCCTACAGCGTTTTCATGTACTCGATAACGGCGCGGACCTGGTCGTCCGACCATTCGCTACCGTAGGTATGGCCGGCATTCGAGTTGCCGCGGAGCGTCGTATCGTGCTCGGCGAAGTGCACCGTATCGCCGGCTCCGTATTCGTCGAGCTGCGGCGCTTTGTCCCAGACGAAGCCGACCTTGGTTTCGTCGTACTTGATGTTGCCGCGAATGAACTTCTCCGGCCGCTCGGCGGGGCGGAAAAGATGCCACAGGGTCGGTACCGAGCCGTTGTGAAAATAGGGTGCCTGGGCCCAAATGCCGTGGAGGACATCGGCCTTGTAGCCCGACTTGTCGCCGCGCGGCATGCCGAAATAGGCTTCGTCGTCGCCGGCGCGGCTGCCGCGTTTCGGCCGGCACCAGTCGCTGCCGCCATTTTCCACGTACAGCTCGCAGGCTTCACGGGTCAGTTCGAGCAGCCCGAGGCGCGCCGTCGGCGTGATCTGCGTCGCCCGATTCATGTCGCTGCCGACGTTGTAAACCTTCTCGTTGCGCGCATGGTGACAGGCCGACGCGCATTTTTCCTCGAACAGCGGCTTGCCTTTGGCCGCCAGGTCGAGATCGACCGCAAAGGGATAGGGCGTAGGCGGCAGATTGTCGATGAACGGATTCATGGGTTCATGGATGCGGACATCGACTTTGGACGGATCGCCTCCCGAGGAAACCCCCGAGGCGATTACCCGGGACTCGGCGGCCTGGTTGGCGTCCCAATTGGCGGCGGCATGGTCGCGAGAGAACCACAGGCTCTTGATGTCTGATGCGCCGGGATCGTGAGGCATCCACTCGGGCGCGGTCGCGAACAGCCGCTGACCGGCCTGCTTGAGGCGTTCCTCGCGGGGCAGATTTTCCAATCCCGCGAAGAACGGATGATCGTCGGGCAGGCGCGCAAAGAAACCTTCCCGCTTGGCATGCAGCGCGACCAATCCGGCGGCGATGCCGAAGGCATCCATGCGGCCGGGGCGCGGGCCGAACACCCCCGGCGCCTTTTGGCCATCCTTCTCGGTGTAGGAAAGCTTCGAGGTCAGCGCGTGATACATCAGTTCCGTTTTCTTGGCCGAAGCGATCAGTCCGGCCACGGCGCCCGGCAGATTGTCCAATACGCGCGCCACCTGTACCTTGGCGCGTTCGGCGCCGGTCGAACGTTCCTCGGGCGTCCGTCCGCCATAGAACCAGGCGGGGTCCGTTTCCACCTTGGTCTTGAGGAAAGATGCGATCTTGGCGATCTGATCCGGATCGGCTTTTATCTGGCTCGGATCGGGGCTGTCGACCTTGATGAACATCTTGCCGCTTCGGTAGAGAAGCTGAGCGTAGGCTTGCGCGTCGATTTCGGTATTGGGAGCGCCGACGAGATACTGGACCCGGTCTTTGACGTACACGCGCCCCGTATGACAGGCCCCGCACGAAAAGAATACGTTGTCCGTACGCTTGTCCTCGGGAACGGCGGGGTCCTGGACGGTGAAAAGCCCGTAAGGCAGGGGATGGCGCTGTTCCGGAGGAAGCAGCTGGCCGGTTGCGGGATCGTAGTCGTCCGGATGGGGACCGAATCCCAGATTTCCCAGCGAGCCTTCCCCGTTCCAGATTTCCGGATAGGTTTCGATCAGGGCGCGCAGGAAGACATAAGGTATGCCGTTGACGCTGAGAGGGTAGGCCTTGAACCACTCGTATCCCAACCGGTTGCTGTACCAGGGCGTGCGAGCGGCGTCGTCGGTCGAGATTCGCTTGACGGTGGAATCGTTCAAATAGGCCGTCTGAAGCTTTTCCCGCTCCGAGCGTTCGTCCGCCCAGCTGCGTGTCTGCTTCTCGGGCGGTTTTCCGCCCTGTCCGGATTCCGTACAGGAAATCAGCGTGGTGAGGATGATTGCGGCCGTTCCGCAGCCAAGTACCGAGCGAAGGGATGAGGTCAGTGTCTTCATGATGTCCTCGCGAGCATTATTATTCTGGCGAATGTCCGTTCATAAGGTCCGGGAAGGCAGCCCCAAGTTGCGCATTTGCCGTCGCCGAGGAAGCGAAAGCGTGTAAACCTGACTTAAAGGACGGATGGCATCGTCGCCATCCAAGCCGTCGTAACTTATGGCGCTTTATTGTTCTTACCAGAAGCCGACGGTGCGCACATCGAGCCGTGCGCTCGATACATTTCTGATTTGTTCGAGACTGATGGGGGACTCACCGGATCCCGCGACAATAAAAGCCCTTTGCCGATTCATTGTCAAATTTGATTAACACCGCCGATTCGAGGCGGTCCGATGGGAACGGAAATTCGGGATAAGTCCGTTTAGGAAATCGACGCGAGGTCCGGTCGACAGGAATTCGGGGCGCAATCACCCAAGGCCGGATGAGTTGCCGGGAAACGCTTTAATGCCCGGCCTGACGCAAACCGGTCGACGGAAGCTCGCACTATGGCTCGATCAGTTCCGCTTCCAATTCTCCGACCAGGCTCGCTGCCACCTTTTGCAGGGATCGCGTTTCGGAAAAGACGGCTCGCTGACGGAGGTAGCTGTGCCCGGTGTCGAGTCGGGCTTCGAGTTGATCGAGCCAGTCTTTGGTCCTCAATTCTTCGGCCGTTTCCGCCAAGCTCGCCAGCAATTCGCGCGTAAACGCCTTGATGGGACGAACATGGCCCGTCTCGTCGACGATGATCTCAGCCTCCACCCCGCGATGAGAGGCTCGGAAACAGTTTTCCTTTTCCGCCCACCAGTGTTGCGGCATCGCGGGACGAACCGGCTTTTCCTGCTCCCAACACCGCAGCAGATAAACCTGTAGGGTCTGGACCAGGGCGGCCAGCATGAATGTTTCCCGCAGGGTCGGCTGAACATCCATCACGCGAACTTCCAGCGTGCCGTAATGGGGACTGGGCCGGATATCCCAGTGGACGTCCCTGACCACGTGGACGGCGCCCGCCGTTCGGAGGTTTTCGAAACACTGGGCGAACTGGCGCCAAGACGTGAAGCTCGGCGGCAGGCCGTAGTCGCGCATCGCCGCCAGGATGCGCTGCCGGAACGAGGCGAAACCGGTATCCTGGCCCTGCCAAAACGGGGAGCTGGCCGAGAGTGCCAGAAGAACGGGCAGATAGGGCTTGAGCTGGCTCATCACGACGACCGCGGCATCGCCCGACGGCATCCCGACATGGACGTGAAGCGCATAGGTTTTCAGCGTGTGCGCCAGGTAAACCATGCGCTGCTCCATCTCGACATAATGCGGCAGCGGCGTCACCGACGCCGGACGCAGCGAGAAGGGATGCGTGCCGGCGCCGCAAAGCGTGAAATGCAATCCTTCGCAGCGGCGCTTCAGTTCTTTGACCAGGCCGGTAACGTCCGACCGCAGTTCTTCGATATCGGCACATACGCAGGAATTGATTTCCACCGTGGACTGGGTGAATTCCGGCTTGATGCGGGGTTCCTCCGGGTGGTCCCGGAGCAGGGGAAGTATGCCGTCGACCAGATCGAGCGTGTCCGGATCGAGCAGCTGAAATTCGATTTCGATTCCCACGGTGGGAGATTTCGAACCGGAGAATTCTAGCTCGTCGTCATGCATACGCCTCGATGGCATCGCGTGCCACCCGGTCGAAGAATGCCGCCCCGATTTTCAGCACCTCTTCGTCGAAATCGAAGGCAGGGCTGTGCAAGGGAATGTGTTCCCATCCTTCCCGGCGTGCGCCTAGCCTTACGTAACAGCCGGGAATTTCCTGCAGATAGTAGGCGAAGTCTTCGGATCCCATGCTGGGATATTCCATGGACACGAGCCCCTTTTCGCCGACGATCTTCCCGGCTGCCCGGCGGGCGATTTCCGATTCGACGAGCGTATTCACCACCGGCGGATAGCCTTCGTTGACGATCACCTCGATCCGGGCATTGTGGAGATCCCCGATGCCCTTGGCCATGCGTTCCAGACCTTCGAGGAGATGTTTCCGCACCTCCGGCAGGGTGGTGCGTATCGAGCCCCGGAGCGTCGCCGTTTCGGCGATCACGTTGGGCGCGCTGCCGGCGCTCACCTGGCCGATGGTGATCACGGACGGATAGACCGGGTTCACCTCCCTGGATACCAGAGTCTGCATCGCCACGATCAGGAGCCCGGCGACCACCACCGCATCCACCGCTTCGTGCGGTCTCGCCCCGTGTCCGCCGCGTCCCTGGATTCGTATGAGGAAACCGTCCGACTGGGCGGTGAGCACGCCGGGAGCGACCATGATCTCGCCGACTCGGTAATGCCCGGTCACATGTCCGCCGAAAATGGCTTTGACGCCCGAGAGGGCCCCTGAACGAAGAATGATGCGCGAGCCGCCGCCGCGTTCCTCCGCCGGCTGAAAAATCAGCAAAACGTTCCCCGGAGGCGGATCGTCCTTGAGCAAGGCCGCGGCCCCGAGCACCATCGCCATGTGTCCGTCATGGCCGCAGGCGTGCATTTTGCCCGGATTCAGGGACGCGAAAGGCAGGCCGGTGGTCTCTACCCCCGGCAGACCGTCCATCTCGGCCCGCAAAGCCACGGTTGCACCTTCGCTCTTTCCCGCGATCCGGGCGACGATACCGCCTCCGATGCCGCCGTATTCGTAGGGAATGCCGAGGCGATCGAGCTCCTCCATGATCATGCGAGCCGTCTGGGCTTCCTCGAAAGCGAGTTCGGGATAGCGGTGCAGCAATCGGCGCAACTCCACCATGCGGGGATAAATCCGCTCGACATCGGAGCGCCCGACCATGGGATTATCGTTCGTCAATCTCATCGATATCCGGAAGAGAAATTTGAATGGCCGATCGCCATCGGCCCGGGAGTGGAGATCGGCATTGGAAAAAGTACTTCCGTCGGAGGCGATGTTGCCTCGGCTGCAAGCCGCCGAACCACAGCTTCTATTAATCAGACCCGTAAATACCCTCCTGGTATTTCAGGCCGCCGCCCAGGCCGGTACACGCCCGGCCGGGGCTCACACGGCTTGTCGCCGCGCCGGGGCATCCCTGCCCCGGATTAACCCAGCCTATATTTATAGGCCGCATTAATAAAACGACCCAAGCATAAGGTTCTTATTCGAGCGGGCATGTTCTTCAGCTTTCCATAAAGTACTAGATAGCCGCCGTGTGTGTTAGTTCCGATCGCGTGGCAATCCCGCAATCCCTTTGTCGAAACCCGGCCACCCGTGCGTAGACCAATTCGCGGCTTGGCGGTTCTAAAAGTTGAAAGGCCGGACGTAGAATCTCATGGTGAACGGATGTCTAAGAAGGATCGGAATCATTCCTCAGGATGAAATATCATGAACGGACAGTCATTCCTTGCCACGATACTCGGCGCGGCCATCATCAATCCCGCGCTCGTCGCGGCGCATGAACCGCTACTGAACAAGCAGGACGTTCCTCAGGCAGTCCTTGCGGCCTTTCAAAAAGATCATCCCGCTGCCAAAGGCGTGAAGTACGAGGAAGAAGTCCTCGATGGCAAGGAGGCTTATGAAATCGCCTATCGCGACGAGAAGGGGCAGGAACGCTCCGAGGTCTATCGCGCGGACGGCACTCTGGTTGAAACCGAAAAGGTCATTAAACTCGATGAGCTGCCTGAATCCGTACTGCAGGCGGTAAAGAGCGCCCATCCGCGAGCCACGCTGCAGCGGGCCTTTCAGGTTTCCGATACCAGCGGCACCGTGAAGAGCTATGAGGTCGAAATCAGGGAGGGCAAAAAAGAGCGCGAGGTCGAATTCGATACCGATGGAAGGATTTTATCGCGCTGCTAGTCCTTGAGGCCGAAGCAGGCAATCCGGGTTCGGTCGAGCGTTTTTCATCCACGGCTCGATTGCGAGCAGCGTTTCGGCTGGCGCAGGCGATGGCCGGTCTCGCCTACAGATTCAACGGGGATCGAATGCCCAAGCTAATCGGAGATGTGTCCATGCCGTTCGAAACTCGGAAGCGCGGGCTCATTTTCTCCTTGCGTCTTCCTGCTCGTCATGCCAGGAAACGCCGCACCGAGAATTGTTCCTGCGTCGGTGCCCGCCCTTGGGCCAGATCCGCCAACAAGAATCCGGTCAGGATGGCGAACTTGAATCCATGTCCCGAGCACGGCGAGCCGATGACCACGTTGGAATAGCCCGGATGCGTATCGATGATGAAATGTTCGTCGGGTGTCATCGTGTACAGGCATTCGCGCTTCTCGCGAATCGGGCCGTCGCCCAAGGGTAGGAAGCGCTTGACCCATGCCCGCACGGTGTCGACGGACGTGTCGTCCTGCGCGGGGCGAACGTCGCCGGGGTCGATCGCATGGCTCAGGTTGTGGACGGCGATCTTGAGTCCGGTGCCCGTATCCGGCAGTCCGTAAATCCAAGGTTCCCGATGATGGATAAACACCGGGAATGTCCCCGGCAAGAACGCGGTGCGCCGGGCAGGCTCGAAAAATACCTGCTCTTGCCGGGTCACCGTCAGCGGCAAATTCAAATCCAGCGTCTGCAGCAGCTTTCCCGCCCAGGAGCCCGCGCTGACGACCACCTTCCCCGCGGTGAATCCGCCTTCGGGCGTTTCCACGTAAACCGAGTCACTCGACGGTTCGATCTTCGTCGCCGGACACTTCGTCTTCAGCATGGCGCCACAGGCCTGCGCCATTTCCGCCAGAGTCCGCACGCAGATCGAGGCATTCAAAATTGCCGCGTCCGGCTGATGAATGGCCGCCATGTCCGGGGCGAGCCGGAATTGCGGAAAACGCCGGGCGCTCTCGCTCGCAGACAGCCATTCGTAGGCGATTCCCGCGGCATCGAGGCAATCGCGCGTGGCCAGCAGCGAGGGGGAATCCGCCGGACCGAAGTCGAGTCCGCCGGAGGGCGTCAGCAAGCGCTTGCCGCTGCGCTGCTCCAGATCGCGCCACATCGGGAATGCCAGTTTCGCCATGTCCACGTATCTGGAGTCCTTATAGGCGTAGCGGATGATGCGCGACTCGCCGTAAGAGCTTCCCATCGAATGATCGAGCTCGAACTGTTCCAATGCCAAGACACGCTGTCCGCGCCGGGCCAGATGATAGGCGGCCGCCGCACCGACCACGCCGATGCCGATCACGATCGTGTCATAGGGTTTAACGGACTTCATGGCCATTCGCTTCGCGAACCTTCGACGGTCGTCCGTGCCCGGCAAAACGCGCCGGTCGAGTCGGGCGCCGCTTAGGCAGGGCACAATTCGCTAGGAAGCAATTATGTTTCACCCATTATTCAGCAAGAAACAAGTTTATTTGCTGGTCCTGGTCTTCATTTTCGCCACCGCATTCGTCGGCGGCTTCGAGATGCTCGGAACCGTACCGGATTGTTTCAGTATTTACACCTGGGGCGACTTTGCAGGCGAAATAGGACTTTTGGCGCTGATTGGATACCTGGCTTATTGCGTAGGCAGGGAAAGCCGGGATTGATGCCTAATCCCGACCGGGCGATCGACTCGCCGCCGTTAAATCTTTGCAAACTTGGAATAAACGGGGTGCTTGGTCGCCATTAAAAACAAGATCGTCGCCGCCGATTCCGATCGATTATCGGTGCATCAATCCCAAAACGCCGACGACGATCAAATAAATCGCCACGAGATAATTCAATAACCTAGGCACGAGCAAGATCAATATTCCGGTCACCAGCGCGAGAACGGGCTGCAAAGGTACGTACATGAGAATTCTCCTGTCCTGAATTTACGAGAATGAGTGTAGCTCGTCTTAATTCCAAATCGCTTTCAATCAGGCATTCATTTTGTAGGATGGGTAGAGCGAAGCGAAACCCATCGATGGTGGGTTAGGTGGCGAGGCCGTAACCCACCGAACGACTTCGGACCGGTGGGTTACGCTTCGCTAACCCACCCTACGATGAGTGTTCACTCGAATGCCGAATGGAATAAGTCAGGCAACGCCGGACAGGGGCCGTCCGCTCGCCTTTCACGATCGCTCGGCTTCACGCGGGATCGCCTGCACCTGAAACTCGCCGCCGCTGCTCCACACATTGAACAGCGCATCGAATCCTTCCTCCCAGGAGGGCGGCTGCCAGCGCCGAAATGCCGCGCGGACGGCTTTTTCCGGAACCCTGCGACGAGTATTGCGCAAAGCATTTCGGACCAAGGCTTCATCGAGTTCGACCCGGAAGGCATAGCCGATCACGCGAAACCCGGCCCGCTTGGCGGATGGGATGTAACGCGCGCGCTCTTCTCGAGTCAGATTGGTATTTTCCACCACATAAGGCTGCCTCGCTTGAAGACAGGCGTCGATCAGCAGCTTTTCCCGGTGTCGGGTACGCAGCATGTCGAGGTTGATCCGTATGTGAGTATCGACGAAGCATGCCTTGAAAAAGGTCGACTTCCCGGCTGCCTGAATTCCTGTGAACACTATGGTTTCCATAAAACGCCAGACTGACTCTCGGCATGAATGTCAGAGTGCTGCGGTCAAGCAACGGCGTTCATCGAAACCCATACACGTCGGAAACGGCGCGCTCGAAAGCCGAGTCGACAGCCTTACTGTATTCGACATTTGAGCTTCCGCATGCTGTCTACGGCAGCGGTCCAGATGACGGCAGAGTGATCGGACCGACCTCGTCGGGCGCCAGGATTTTCAAGCCCTCGTATTCCTCGGGGCTGAGCTTGCCATCGCTGTTCTGGTCCAAGGTCGTCAGATATACCGGTAAACCGGGCACAGCCTTGGATTCATCGGCGGAAATGTATCCGTCCCTGTTCTTATCGATCTCGGAGAAGGCGGGAGGCGATGTCGATTCTGCCGCTTGCACCAAGGCACTCGAGCCGATCGTCATCGCCAGCACCCGGAAAATCGGGATCGGTTTAGTTTTCATTGGGCCTCCTTACCCTATCCAGACAGGATAAATCACCGAATCCAAGCCCATATGTGTTCAGAGTTGGCGCACGAACCGGAACAGGGTGACTTTTATCGATGTTATGCATGCGCAGCTGGCGACACATCTTCGAATCCGGTAACACCGGAACGCACCGAGCGCGGCGGTGTTACCGTTCGGAGCCGGCTAACCCGCCTTCAGCCAGGAGCTGCACCAGCCGTTAATGTTCACGAGTTTGCCGCCGAAGATGCTGCAAGGGCGCCATTCCCCTTCGCCGGCCTGGAGAAACTTGCAGTTGTGGCAGAATTGCTGCTCGCCGGGTACGCCTTCTCTCGGGGGACGGGTAGCCTTGGTTGCATCCTCCACATAACGGAGCGATTTGGCCATCGGATCGTCCGGCGACAGCTTGGGGGCGCCCGCAGGAGACGGCTCCTGCGCTTGTCCCCGCCGTAGAAATCCGCTCAGCGAAACAGTCATCACCGTAGCGACCACTGTCTTGAGGGCTTGACGTCGGCCTGGATGAAACCTTGAATCTGACATGGCACTCTCCTTGAACCAGGTTGTACGGATGCTTATCGAAACTCGCCCTAGCGAGTTATTAACCCGGCCTATAAATATAGGCCGGGTTAATCCGGGGCAGGGATGCCCCGGCGCGGCGACAAGCCGCGTGAGCCCAGGCCGGGCGTGTACCGGCTTGGGCGGCGGCCCGAAATACCAGGAGGGAATTTACGGGCCTGATTAATAATGGAGGATCGAACTTCAAGTCAACTTCCGGGTGAACAATGCCCTTGCGGAAAGTCGCCGTCAAGCGATAGAGCGAACGGCAATAAACAATTAGACGGTCTCGGCATTTCGTAGTTTGGTGCGGCGGGCTATCCGCTTCGCAACCGGCGCAATACGCTTTAAGCCAAATGGAGAGACATTTGGTCTAGAGCGTTTTCCGAGTCGGTAAGGGATTCGGATATGTAGGTCGGCAATCCCTTGCCAATCGCAAACGGCATCTCTGGGAGCGCCAGAGCTGCCCTTCAAATCGCAAACGGTCGCTTTAGTCGCGACCCTTCCAATCGCAAACGGCCGTCCTGGGAGCGCCAGGACGCCCCTTCCGACAAAGCCCTTCGTCGAGCCGATACGTCGGCAAAGGATTGCCGACCTACGAATGCTTGAATCCATTCACCCGAGCCGAAGGCGCCAACGACTTCCGCCAAGCCTGTTTTGCCCTACGAGCGAGATGAAAACGCTCTAGAGATGGCGTTCGCAACGTAGCCCGCGTGCGGGGCGGCTCCCCGCTCTAAATTAAGCACCGCGCTCAGCCGCTCATTGGTAGAGTTTTGGGACAAACGACCCGCTAAACGGAAATGAAAAATGCTCTATTCGGTCTTCGAGGGCTCTCGATCGTTTTGCGGCTCCGTGCTCGCCCTGTGGTCGAAGGTCCGCGCGTAGGCTTTCAGCATGGCTTCGCTGAATAGACGGAAAGCCTCCACTTTGTCGCTCGTTTTGTTTTCGCTCCTGGGTTTTTCCTCCGCCTCTTTGCCGAAACTGGCGGTATAGGCGTCCAGCAACGCCTTGCTCAGGATGTAAAACGCCATCAATCTTTCTTCCCGTTCGGGCGGAGCGATTTTCTTTTCGGCGGCTGCTTTCTTAAGCGCTCTCTCGACTCTCCTGCCGAAAATCCGGTCAAGACTTTTTTCCGCCGTCACGCTCAGCAGGAGAAAAGCGGCAAAAGCGATGCCGATCCACTGCCAGTCGCCCGGCGCAAGCGTTGCCACCTCGAAGAGCTCGTTCGCGGGCGTATAAAGGACTATCGCCTGCAGGGCCAGGCTCGATGCCACGGCGGCGACCAGCCACCGGTTCGAGAGTATCGGCAGGGCGTAACGCGCCCGGATGACCTGGATTCGGACCATCTCGGCCACGACGATGAAGGTGAAGAGCTGGGTCTGCGCCCGGGCCAGGTCGCCGGTGTTCCAAAGGCCGTGGAAAAACAAAGGCAATCCGGTGGCGGCCATGATCAGGCCGATGCCGAGAATCGAGGCGACGATGCGCCGATCGAGCACCGGTTCGCCGGAACCGCGCGGCGGCTGCTTCATGATGCCTTCCGTCTTGGGATCGGTACTCAAGGCCAGCGCAGGAAGCCCGTCGGTGATCAAATTGATCCACAGGAGCATCACCGGCGTGAGGATCAAGGCTTCGCTCTGGCCTTCGAAAAGGCGGGGAAACAGCGCGGCGCCCGCCAATACGCCGAGGAACACGATCAGGATCTCGCCGGCGTTCGCCGACAGCAGAAAATTGACGAACTTGCGGATGTTGTCGAAGATGCCCCGGCCTTCGGCGATGGCATTGCGCAAAGTCACGAAATTGTCGTCCTGCAGCACCATGTCCGAAGCTTCCTTGGCCACGTCGGTTCCGCGCCGGCCCATGGCCACGCCCACGTGAGCATTGCGCAGGGCCGGGGCGTCGTTCACCCCGTCGCCGGTCATGGCCACCCGATGACCGCTCTCTTGTAGCGCCTTCAAGAGCGCGACCTTGTGGTGGGGCGAAACGCGGGCAAAGACCTCGGCTTTCTCCGCGACTCGCGGCAGCTCTTGCTCGGAGAGGCGGTCGAGCTCCGTTCCGGTCATGGCCCCTTCCGGGCTGAAACCGATCTGCGCCCCGATGGCCTTGGCCGTCGCCAGGTTGTCGCCGGTGACCATGATGACCCGGATACCCGCGTTTCGGCAGTCCTGAACGGCCTCCTTCACCTCGGCGCGGGGCGGATCGATCATGGCCTGCAATCCAAGAAACACCATTCCGCTTTCGATCTCGTCCTCGTTTCCCTCCGTATCGTGCATTTCCTTGTGGGCAAAGGCCAAAACGCGGAAGGCACTGCCGGCGAACTCTTTGTTTTTATCGACGATGGCCTGTCGCGCCTCCTCGTCGAGGGGCTTGGCTTCCCCGTCCTCCCATAGCGAGCTGCATCGCTCCAGCACCACTTCGGGAGCGCCCTTCATGTACGCCATCGGCGGTTCTTCCTTGGCGATCACCGTCATCCGCTTGCGCTCGGACGAGAATGGAATTTCGCGCAGCCGTTCCGGCTTGGCTTCGATCCCCGCCTTGGCGGCCGAGACCAGGAGGGCGACTTCCGTGGGATCGCCGGAATAATCCGCGTCGTCCCCCGTCTTTTCCGCATCGTTGACGACGGCCCCGCATTTTAGGAGCGGCTCCAGCGTCTCGGCGGGCACGGATTCGCCGTTCTGACGGAACTCGCCGTCCGGCTTGGTGCCTTCGCCCGTGACCTCGTAGGTTCGGCCGGCGAAATATAGCCTTTTGACCGTCATCTGATTTTCGGTCAGCGTTCCCGTTTTGTCGGTCACGATCACGTCCACGGAGCCCAAGCTCTCCACGACCGACAGCCGGCGAACCAAGGCGTTCTGCTTGATCAGCCTCTGGGAGCCAAGCGCCAGGGCGAGGGTCACTACGGCCGGCAGGCCCTCCGGCACGGCGGCCACGGCCAGGGTAACGGCCACCAGGATGATGGTGACGATGCCGGTTTCGGTAGCAAAGTACTGGATTACGGCAACCACCAGAATCAACCCGAGAATGCCGTAGCCGATTTGCTTGCCCAGGCGGTCGACCTCCTCCTGGAACGGCGTTTTGTGCTGCTCGGCGCTCTCGATCTCCGAGGCGATGGCGCCCACTTCCGTGTTCATGCCCGTGGCCACCACCACCGCCTTGCCCCGTCCTCTCACCGCATCGGTGTTCATGAACAGCATGTTGCTGCGCTGGGCCAAAGGCGTGTCTTCATCCACGGGTTCCGCCTCTTTGGGGACCGTCGCGCTCTCCCCGGTCAGCGAAGCTTCCATCGTCTCCAGACTGTGGGATTCGAGCATACGGGCATCCGCCGGAATCCGGTTCCCCTGGTCGATCAGGATCACGTCGCCCGGCACCAGCTCGGTCGCCGGCACCGTGATCTTTGTTCCGTCCCTGAACACCCGCGCCTGCGGCGTGGAAAGCTCCCGGAGCGATTGCATCGCCTTTTCGGCCCGATAGTCCTGAATGAAACCGAACAGCCCGTTGGCCAGCACGATGACCAGAATGAGAATGGCCTCGGTGTATTCCGGTTCCGCTCCCGGCAAGAAGCCCACGCCGACCGAGAGGATCGCCGCCGCGAGCAGAAGATAGATGAGAAAATCGTTGAACTGGGCCAGCAAGATCCTGAGCGGAGAGATTTCCCGTCCTTTCCGGATCTCGTTGGGGCCGTGTTCCTCGATGCGCCGCCTCGCCTCGTCGGCGGAAAGGCCTTCGGCCTTGGTCTTCAGTTCTTGAAGAATCCGGTCTGCGGGTTGACTGTGCCAATTCATGTTTGAGGTCCTTCTCCCATCTTCGACCGCCGAAAAAGCGCCGGGTGCGTAACGATCTGAACGGATCTATCCGGGTATGGACTAAGAGCCTTACCAGAATCGTAGGGTGGGTTAGCGCAGCGTAACCCACCGATCCGAGGCCGCTCGGCGGGTTACGGCCTCGCGGCCCTACAAACTGTCGAAGGGCCTACTGGGATAAGCATCCAAGGGATGCCCGTTCGATTGCACCCCTCGCCAGCTGAGAACTTACGCTATGGCGCAGGGTCTGCTTGTAGTAAGCCCGTTGCGGAAAGGAGTGGCCATGCGGCTCGGGATCGAGAACACCGTTACCGTGATTACCGGAGCATCGAGCGGCATCGGTCGGGCCACGGCTTTGGCGTTCGCAGCGGCGGGAGGAACCGTGGTGGTGGCCGCCCGCCGTGGAGCGGCCCTCGATGAACTGGCGCAGGAGTGCGAAACCTCCGGCGGAAAGGCTTTGGCCGTGCCGGTCGATGTGACCGACGGACCAGCGGTCGAAGCGCTGGCGCGCCGAACCATCGAAACCTTCGGGCGGTTGGATACCTGGATCAACAACGCGGCGGTGACTCTGTTCGGCCGGTTCGAGGAAACCCCGATTGCGGATTTCCGCCGGGTAATCGACACCAATCTATTGGGCTACGTTCACGGTGCTCGGGCCATCCTGCCGTGGTTCCGGGAGCAGGGGACGGGCGTCCTCATCAATGTCTCCTCGGGGGTCGGAAAAATTCCCCAGCCTTTCGCCGCCGCTTATGTCATCAGCAAATACGGCATCGTCGCGCTATCCGATTGCCTGCGGCAGGAGCTTTGGGATGTGCCGGACATTCACGTGGTCACCGTGCTTCCGCCGGCGACCGATACGCCCTTGTTCCAGCAGGGGGGCAATTACATGGGGCGCGCGGCCAGACCCATGTGGCCGATCTATGATCCGGAAAAAATCGCCCGAGCCATCCTGTCCGCCGCGCTCGCACCGCGCCGCGAGGTGATCGTGGGCGCCAACATCCGGGCGGCGATCGTCGCCCAGCGCATCGTGCCGGGGCTGTTCGACCGATGGGCGGCTCGGGTGGTCGAAGCGAAGCACTTTCAAGAGCGCGCCATACCGCCGACTTCGGGCAATCTGTTCGAACCCATGCCCGGATATGCCAGGGTGCGCGGCGGCTGGAAAAGACCCCGGCAAAGGCTGCCCGTTTCCTGGATGGCGCTGGCCGGGGTACTGGGCATCGGCATGGGGTTCGGGTTCGCCGGACTCGGAAGAAGATCGTGAGTCCGCCCTGATCCTCGTCATTTGTCTCGCAAGGAGTAAGCCTATGCTGTTTCGAACGGCTATCGATATCGAGAGCACCCTCAGGGGAGTAGTGGAAATCAAGGGCAACGAAGTCGAAGTCGTCGATGCCGACAGGCTCCGGGAAGCGTGCATCGACCGGCTGGTCTACAACGCCATCTTCCATGAATCGGAAGAATTCAGATATTTCCTGCAATGGTCGATTCGGGAAGTAGCCGCCAAGCTGGTGGTTTATCCGACCTCCATCCAGGGGCTGCATGAAGCGGCAGTCCTGGGCGTGGCTCCGGTTTTCACGGCTCCGGTGCTGAGTCTGCATGCGCTGAGCTACGATGTGGCGAGGGCCTGTTTTCGCGCGGCTGGGGAGACCGGCGCAGGCGCTTTCAGTTTCGGCTACACCGATGAAGTCTCCGGTTACGGGTTCCAGTCGCCGGCCGAGTATGCCACCTGCATTCTGGCGGCGGCGATTCGCGAGGGATATCAGCGAGCCGTCTTCCTCCAAAGCGATCATATTCGCATAGGACGCGCCAGTTATCAGGTCAGCCGGGACGATGAGATCGACAGGCTGAAAGAACGGATCGAAGAGGCGATTACGGCCGGATTCTTCAATATCGATCTCGATACCTCGAGCCTGGCGGATTTCTCCCGCCCGAGCTTTCCGGAACAGCATCAGCAAAGCGGCCGGGAATGCGCCGAACTGGTCGCGTTCATCCGCGAGATCGAGCCGGAGGAGCTGTCCGTCGACATCGGTGCCGAAATCAAGGCGATGGGCGATGGAAACCTGACCGCGGATCAGTTTCGCGCCTTCATGGAGAGCTTTTACGTCCAGCTCAATCTTCCGGGCGGTAAGAAGGACCTTTCCAAGATTGTCGTCCTGGTGGGCGAGGCGGACGTCGATCTCAATTTGGTCCGGGATCTCGGCGAGATAGCTCGCCGGGAGTATGGTCTCAGCCTGGCGGTGCGCACCGGGATAACGCCCATTCCGGAAACGCTGTTCCCGCAGTTTCCGGGGAATAACGTCAGCGAACTGCACCTCGTCGCGCCATTCGAGGACCTGATCTTCGATCACGAGGCGTTTCCCGCGGAATTGAAAAAGGACATCTACCGCTGGATCGATAGCGAATGGCCCGGAGAGCGGCAGCCCGGCATGAGCGACGAAGCGTTTTACCGCGCCACCCGCAAGCGGGCGCTGCTGCCTTTCAAGCAAGCCCTATGGGACTTGCCGCCGGCGCAGCGCGACCGAATCACGGCCGATGTGCAGGGCAAGGCGGTCTCTTATTTCGACACTCTGAAGGCGAGCAATACCACAGGACTCGTCCGCGACACCGTCGATATCGAAAGAGTGGGATTGCCGGCACCGGTTTCCGGGTATAGCCATACGGCGGAGATCACGTTCAAGACCCTGCTGGACCGAATGGGCGGTACCCGGCCGGTCACTGTAGGACCTCGTTAGCGCGGGAGCGGGTTGGCAGAGGGGCATGGACACTGCCGTGTTCTGTCGAGTGATGTATTCGAATCGGCCGCCGATAACATCCGGTCGTATCTCAAAACGATCGTAGGGTGGGTTAGGCGCGCACTGTCACGAACCATGCTGCGACCGCAGGACTTTCCGCGCGCCGTAACCCACCGGTTCCCGCGGCCTTGCCTGGTGGGTTACGGCGCGCGGAAACACCAAAGGAACTTTGCAGGTTCCGTTGATGCGCGCCTAACCCACCCTACGAAAGATGTGCCGCATGAAAACCCGAGCGATCCTGCCGGAACCGAGCCAGTTAAACCCCGGTCCTACTTTTTTTGCGGACTGGTTTTATCGCCATTCGGTCCGACAAAAAACCGGTCTCAAACCGGAGAGAAGCCTTCCAGTAAATGGAACAGGCGGAGACGAACGAAATATACATGGCAAGGAATACAGGAGGCACATCATGAACGCGATTCAGGAAATGCTCAAAGCGCATCCGCACCCGGCCGTAATGGGACGTGGAGTGGACATGGGATTGTTGTCACAAACGGCAAGCGAACTGTTCGATTGCGCGCAAGCGTGTACCGCATGCGCTGACGCCTGCGTCGGAGAGGACCAGGTGCAGAATCTCAAACGATGTATTCGGATGTGCATGGATTGCGCGGACATCTGCGAGGCGACGGGCCGGCTGGTTTCGCGCGAGACCGAATCGGACATGAGGATGATGCGCAGCCAGTTGCAGGCCTGCGCGACGGCCTGCGGAATCTGCGCCGAGGAGTGCGAGCGGCATGCCTCTCGTCACGAACACTGCCGCATTTGCGGTGAGTCGTGTCGCCGTTGCGAGCAAGCCTGCAACAAGCTGGCGGGTGCGATCACGATGTAACCGGCATGGGTTCCGTTAAGAAACGAGCGGTTCGGCGCCGGAAATAGGCCGGACCGTTCGTGAGAAATCTGTGTAGCGGTGCGCTCCGCTCTTGGGAGGCCGGAGCGCACTTCCCATCGAGCTCTTCCGGTATGAAAATGAACACGCATAGCCCAGAACCGGAATCCGCTACCGACTAACCCCGCCCACCGCTTGGCGGCTGGAACGATCCCACGGAGCGCCGCCATGACACACCATACCCATTCCGAGCCGCAAGCCGCTCCCGCTCGCCACGTTCCGGCCGATCGCCGCGAAGGCCATCATGCGGAACATCACGATCATACGGCGATGGTCGAGGACTTCCGCCGCCGCTTTTGGTTTTCGCTGGTTCTGACCGGCCCCATCCTGGCGCTTTCGCCCATGATTCAGGAGTGGCTGGGGCTCGAGGAACGCCTCGCCTTTCCGGGGGACACCTACGTCCTTTTCGGTTTCTCGACGGCCGTCTATCTCTATGGCGGCTGGCCGTTCATCCGCGGATTGTTCGACGAGCTCCGGCAGCTTCAGCCGGGCATGATGACGCTCATCTCGCTGGCCATCAGCGTGGCTTATTTCTATTCGAGCGCCGTGGTGTTCGGCCTCTCGGGCCAGGTGTTCTTCTGGGAGCTGGCGACCCTGATCGACGTCATGCTGCTCGGTCACTGGATCGAGATGAAGTCCGTGATGGGCGCCTCGGGCGCTTTGGATGCCCTGGTGCGGCTGATGCCCACCGAAGCGCACCGGCTGCGGGAAAACGGCGAAGTCGAGGAAGTCCCGGTCACCGAACTTCACCCCGGCGACCGGGTGCTGGTCAAGCCGGGCGAAAAAATCCCGACCGACGGCCTCATCGTCGAAGGCCGCTCGAGCTTGAACGAATCCATGCTGACCGGCGAATCCAAGCCCGTCACCCGCCGCGAAGGGGACGAGGCCATCGGCGGGGCGGTCAACGGCGAAGGGGCGCTGGTGCTGGAAATCCGGAAGACCGGCGCGGAAACCTATCTGGCGCAGGTCGTCGAAATGGTGCGGCAGGCGCAAGCTTCCCGTTCGCGGGCGCAGGATTTGGCGAACCGCGCGGCCCAATGGCTGACCTATATCGCCCTCTCGGTCGGAACTCTGACCCTGATCGTGTGGCTTTTGCTGGGCGAACCCTTCGAATTCGCGCTGGAGCGCAGCGTGACCGTAATGGTCATCACCTGTCCTCACGCCCTGGGGCTCGCCGTGCCGCTGGTGGTGGCGGTGAGCACCTCGCTGGCCGCCCTGAGCGGTCTTCTCATCCGGAACCGGGCCGCTTTCGAGCGCGCCCGGAACCTGCAAGCGATCGTGTTCGACAAGACCGGCACCCTAACGGAAGGCCGCTTCGGAGTATCCGACGTTCTGCCGCTGGCGGATATCGACGAGGCGGAGCTGCTGCGGCTGGCTGCCTCGCTGGAGCAGCAATCGGAACACCCGATCGCCCTGGGCATCGTCCGGGCGGCCGAGGAGCGCGGCATCCGCCTGGCCAAGGCGGAGGAATTCCGGAACCTGACCGGCCGCGGCGCCGAGGCCCGGATCGAAGGACGGCTGATTAGGGTCGTAAGTCCGGGGTTTGTCGAGGAGCAGGGATTCGGCGTTCGCGACGAGCGATTGAGCGAACTGGCGGGGCAGGGCAAGACGGTGGTCTACGTGACTGACGGCGACCGGGTTCTCGGGGCCATCGCGCTGGCCGACGTGGTCCGTCCGGAATCCTTCGAAGCGATCGCACGGCTCAAGGCCATGAACATCCGCTGCCTCATGCTCACCGGAGACAGCCGGGCGGTTGCGGCGCACGTGGCCGGACAGCTCGGGCTCGACGATTACTTCGCCGAGGTCCTGCCCCACGAGAAGGCGGCGAAAATCCGCGAGGTAAAGTCGGAGGGCGTGACCGTCGCCATGGTGGGCGACGGGGTCAACGACGCGCCGGCTCTGGTCGAGGCCGATCTCGGCATCGCCATCGGCGCTGGCACCGACGTGGCTATCGAATCGGCCGACATCGTTCTGGTGCACAGCAATCCGCTCGACGTGGCCGCGACGCTCGGCCTGTCCCGCGCCACCTACGGCAAGATGGTCCAGAATCTTTTGTGGGCCACCGGCTACAACGCCGTGGCCATTCCCCTCGCGGCCGGCGTCGCCGCGCCGTTCGGCTGGGTGCTGTCGCCGGCAGTGGGGGCGGCGCTCATGTCCCTCAGCACCGTGATCGTCGCGATCAACGCGAAGCTCTTGGAGCGTTATCGCAGCCGGCTGTAAGCTGTGTCCAGCTTCGAAGAATCGCCAGGACGCCGAGGGTGTTGTCTTTCCGCTTCTCCTGATGAAAGGATTCCGCTGCGTCTTTCGGGAACACCGGGCTGAACGTGTCGCCCGATGCCTCGTACCCGGCATCTGAACCAAAGCTTCGACCCGTGCCGAAAGCGGAAAATGAGGCGGGAGACAAACGCACCCTTATTGCGGCGACAATGGCCAAAACAACAGTCAATCGAGAGAATGCCTCGCCGACTCCCGAGCACGCCTGAGCTTAATCAATTCTATACCGCTCGCCCTTATTTCTTTTTTAACCACCTGAATCCGGAGTCCGGTGTCGTAATTGGAGCGGTGGCTGGTCGCATTATCGGTAAAAGACCGTATTGAACATCTCTCCCGGCGATCTAGTCTTGTGGTATCTTTCCCTGGCTTTTATTGTTTTCGGCCTGATGTAGTGTTCGGCAAGACTCCCAATGTGGACGGCAACGTATTGACGTATCTTCGTAAACACTCCGCTCCAACCCGCGCTCTGATTCCGTTCTTTCTGATCGCGTGGCTGGCGTTGCCGGCGGCTATTGTCTGCGAGACGGTCTTCAAGCAGTTGCACGATGCTTTCCTGTCGGAGTGCGAGCAGGGGAACTCCAGTCACCCGTCCCATCATGAGCCATCTCTTCCCGACGACTGCAACCGAGGGTTGTGTCTCGACGCCAAGACTTTTGAACACAGCAACCACGGCCTCTTCGATCAGAAGCTGGAGATTTTCTTCGCCTGGGTGATCTGTTGGCTGGTCCTGCTGATCCCGCGTAGAGAGACTGCTCGTCCGATCTCACCCCCGCCGCGTCTTCAACGAAGGCGGCGCGTCCCTCTCATCTTTCAATTCTGCACGCTACTGAACTAGCGGACTTTCCTAGCGACGCTGTGGAGAACTCCGGAGCCGTGACATTGCACGGGGCCGGGGTTTTCGGTATGCCCTGAAACTTGAGATTCAGGGACGTGAACTTCGTCAAGGGAGAGCTACTGTGCTCCGCTTACGCAAAATACATAGGCTGCATCGCCGGCCTTTTGCCTTCGTTCTGATACTGATTGGCCTAGGTTATTTTTCATCGTCCCCTCGGGCGCAGGAAAAAACGGCCTCGCTAAGCCTCGATGAGGCCGTTTCCCAGGCTCTCGCCAATAACCCGAGCCTTGCCGAAATCAACGCCCGCGCCGAAGCCATGGCGGCGGTTCCGTCGCAGGCCGGCAGCCTGCCCGATCCCACCTTGAGTGTCGAAATGCTGAACCTCCCCACCGACAGCTTCGATGTCCGGGAAGATTTCATGACCATGGTGGATGTGGGTCTCAGCCAGACCGTCCCTTTTCCGGGCAAGCTGGCGCTCAAGCAACAGGCGGCGGATTTCGAGGCGGAAGCTGCCGCGCAAACGGTCGAGGAAGCCCGGCTGCGCCTGGTGCGGGACGTGAAACTCCGGTGGTGGGAGCTGTTTTACCTGGAGCGGACGCTGCAAATTCTCGCCGAAACCGAAACCAGCTTGCGTGACGTGATCCGAACCGTTCAGGCACGTTATCGGGTCGGCGAAGTCCTCCAGCAGGATGTGCTCCAAGCGCAACTGGAACTGTCCAAATTGGGCGAGGAGCGGCTGATCCACACCGCCATGCACCATCGCGAAGTGGCCCGCCTCAATGCCTTGCTCGACCGCCCGCCGACGACCTTCTTCGGTCTGGCCTACGACCAGCCTGACGAGCTTCCGGAGATGCTAGCCGAGGAGCAGCTGGACGAAGCCGCGGAACAGGGGCGGCCGCTGCTGAATCAAAAACGGCGCAACGTCGACGCCGCTCAAAGCCGAGTGGAGCTGGCGAAGAAAGACTATTATCCAGACCTCACCTTCAGCGCCGGCTATGCTTTTCGCGATCGCGCCCCCAACGGCGAGAACCGCAGCGATTTCGTTCGCTTCGGAGTCAGCCTCAATCTTCCCGTCTATGCCGGACGTAAGCAGGCGAAGGCGGTGGATCAGCAGCAAAGCGAATGGCTGCGCGAAAAATATGCGCTGCAGGACGCATTCAGAAAGGTTCAGGCGGACATCGCTGCGACGCTGTCCGATTACCGGCGCGCCAAGGACCACCACGCCTTGCTGCGCCACGAAATCGTCCCCTTGGCCGAGCAGACCGTCGCATCCTTGAGAGCGAACTTCGAGGTCGGCAAGGCCGCCATGGCCGATCTGCTCCGCGCCACGGCCAATCTCCGCAACGCCGAAATCCAGGCCTGGCAAGCTTACGCCCAGGCGCAGCAGGCTTTGGCCAGGCTTTCCGCCGCGGCCGGCAAGGAGGCCTTATGAACCGATCGGCCGTGTTTTTGATATTGGCGGCGCTGATCGTCGGCCTGGCTTCGGGCTATTGGCTGGCCGGGTTCCGCGAGGGCTCGGAGCCGTCGACTCCCGCCGAGAAAAAAGTCCTGTATTACCGCCACCCCATGAATCCCTCGGTTACCTCGCCGGTCCCGGCGAAGGACGAAATGGGTATGGATTACGTTCCGGTCTACGAGGATCAGGCACCGGAAACCGGGCAAGCGGAACCGCATCCGAGCGCCGAAACGCCCAAGAAACGCAGAATCCTTCATTACCGGAACCCGATGGGGCTTCCCGATACCTCGCCCGTGCCGAAAAAAGATTCCATGGGGATGGATTACATTCCCGTCTACGCCGACGAAGAAACACCCGGCGAAGCCAATATCGTCAAAATCAGTCCCGACAAGGTCCAGAAGCTCGGCGTCCGGACGGCAGCGGTGGAGCAGCGGGATCTGGTCCGCACCGTCCGCGCGGTCGGTCTCATCGAGGCGGACGAACGGCGGCTCCACACGATGGCGCTCAAGTTCGACGCTTACATCGAAAAGCTCCACGTCAACGCCACCGGCCAATCGGTTAAGAAAGGGCAGCCGCTGTTCGAACTGTACAGCCCCGATCTGGTATCCGCGCAGAACGACTACCTGATCGCCAAAAACAGCCGATCCGCGCTGAAAAACGCCGCGCCGCACACTCAAGCCGAGATGGAAAGTCTGGTGCAAAGCAGCCTGGAGCGGCTGCGTTACTGGGGCGTCTCGGAGGCCGAAATCCGGCAGTTGGAACGAGAGGAGATCGTCCGGCGCAATCTGGTCATCCGCTCGCCGGTATCCGGCGTTGTCATGGAAAAAATGGCCATTGCCGGCATGCGAGCGATGGCAGGCGACACCTTGTTCAAAATCGCCGATTTGTCCTCGGTCTGGATCATCGCCGAGGTCTTCGAGCAGGAGCTCGGTCTGATATCGAGCGGGCAGGCCGTCCGGGTCGGACTCGACGCCTATCCGGGCCGAACCTTCGACGGCAAGGTGACTTTCGTCTATCCGACCCTGAATTCCGAAACCCGGACGGCCCGTGTTCGGATCGAGCTGCCCAATCCTAAAGGGCTCCTGAAGCCCATGATGTACGCCCATGTCGAGTTGGCCGGCACCGTCCGGCCAGCCTTGGCCATTCCAGAGTCCTCGGTGCTGGAAGGCGGCAAGCGCCCTCGGGTTCTGGTGGATCGCGGCGAGGGCCGTTTCGAGCCTCGCCTGGTCCGGCTGGGTACGCGAGGCGATGAGTGGGTGGAAGTCTTGGAAGGCCTGAAGGCCGGCGAAAACGTGGTGATCAGCGCCAATTTCCTGATCGACGCCGAAAGTAACCTGAAATCGGCCTTGGACAGCTTCGGCGCTCCGGAGCCGCCGGCGCCGGGTAATCACGCCGATCATGGGGGAATGTGATGCTGGCACGAATCATCGAATGGTCGGCGCGCAACGTCTTTCTGGTGCTGCTGGCGACGGTGTTCGCCGTCTTCGCCGGCATTTATTCCGTGGTGAAGACCCCGCTCGACGCGCTGCCCGATCTCTCCGACGCACAAGTCATCGTTTACACCGAATATCCCGGCCAGGCCCCGCAAGTGGTGGAGGATCAGGTCACTTATCCCTTGACCACCGCCATGCTGAGCGTGCCCCGCTCCAAGGTCGTGCGCGGTTTCTCGTTCTTCGGCGCATCGTTCGTCTACATCATTTTCGAAGACGGTACCGACATTTATTGGGCGCGCTCGCGGGTTCTGGAATATCTGAACTTTGCCGCCAAGCGGCTGCCGATGGGCCTGACGCCCACACTGGGACCCGACGCCACCGGCGTCGGCTGGGTTTACCAATATGTCGTGCAAGGCGCCCGGCACACTTTGGCGGAACTCCGCAGTCTCCAGGACTGGTTCATCCGCTATCAGCTCGCCAAGGCGCACGGCGTGGCGGAAGTCGCCAGCGTCGGCGGCTTCGTCCGGCAGTACCAGGTCGTCGTCGATCCGCGCCGGCTCCAGGCTTACGGAATTCCATTGAGCACGGTCAGCGAGACGATCCGGGCGAGCAACCGTGATGTCGGCGGGCGGGTCGTCGAAATGAGCGAAACCGAATACATGGTACGCGGCAAAGGGTATCTACGAGGCATCGGCGATCTGGAGAAACTGGTGCTCAAGGCCGAAAACGGTACGCCGGTGCTGCTCAGGGACGTGGCTCGGGTGGAACTGGGGCCGGACGAGCGGCGCGGGCTCACCGAACTGAACGGCGAAGGCGAGGCGGTTTCCGGCATCGCCATGGCCCGCTACGGCCAGAATGCGCTGGACGTGATCCGGAATGTCAAGGAGAAACTGGCCGAAATCAGCAGCGGCCTGCCCGAGGGCGTCTCGGTCGAAGCGGTTTACGACCGCTCGGGTTTGATTTTGAGGGCCATAGCCAATCTGCGCGAAAAGCTCGTCGAAGAAACCCTCGTCGTGGCCGCAGTCTGCATCGTCTTCCTGCTCCATATTCGAAGCGCCCTGGTGGCCATCATCATGCTGCCGATCGGGGTGCTGATCGCCTTCATCGTCATGCATCTTCTAGGCATCAACTCCAATATCATGAGCCTCGGCGGCATCGCCATCGCCATCGGCGCCATGGTGGACGCCGCCATCGTGATGATCGAAAACGCCCACAAGCATCTGGAACGGGCGGAGCCTCATGAAAACCGGCTCGCCATCATGACCAGGGCGGCCCGTGAGGTCGGCCCCGCCCTGTTCTTCAGCCTCTTGATCATCACCGTCTCCTTCCTGCCGGTGTTCGCGCTGGAAGACCAGGAGGGCCGCTTGTTCAAGCCGCTGGCCTACACCAAGACCTTCGCCATGGCGGGGTCGGCGCTGTTGTCGGTGACTATGGTGCCGGTGCTGATGCTCCTGTTCATCCGGGGGCGGATCGTGCCGGAGCACAAGAACCCCGTCAGCCGGGCGCTGATCTGGCTGTACCGCCCCGTCATCGCCTTCGTGCTGCGCGGGAAGAAGTTGACCATCGCTTTTGCCCTGCTGGTTCTAGCGGTGACGGCTTACCCGCTGTCCAAGCTCGGCAGCGAATTCATGCCCACCTTGAACGAAGGCACGCTGCTGTTCATGCCCATGAGTCTTCCGGGGCTTTCGGTGACGAAGGCGGCGGAGATCATGCAGATTCACAACCGTATCCTCAAGACCTTTCCCGAAGTCGAGTCGGTGTTCGGGAAGGCCGGCCGCGCCGCCACCGCCACCGACCCGGCTCCGCTCGAGATGTTCGAAACCGTCGTCAATCTCAAGCCGGAGGACCGGTGGCGGCCGGGCATGACCACCGAAAAGCTGATCGCCGAAATGGACCATGCCACCCAGATGCCCGGCGTCACCATCGCCTGGACCATGCCCATCAAGAACCGCATCGACATGCTGTCCACCGGCATCCGAACGCCCATCGGCATCAAAGTGTTCGGTAATGATCTGACAGAAATCGAACGGCTCGCGACCGAAATCGAATCGGTCGTCAGAACCGTCCCCGGCACGACCAGCGCCTATGCGGAACGGATCACCGGCGGCTATTACCTGATCATCGAGCCGAATCGCCTGGCTCTGCCGCGCTACGGATTGAGCATCGGCGCCTTACAGGACGTGGTCGCGTCCGCGCTGGGGGGCGAGACGGTCACGACCACGGTGGAAGGACGGGAGCGCTACGGCGTGGTCGTGCGTTATCCCAGGGAATTCCGCGACTCGCCCGAGGCCATCGCCACCCAGGTGCTGGTCCCGACGCCGTCCGGCGCCATGATTCCCTTGGGGCAAGTGGCGCGCATCGGCTTGACCAAAGGGCCCGCGTCCATCCGTACCGAAAACGCCTTGCTGTCCGCCTACGTCTACGTGGATCTCCGTGGACGCGATATCGGCGGTTACGTGGACGCCGCCCGACGGGCCGTGCGCGAGCGGGTGAAATTCCCGCCCGGCTATTACCTCACCTGGAGCGGCCAGTTCGAGTACATGGAACGGGCCAAGGCCAAGCTCCGCATCGTGGTGCCGATGACGCTCCTGATCATCGTGGTGCTGCTGTATCTCAACTTCAAGCGCGTAACGGAGACGGTCATCGTCCTCCTGTCGCTGCCGTTTTCGCTGGTGGGCGGCATCTGGCTGATGCACTGGCTGGGCTATAACCTCAGCGTGGCGGTCGCGATCGGCTTCATCGCCTTGGCCGGCGTCGCGGCGGAAACCGGGGTGGTCATGCTGATTTATCTGGATCAGGCGCTGAACAAGCTGAAGGAACGACGAGCGGCGGCCGGCGAACGATTCAGTTCCTCCGACCTTCACGCCGCGATCATGGAAGGGGCGGTAGAACGGGTCAGGCCGAAGGTGATGACGGTCGTCGCCATCATGGGGGGACTCTTACCCATCATGTGGGGCTCGGGCACGGGCTCCGAAATCATGCGCCGCATCGCCGCGCCCATGGTGGGCGGAATGGTGTCGTCCACTTTATTGACCCTGATCGTGATTCCGGCGATTTACGCGCAAGTCAAAGGTTTATCCGTCGAAAAAACACCCGCTGAGGCAAGGAGGTGCGGCCGGAAATAGCGCCAATTTTGTTCGAAATACTTCGCAGTTTGGTAATCGAAAACCTTTGAAAGGAAAAAAACCATGAGAACCAAAATCGTAATTGCTGTTTTAGCCTTGTTCGGACTATTGGTTTCCTGCGCCGAAAGGAGCCCTCACCCGATGGACATGTCCGTGGCGCTTCAAAGCGCCAAGACTTCCGCCGATCATCAAGCCTTGGCCGATCATTACGAGGCGGTCGCCAGGGAGATGGAACAGAAGGCCGAGGAGCATAGGCAAATCCTCGCGCAGTTCCTGAAAGATCCTCATGACTACCCTCGGGAGTATAAAGGAGGCAGTTTCGAAGCTCATTGCAAGCGGCTGATTGATATTTACGAGCGGGCTGCCGAGGCCAATCGAGACATGGCGGAAGACCATCGACGGATGGCGGGCGGAGCCAGGTAACGCCCATCGGTTCGGGGACATGGAAGTCTCTACCCATGTCCCTTAACCTGATCGAGGTTAGCCGTTCACATCCAGCCCCCGGATGGGAATAATCATCCCGCCCCGGTGATTTAATGGGAAAACATCATGCCGATCATCGCCACTCCATCTGATTATCGGTTTCCATGGTATGTGCGGCTTTTCTTTTGGAACCAGAAGCGCCGCTATGGCGGCGTGCTCGAATCCGCGCGCCTGTGGGCACGAATGCCCAAAGTCTTTGCCGCCCTGGCGCTGCTCTATGGTGCGCTCGACCGCCGCACCTCGTCGATCGAATCGACACTACGCTCGCTCATCACGGTCCGTGTCTCCCTGATCAACGGCTGCCATTTCTGTGTCGATCTCAACTCGTTTCTCGTCCTCCGGCGTGGACTCGATCCCGAAAAGCTGGCGGCGATTGCCGATTTCGACACGAGTCCTTTGTTCAGCGAGCGGGAAAAGGCCGCGCTGGCTTACGCGGAGGCCGTGACCGACTCGGGCCGCCACCCCGCGTCGGAACACTTCGAGCAACTGCGCCGCCATTTCGATGACGATGCGATCATCGAATTTACGGCTCTGATCGCCTTTCAAAACTTGTCGAGCAAGTTCAATGCGGCCTTAGGTGTAGAACCGCAGGGATTCTGCCCCGTGATTCCGAAACCGAAGGCCGAAGAGGACACGCCATGAGTTCAGTCCGTTTGAGCGTTTCTTCAAAATCCGGTGTCACGGCTCTGACGATCATTCAATCGCATCCCAGGAGAGGTTCATGCTGAAACCCAATAGAAGCCGATGCCGTTTTGGCATCCTCTTGGCGGTCGCACTTTGGAGCCTAGCGGCCGCCGGAGAACAGGCAGAACCTCGCCTGGACTTGGAACGCCTCGTTCAAGAAACCCTGGAGAACAATCCGGACATCCAGTCCGCGCGGCAGCGTTTCGAGGCCGCCCGAGCGGTGATCCCGCAAGTCCGGACCTTGCCCGACCCCAAGATCAATCTGGGCTATCGGGAGGTCGTCGAGCGGGAAGCGATGTATGGGGTCAGCCAGGAAATTCCCTTTCCGGGCAAGCTCGGCCTCAGGGGCGAGGTGGCCGCGAGCGAAGCCGATCGGATCGAACAGGAATACCTGGCGGTGCAACTGAATGTGGTGGCGCAACTCAAGGAAGCCTTCTACAACCTGCATCTGGTGCACAAATCCCTCGAAGTCGTGCGGAAGAACCTCGGTTTGCTGCAAAACTTCGAGAAAACCGCGAAAGCCCGCTACATGGTGGGACAAGGGACGCAGCAGGACGTGTTCCGCGCCCAGACCGAAATCTCGCGGGTGCTGCAGCGTCTGGCTATTCTGGAACAGCAGGGCATATCACTACGGGCAGAGATCAATCAAATTCTCCGGTATCCGCCCACCCGCCCTTTGGGCGTGCCTCAGGAGATCCGGGTCACGCCCCTTGAACACAACCCGGTAGAAATCCAGGCTCTGATCGAGCAGGCGGCACCGCTGCTGCGGGCGCAAATGAAAGACATCGAACGGAGCGAAAATGCCATCGCTTTGGCGAAACGCGAGTATTTCCCCGATTTCGAGCTGAGCGCGCTGGGTCTTCGCAACGAAACGATGCGGCGAGACGGCTATCAAGTGATGCTGGGTGTCCGGGTACCGCTGTATTACGCCACCAAACAACGTTACGGCGTGAAGGAGGCGGTGGCGAGACGGGAGGCCGCCCTGCAGGACTGGTGGGCGGTAAAACAAGCGCTTTCGGCCCGGGTGCAGGACAACCTCGCTCGCGCACAGAGGGCGGAAGAATTGGTCAAACTGCTGGCGGAGGCCCTCATTCCGCAAGCGCGCCTGACCCTGGCCTCGGCGCAGGCGAGCTACGCCGTCGGCAAGGTGGATTTTTTGACCTTGCTCAACAGTCTCTTGACCTTGCAGGAAAACGAGATCGAACTGCACGGCGAGATGACCGAACACGAAAAAGCGCTGGCCCGGCTCGAGGAGATTATCGGAGAAAGACCATGACAAAACGGCAGGACTTGGCGTTTTGCACGCACGGCAGTGCGCCCGGAGGGTGGCGCACAAGGATGTGCGCCATGATAAACGGATGGCACCCGCGGCGATCTAGAACGCTGTGGGCGGTAGGACTGATTACTTCGTTGCTGCTTGTAGGGTGCGGAAACGAGGGGCCCGCACCCGCTACCCCGCCGCCAGCGGATCACGCCGGCCACGGGGCGGCTCCGGGCGGAAAAGAAGCTGCACCGCCCGTCGCGGTCCCGGGTGGCACCAACACCATGACCATCAGCCCGGAACGGCTACAGGAGATCGGGGTCCGGTTCGAGATTGCGGAACAGCGGCCTCTGACCCGAACGATCCGGACTGTGGGCCGGGTCGAGATCGACGAGCGCAAGCTCGCCAACGTCAACATCAAGATCGAAGGCTGGATCGATCGGCTGTACGTGAGCGCCACCGGGGATCGCGTCAAGCAGGGCCAAATATTGTTCACTTTGTACAGCCCTGATCTGGTCGCCACCCAGCAGGAATACCTGCTCGCTCTGCAAAGCGTCCGAGACCTCGGAACGAGCGAATTCCCGGAAGTGGCGCAGGGCGCCCGGTCCTTGCTGGAGGTGACGCGCCGGCGCCTGCTCCTGTGGGACATCACCGAAGACCACATCGAGGATCTCGAGCGCACCGGCGCAGTGCTCAAGACCCTGCCCATCCACGCGCCGATTTCGGGCACCGTCATCGAGCGCAAGGCCGTGGCCGGGATGTACGTCAAACCGGGCGAGCCTCTGTATACCATCGCCGACCTGACCTCGATCTGGATTCTGGGCGACATTTACGAATACGAACTGCCTTTGATCAAGGTCGGGCAGACTGCCGATGTGACGCTCTCGTACGATCCCAAAACCCATTTCGAAGCGCGCGTCGACTTCATCTATCCCACCCTTGATCCGCAGACGCGCACCGCCAAAGTCCGCTTCACGCTGGCTAATCCCGAGGAACGGCTCAAGCCGGACATGTACGCCAACGTCGAGCTGAACGTCCCGCTGGGGCTGCGGCTCGCGGTGCCGAAAGATGCGGTGCTCGAAACCGGGGAGCGGAAAATCATCTTCATCCACCATGGCGGCGGCAAGCTCGAATGGCGCAACGTGACAACGGGGGTGCGAGGCGCGGAATGGGTCGAGATCACCGAAGGCATCGAGCCGGGCGACCACGTCGTTACCTCGGCGAACTTTCTGATCGATTCGGAAAGCCAGCTGAAGGCCGCCGTAGGCGGCATGGCCGGCATGAAACATTGAGGCACATACCATAAGTCCAAGGGAAATCGAAATATGCTCACATACAACTCCGGGCTGAAACAGTACTCTCGCCGCTTGCGTAAGGGCATGACCGATGCCGAGCAAAAACTGTGGAGACATCTGCGCGGAAAGCAGATTGGGAATGCGCAGTTCTACCGGCAAAAACCCATTGGAAACTTCATCGTCGACTTTTACTCGTCCAAAGCCGGGTTGGTCATCGAAGTGGATGGTGCCCAGCATCTGGGCGTTGACTATCGAAACAAGGATGCGCACCGAGATGCCTATCTCAACGGACTCGGACTCAAGGTGTTGCGCTTTAACGATCTTCAGGTATTGCTGGAATTGGATGCCGTGCTGGAGGCGATCCATCGGGAAGTTATGGAGCGGATTCGTGGAAATCCCCCCTAGCCCCCCTTTTTCAAAGGGGGGAACAAAAGTTCGCCCCTATTGATCGAGGGGGGAAAAGCAACTCGCCCCGGTTGACCCATCAGGGAACAAAAGCTTATCTCCTGTTGATCGCGGGATGATTGTTGGTAAAGAGAACCGAACTCACCCCCCTTTGAAAAAGGGGGGCTAGGGGGGATTTCCATGGTCGAAAACATCATCGAGTTCTGCGCCAAAAACCGCTTCATCGTGTTCCTGCTGGTGTTCGGCCTGGCCTCGGCGGGTTTTTGGAGTCTGAAGAACACCCCGATCGATGCCCTGCCGGACCTGTCCGATACCCAAGTCATCGTCTATGCCAAATGGCCGGGACGTTCGCCGGACCTGGTGGAAGACCAGATTACCTATCCCATCGTCACCGCCTTGATCTCGGCGCCCAATGTCACCGTAGTGCGCGGCTTTTCGGACTTCGGCTATTCCTACGTTTACGTGCTGTTCAAGGACGGCACCGACATCTATTGGGCCCGTTCGCGCGTCCTGGAATACATGAGCCAGTTGGCCGGACGGTTGCCTGAGGGGGTGACGCCTCAGCTCGGGCCGGACGCCACGGCGGTGGGCTGGGTATTTCAGTACGCCCTCGTCGACGAGACCGGACAGCAGGACCTCGCGAGTTTACGCTCCTTCCAGGACTGGTATCTCCGGTATTGGCTGGCCAGCGTGGACGGAGTGGCGGAAGTGGCGAGCGTGGGCGGCTTCGTGCGCCAATACCAGATCAACCTGGATCCGACCAAACTGTTGGGGTATCGGCTGTCGGTATCGGACATCGTGGACAAGGTGCGAATGAGCAATTTGGACGTGGGCGGCCGGGTGGTGGAACTCTCCGGCGCCGAATACATGGTGCGCGGCCGCGGCTATATTAAATCCGTTGCGGATATCGAGAGTATCGCGGTGGGGGTGAATCCCGGCGGAACACCGATCTTGCTGCGGGATGTCGCGACGGTGACGCTCGGGCCGGACATGCGGCGGGGTCTGGTGGAACTCGACGGTCGGGGCGAAGTGGTGGGCGGCGTCGTGATCATGCGCTACGGCGAAGACGCCCCCAAGGTCATCGACCGCATCAAGGCGAAACTCGAGCAAATCGAGCCTTCGCTGCCACCGGGCGTCAAGATCGTGACGGTTTACGACCGCAGCGACCTGATCCGGCAGTCCATCGCCACGGCCACCGAGAATCTGATCGAGGAACTGATCGTCGTCAGCGTCCTGATCGCAGGCTTCCTGCTTCACTTCCGCTCGGCCCTGATCCCCATCATCACCCTGCCGCTCGCGGTGCTGATCGCCTTCATCCCCATTTATTTCATGGGGCTCGGCCTGAACATCATGTCCATCGGCGGCATCATCGTCGCCATCGGCGATATGGTGGACGCCGCCATCGTGATGGTCGACAACGCCCATAAGCGCCTGGAGGAATGGGACCGGGGCGGTCGACGGGGCAGCCGAGAGCGGGTGCTCATCGATTCCGCCAAGGAAGTGGGCCCCGCGATTTTCGCATCGCTCCTGGTCATTGCCGTGGCGTTCATGCCGGTGTTCACCCTGGAGGCCCAGGAAGGCCGGCTGTTCAAACCATTGGCCTGGACCAAGAACCTGTCCATCGCCATGAGCGCGGTGCTGGCGGTGACCTTGATTCCGGCCCTGCTGTCGCTCCTGATCCGGGGGCGCATCCGGCCCGAGGCGCGCCATCCGGTGAGCCGTCTTTTGCAGCGGGCCTATGCGCCGCTGCTCAGGCTCGCGCTGCGCTACCGCGTGTCCCTCATGGTCTTGTCCGTTTTGCTCGTCGTCAGCATCATTCCGGTCTATCAGCGGATGGGCTCGGAGTTCATGCCCCCCCTCTACGAGGGCACCATCCTGTACATGCCCACCACCTTGCCCGGCATTTCGGTGACGGAAGCCGGCAAGCTCCTGCAGCAAATGGACCGGAAGCTCATGGGCTTCCCCGAGGTGGCGCACGTGTTCGGCAAAGCCGGGCGCGCCGAAACCTCCACCGACCCGGCGCCGTTTTCCATGATGGAGGTGATCGTCGAACTCAAGCCCAAAGAAGAGTGGCGGCCGGGAATCACTTATGACCGTCTGGTCGATGAGATGGATCGGACCCTGCAGTTTCCGGGCGTCACCAATGCCTGGACCATGCCGATCAAGGCGCGCGTCGACATGCTGACCACCGGCGTGCGCACGCCGGTCGGGATCAAGATCTTCGGCCCCGACCTGAACAGGATCGAGGCTATAGGCAAATCGATCGAAATGATCGCGAAAGAGGTGCCGGGCACCCGGAGCGTCTATGCCGAACGGGTTTCCGGCGGTTATTTCCTGGATTTCGCCATCAATCGCGAGGAGATCGCCCGCTACGGTCTTTCCGTGATGGACGTGAACCGATACATCGAATCGGCCATCGGCGGGGAGAACATCGACATCACCATCGAAGGCCGGGAGCGCTATCCCATTAACGTACGTTATCTCCGGGAGCTTCGGGACGACCCGGACAAGCTAAGGCGGGTGCTGGTCGATACGCCCAGCGGCGCCCAAGTGCCGCTGGCGCAGCTGGCCTCCCTGCGCATGGTCAGCGGTCCGGCCATGATCCGGGACGAGGACGGCATGCTGTCGGGCTACGTCTACGTGGATATGGCCGAACGGGACGTGGGCGGTTATGTTGAGGAGCTCAAACGGCGCGTGGCGGAGAACATCGAGCTGCCGCCCGGCTATACCCTCACCTGGTCGGGGCAGTACGAATTCATGGCGCGCGTCAAGGAACGGCTCAAGCTTTTCATTCCCTTGACTATCGCCATCATCTTCGTGCTGTATTACTTCACCTTCCGCTCCGTCACAAAGACCCTCATGGTCATGCTGGGCGTCCCTTTGTCCTTGGTTGGCGGAATCTGGTACCTGGCCTTGCTCGGCTACAACATGAGCATCGCGGTCTGGGTGGGGCTGATCGCCCTGGCGGGCGTTGCCGCCGAGACCAGCGCGGTGATGCTGGCTTATCTCGACGAGGCGGTCAAACGGCGCCAGGCAGCGGGTCGACTGAAGTCCCTCGAGGATCTCACGGAGACGGTATTTTCCGGGGCGGTGGAACGCATCCGCCCCATGGCTATGGCCGGGGGCGCCAACATCATAGGGCTCATTCCCGTCATGCTGGCCAGCGGTACCGGTGCGGATGTGATGAAGCGTCTGGCAGCCCCCATGATCGGCGGCGTCGGTTCCGCCATGCTGCTCACACTGTTCGTCATCCCGGCCGTTTACTTGATTTGGCGCTGGCACAAGGATGTCAAATACCAAGTGCCGGACCAAGGGCCATGAAGCTTTCCGGCCCGGTAAGCCGTCGAAGTCTCCTAGGTTAGGATTAGGCATCGCTTAAACGATGGACGCATGCTGCACTGAAAAAGCCGGTGCGCTTGAGCTACTCCGCGGGCGCCAAGCCAAGACCCTCCGGATCGTCTTGGCTCTGAACGCGATGATGTTCATCGTCGAACTTGTTTCCGGCCTGATCGCCGGCTCGGTCGCTCTCCTCGCCGACGCCCTCGATATGCTGGGCGATGCGTTGGTCTATGGCTTCAGTCTCTACGACGGCATTGTGAAGTATTACGAATCGACGCTTTTATCTTCCGCCGTTTCCTCTCTTCCTCCGATTGAGAAACAACGGATAAAAATTCCGGCTTGGCGGATCAGATCATGAAACCTAGCCCCTAAGAATGAATATCTCCCGTTTCATTATCTTTTGAGTGAGCTGCGGTCAAACCCCGCATGAAGGCATGAGCGGCCCGAAATGACGGCTGCCGATTCCCACATATGAACTAGGAGAGGAGATCGATATGAAGCATTCCCAAGTTCTCGGCATCGTGCTGTGCTATGTCCTAGGAGTCGTTAACGTGTTGAGCGCGGCCGAATCCAAGGCGGCCGGCGGCAAAGTTTACGCTACCGCCTGGTTCGGGGGTGAAGTTGGGGTCGTTGATTTGAACACCGGCAAAACGATTCGGACGGTCAAGGTCGGTGTCCATGACCACAATGTTTTTTTGAGCCCGGATCAAAAAACGGCCTGGGTTACCAATAATAACGACGGTACGGTTTCCATCATCGACACGGCTACGGATCAAGTGAGCCGGACATTCCGGGTCGGTAACGGCCCTCGCCACACCTTCATCAGTTCCGACGGCAAGGAAGCTTACGTCACCACCGAGTTCGATGACGCCGTCGCGGTGATCGATCCCGGAACCTATGCTCCGCTGGCCACCATCAAGGTCGGCCGCATGCCGCACTTCGCGCTCATAGCGGGCGACCGGGTGTTTGTCAGCAATTTCGGCAGCGGCGACGTGTCGGTTATCGACAGGACCAACCGGAACGTAATGGGCACCATACCGGTCGGGCTCGGCCCTTTGGGGGCCGGTTTCGCCAAGGACAGTCAGCGCGTTTATATCGCCTGTCATGCCGCCAACCATGTTGCCGTTATCGACGGCAACAGTCTCCAGGTCATTACCCGTATCCCCACGGATGCGGGGCCGGTGCAGGTGACGGTAACGCCCGATCAGAAACATGCTTACGTGGCCAACGACGGCGCCGGCACCGTGCAGAAGATCGACCTGGCCAACAATGCGATCGTCAAGACCGTCGCGATTGCGCCGAATGCCGGCACCCATGGCATCGGCTTTGCGGCCGATGGAAAACTGCTGCTCTTGACCAATACGGGAAATAACACGATCTCCGTGATCGACGCCACGAAGGATCGTATCACCAAGACCATCAAAGTCGGCACGGCACCGGAAGGCATCGCTTTCAAGCGCCCTTGAGCAGGAGCTGAAAGAGTTCCGATAGCTGGTTCGGGCTAGTAGGCCATTGCCGAATTCGGGATTGGTGGCCTCGATCCGCCGGGTTCAGCCATGTTTCATCCGGGCTGCTTGCCCATCGTGGCGCAAGTACGTTCGGGTAGACCACTCGATGCGGCTTCCGGACCGCTTTGGGTTTAGAGCAGTTTCCATTCGTATGTAGGGATTGATTGCAAATGGCCTTAGAGCGTTTTCATCGCGCTCGTACGGCAAAACCAGCTTGGCGGACGTCGTTGGCGCCTTCGGCTCGGGTGAATGGATTCAAGCATTCGTAGGTCGGCAATCCTTTCCCAATCGCAAACGGTCGCTTTAGTCGCGACCCTTCCGACGAAGACGCTCGGCCGGGACGTGGCGTCGGGAAAGGATTCCCGACCTACGGGGGGATGCACGGTCGTAGGTCGGCAATCCCTTGCCGACGAAGACGCTCGGCCGGAGCATGGCGTCGGGAAAGGATTCCCGACCTACGCGCGAGTGCCCGTACAGTAGATATGAAAATGCTCTAAGTACATTCCGCAAATATTTGCGGAATCTCGACAGATTGGCTAGATTGGCATGGTTGTCGTGCAGGTTGCCTATGCCGCAAGACATTCCCTGAATGTGCTTAGTGTGGGAGCGGGCTTTAGCCCGCGATAATCGCTCGATCGCGGGCTAAAGCCCGCTCCCACAAGCCGTAAACCAATCCGACAGCCGCTCTAAGTGTAAGAAATTGGACGCGAGGCCAAATAGAACCGGGATAATGTGCCGGACCAATCGGCCTGGAGCCGATTTGCACGCGAAGCGCGGCCTACAAAAAGCGTGGTGTGCTACTGCGGTGAAAAAGCGCTCCAACGCGCGTCAGGGCAGCACGATCGGCTCGTCGTCCAGCGAGAGCAGAAACGCCATCAGGTCGTCCTGGTCTCGCAGGGTATAGCCGCCTTCTTTATCCACCCAAACCTCATGGCCGCTGCCGTCCACATTGGCTTTTTGGAGGCGCGGATCGGCTCGGTTGGCCGCGACGACAGAGGCGCGCAAATCCCGGTCGAGCAACGCCCGCAAACTATTGCGAGGGTCTGGGGCCATACCGCGAAAGAGAAAGCTCATGCCGAGTTGGTCGGTCTTGGCGACGACCATGCGGTCGCCCTCGCGGCGAAATGCCTCGGGTCCCGCGGCGACGCCGCCGTCGTGCAGATAAGGCGCGCTGACCCGAATGCCGACGAGCTTGGGCACTTTATAACCGCCGGCGGGATTGCCCTGGGCATAGGCCAATCGCTGATCTTCCTCCGGAGTGATATCGGTCGGCACGGGCAGCATCTCGGGATTCGCCGGCAGGGGCACCGGCACGTCGGCGGGATAGGTCTTTGGCGGTACGAAGCTCCACCAGAATGCGGCCAGCGCCTTGGCGCGCGACGGGTGCGTGCCGAGGGTCGGCTGAGGAAGGACGCGATTGTTGGTGAAGTTTGGAGCGCTATGGCAGTTGATACAGCCAGCCTTCGAAAATAGTCGTGCGCCGCGCCGTATCGCCTCCTTATCGTCGGACGGACTGGGCGGCGGCGACAAGGTGTTCTGCCAGGCCGACATGCCGTTGAGTTGCGCCGCAACGGGCATTCCCGGCGTGTTGGGCATCAGCCCATCCAAAATGAAAATCGAGCCTTTCGGATAGCCCGGCATGGTAACGGCCTGATTCATTCCGGGCGTTCCGGGCGTCGGATCGATGCGCTTGAAGAACAGCGAGGGCTGTTCGCCTTCGGACAGCCGGAAGTCCTCGTTCGCGGAGCGCTGCAGGATGACGCCCAGATAGGTTTCCTTGTCGATGCCCAGCAAGGACTCGCTAGAATCCGCGCCGGTGGTCATGTCCGAATTGGTGCCGTGGACATTGGCGTTCAGCGTGGTCAGCCCATGGAACCAGCCGGTCGAGGCGAAACCGCTCCAACCGTAGGGCCAGGCGCCGAAGGTGTAGGATGTCGGAATCTGAGTCGGATTGTTTTGAAGATCGCCGGTGGAATCGAAGTTGCCGGGCGGCCATGCCAGCAGGGCAGCGTCCACGGCGTCCTCGACCGCCCGCGGGTCGGGCAGACGGGCGTTTCGGTCGTCGGTCTTGAGATAAATATGATCGCCGGGGGGCAGGCGCATCGGGTTGACGTCGGTCTGGCGAAAGAAGGCGGCCGAATTGGTGGCGAAAGCCAGTAACAAGCCGGGATTCACATCCGCATTCGGCGCGCCTTCGATGATGGCGCCGGTGGACGGATCGACCGTCGCGTGACACGCGGCGCAGGTCATGCCGACCCGGATCTGTCCCTGCTGCAGAAAAACCCGCATGCCGAGCGGAATGAGTCCGCCCGCCGGTACATCCAGGCCGGTATTGATCCACGTGCCCCGCCTGAAGGTCCGCCCTCCGATCGTTACGTCGCGGTCCAGCTGAACCTGGAGGTTGGTGGTCGGCTCTCCGCCCAGCGCCATCGTCGCTTTCGCCAGTTTCCGTAGGTCAATGGGCCCGTCGATGACGCCCACGACATCCGTCAAGAAGACTTCGTTGCCGTAAGTCTCCTCGTAGAAGGCCCGACGCCCGAGCTCCAACAACTCACGAGTGATCCCCACGGCTCCATTCGCCGGCGCGAGGTAGCGTCTTCCGTCGGCCGTTTGCAGGAGTCTGTCCGCCTCGGCTTTGCCGACAGTTCGGCCCAATACGTCGTAGGAGCCGATTTCCTGCGGAGTCGCCCTGGCTTTCGGGGTTAGCGTTTGGCTCGTCTCCGGTGCACCGGGAATGGCCAGATCCGCGAAAAAGAAGACATAGACCAAGCCATCGCTGATGAAGAGCACCGAAAGCAGCATAACGAGCCAAACTTCTGGTCGTAATCGCATGGAAACCATCCTTGGCTGGGTCTGCCTGATTTAGATTTTAGATTCGAGGCCGCCGCATCTACTCCGTATCGCGGAGAACGCCGTGAATTTACTTATACCATCAAAAGTCCCATCTTACGCCGCCTTCCAGGGTATGGTTGGTGGCGCCGCTGATGATCAGGCTGGTGTAGTTCACGAATGCCGAAACCGAGTTGGGCATCACAAACTGTGCGCCAAAGCCCACGTTGGCCCAATTGCGTATGGGATCGGGTGTCACGAATGACGTCGCGAACCCGTTGCGCCCGAGGGTGTTCGTGATCGATTGGCTGCTGTTGCGGTATTCGTGGACCCACTCTCCGAAAACGCGGGGCAGAACCACGCCGTACGGGGTGCTCCAGACGTAGTTGAGCTCGGTTCCCACGGTGGTGGTCACGGAATCCCGATATTGCTTCCCCATGGTGATTCCGACGCCGCTGTCGCTTTGTTCGCGGAACCGGTTGATTTCGGTCGAAATCCCCGCCGCCTGGACGTACGGGATGACGCTCAAGCCGCCCCAATTGAAGTTATATCCCGCCCCCAATGCGGCGCTGTACTCGTCGCCGGTGTAGTTGGCCTCGTAGTTCACGCCGAACGACCGGCGTTCCGACCGGTTGTCGTGAAGGGCATAGCCGATGGTCAAGTCGACATAGGCGTTCTCGAAGGGGATAAAGGTCAAGAATGGCGTGAACCGGAAGCTATCGGCCCTAAAAGTGCCTAGCCCCTGAACCAAGTCCGAACTGGTGCTGACATAGTTGAACAGCAGGCCCGTCCGTAGCCAATCGGTCACCTGGTAATCGGGACCGACGGTTACCGTGCGTCGATTGATGGCGTAGCCGGGCAAGGATTGGCGCGTGTTGACGTCGCCGAAGCTTCCGCCGGCGGAAAAGAACAGTCCTAGGTTGCCCAGCATCAGATACTGGTCGCCGCTCGCCCCGCCGTTCGTGCCCTGAATCTCTTCATCGGTTTTTCGTTGCGCCACGCGCATTCCGCGCATCAGGTTGAGGCTGCGGGCCATTTCGGACGTCGGACGGTTGAACTGAAAATCCACGAAATTCAGCTGATTGATCTGCTGCGCGGCGGGCAGGGCGCCTTGCGCCGCGCCGAACAGACAGTGATAAATCGCCAGGGTCGAATCGTAGCTGCCGCCCAGTCCGGTGCTGCCGCAGAACAGCGAATCCACCGCGCCGTTGTAGCTCACGCTGTTCCCGGTGATCTGCGAACGTATGGCATCAAACGAGGAGAACTGGTACAGCGCGCCGTTGCTCGGGACGTTTCCCAAATTTGCCGCGAGGGCATCGTAGGTGTTGATGTAGTCGCTCATCGATTGAGCGCTGTCGAAGGAAACGATGGAGCCATCCGGACGGATGAACTGCATGGGCGACAGGCCCACTTCCGGGGCGATTCCCGCGCTCTCGGCGAACGACTGGAACGCCTCGACGTCTACCGACCACATGTGCAACTGGTTCAGGCCGGCGGGAGAGAAGACGTCCGCCGTGCCTTCCACCGGCCGCATAACGGGCACATAGCTGGCGAAATCGTAACCGAACTGTTCCTCGGGCGTTGCCGGCACGAACGAAGTCGTCTCTAAGGTCTCCGCTTGCGAGACATTGCCGGCGACCAAGGTGAGCGCGGAGCATATCAGCGCGATCCGGCCGCCGGGAAATCTCGATATGGACAGAATCCGGCCGCTATAGCCGGGGCGGCAAAAGTCATTAAGAACCCGTAACGGCGGACGGATTGGGACGTTGGCAATGCTCACGAGCTTGTGCTCCTCTTATTGGTTTAATTGTTCGATAAGCCCTCCATGAACGGATGAGATTCCTATGCGCCCGTGGCCGGTGTTGAGCGAACCATGAGCCCCCCATTTGGATCTTGAGTCAGCCGCAAATTTAAGCACAAAACTTCGTTTCGGGTCTGCCGACGATTTCGGCCGATCTCGGGGAGTTTTCGTGAAGTGTCCGGGTCGATATCGGGAAGGGGCGATTCTTTAGGTTGTTGTCCATGGACGATGATGTGACGGATGATTTTGCGACCCGTCAGGGGTTCTATCCGAATCTGGACACGTGGTTATTCGAACCGATCGATCGGTTCCGCCGCGATCTCGGCCTGTGGTTCGATCTGACCGGCTTCGGGCGGGAGGAGACGCCGTTCCGGACAGTGATGTCCGCGCCCGGTCTCACGCTCAGACGCTATGGTCCCGAACCCGAGCCCGAGCCCGAGCCCGAAGCCGGGCCGGTCCTGCTGATCGTTCCGGCACCGATCAAGCGCGCCTACATTTGGGACCTGGTGCCCTGGGCCAGCGTGGTCCGGCGCGGACTGGAGAGCGGCCTGTCGGTTTATCTGGTGTGCTGGGAGCGTCCCGGCCGTATCGGCCAATCCTTCGGTCTGGCCGACTATGCCGACCGTCTGATTCTCGACAGTGTCAGGGCCATCGGAAAAGAACGAGGAAACGGGCCGGTTTTCCTGGCCGGGCATTCGTTGGGGGGAACCTTGGCCACTTTTTTTGCGGCCTTGCATCCGGAGTGCGTCAAAGGATTGATTCTTTTGGGTGCTCCGCTGCATTTCGGGCGGGATGTGGGACTGATCGACCGCTGGATCGCCACGGCTCCGCCGGCGCAATACTTGACCGCGGTCGTAGCCCCTGTGGCCGGTTCGCTGCTTAGCGGGTGCTCGTTCCTCGCGGATCCTTTGACCTTCGGTTGGCGCCGCTTATTGAACGGGTTTCGAAGCCTCGGCGACCCGCAGGCTCAGCGAACCTATCTGGCCGTGGAGCGGTGGGCATGCGACGAAATGTCCATGGCGCCGGCGCTATTCGAGGAAATCGTCGAGTGGCTGTATCGCGAGGACCGTTTCATGCGGGGGAATCTTTCGATCAACGGCCATAAAGTAGCCCCGCGGCTCGTCGAGGCTCCGGTTCTCAGCGCCGTGGACCCGAACTGCCGTATCGTCCCGCCTCAAGCGGTGTTGCCTTTCCATCGCGCGGTGCGGAGCCGGGATACCACGGTGCTTTGGTATGGCGGGGATGTCGGCGTCTCGCTCCAGCACGTCGGCATGCTGGTAGGGCAGGAGGCCCACCGCAGCCTGTGGCCGAAAGTCATGAGTTGGGTTCATGCCCGCGCGCGCTGATCCCGCTCGGAAGCGAAGCGAACCGAATGTCGTTGCCTGGTTATCCCTTTACGAACAATTACCTACGGAGTCGGGCGTATATCGGAAAGCGTCAGAGTCGGGTTTAATAAACTTCACTTCCATGCAGACGGTGCATGTGAGCCCGAAACAAGAAGGTTTCGGTTGGGACTGTGGGATGCTGCGAAGGGACAGCGGAACTCGCCGGGAAAAGCATCCCAATAGTCGACGGACAAGGCTATAACTGGATCGCCAAGGCACGGCTTCTGCGTTCACGGGACGGTGATCGCAACGGACAAGGATGTCCGGATCCAGTTTCCTCTTCTCATGTCGGTTTCCGCCAAGACCGCGGATTGCAGGAATCAGGGCGAAAATCCGGGGAACACCCTACCGCGAGCCTTTGCCCGAGCTTTGATTCGATACTGCGCCGATGGTTCAGCCTCTCAACCGCATTCATCCGGTTTCGGGGCGATTCCCCTGGATATCAGCAACTCCCGAACGGCGAGCGTGACGGGATAGACTTCCTGGTTTCGATCTCTCCCCAGTTCGTCATAAGCCCGCTGTTCCGCTTCCACCGCCATGCGGTCCTCGGCGAACACCGCTTCCGCAAAATGGCGGAGGAGCGGCCATAGCACATGAATCAAGCCGGGAATCCGGGGTTTCCGGATCATCAGAATGCCGAAGCTTTGATTGGTTTTTTGGTCCGGGTCTTTCGGCACGTAGACGCACCACAAACCGACGCTCGGAAATTCGGAGTCGCGCCCCGCGATCGTTAGGGTTTGATAGGGATACTCGGTCCGGATGGTCATGACGTCGTATTCCTTTTCCGCGTGGTCGCCGCCGAACGAGAGAAGATCGGACCCTGAATGCCGGCGCCCGCCCAGATGATGGAAGTGATACCTCGCTTCGACCCATCCGTCGCCCCTGGCTGTGCCGAGCAGCTCGGGTCTGATGTTGCCCATCAACCGCCGATGCAGGAATTGATGATTCATATCCATCAGGTTCTCGTGCATGAACGAATAATGACAATCGACCTGGCGGGAAAAGCACATGGGCTTGTAATCGGGCGAGTCGCGAAGCGAAATCTCGGGCAGCGGAACCTGGTCCGCCAAATCCGGATGGCCCGGAAACACGAAGATCGCTCCATAGGCCTCTCGGCAGGGATAGGAGCGAACGCCGGGCGGCGGTACGGTATCGGGTCCGGCGTAAGGAATCGCCGAGATCCTCCCGTGTTGGTCATATCGCCAGGCGTGGTATCCGCATTGAAGATGGTCGCCGCAGACAACCCCCAGGCTAAGCGGAAACTGGCGATGGGCGCAGCGGTCTTCCAAGGCGAATATCTTGCCCGATTGGGTCCGGGCGATGGCGATAGGCCGGCCGGCGAATACGGCTCCGAGAACCTTGGCTTTTCCGACTTGATGCGCCCAGGCGAGCGGATACCAATAGTCGGGATTGATTCTCACCTTGCGCAGATCCGGTATGGTTTGGGAATTTCTGAGCTGGCTCATCGTGCACCGTGATTCCTTTCAGGATGAACTGGAGCGATCGCTGGCTGTAAAAAGCCACAACTTTAGGACTGTTTTACGGCCGCTTCGTTCGGGCATTCGGCGGGGCCACTTTCCATGACGGCACGAAACGTTCGAGACGAGCGTAACAGAGTCGGGACATGCCGGCGCCGAGATGTCGACGGTCGCTACCGGCACGATTTTCCGAGGTTTCTCGAATCACGGCAACGGGAACGTACCCGCGGCCTGGTTTTTCTAAGGATTACCGGGCAGTTTGCCCGATGAGGGACGGAGCCGTGGCGATAGACACCTTGCAGCAATTGATCCGGGCGCTCGAAGGGCAGGGCGGCAAGCCGGCGATTGTGGCGTTTCTGAAAAAACGCACCGAAACCTGGTCTTACGGGAAGCTCGCCCGCTCCGTGCAGCGCTTGGGGGCCGGGCTAGTCGAATCGGGATTGCGGCCGGGCGATGCCGTGGGCCTTTTTGCGCCCAATAGTCCGGAATGGGTGGTGGCCTGTCTCGGCTCGATCGCGGCGGGGATCGTGCCGGTTCTGATCGATGCCCAGATGGGCGACGAGGACCTCCGGCACGTGCTGGCCGACAGCGGGGTCGGCTGGTTGTTCACCACGCGCCGTCAGCTCCAGCGCCTCGATCGCTTAGGTCTCAAACGCGATCTCCGTCCGATCCTGCTGGATGCGGAACGGGGTGACGAGTTCGATTGGCGGCGCCATTGCTCCGATGCGGAAAAGCCGGGTACTCCGGCCGCACCGGAGGGCATCGCCGTGCTTTTCTACACCTCCGGGACGACCGGTCCACCGAAAGGGGTGCCGCTCAGCCATCGGAACCTCGCAAGCAATCTCCAGGCCATACTCGATCTTCACGTGGTCGGAGAACAGGAACGCTTTCTGCTGCCGCTGCCTCTGCATCACGTCTATCCCTTCACCATAGGCTTGCTGACGCCGCTTGCCGCAGGAGTTCCCTTCATCTTTCCGCTGTCGCTGACCGGGCCCGAACTGTTGCGGGCGCTCAGGGAAGGGAAGGCCACATTCCTGGTCGGGGTTCCGCGCATGTACGAGGCGCTGTTCGGGGCGATCGAAACCCAAGTCCGGCAGCACGGAATTTTGGCGGACAAGCTGTTTCATCTCGGCCTGGATCTCGCGAGCGCGCTGCGCCGGCATTCGGACCTTACCATCGGCCGCGGGTTATTCCTTTCGCTGCACCGTCAGTTCGCCCCGGATCTGCGCATGATGCTGTGCGGCGGCGCGATGCTCGCGCCGGACCTGGCGTTCAAGCTGGTCGGCCTGGGTTTTGACATGGCAACGGGTTACGGCCTGACCGAAACCTCGCCGGTGCTGACGTTCAACGTGCCCGGCCGGAGCCGTCTCGATACCGCCGGGACGCCGCTGCCCGGCGTCGAAATCCGCATCGCGGAACCCGAGCCTCCGGCCGAACACGGCGAGGTGCTGGCCAGAGGCACCAACGTCTTCTCGGGCTACCGAAATCTGCCCGACAAGACACGGGAGGCGTTCACCCCCGACGGTTTTTTCCGTACCGGCGATCTCGGCTATTTGGACGGCGGATACCTGCGCCTCGTCGGGCGCGCCTCGGAAATGATCGTGCTGCCCGGCGGCGAAAACATCCGCCCCGAGTACGTCGAGGAGATTCTGGGCCAGGGCCCGCGCATCAAGGAAGTCGCCGTGCTGGAGAAAAAGGGCCGGCTGGTGGCCCTGATCGTGCCGGCACCGGCCGCGACCCGCGAGGGCGGGGACCTCGAAGCGCTGATCCGCAAGGACGTCGAGGCGCAGTCCGGTCGATTGCCCTCGCACAATCGAATCGGCGATTACGTCATCACGCCGGACCCGCTGCCCCGGACGCACCTCGGCAAGCTTAGGCGGCATGAGCTCGACGAAATTTACGAGAAGGCCAAACAGAAGGGAAAGGCGGCGGCCGGGGAAACGGGTCCCTTGCCCTTCGAACGGATGGCGCCCGAAGACCAGCAATTGCTGGAGGCACCGAACGCCCGCCAAATCTGGCAATGGCTGGCCGAGCGCTTTCCCGACGTGCGGCTGATGCCGGATACGAATCTCCAGCTCGATCTGGGCGTGGATTCGCTCGAATGGCTGACGCTGACCCTCGAAATGGGCGCGGCCACCGGGGTCGATCTCGACGAGGAAACCATCAGCCGCGTGCAAACCGTCCGCGATCTGTTGCGGGAAGGCGCCGAAGCGGGCGGCGGCCTGGCGGGCGAAGTCAAGGACCCGTTGGCCCGGCTGTCTCAGCCGGAAGCCTTGGTGGGCGCGGACCAACGCGCCTGGGTCGAGCCGCCGGGAACCTGGTCGAGCGCTCTGGGCGTTCTTTTGTTCGGCTTCGACCGCTGGCTGATGGAACGGGCGTTCGACGTCAAGGCCAAAGGACAGGAGCACCTGCCGAAGAATGGGCCGTTCATTCTGGCGCCGAACCATGTCAGCTATCTCGACCCCATGGCCATTGCCGCGGTCCTGCCGCGGGACCAGCTCCCGAGAACCTGTTGGGCGGGTTATACCGGGGTCATGTTTCGGAACGCGTTGATGCGGCAGGCCAGCCGTTCGACCGGCACGCTGCCTGTCGATCCCCGGCGGGGTCCTTTAGCCAGTCTCGCCCTGGCCGTATTGGTGCTCAAGCGGGGCAACAATCTGGTGTGGTTCGCCGAGAGCGGCCGTTCCGAAAGCGGAAAGCTCCGGCCGTTCGAGACCGGGATCGGTCTGCTGCTCCGGGCGGCGCGCGTGCCGGCCGTCCCGGTCTGGATCGGCGGAAGTTACATGGCGCTGCCGGTGGGGAGCTGGGTGCCACGTTTCCGGCCGATCGAGGTCCGCTTCGGTCCGCCGGCGACGGCGGACGAGCTGGAGCGGGAGGGCCGGGGCGAGCGTCCGGAGCAGCGCATCGCCGCAGCGCTGCATGACCGCGTCGCGCGGCTGGGTTCGGACGCAAGCGCCGGTTGAACGGGACGATGTGTCGTGGCTCGGGATAGGGGAGTCGCGAATGATGCGCTTCACTTCGTTCAGCACATCCTATGAGCTAGGCACTGATGGAAGCGCCGGTTGAATGGGCCGGGATGTTGCGGCTCGGGATAGGAGATCGTAGGTCGGCAATCCCTTGCCGACGAAGCCGATTATCCACCGGCTGACGTCGACAAAGGATTCCCGACCTACTCGGCTCGGCATAGGGCAGTGGAGAAAGGCTTATGGCCAAGGTCATGAACGTGGAGAAGCAGATCTGGGATGTCGAGGGATTCGCGGTGCGTATTCTCCACCTGGACGGGCGGGACGTGCGCGGCGACCGCATGGGCCTGCCGCCGTATCCCTTCGAATCGCCGGCGAAGAACGACCTGAGCGTGGAGAAATGGAAGGCGACGCGTTTCCGCCAGACCTATCCGGGCTTTCAGGTGGAAGTTGTCGATTCGGACGGCGCGGCGGTACACGGCAATACCCGGCTCGGAACCGTCCGCGATACGTATTTGGACGAGGAATGGCCGGCCGTCTCGCCATCGGAAGAACAGGCTCACGCCGATTAGGAGGCAATCATGTTTCTGGAAACGATCAAGTCGGAAGGGCTTTCCCATTTGTCCTATATGCTGGGCGACGAGAGCGCCGGCGTTTGCGCCGTCGTCGACCCGCGCCGAGACATCCAAATCTATTTGGAAATCGCCAAGGACTGCGACGTTCGTATCAGCCACATCCTGGAAACCCATGTCCACGAAGATTTCGTATCGGGCAGCCGGGAGCTCGCGGCACAGACCGGCGCGACGATTTACGCGGGCGAATCGAACGAACGCACCTTTGACCACGAAGCCGTCAAGGACGGCGATACGATTCGGGTCGGAAATCTCTCATTGCAGGCGCTTCACACGCCGGGGCATACGCCCGAACATGTGTGTTACCGAGTAAGCGGCGGCAAGGGCGCCGAGGCGCCCTGGGGAGTCTTTACCGGCGATACGCTGTTCTGCGGGGATATCGGCCGTACCGATCTGCTCGGGAAGGAAGAGGCCGACGGAATGACCCGCCGACTCTATCACTCGCTCTTCGATAAGCTCCTCCCGCTGGGCGACGAGTTGACGATCTACCCGGCACACGGCAAAGGATCGCCGTGCGGCGGCAATATCGGCGACCGGCTGATCAGCACGCTGGGTTACGAGCGGCGGCATAATCCCAAGCTTCTAGCCGATAACGAGGACGAGTTCGTGAAGAACCAGCTTGGCTCGCTGCAACCTGCGCCGTTCTATTACGCTCATCTCAAGGACGTGAATACCCACGGGCCTCGGGTGCTGGCCTGCGTGCCGCCGATTCCGATGCTCGAGCCGCACGTGTTCCAAATCGAGATGGGCAAGCCCGACACGGTGGTCCTCGATACCCGCGAAATCGAAGCCTTCGGCGGGGGGCATATCCAGGGTGCATTGAACATCGCCTTGCGCGAGGAGTTTCCGACGTGGGCCGGCTGGACGCTTAGGCCTAACCAGCGGATTTTGTTGGTTCTGGCGGAAGAGGACGATCTCGAAACGGTTCAGCGTCACCTGCTGCGCATCGGATTCGAGAAAATCGATGGCTATCTGGGCAAAGGCATGCGCGGCTGGTTCGAAGCGGGCTTGCCTTTCGATCGTATGCCGGAAATGAGCGTACACCAGTTGAAAGGACGGATAGACAGCGGCAGGAGCGATATCCAGGTCCTGGATGTGCGAAGCCCTGCCGAGTGGAACCAGGGCCATATTCCGGGCGCTCTGCATCTCTATGCGCCTTTTTTGCCGGACCATCTCCACTCCTTCGATCGCACCAAACCGATCGTCACTTATTGCGGGAGCGGTTATCGGTCGAGCATCGCGGCGAGTCTGCTGAAACGCGGCGGATTCAAGGAGGTATACAACATTCCGGGAAGCATGAAGGCGTGGAAGGCGGCGGGTTATCGGCTGGAATGAGTATTCTTTTCGGAAACCGGCTAGGCGGCAACAGTTCCGGCGATAACCCGCGGCGGCAAAGGTCGTTGCATTGCTTATCTTTAGGACAGGAACAAATCCGTTATCTCGAGCTAGAGCGTTTTTCACCGCGGTTTAGGGGTGACGATTGAGAAAATTCGTAGGTCGGCAATCCTTTGCCGACACACGGGATCGGTGAGGGGCGTTCTCGGAAGGGTCGCGACAAAAAGCGACCGTTTGCGATTGGGAAAGGATTGCCGACCTACTGCACCTTGAAGGTTCTAATTCAAACCGCCATGCGATTCGATAACATCCGATTCTTGCGCTATGGATTTCCACATACTCACTCGTCGGGACGGGATAATCATCCCGTCCGCAACGTTTGTGAAGGTATATACCCGTATGCGTCAACGCCAATCGAATGGTGCTGGAGCAGTTTGGTTTTCACTTCGCCATAAGCCAAAAAGCGAACGGCGGAGATGATGCCGTCCCATTTAACGCTTCCGGGGTATGCTGGAGAATGAATTGATCCATTGCCATCAGGGCTTGCTGCCTGGCGGCAAGCCCTAAGCCATGGCAGGTTCCGCGGTAGATTTTGGCTGAGAGACTTCCTTGAGCACTTCCGCCGTCTGCTGGGTCGGGGCACGCCGGGCGATATCCGCCTGGGAAACCATTCCGCAGCAGCGCCCGCTTCGATCGGCTACCGGCACACGCCGGATTCGATGTTCTTCCATCACCTTGCAGCAGTCTTCCAGCGAAGTTTCGGGTGTAACCGTGACGCACGGGGTGGACATGCATTCCCGTGCGGTCATGTCCATTGGATTCTTGCCCTGAGCCAAGCTGCGGCAGACGATATCGCGATCGGTGACGACGCCGACCAGCCGCATCGATTCCTCGTTCTCGACGACCGGTATCTCGCCGCAGTCGTGCCGTACCATCAGTCGTGCGATAGCTTCCAAATGGGTGTCCGGGGTACAGCAGACCGGGTTGGGGGTCATGATTTCTCTTACTTCCATGGGGTTTCCCTCCGTTCTCGGATTTTCATCATGCTGACGATCAAGAACCGCCTGCTTGCGGTCCGTAACAGTGGGACAGGGCGAGCCGACGAAGGTTCGGCACGCGTCGGCAGTTTGGGAGCGATCGGCCCCTCACGAGTGAAAGGGTTTTGAGGCGCGTCTCCGGCGCCCGACGGCCTCTTCCAATTGCTCGGGCGAGGACGGTTCGGCGCCGTTCGAGCATTCGGCATTCATCGGTGGGTTGAACGGAGCAGACCTGGAGCGGGAAGCGGAGCCGAAATGATAATGACGAGGGGGCGTGATCAGCGGATTTCTACCCTGCAATCTTTCGACGAGACCTAGGAGACGGTTAAGTCTGGCGCGGTTTCCCTGAGGATCGAGATAGATCATGTCGGCTGCATCCAATAAGCGTTGAATCAATTCCGGATGGTGGCACAGGCGATATTTTCTAGTCGCCATCGTTTCCCTCTGATTTCAAGATCTCATGTAAAAAACTGGCACCTAGTCTCTAGGTGCCGTCGATATTCGGAATTTCGGCTAGAAGGAGACCCACTCTGGTCGGAGGGGCTAGGAAAAGTTAAGGAAGCTCTGAACAAGTGGATTCCGTTCATGCCCTTCGACTTGGCTCAGGACAGGCCTGTCGAAGGACTTAATCAGAGCTTCCTTAACCTCTGCGGGGCTCCGACTTTCCGCCGAAGAACACTTGTGTGAGGAAGGTTCCCACGCCGGCATATTCGGGATAGCGACCGCGCCATGGGGGCTGCACCGGATGGTCAACCGTCACTGCCGATCTAGGCGTGAACCAACAGTAACACTTTCAATTTGAAATGAATTTGACATCAGTCACGAAATCTCCGTTTGACCGCCGCCATTAGAGGAGATCTACGTAAGAGCTCGCACGTATTTTTTTCGGCCGAAGCTCGGCGCTTAAATAAATCGCACTCGAAAGGGCGGTAGGGAAGCGGCATTCGAGCACAGAAATAGGGATGTCGCGTCGCCCCCCAGGAAGGGATAGGCCGACATCCCGCTAATTCATGTTACCACTGGCAACTGACCCGGCTAGCGGAAAAGCGAAGGGTTAAGGTTTTTATATTTCGATGGCAAAAAAGGCCGGCGGCGCGATGGCGCAGATCGGCCTTTTTTATGCGTTGATCTTTGTCGGCCGGGATAACGGCCGGCTTCCAGGCCGAAGCGGTTTTTAGTACCGGCGTCCACCCCCGAAACCACCGCGACCACCGCCAAAGCCGCCGCCGGATCTTTCCTCTCGCGGACGCGCTTCGTTGACGGTCAGACTGCGCCCGTCGACATCTTTGCCGTTCAGGGCGGAAATGGCGGCCTGAGCCTCTTGGTCGTTGCTCATTTCAACGAATCCGAAGCCTTTGGAGCGGCCGGTGTCGCGGTCCATGATGACATTCGCGGAGTCCACCGCGCCGTGCGTGGCGAACATCTCTTCGAGATCGCGGCTGCTCACGGTGTAGCTCAGATTGCCGACGTACAATTTCTTGCTCATAAAAAACTCCTAAAAGGAAAAATAAAAAATCAAAAGGATGGCTGCCGATACGGTCGATCAGCCGTTAAACGACGCCTTTTGCCGCCGCTTCGCCCACGGGGACGCTCTTCGCTGATACGAAGACAGTTGCCGCGCTGGGCGTACCTTTTCAGGACACTGATCGCGGCGCGGGCCTCGCGGCCCTTGATTTCAACGAGGCCGAAACCGGGGCAGCGGCCGCCGGAAGTGAGCCTTGCCAGTTCCATAGCCCGCACTCGGCGGTGCTGGCCGAACAAACCGGTGAATTCGTTTTCGGTGAAGTCGGACGGCGAATCGCCGGCATAGATTCCCTGCATTAATCGGTCTCCTCTCGGTAGCGCTCAGCGAGGTATCAAAGTGCGCGGCGAGGCGGGTTTGCAGTGCGATGGCGCGTATTCGCGCGGGCATTTGGACGCGGCATGGGCTTCGGCGGCGTGCGCGGAACCGCCGGCTCTGTCGTCATGGTCGACAGGATTTCTTCCGGCACCGGGTGGGCGGGCAATCGCCGACCGAGCAGGCGCTCGATGTCCCGCAACTGCGGAGCCTCATCCCTGCATACGAGCGAAACCGCGGCGCCGTCCGCGCCCGCACGGCCGGTGCGGCCAATGCGGTGCACGTAATCCTCGGGAACGTGCGGGAGTTCGTAGTTGACCACATGGGGAAGCTGCTGAATGTCCAGGCCGCGGGCGGCGATGTCGGTGGCCACCAGAATCTGCACGCGGTCCGCCTTGAAATCGGCCAGAGCCTGGGTCCTCGCGGACTGGCTCTTGTTGCCGTGAATCACCGCGACGCGAAAACCATCCCGGTCGAGCTGCTCCGCCAACTTGTTGGCGCCGTGCTTGGTTCGAGTGAAGACCAGGGTCTGACCCCAGCGCCCGCTGGTGAGAAGATGAGCGAGCAATACCTGCTTTCCCGTCTTCGGCACGTGATAGATCGACTGACTGACCATCTCGGCCGGCGCATTGCGCGGTGCCACCTCGATGCTCAGAGGCTGATGCAGGAGCCTCGCCGCAAGCGTGCGGATGTCATCGGAGAAAGTTGCGGAAAACAAGAGGTTCTGGCGGACTTTCGGCAGTAATCCGAGGATACGCCTGATGTCATGGATGAACCCCATGTCGAGCATGCGGTCGGCCTCGTCCAGCACGAGATACTCGATTCCGGCGAGGTTTGCGTGTTGCTGAGCTATGAGGTCCAGCAGACGTCCGGGGGTAGCGATCAGAAGATCGACGCCCCGGCGCAGAGCGGCCACCTGCGGCTGAAACCCTACGCCGCCGAAAATTACCGCCGTCCGGATGCCGGTGTATCGGCCATAGATGCGCACGCTTTCGCTGACCTGCGCGGCCAATTCGCGGGTAGGCACCAGAACCAGCGCTCTAGGGGAGCGGTCCGGTCGATGATGGGTTCCGCTGCTTTCCGTCAAACGCTGCAGCAAAGGCAGGGTGAAGGCGGCAGTCTTGCCGGTTCCGGTTTGGGCCGCGGCGAGCAAGTCCCGGCCGTCGAGTACGGCGGGGATCGCCTGGGCTTGAATAGGCGTGGGGGCCGCATAGCCTTGTTCGGCCACGGCGCGCAAAAGGGCCTTGGAAAGCCCCAGAGAAGTAAAAGCCATTATCTTTTTTTCCTGGCTCTGGCCTGCCGCGTGAAACGCACGGCACCGGTTGAGCGTGAGCGATTGGGTTGAGGTGACCACAGGGTCGTCCGAAACGGACGCACCGCGTGCGGTTTGCAGGAGGAGGCGGGATTAACAGGTGCCTCGCGGCATGGACTGAGTGGGAAATTCCGTATCCTCGTGGCGAAGACCGGTCTTCAGCCGCGACAAACTAGCGTCAGGATACGCGCATTCTTCGGAATAACCTAATTAAATTTATTTCGCCCGTCTTCTGGACATTTCTCCGCCGAAAGCGCACTGTTCCAAGACCAAGGACAATTCGTACAGGAATGCTAGGGATCATTCGGAATGCCTTGGGCAAGCCTCCTCGGGCAGGCTGATGGCGAACCAAACTTCAGAGGTCGAGATGCTATCCACGAGTTCAACACCCTGCGATTCTTCTCTCACGGCCAGCAACTTCCAACAAACCTGCGGGTTTTGCGGCTGCGTGTTCCGTGTGGAAATCACGTGGCGAATATCCTATTCGTATTCCTCCAAGGCCCTTCAGGACACACAAACTTATTCCTGCCCCGAGTGCCGGAGGGATTCCCAAATCAAAACGTCTACGGAGCCGCGTGTGAGCTTGATTTCAAGACGCACCGATGGCCGCAAGGGTCCCTGTCCGCTTAAATAAGGAGCTCAGCGCAAGACCGATGTATCTTTCGGCGGGTATCGGCGCCGGTTCCAGAGTGAAAACCCCATGAAGTTCTACGACTTGAGCCGACGCATGTGCGAGTGGGAGCGTCTCGACGAATGGCGCGGAAAGATACGAGCCATCCTCGCGAAAAGCGAGACAGGGATGATTTCGCCGTTTCACTTGCTGTCCCTGCCCGGCATGAGCGCGGGCGAGCAGCGCGCGTGTGCCGATCTCTGGATGAAGACGCGCATCGAGGCGTCCGCTGCGGAGCGGGCCGATCTGGCGTTTACGTTCCGCTCGGCGGCGAGGCCGAAAATACGTTTGGGGTACCTGTCCTGCGATTTTCACGAGCATGCCACGTCGCTGCTGCTGGTGGAGTTGCTCGAATCCCACGACCGGGAGCGCTTCGAGGTATTCGCCTATTCATACGGCCCGGACGACGGCAAGGGCATGCGGGAGCGCCTCAAGAAAAGCTTCGACCGATTCGTCGACATCCAGACTTTGTCCACGTCCGAGGCCGCCCAGGCGATTCATCAGGACGAAGTGGACATTCTCATCGATCTCAAGGGCTATACCCAGGCTACCCGCACCGCCATTCTTACCTTCCGCCCGGCGCCCATCCAGGTGAATTACCTGGGGTATCCCGGAACCTTGGGCGGCGAATTCTGCGACTACATCATCACCGATCCGTTTCTGACGCCGCCCGGCAGCGCGGACGACTACAGCGAAGCCTTCGCGTACCTGCCCAACACCTATCAGCCTCACGGCCGCCAAAGCCCGATAGGGGTTCGGCCCACGCGCGCCGAGGCCGGATTGGCAGAACAGGGATTCGTGTTTTGCTGTTTCAACCAGGCTTACAAAATAACGCCGGACGTTTTCGACATCTGGTGCAGGCTGCTTGCCGACGTGCCCGGAAGCGTGCTCTGGCTGCTTAAGAGCACACTGGCGGAAGGCAATCTCAGAAATGAAGCCTATCAACGCGGGATCTCGCCGGATAGGCTCGTTTTTGCGGATGACAAGCCGCAGGTCGAACACCTGGGCCGCCTGGGGCTCGCTGACCTGGTGCTGGACACGCTGCCCTACAATGCGCACACGACGGCCAGCGACGCACTGTGGGCCGGCGTCCCCCTGGTGACCTGCGCGGGCGAAACCTTTCCTTCGCGGGTGGCGGGGAGTCTCTTGCACGCGATCGGTTTGCCCGAGCTGATCGCCGACGATCTCGAAAGTTACTACGACCTGGCGTTCGACCTGGCCACCCGCCCGGAGCATCTATCCCGAATCAAACACAAACTTGCCGCGAATCGGCTTAGCGCGCCGCTGTTCGATATCCGGGCTTATACGCGCCATCTGGAAGGCTTGTTCGAAGCGATGTGGCAGCGGTATCGCGATGGCGAGACGCCGGCGCTCATAGGGGAGACAACCGATTGGCATGGCTGGTCATTCCGGCCTCACGGAGAGACGACGCCGTCGGAATGCGAAAGGGCGTGAAGCTCACGCAATATTCCACTTAAATTTCTCAAGAAGTATGTTCATGAAAAAGCAAGAGAAAACCTATCTTCAGTCTTCCAAGTACCGATGTCCTTTGTGCAAGCAAATGGTTTTGTCATCCGACTACCTATTCTTGCGTCGGCGGTCCGCAAGCGGTGCCTGGACCATCGTCGAGTGTTGCCGGAAGTGCAAGGATTCCGGTTGTTAGGAGGTTTCGGCATCTGAAACGGGGCGGCGTGAAACGGATCAGGCTTTTATCGTTTGCCTTGCGGTCCTTTCGTGTCGGTAGGCGTCGGTCTTTCGCTTAAGGAAAACTAAAGCAAATAACCAAAGCCCGATGCCTCCGCCGTCCCTCTTCAATGCTTTCCGCCGGGTACGCGATAACGTCGATTTTCCGGCTTTCGGATTCTTTTCTGAAGCGACAAAATAAGCTCGGAGACAGTCGCAGACTGTCCGAGGGGGCTGATTCACGAGGCTTTCCGATTTTCGCTTCATGCGGCGGTACATGGGACACGTCGATTTGACACCCTTTTGGATATCCCGCTCTATGTCCTGCTCGGATCGGCAATGATGCGCAAAGACTTTGTCGGCTGAATCGGCGGATTGCACGTAACCGGTGGGTTGTAGACTGGCTGGAGTCGGCCAATCTGAGCCCAGGACATGAAACGTCGCACTCCCGTAGAATCTACCGCGGACCCCATTGGCATCGAATGGAAACTTGTCTTGCAATCGCGGCGCACGCACGATATTCGCGGCGCCCTGTTTGGGGCTATTATTTTGGTTAATCCGGGGCAGGGTTTCCTTAGCGCGGCGACAAGCCGCGTGAGCCAAGGTCGGGCCTGTACCGGCCTTGGCGGCGGCCCGTAAATACCAGGAGGGTATTTACGGGCCTGATTGATAAATTCTTGGCGGGCGGGAGGACCTTTAGCTTATATGAGCCAACGCAGCGGCGCACTGTTCAGGATCACCGTTTGGAGCACGGCCGGGGCATTGCTGGCGCTCACTGCCATTTACATCTTCCAGGAAATCAAGACATCGGATTTCCAATCACGCTATCTCTCTTCGATCGACGAGCATCTGCGCTTCCAGGTGGAGCCGGGAGGTAGCGCCGCCATCCGCTATCCGAGCGCCGGGCCCTACGATGAACGGCTCGGGTACACGGCCCTTCCGAGCTTTCAGCAGCGTCTCCGGAACCTCGGCTTCTCCATAACCGCGCAGGCACGGTTTTCGCCGGAATTGCTGCGTGTGGTCGACAAGGGCTTTTATGCCACCTATTTCGAGAAGATCCAGGCCGGTCTCACGATCTTCGATCGCGATAGCGAAGTCCTGTTCAGTAAAACCTACCCCACCCGAATTTATCCCGATTTCGACGCCATACCGCCATTGGTGATCAAAACCTTACTCTTCATCGAGAACCGGGAATTGCTCGATGACCGTTATCCGCACCTCAATCCTGCGATCGAGTGGGACCGCTTCGCGCGTGCGACCATGGAGCTGATCGCACGCAAGCTCGGAGCCGACATCAACGTGGCCGGCGGCAGCACACTCGCCACCCAGATGGAGAAATACCGCCATTCCCCCGGCGGCCGTACGGACAACCCCATGGAAAAGCTGCGGCAGATGAGCAGCGCCTCGCTGCGCGCTTACCTCTTAGGCCCCGACACCCGGAAGGCACGGCGCGGCATCGTTCAGGCCTACCTGAATTCCATGCCGCTCGCCGCCGTACCGGATTCCGGCGAAGTGCACGGACTCGGCGATGGTTTGCAGGCATGGTTCGGATCGGATTTTGCTGCGGTGAACCAGTTACTCGGCGCCGCGAACCTGTCCACCGGCGAGGGGATCACCGCGGAACAGGCGCTGGCCTATCGCCAGGTGTTGTGCCTCCTGCTGGCGCAACGTCGCCCCGCGTATTATCTCCTGGCAGGGCGTGCCGACCTGGAGAACCTGGCCGACAGCCATCTGCGCGTGCTGGCCGCGCAGGGGGTCATCCCGGCGGCGCTGCGCGATGCCGCGCTGAGCGTGTCAGGCGCTACGAGCGTCCAGGCCAATCTGACGCCCGCGGCACCCCTCATCGATCGGAAGACCGAAAGCGTATTGCGCGCCCGGCTTGCCACCGCCTTGGGTGTGAGCCGGATCTACGACCTTGACCGGCTCGATCTGACCGCCCGCTCGACCATCGATTACGACATTCAGCAGGCGGTAGCCCAGGCTTTGCGCAGGCTGCGCGAGCCCGAGCAGGCGCGTGCCGCAGGGGTTTTGGGTTTTCGGCTCCTCAGCACCGACAGTGATTTTGGCGAGATCGTTTACAGCTTCGTTCTGTACGAGCGCAGCAGCCAAGGAAACCTGTTGCGGGTGCAGGCCGACAACAACGAGCAGCCGCTCGATGTGAACGAGGGCATCCGGCTGGACCTCGGTTCGACCGCCAAGCTGCGCACCCTGGTGCATTACCTGGAAATCATCGCGGAACTTTATGACCAGTATGCCGGCCAACCGAGCGAGACCCTGCGCCGGGCCGAGATTCACCCGCGCGATCATCTGTCGCGGTGGGTTGTCGATCAGCTTCTTGCGAACCGCAAGATCGGGTTATCAGCCATGCTCGAGGCGGCGCTGGAGCGCCGCTACTCGGCCAGCCCGGGAGAGGCTTTTTTTACCGGCGGCGGGCTACACACTTTCGCCAATTTCAATAAGGACGATAATTCCAAGATTATGTCCCTGCGCGTGGCACTGCAGGAATCGGTGAACTTGGTCTTCATCCGGCTCATGCGCGACGTGGTCTACTACCACCTGTATAAGCCCGATGGCGTGGCACGCTGGATGGACGCGAAGGACAGCGAAAAGCGGCAGCAGTATCTGGAGCGCTTCGCGGACCAGGAAGGGAAAGCGTATCTGCGCCGCTTTTATGCCAAGTACCGGAACAAAACCCCTCAGGAAGCCCTGGATATCCTAACCGGGAGCGTGCACCCCGTTCCCAAACGCCTGGCCACCGTATATCGCTCGGTCTATCCGCATCGCGACGTTGCCGCTCTTCGGGATTATTTGCAGGCGCACCACGTGGGCCAAGGCCTATCCGCCGAAGACATCACGGACCTTTACGAAAAATACTCCACGGAGCGCTTCGACCTGCAGGATCGCGGGTATATCGCGCGTATCCATCCCCTTGAGCTTTGGTTGGTGAGCTATCTGGTCGAGCATCCGAACGCCACCCTTGGCGAGGTCGTCGGCGCCAGCGCACAGGAGCGTCAACAGGTGTATCGCTGGCTATTCAAGACCAGCCGCCGTTACGCGCAAGACAAGCGCATTCGCACCTTGCTGGAGAACGAGGCTTTTGCCCAAATCCACCGGGCGTGGAAACGGCTCGGTTACCCGTTCGGGGCTCTGACGCCTTCCTATGCCAGCTCCATCGGCGCCTCGGGAGACCGTCCGGCCGCACTCGCCGAATTGATGGGCATCCTGTTGAACGACGGCGTGCGCCTCCCGATGGTACGCTTCGACGCCTTCCACTTCGCAGCGGATACGCCTTACGAGACACTCATGCAGCTGACGCAGGCACAAGGCCGACGGGTGTTGTCGCCGGAGGTGGCGGCGGCTGCGCGCAGCGCCCTGATCGATGTCGTCGAGCGCGGCACTGCGATACGGGTCAAAGGCGTGTACAAGGGCCCCACGGGTACGCCCCTCGTCATGGCCGGCAAAACCGGGACGGGGGATCATCAACGCGAGATTTTCGGACCCGGCGGACGGCTGATCGCAACACAGGTCATCAGTCGTACGGCGACATTTGCCTTCATGCTGGGTGATCGCCACTTCGGAACAGTGACTGCGTACGTGACCGGACCCGCCGCCGCGCGTTATCGCTTCACGAGCGCCTTGCCGGTGCAAGTGCTCAAATCCCTCGAGCCAACGCTGACGCCGCTGATCGCGCGTGCCTATTCCGAGCCGCCGGAGTCTCGTCCTCACACTGTCACTGCCGCCACCGCCAAAGGCTTCGAGCCGGCGCCGACGACACAGCGATAGACCGTTTCCCCGAGGCTTTGGCTATACGGTTCCGAGCAGCACTTTAGAAGAACGAGCGTCCGCTCACGGCCGCCAGTCCGCGAACCAGCCACCGGTAGCGCCGGACGGCTGTCCAGTCGTCCCGCTCAAGGTGATCGTTCGGTCCGAAAGCGACGATTATCCGTCCTTCTTCGTCGCGGCTAGGGCGGCCCTCATCGTCGCGCGCGATGCGGTATTCGTAGGCGGTCGGCGGGCCCGCGGCGATAAGTTGTCGTCCCGTTTCCAGCAGTTTTTCGGCGAACCGGGCAGACCATACGGCGGCAACCAGTTCGCTGTTGAGGGCCATGCTGAGGGGGTCGAGGTTGTAAGTCCCCAACAGGCCGAGCTGATCGTCGATCACGGCGAACTTGCCGTGCAGATTGTGGCGGTCCCCGGCGACGAACAGCCGCAGCGTCGGAACCCGCGCCAGGAGTTTCGGCCATTGCTCGAGGAAAAAAGCCTGGCTGAGGGGATTATCGCTGGACACGGGGCTGTTGGTGAGTACCGTGATTTCTACGCCGCGCCGAGCCGCATCTTCCAATACACTTACGGCTTGCTCCGAAAGCACCAAATACGGGTTGGCGACGAAAATCGATTTCTTGGCGCCGCGCACCAGCCGGCCAAGGCTGACTGTAATGGGATCGTCGGTTCTGATCAGGCGAGTGCGGCTGTCGAGAAAACGAACGGGCGCCTGCACCGATTCAGGGGCCGGTCTGGCCAGAGCGCCGTGGAGCATGGGACGAGCCTGAAGCTCGTCGATCCAGGGCAACCGGCGATCGCGAATCCGGGCGGACACGGCTTCGGGTATGGGTTCGCCCCGCAGCCAGTAATCCATAGCCTGGTAGGCGAGCAGCAAGTCACTGGTCGAATCGAGCAAGTCCACTGTTTCGCGGGTGACAGCATGAGCCTCTCCGCCGTCGTATTGCGATTCGAACACGGCTTCGAGCACGGCTCCGGCCTCTCGTCCGGTCAATACCGCGTCCGCATCGCGAAACGCCTTGGGATCGAAGTTCAGGTCGGCAAAATACTCGGTCGCGATGTTCCGTCCTCCGATCAGGCCGTGAACGCCGTCCGCCAGGAGAATCTTGTCGTGGTCGCTGGCAACGATTGCCGCGGGATTCAGGGTGAGAAAGGCATCCTGGAAGCGATAGCGCAGCGGGCGGTACAGCTTTACGGTGACATTGGCCGTCTGTACCACTGTATCGAGGTAATCGTTCCCCTGGACGTCGCGCGACATCGTGGTGCCTATGGCGTCGAGCAGCACCCGGACCGTAAGGCCTTGACCGGCCTTGTGGACGAGATGGCCGAGAAAAGCGATGCCGAAGACATCCTGTTCCAGAATGAAATAGCTGATGTCGAGACGCTTTCGGGCGTTAGCCAACAGGCGCCAGCGTTCGACCCAGGCCATCACGTTATCGTCCAACAGGGTCACCTGGGACACGGTGGCGCCCTCGGCGGGCAAGGATTCGAAGATTTCGCGCATTGATCGATCCTCATCGTCGGGTCGCCCGGCATCCGTCGATGTAACGAGCGGATCGGGGAACTGGACGTCGAGCAGCAGATGACCGACCAGCCAGATCGCTATCACGCCGGCCAGAACAATTAAAACGATGCGGCCGAATCGATGGGTTCGGCGTCCATATCGATTCATGGTCATCCTTGCATTTTGCAGCGTATACCTCGTTGTTCCAATGAAACGGCGAAAAGGCGGGTTACGCGGGTATGCTAACCCGCCCTACCATCGTACTTCGAATGGCAAACGGGCGTTTTGCATATTATTAACCCGGCCTATAAATATAGGCCGGGTTAATCCGGGGCAGGGATGCCCCGGCGCGGCGACAAGCCGCGTGAGCCCAGGCCGGGCGTGTACCGGCCTGGGCGGCGGCCCGAAATACCAGGAGGGTATTTACGGGCCTGATTAATAGGATGCGATGCACGAAGGGACAAATCGGCAGGGCAAGACGCAACGCGACGAGGCCGATTTACTCGTCTCATCCATGAGACTCGCCCTTCGGGCCGTGCTTCCCACGTTCCAGTTCGCTCCCGGCGAACTGGTGCACGGTAAGTCCGCCCGTAGGGTGCCGGACCGGGATTGTCCGGCATGAGCCGCATCGATCGCGAACTTTTCGACATCCTCAAACCGGGGAGAAGGCAGACGATGCAACAACTTAGCCCCCGTCCTGAGGAGTATCCTTTGATCCTCCGCCGATGCCTGAGAGGATACTCACGAACCCGGTGTTCGTTTTCAGCCATTCGAGAACGCGGTGCTTGTCCGGAATGCGCTTCGGGACGTCGCAGTCGACGAGACGTGCCAGTTGGTGCTGACGCACGGCATCGTGCCAGCGGATGAAGGTCGACTTCGCTTCGGGCGTCAGCCAGCCGTAGGTGACCGACAGTCCGCGGTGATCGGATTCGTCGGCGCCGATCACCTGAACGGCTTGAGGTATCAGATCGGGTGTGGCGAACGATCCGTCCAGAGGCCATACCGGTGCAAGGGCCGGGAAGGTTGCCCAACCCGAAAAATCGTTGACGCCCTCGCGCGCTGCGACGACAACCCGCGCATCCGCGAGGTCGCCGCTGGTCAACACGTCGTGAGTGCGGTCGGCGGCGAAGTGAGGACGTTGGTATGTCAGGGCGGTCGGAACCGTGTTCATGTCGCCGAGGAGAATCGAAGTCCGGCCGGACTCGACGAACCGCTGCAGGAGATCGGCCGCCTGCGCTTCCCGGCGCGCGGGGTTGAAGGCCTCGAGGTGGGTAACCAGGAAGTCCACCGGCTGGCCGAAGAACCGAATGCGTAGGTGAAGCGCTCCGCGCGGCTCGTTCAAGATCCGGTCCAGAGCGCTCACCGGGAAAGCCGAGGCATAACTCGTCTTTTGCGTCTTTTCCAGAATCCGGGCATCCACGGCAAGCGCCGAGTGCCGGAACAGTACGGCGTTGCCGAAGCGGACCTCCAGGCCGGGTGTATCCCGGCGCCAGGTTTCGCCGCGTGCCACCGCGTAGGCATGGCCGGTGCGACGCTCGAGTTCGTCCGCCAGAAATGCGGCTTGATCGATCCAGCCGCTACGGCGCGAGCCGAAGTCCACTTCGTTAAGCGCGACGACGTCTATGGGCATTTCCGGTGATGCTCCCGCGATCCGGTCGGCAATGCCGGTGAGATTGCGTTCGACCTCCCGGCGGTCGGCAAAAACGCGCCAGCGAGGCCCGAGTCCGGAATGGAGGTTATACGTGACGACCCGGAGTTCAGGGAGGTCGCTACGGGTTTCCAGTTGCGGAAACGGGGCGGCATGCTCCCAGTCGGTCGACGGGACCGTGCAGGAAGACGGTGCGTCCGGACGCCCGAGTGTGCTGGCCAACTGATAGCCGTCCCAGAAATCGGTCAAGGTCGTCATGGTCAAAGCGCCGGACACGGCGGTCAATAGAGCGATTCGAAGAAGTCGGAACACGTATGGTTAGATAGCAAGAATGGACTGATTGCGCTGCCAGATCGCAGCATTCGACATCCGCGATGAACCGGATATTCGGTCGATCATGCGGATTTATTCTTTGACATCGATGGCGGCCGTCCAATGGGCAATGTTTTCGTGGGTCATTCGCCCCTTGGGTTGCAGGCGGGCGTCCTGGTAACCCCAGCGCATGATGTCTGTCAGATATTGTTCCCGTGAGAGCAGCGTACCCTGGCAGAGGCGCTCGGAAGGCGGTGCGCTGCGAAGCTCGTCGGCCAAAAGGGCCAGCAGCCGCTGCATCACCCAATCGGGAATGCGGCTTCTTTCGGCCGGGTAGATGAAGCCGAAAAGAACGAGATGGCTGAGCAGTACCCGCCAGTGGGCGCCGAATCGGTCCATCAGCCTAGTCCAATTCAATCGGTCGGAACAGACACGGAGGATATGGGCGATGTCTGCGCCGTCGTAACGCTCCCGCTCCAGTACGAAGGATTTCGACCAGATGATTTCCTCTATCGGGCAAAGCAATACCGGCACGCCCAGTATGTCCCGTCGGGGGGCGTGCTCGAACCACGCTTCGTCGACGGCGCAAATGCCGTTTCCGGAACTGAAGATGATATCGATGAAGTATTCCCCGTAGTACGCCTTGGCGAGCCAGTGAGGATACGTGACGTCGGCTTGATAGCCCGCGCTTGCAAGAATTTCGATGATGCGATCCCGATCGTCGGGCCGCACGAAGATATCCAGATCCTTGGTGTGGCGCGAGATTCCGGTGTAGCACTCCAGTGCGTAGGCTCCTCCGACGAGAAACGGAACCCGGGCGTCGATTAAAAGCGTCAGCCCATGACAATAGAATGACCGCCCGGTCGGGTCGATCGGCGGTGGGCTGGTATCGGGCGCGGAAAACGGTGTGTCCATAAATATTGCTAGCCCTGTACGGGGTATGGTTTCTGGTTGAACGAGTGATGTTCCGTCTCGGCAGATGCTTCGACCGGAAGCTCGATCAGCCGGACCGGAGGTCGATCCGGAAAGGCGCGCCGCAGAAGCGGCAGGGCGACGTTGTAAACCGGAATATTGCCGCCGGTTTTTCCCGTGGGGTGTCCGCGATGGGCGTGCCCGTGAAACACCGCGGTTACCGAGTAACGATTCAAAGGTTCCTCGAGTCGGCTGGACCCCAGAAACGGATAGATTTCGACGGGTTCGCCCACAACCGTGGCTTTGACCGGAGCATAGTGAAGCAGGGCGATCCGATGCGGCATGCGCAATTTGGCGAGCGCCGACTCCAGCTTCAGTGATTCCTCCACGGTCTCGTGCACGAATCGCTTCAGCGTGCTTTCGCCCCATGGTTGCAGGGCATGCTCGCCGAAACCGCCGGCGAAGCCTTTGACACCGGCGAAGCCGATGCCATGCACTTCATGAGCGTCGCCATCGAGCAGGACGATTCCGGCATCGGAGAAAATATGCTGCACCTCGTGCACTTGGCCTGCTTCGTACTCGTGATTGCCGAGCACGCCGAGGATGGGAATCTTTACGCCGGCGGTCAGCTCCTTGACGAACAGCCGAGCCTCTTCCGCCCGTCCGTAGTCCACGATATCGCCGCAGAGCAACAAAATATCGGCGTTCTCGGAAACATAAGCACAAATGGTTTGAAGTATTCCCTGCGAGGACAGGGTGTAGTGAATATCGCCGACGGCCGCAATGCGGACCGTTTGTCTGTTCGAGGGCATGGCTGCTTATAGGTCTTGATTGCCGGAAGCCGGTGTCAATAAACCAAAGACAGCGATGCAGGGCAAAAGTGCCCACGCGAAGCAGGTTTGGCCCGCCTGATTTGGGAGGGGATTTCCGAGCTACTCGCCGACGCAGGTCGGTAGGTCGGCAATCCTTTGCCGACGGATCTGCACGCCAACTCGTTTGTCGGGAAGGGATTCCCGACCTACTTGGCTAAGTCCTACTGCCGCGACGAATCGGCCGCGGCTGCGGCTTGTTCCGACGCAGGCGCTAAAGCGAGCGGTAGCTCGACGACGAACTCGCTGCCCTTGCCTGGACCGGCACTGAAAGCCTCTATGCGCCCGCCATGCAGTTCGACCAGGCGCCGAACCAAAGTGAGCCCGATGCCGAGGCCCCCTTGACTCCGGTCGAGAGAGCGCTCGCCCTGGATGAAGAGCTCGAAGACATGGGGCAATAGCTCGGGAGCGATGCCAAGGCCGGTGTCCCTGATACGGATGAGTGCCCGCTCTCCCTTGGCCTCGGTGCGGACCGAAATCGAGCCGCCTTCTTCGGTGTATTTCGCGGCGTTGTTCAAGAGATTGGCCACGACCTGGATCAGGCGGGTCGCATCCCCGACGATCAAGAGGGGGGCTGGTGCGACATCGACCGTTAGCCGGTGGCGCCGGGATTCGATCAAGGGCCGCGTCGCCTCGATCGCTCGCTCGACGACGGTATTGAGAGGTATGGGTTCCTTTCTCAGCGTCACCTTGCCCTGGGTGATGCGGGAAACGTCCAACAAGTCGTCGACCAGGCGCGAGAGGTGAATGACCTGGCGGTCTATGATCTCCCTCGCACCCTGAAGCCTAGGCTCGTCGGCAGCGAGTTTTCGAATCAGCTGAGCGGCGTTGCGTATCGGTGCCAGAGGATTGCGGAGCTCGTGGGCCAGCATGGCGAGAAACTCGTTTTTCCGTCGATCGGCATCGCGTAGCGCAGCCATGGCGCGGGCGCGCTCCCAAGCCATGGCGGTAAATAGGCAAAGCGTCCGCAGGAATTCGATTTCCTCCGGATCGAAATGCTCGCGCCGCGTACTCGCGAAGGAAAGCGTCCCGAGCGTACGGCCATCGCCCGCCATGAGCGGGTGGCAGGCATAGGCGCGCAAGCCCATGTTGCGAAGAAGGATGCTCTTGGGGTCGTTTTCGATGCGAGCGGTATCGGCGATCAGGGGAGTGCCCGTAGCGGCGACCGTGCCGCACATGGTGTCGCCGAGATCTAGCCTCTCCATGGCGGGAAGCAGCGCCTCGGAAATACCGTACGCAGCGATCAGGCGAAGGCTTCGGCCGTTCTCGTCAACCCGGTAGTTGAAACCTACGTCGGCATCGAGCAGGGCGTGTACTTTCTCGAAGACCATCCGGCTTAGTTCGACGTCGGTGGTTTGGCTGTCCAGCGCCGCACGGCTGATGGCCAGCAGCTCCGCCTGCCGTTCGTTATGGCGGCGCAAAGCCAATTCGGCCCTTTTGAGCTCGGTGATGTCTTGAGTGGTTCCGAATGCGCTCAGCACCTCACCCCGGTGGAATTCCAGCTCGGCTTTTTCGTGGACCCAGCGGATGTCCTTGCCGACCACGATGCGGTGTTCGATGTCGTAAGGCGTGCCACGGAGTGCCGCCTTCCATTGCCGGTCGACATATTTCCGATCGTCCGGATGGACGCAGCGGAGGAACGTCTGATAAGTCAGTGGCGTACCCTCGGGTATGCCGAAAATCCGATGGTTTTCGGCCGACCAGAGCAATTCGTTGCGCTGAACATTGAGCCGCCAGCTCCCGATCTTGCCGACCGCCTGGGCGCGGTTCAAATCGTGTTGGCTCCGCTGCAGCGCCTTTTCAGCCTCCTTGCGCACCGTGATGTCGTTGGCGATGCCGAGATAGCCGGTGATCGCTCCCTTTTCGTCGCGCATGACCGAGATCGAGACTTGGGCCGGAAACCGGCTGCCGTCCTTGCGGATCAGACTCCACTCCGTTTCGGTCGATCCGCAGGCTTCGATCAGCGTCGGCAAGAATTTGATGGACGATGTAGCGGGACGGCCTAGCGTATCGGCGAGCGCTTTCGCATGGGCCTCGAGCTCGGCGGGATCATGAAAGATCGCCGGCGTCTCCTTGCCGACGAGTTCTTCGGCGGAATAGCCGAGCGCTTTCGCCGCGGCTTTGTTGATGGTCTGGATGATGCCTTGCCTATTGACCGAGACGATGCAGTAATTGGCCCCGTCCAGAATCGCCTGCTGCAATCGGAGCGTGTCGCGCAAGGTTGCCGTGCGTTCGTCGACTTCCTTCTCGAGATGATTGCGGGCATCCTGCAACGCCGCCAGCGCTTGCCGCCACTGGTTCGCCAGGGCACCCAGCACAAGTACCGATATCGAGAACAGCACGACCAGGGACTGTACCAGGAGAGCCTGGACGGAAATCTCGAACTGCGCTCCCGCGAAAGCGCCTTGCCCCAGTGCCGTGTATCGCGCGGCGATGATTCCCAGGACGAGAATCGCGAACGAAACGCCGGGAATGCCGAAACGCACGCCTATCCAAAGCAGGGGTGGCATGATGACGTAGGTGAACGGAATGCGGTCGGTGAAAACAGCGAAGGTCAGTCCCGCGACCGACGTCAGGGCGGCTAGCGCTTCGATCCGCCTAGCGGGCGGCAGCTTGCGCCAATACGAGCGGGTAGCCGGCAGTGCGAGGCAAAGAGGAGCCGTCACCATGATCCCGGCGATGTCGCCGGTCCACCATGTGAGCCAGGCCGCAGCGAACGGTTCGCGGTCGACCAAAGCGATCGGCGCAGTCCCCGCCGTGGCGGCTATGGTCGCACTCAGCAAGGCTCCCAGTATGGTCAGCGCCACCACATCCTGTACCGTTTCCAGGCGTAATGGCATGCCGACCGTGCGTCCCAATAGCCATGCGCCCGTCAACGCTTCCATGGTGTTGCCGAGAGAAAAAGCGGCGGCAATTGCATAAGGCTGGTCGAATACCCATAGATTGACGCCGAAATTGACTGCGAGCGCCGTCATAACGAACGCCGGCCAAAGGGTCCGAGGACGGGTAGCGAGCGTAGATAGGTAAAACCCGCTAGGCAGCCAAAACGCGACAAAGTGGTAAGGCTTCGGGGAGATCCAGTGGCTGAGCAGAGCCAGACCGAAAAAGCAGACCGCAAACCCGAGCAGCGATCGGAACGACGGCCACCGCAGGGATGTTTCACAGCCTGATGAAAACCTTTCGCTTTGCATACTTACAGTAGTGTCCATACAGTTCGACCAGTTCCATGGCGGTTTCTCTCAGGTCTCGATCGTTTGGGCGCGTCCCTTTCATCCTACGGATACCTTACGGCTTGCGCAATCCGCTGCTTGCCGGAATCCGGCTAGAGCATTTTCCGATTCGGTGTCAGAGGGCCCGATAGTAGGTCAGCAACCCCTTCCCAATCGCAAACGGGCCTTTAATCGGCCCCTTCCAATCGCAAACGGTCGCTTTAGTCGCGACCCTTCCAATCGCAAACGGTCATCCGGGGAGCGCCCGAATGACCCTTCCAATCGCAAACGGCCGTCCTGGGAGCGCCAGGACGCCCCTTCCGGCAAAATCCCTTGCCGAGCCGATAAGTCGGCAAGGGATTGCCGACCTACGTTCTTCCCGCCCGACACGAAGCCGTACACCGGGATGAAAAACGCTCTAGCCTTTCGGTCGACATCGCCGGTACATTGCCGGTAGCATGGTTTCGGTCGAATTTCCGGAAACATAGACAACTATCGAGACTCGGACAGGAGGGTCATATGGCGAAGATTACGGTAAAGAAGCTTACCGAATCCACTTTCGAGGTGACAGTGGAGGCGCAGGCCACGACGACGCACACGGTTACCGTGGATCCGGGATATGCCGCCAGGTTGACGGACGGAAGAGCGCCGGTCGAGCGACTGGTAAGCCGCTCGTTCGATTTCTTGCTGGAGCGGGAGCCCAATACCAGCATCCTGCGTCGCTTCGACCTGCCGGTGATCGGCCATTATTTCCCGGAATACGAGCGGACGATCAAGAACATGCTGGCCTGATCCGATTTACTCCAAATCGCTTTCAATCAGGCATTCATTTTGTAGATGGGTAGAGCGAAGCGAAACCCATCGATGGCGGGTTAGGCCGCGCGGCCGTAACCCACCGAGCGGCCTCGGACCTGTCCTGAGCCTGTCGAAGGGCTAACCCACCCATTAATGCTCAGTCGAATGCCGAATGGAATTAGGCTGTCGCCGTCATTTTTTTAGGCCCAGCGGCTCGGGAGACGGCGGTAAAACCGTATCCAGTTCGTCCTTGAGAGCGACCCCGGAAAGCCGGCGGCGCATGGCTTCCTCGGTCAGGTAGAGCAGTTTCGCGGCGGCGGCTTCGTAGCTCAATCCTTCGGGCGGTCGGATATTGGAGATGCAGTTGCGCTGCGCATCGCTGTTGCCGGGCCGCGGTGCATAGGCGAAATAGATGCCTAGACTGTCGGCGGCGCTGAGCCCCGGCCGTTCGCCGACCACAATGACGGCCACGCGCGCGCCGAGGGCGAAGCCGATTTCATCCGACAGGGCCACCCGGCCGTTCTCGACCAGACTGATAGGCCCGACCTGGATGCGCCGTGACCGATATCGACCGATCACCGCCTCCAGCAGGGGCAGACCGTGCCGTTCGACGGCGGTGGAGGACAGCCCGTTGGTGACGATCAATGCCACATCCATACCGCCGCCGTCCATGTCATCCAGCCGCGTGCGGGAATCGGAGTCGAGAACGCGACCCCGATCGGGGCGACGGAGGTATTCGGCGCGACTTCGGATCGGCGTTCGCAAAATCAGACAATCTTCGCCCATTTCGCGCAAGCTTTCGGCGAACCCCTCGATGTCCCAAGGGAAGTGCACGGCATCCCGTGCTTGAGCGTGGGCGAGCTGAAAGTCGAGCAGGGCTTCGGTCGGAACGGCATGGCCCGCGCGTCCCAAGCCTATGCGGGCCTGGGTGAAACGCCTGAGGGCGAACCAGGGATCGGTCATGGGCTGTCCTCCGTCAGTGCGTCCATCGCATTGAGCAGGCGAGGGGGCATGGGACCGAGGCTCAGCGCATTGCGGCCGTCGAAAATGCCCATGCGGTCGAGCCATTCCTCGAATTCCGGGGCGGGCCGGAGCCCCAAAACCTTGCGAAGGTAAAGGGCGTCGTGAAACGAGGTGCTCTGATAGGCCAGCATGACGTCGTCGGCGCCGGGCACGCCCATGATATAGGTACAGCCGGCCACCGCCAGCAGCGTGATCAGATTGTCCATGTCGTTTTGGTCGGCTTCGGCATGGTTGGTGTAACACACGTCGCAGCCCATGGGCAGGCCCAGCAGTTTTCCGCAGAAATGATCCTCGAGTCCCGCGCGGATGATCTGTTTTCCGTCGTACAGATATTCCGGCCCGATGAAGCCCACCACGGTGTTTATCAACAGCGGCGAAAACGCGCGGGCGACGGCGTAGGCCCGCGCCTCGCAGGTCTGCGCGTCAATGCCGTGGTGGGCGTCCGCAGACAGGGCGCTGCCTTGGCCCGTCTCGAAATACATCAGATTGTCGCCCAGCGTGCCGCGTTGCAGCGACAGCGCCATTTCGCGCGCCTCGCGCAGGAGGGAAAGATCGATGCCGAAGCTCCGGTTCGCGGCTTCGGTCCCGGCGACGGACTGGAACACCAGGTCCACCGGCGAACCGCGCCGCATCAAGTCCATGGTCGTCGTGACATGGGCGAGCACGCAGGACTGGGTGGGGATGTCGTGCTCGACGATGATCTCGTCCAGCAGGCGGAGCAGGGTGTCGACGTTCTTCGGACTATCTGTCGCGGGATTGATGCCGATAACGGCATCTCCGTTGCCGTAGAGCAGCCCATCCAAAATGCTGGCTGCGATGCCGCGCGGGTCGTCGGTCGGATGGTTCGGCTGCAATCGCGTGGAAAGCCGTCCCGAGAGGCCGATGGTGTTCCGGAACCGCGTGGTGACCGTGCAGCGCTTGGCGACGGCGATCAAATCCTGGTTGCGCATGATCTTCGATACCGCGGCAGCCATTTCCGGCATCAGGCCGGCGCGAATCCCGCCGACGGCCTGGTCTGGGGTGACGTCGGACAGCAGCCATTCGCGAAACTCGCCGACCGTCAGCGCCGAGATGGGCGCGAACGCGGCATTATCGTGCGTCTCGAAGATCAACCGGCTGACCTCGTCCTCTTCAGGCGGAATCAGCGGTTCTTCGAGGAAGCGGCACATGGGAACCTCGGCCAATACCCGTTGCGCGACGGCACGCTCCTCCTCCGACTCGGCCGCAATTCCGGCCAGTTCGTCCGCCGAGCGTAGGGGCCCCGCCTTCGCCAGCAAAGTCTTCAGATCGGCGAAGGCATAGCCGCGTCCTTGGATGCTTGCGGTGTATTTCATGGCGGTTCCAATTTCCTTCTCGTTTCCATCCTAATCCTTAATGCTGTTAAGACACCTTTGTCGGCAAGGGATTGCCGACCTACCAAGCTTGCACGCACCACGCCGGAGTAGGTCGGGAATCCCTTCCCGACGCCTTCTGCCGCCTCATGTGGCAGACGATTTCGTCGGCACAGGATTGCCGACCTTCAACTGGCTTTCGATAGTTCCGCTGCCTTGCCTGGTGGGTTACGGCGCGCGGAAACACCATGGGAACTTTCCAGACTCGGTGCGATGCGCGCCTAACCCACCCTACAGCCGCGATAATGTCGTAGGGTGGGCAAAGGCCGATAGGCCGTGCCCACCGGAATTTGCTGGGCGTTGCCTCTACAGCGCCACGGTAACGGTCTTGACCTCGGTATAGTTCTCCAGGGCATAGCTGCCGAGTTCGCGCCCGATGCCGGACATCTTGAACCCGCCGAAAGGAGCGGCCGTGTCGAAGATATCGTAGCAATTGATCCATACCGTTCCCGCCTTCAGTTCGGCCGCCAGGCGATGCGCCTTGCTGATGTCCTTGGTCCACACCGCCGCCGCCAGTCCATACATGGTGCGGTTGCCGTGTCCGATGACCTCGTCCACGTCCTTGAACGGAATCATCGACAGCACCGGCCCGAAGATTTCCTCGCGCGCGATTTTCATGTCCTCGCCGACATCGGCGAAAATCGTGGGCTCTATGAAAAAGCCCCGGCTGCCGACGCGATTGCCGCCGGTCAGAAGCTTGGCGCCTTGCTCCTTGCCGGAGCGGATATAGCCCATGACCTGATCGAACTGATCCTGGCTGACCTGCGGTCCCTGGGTAGTTTTCGGATCGAACGGGTCGCCCACGACCTGCCTGCGGGTCCGTTCGACCAGCTTTTGGGCGAAATCGTCGTAAATGTTCTTTTCCACGAAAAGGCGAGAGCCGGCGCAGCAGCACTGGCCCTGATTGAAGAAGAGTCCCTGGAATGCGCCCTCGAGCGCCGCGTCCAGATCGGAATCGGCGAAGACGATGTTCGGGCTTTTCCCGCCGAGTTCCAGCGTGACGCGCTTCAGATTGGAACGGCCGGCGGCCTGCAGGATGAGCTTGCCCACTTCGGTCGAGCCGGTGAAAGCCACCTTATCGATGTCCATGTGCTCGGCGACCGCGGCTCCGGCGGTTTCGCCGAATCCCGGCACGATATTGATGACGCCTTCCGGAATGCCGGCTTCGAGAGCCAGTTCGCCCACCCTGAGCGCGGTCAGCGGCGTCTGCTCGGCGGGCTTGAGCACGATGGTGCAGCCGGCCGCGAGAGCCGGGCCCCACTTCCAGGCCTGCATCAGCAGCGGAAAATTCCACGGAATGATTTGCCCCACCACGCCGACCGGTTCGTGACGGGTGTAGGTGAAGAACGGGCCGTTGATCGGAATGGTCTTGCCCTCGATCTTGTCCGCCCAGCCCGCGTAGTAGCGGTAACAATCGATGGTCAGCGGCAGGTCGGCCGATTTGCTTTCGGTGATCGGTTTGCCGTTGTTGAGCGTTTCCAGCGCCGCCAGTTCGTCGAAGTGCTTCTCGATCAGGTCCGCCAGGCGGTACAGGCAACGTCCCCGTTCGCGCGCGTTCATCTTCCGCCAGGGGCCTTCCTCGAACGCCTTGCGGGCGGCGCGAACGGCCTTGTCCACGTCCTCGCGGTCGCCTTCCGCGACGCGGGCTATGACCTCGCCGGTCGCGGGGTTGAGCGTTTCGAAGGTCTTGCCGCTGGCCGAATCGACCCACTTGCCGGCGATCAGCATTTTCGTTTGAGAGATCTTGATCTGGGACGGGTTAATCTGTTTTGGTTCCGCACTCATCTGCATTCCCTCGTCGGTTGAATTGAAACGGGTCCCGGTTCGACCCTGATTCTGACTACAGGTGTGCCGCCGCCTGCCCCCATGGCTTTGACAGACGGCGCCGCTCCAAAAATCCGCGTTATCCGATTCCGGATGGCGCCCGCTTAGATTACACCCCTGGCCGGAAAAATCCTGCATCCGGCCTTTACAAGCGATTTTTTCGACGATCGAAAACCAGGGGCACCGTCGATTTGTTGTAGAACCGTAGGATGCGGTGAGGAACGAACCGCCCTTCGACTACGCTCAGGACAGGCATCGTTCGCGATTGGTGCGGTTCCTGTCGTCACCGCACCCTATGGGCTGGCATCTGTCGCGGCCGCTGGCGACCCAAACCGGGATGACCAATCAAGGGCCAAAAGGGCGGTAGGGCGCAATAGCGTACCCGCGTATTGCGCCGTGTGGCGGCCAAATCCATCCGGCGGAAGGGTCGCGACTAAAGCGACCGTTTGCGATTGGAAGGGCGGCTTCGGCGCTCCCGAAGACGCCGTTTGCGATTGGAATACGGGAGTACCCTATTCCGCCCCCTGCGAGCTATCCTCAGACTTTTTGCCGGCCCGTCAACTTTCGAGCATAACTCGGCCCTTTGCGTCTCGCAACACAGACGATCCAACGACAGGTGGCGCATTTGCTCCGGCTTTATGAGCGACAGGCAAAACAAAACGCCACCCGGAATGCGTGTGGCGTTTAGCCTGGGAGTCTAAGTGTCGCGTTGGCTGAGCTGGTGCAAAGCGGGCTGCTTCCGACGGACGAGAAGCGCTAACGCGCCCAGCCCCAGCAAACTAAGGGTTGCCGGCTCCGGGACCTGCTGACCCGCCAGATGGCCCACCTGCGTGGGGCCATCGCGGGTATCTATAAGCATCGTTGCCGCGGGATAGTCGCTGAATGATACGTTGCCTTGAATGACGGATAGTACGACAGAAAATATCCCATCGATGAGCCCGGGATTGGCGCTGAAGACAGTGGACAGAAAATTCTCCGTGGGTGTTAGAGAGAACGCGAAGCCCCCAGTTGCGTTTGTCCCTGCAAAGAACGATAGGCCAACTTGGTCGGTCTCGGGGTCCAGGATAGAGGGTTGATCCATGTTTGTTGCGAGGCTTAGTCCGGTATAGGGTGGGGGAGGGGTGGCGCCAATGAAATCAAAATTGAACGTTAGTGACTGGCCTGCCGCCAGAGTAAAGGGTGTAGCAAAAGAGGCGGGCGAGAAAAAAAGAAGGCTGAAAAGAGTGGTGAGCGTTAACGCGATTCTAACCATGGAGACCCCCTTATAAATTACGGTTTTTATGCGAACGCCATTAACGTGCAAATGTTGCACCAAAGTAAAAACACACGCGCAACACCATGGAGTTGCGATGTTCAGGAATCCTGTCCGTAGCAAGGGGCTATACCGTGGGGGCAATGTAAAAAATTTTGACATCAAGTAACCCGTCGTAAACGGCAAGCGGCTGGATTTCTATTGCTCGCTCAATTTCGGCGGATGCGCGGTTTGCGGACCCTCGCGACATTGAAGGCGGAACGGCCGGAAGCAGAGCATCTCCGCGGGCCTGGGCGCCAGGGCACCTGGGCTGCACGAGGCTTCGGACTTTTGAGTCCGGGGTTGGTTAGGTGATCCACCCAAGCGGCATCGGCTTCAAGAATGGAGCTTAGTAAATCAATAGGATCAGCGCCGTGCTTGGACGGGTGGTGACCCGCCGTAAAAAATCCTGACAGCTCACGAAACCCTTTGGATCACGAAGTGATGGCAACGGGACGGGTTGAAAGGCGCAGTCGGGTGCACGGGCCGCCCTCTGACCGATGAGAGCCCCGTGCGTGGGTGATGTTCAAGGACGGGAGGCGTGTCCAGGAACCCCATCGAGCGACGGCTTTGGGGCGACGAGATTGGGGATCGTAAAGTCTCAAAATGGCCGAAAGCATCCATTTGAGTATGATTGGATAAAGCTGACAGTCGCGCCGGTTGACGATCGGGCGCGAAAAACACCGACCGCAAGGCTTTTTGTGTGAATCTGGTTCTGGCTGCATCTAGCCATCACAAGCGGTTTTCGATGATCAAGAACCAGGGGCGGCGAGGTATCGGCCGAAGATGCCCATTCTTGTCGAGTTTCAAAATGTTCTTGGAAACGGAGTTTCTGACGTTTCCGCCGATGGCTTCCAGGGTCCGACCGTGTTTTTCGACGACGATGTCGCAGTGGAGTTTGGTGTGCTCGATGGTTTCGAGGAAAGGGGATTGTACGAACGGAGGAGTGATCGAGGACCCGCGGCTTGCGCAGATCAGATCGCCGGGACGCGGCGCGTAGTCGTGTATGCGTCTGGGCACGAAAACGGCGTTCGGCGACTCGGCGTTGCGAATAATCCGTGAAAGGTACATCCAGTGGGCTTCCGAAGGCGGAAACCGCTCTTTCGGAACGCCCGCAGTGGCCATGACCCAGCTGACGAAAGCCGCCGACCACGGTTGTTCGCAATTTCGCCCGGTGCGTTCCGGCATGCCGACCGCTCGCCAATACTGGTTGATTCGTTGAGCGTAGGGGGATTCGTCCTCCCAGAACCCGACCAGCGGGATGCTTTCCTTGTCGCCGTCGTAAATGACCGATTGCCGACCGAAGTAGAACCATTCGCTGATGGCTAGCGCGAGAATTCGGTCTCTTGTGGGCGGAAGTTCGATGCCGGTGCTTAAGCGAGGGCTGATTTCAGCGTCGTGCGCCTGCTTTTTGGGCAGCCATCCGCAGGCCGATAAAGCGAGAAAAATAAGAACCAGTACGATTTTCATGGTTGCCGATCTTGGGCGATTTTCGGTAGGCTGGCGTACCGGGAACACGCTGCTCGTTTCGGGTTACGCCGACGATTTCACGGCAGGCCGTTATGAGTCCGTGTGGGCATCTACGGGGCGGCAGCCGTTCCCGGCAAAGACTCTCATTCTCACGGATACGTACCAATGATTCACCATATTTCTATCGCCGCCAGGCACCCCGAGCACGCAGCGGCGGTTCTTGCGGAGTTGCTGGGGGGACGGTCATTTCCATTTCCCGTATTCTCCGGCAGCTACATTGCACTGACCGATGATCCGCACCGTACGGCGATCGAGGTTTATCCGCTCGGCACGGAGCTCAAGCCCGGCCTGGAGCACGAAGAGGTAAGCTCAATGAATAACGAGGCATCCTCGCCGTTCACCGCCACCCACGCCGCCGTCTCGGTCGATCTCACCGAACAACAAATCAAGAGCATCGCCGCCCGCGAGAGCTGGCGCGCCGTGACGTGCAACAGAGGGGGTCTTTTCGATGTCGTCGAATTGTGGGTGGAGAACCGCGTTCTGATCGAATTGCTCACTCCGGAAATGGCAAAAGCTTATCTGAATTCGATGTCTTCAAGACAATGGGCGGACTTTTTGAAGCAGAATGCGGGCACGGATTAGCCGGTGAGTTCATCCGGTGAAAGGCAGTGTTACACAATCGACCTAAAGCCGCTGGTCCGGCGCTGCTCTATTTTCACGATCCCATGTGCAGCTGGTGCTGGGCGTTTCGACCTGTATGGCAGAGTGTACGGACCCGGTTGCCGGCTGCCGTGGAGATCGAACAGTTTCTGGGCGGTCTGGCGCCGGACAGCGCGGTGCCCATGCCGGCCGAGATGCGCGAAAACATTCAGGACATTTGGCGAACGATAGAACGTTCGGTGCCGGGCACCCGGTTCAATTTCGATTTCTGGACGAAATGCGTTCCAAGGCGTTCCACCTACCCGGCCTGCCGCGCCGTGATCGCCGCGCGCCGGCAGGGCGCCGGCTTCGAGGACGCCATGATCTTCGCGATTCAACAGGCCTATTACCTGCAAGCGCGAAATCCGTCGAACGACTCGACTTTGATCGAGCTGGCGGAAGAGATCGGTTTGGACAGAGGCCGCTTCGCAGCGGATCTCCGGCATCCCGATACGCACGTGGAATTGCTCGAAGAAATCCGCTGGGCGCGAGAGCTCGGGGTCCGCAGTTTTCCGACCTTGCTCCTGTCTCATGACGAAGGATACTCGGAAATGCCCGTGGATTACGGCGACGCAAATCGGATTTTGTCGGCTATCGCCGCCCATTTATAGTGCCGCCACATCCAAGTGATGTGAGCGTTTGTGGGAGCGAGCCTTTCGACATCGCTCAAGACAGGCTTTAGAGCGTTTTTCACCAGGGTTTAGCGATGTGGATCGGGAAATGGTAGCCGCTTTCTCGACCGTTGTGTCGGGAAAGGATTCCCGACCTACAAACTATCGCCGCGCGTTTATAGTGCCGCCACGCTCAAGTAGCGCGATTAATAATAGGTCGGCAATCCCTTGCCGACAAACCCGCTTAGCAAGTTGTTAACGTCGGGAAGGGATTCCCGACCTACAACACTCTAACCGCGCCGAAGCCGTTGTCGCACATCGTTTTCCAAGTGCCGCCATTGCCCGCCGTTCAGCCATTTCTCGCACCAGTACGCCAATTGCGCCGGGTTGGAGCTCATGATCTTGTACTCCTGTTTGGCCTGATCCGGTCCTTCCGTCGGCCACCACGAAAGCGTGTCGAATTGCTGCTGAATATGGGCCTTGGCCGCTTCGAACGTGTCCGCATCGATTTGCAGGTGTCGTGTCGTCACAATGGATCTCCCGTAAAGTCAGTCATGAAATCGCGGTTTCAACTATTTTGACGCTCCATCTTAAATAAAATCGTTTTTCGCATTCACTGATCGAACAAAGGAGATGTCCATGAAAGCCATGCAATACACGGGCTACGGCGATCCGTCGAAAATTCATCCGGCCGAAGTGCCCGCGCCGAAACCGTCGTCCGACCAACTGCTCGTCAAAGTGGCCGCGAGTTCCGTCAATCCGATCGACTGGAAGCTGCATAACGGCAGTTTACGCTTTATCGTTCCGATCCGGTTTCCGTCCATACCCGGCATGGACCTCGCCGGCGAAGTCGTGGAGATCGGCGCGAAGGTCACGCGTTTTCGGCCCGGCGACCGGGTGATGGCGTGTTTGCGCTCACGGGGTTTCGGAACGTCAGCCGAGTTCGCCGCGGTGGATGAACGCTTGGCCGCCTTGGCGCCGAAGACGATGATCGACCATGAAGCCGCGGCCTTGCCCTTGGCGGGGCTGACCGCTCTCCAGGCTCTGCGCGATCTCGGCCGTCTGAAGGAGGGCGGCAGGGTGTTGATCGTTGGCGCTTCCGGCGGTGTCGGGCATTACGCCGTACAGATCGCCAAGGCGCTCGGAGCCAACGTTTCCGCGGTATGCAGCGGCGCCAACGCGCCCTGGGTACGTGAGCTCGGGGCGGACGAGATCATCGACTATACTCAGACGACCGAGTTCGGTCCCTTGGCCTCTTTCGATCTGATCTTCGATACCGTGGTTTCGGAGCCTTTCGGGCGTTATCAGGGTTTACTGAAACCGGACGGCATCTATGTATCCACTCTGCCCGCGATCGGTCTGATGGTTCGCTCAGTGTTGTTCCGGCTTTTTTCGAAGAAGAGGATCAAGACCGTCATGCTCAAGTCTAACGGGGAAGATTTGGCGTTCTTGAGCACACTGGCGGAACAGGGGCAGTTGCGTTCCGTCATCGACAGTGTGTTCCCGCTGTCCCAGTTGGATCTTGCGCATCGTCGGAGCCAATCGGGACACGCACGGGGCAAGATCGTCATCGACATACTCGGCGCATCTGCGGGATCGACCTGACACCTTCAACATCCGGGGATCGGTCCGCCGGGAATTATCGGAAAGACCCTATTCACTTCAATCGTTTTGGCTACAGATCTATGCGCATCGATTCATACGGCAACATGGAATTAACGGCGGAAGAAAACCAAGACCTCATGGATCGGCTGGACATACCCGAGAGCGATTACGACGATCCGCCCGTCGAAATCGAGTGTGTCGGAATAGAGAACGAGGTCGCCACGTTCAAGGCCACGAACACGAAAACGGGAAAGTCGGTTCAGATGGTATTCGACTTGATGGACGAGGAAGATTAGGTTTTTCGTCGCGTATAAGTCGGCCGAAACCGATATGAATCTGTAGCCGCCGGGCTGATGTCGAACTTCCTTCGCGGAACGCCCGGCGTTTGCCGCTTTTGCGGTATCGCAGCCGCGCTATGGCTTGCGTTGGGCCAAACGGCGGCTTATGCCGACTTCGTTCCTTTCGCCGATCAGATCGCGACTAACTTCTATTCCCTGCAATTGCGGGGCATTTCTTTCGAATCGGAAGGACAGCTTGCCGAGGTTTACGTGGCCGAGGGGACCATGGATCCCGCCTCTTTCGGTCACATCCGGATCACCGATTTAAGCGCCAACTCGATTCTTTTCGAGCAAACCTACGGAGATCTGGGGGGCATTTGCTGCAGTCCGCAGATCCGGGGCAGCTTTGCTCAGCAGCTCGTATTGCCCTATGCCACACCGCTCCAGATCGACATGAACGGCCAGGAGTTCAGCGGGATGTCGGTCCTCTACGGCAATACGGTGGTTGCATCGGGAAGAACATTTGACAATCAGTTCCCTTCCTTTTCGACAAGCTTGACGATTAATACCAACGTGCCGCCGACGGCAACCGACGATAGCGTCGCCATCCCGCGCGACCAGGCGACGGCGATCGGGGTGCTGAACAACGATGGCGGAGCACAGCTCCAGCTCGCCGGCGTTTCGGCGCCGGCCCACGGCACCGCGGTCGCAAGCAGAGGGGCGGTGATCTATACCCCCGACGCGGGATACGTGGGTACGGATTCGTTCGTCTATACGGTGACCAACCCGGCAGGAAGCGCCAACGCGACCGTGACCATCACGGTCAATCCGCTCCCGCCGACCGCCGCCAGCCACAAAACCAGCACCACGACCGGGCAGCCGGTAACCGTCACGGTGGTGGAAAACAATCCGGACCAGGTGGTCGTGGCCTCGGTGTCCCAGCCGGCCAACGGCACCGCGACGGTGAGCGGAACCACCCAGGTCGTATATACGCCGAGAGCGGATTTCGTGGGGGAGGACCGATTCACGTACACCGTCGCCAACTCGATCGGCGAGAGTACCGGCACGGTGACCGTGGTGGTCGGGGCCACTCTGAACACGGCCGGGGACCTGGTGCAGCAGGAATCCTTGGCCGGTACGCTTCAGACCATCGTCAGCACCAACAGCGCCTCCGAAGCCTTGCAGGAGCGCATTCGAGGGCTCACCGAATTGCTGAATCGACCCGGCGGGCTGGAACGGGTGGCGGAAGCCCTCAGCAGCATCAGTCCGGAAGAAACCGCCGCGCAGGCACTCGGCGGCGGGCGGATCTCGCAGATTCAGGTCGGCAACGTCAACCAGCGGCTGGTGGAACTGAGAGCCGGAAGTTCGGGTTTCAGCGTGAACGGATTGACCCTGAATCTCGACGGACAGACGCTGCCGGGCAACCTGCTGGCAGCTATGCTTCCGTTCGGCAGCTCCGGTGGAGCCAGCGGAGACGAGGACAGCGGATTCAGCAGGCTGGGCGTCTTCGTGAACGGCCAGTTCGAGTCGGGAGACCGAAACACCACGCGCTTGCAGCGGGGATTCAATTCCAAGGTTTACGGCTTCACGGCGGGCGTCGATTATTGGTTCACCCGGCAGTTCCTGATGGGCGTGTCCGCGGGTTACGGCTATACCGAATCGAATACCGTCCGAAACGGAGGCGATCTCGAAATCGACGGCACGACGTTTTCCCTGTTCGGCAGCTATCAGCTCACCGACCGCTGGTATCTGGACCTGGTGGCCAACGGTACCTACAACCAGTACAGTTCGACCCGGAACATCGCCTATATCGACGCGTTCGGGCCGGTGCGAATGACCGCCAAGAGCGACACGGAAGGCTGGCAGCAGCGCTACAGCGTCAACAGCGGCTACGATTTTCCTCTTGGCGCGTGGACACTGGGTTTGCGCGGGCGCACGGAATACGGACGGACCACCATCGACGGCTATACGGAACGGGGCGCGGACCCGCTCAATCTGGCGATCGACGCGCAGACGGTGGATTCGGTAACCACGGCCTTGGGCGGAATCGTGTCTTATACCGCCGGTACGGCCGTCGGCGTATTCGTATCGCAGCTCGGTGTGGAATGGGAGCACGAATTCGCGAAAGACAGCCGTCTGATCGGCGCCCGTTTCGCCGACGACGCCGGCGGGCATCGATTCACCGTGAGCACCGACAGTCCGGACCGGGACTATGTCAATCTCAGAACCTCGGTTTCGGCGGTTCTCCCCCACGGCGGATCGGCATTCGTCCAGTACGAGACCCTGGTCGACAACCGCTTCGAAACACGCCATTCCGTCAATGCCGGCGTGCGGTTGGAGTTTTAGGGGATTTTCCGGTTGGGTGCGGAGGATGCGTCGGCAAGGGATTGCCGACCTACGCATCGGTGCCGCCAAGTAGGTCGGGAATCCTTTCCCGACACAGCCCATGGTAGGGCGGGTTAGGTGCGCACCATACCTTCCGCGCGTAACCACACGAGTCATGCGCGCACCGTAACCCGCCGAAGGACGGCGTGGCGGGTTACGGCGCACGCAAAGCGTGGTGATCGATAGCTAGCTTGTGTTGGAGTGCGCCTAACCCGCCCCACGAAATCCGGTTTCGGTAAGCCGTCGAAACCGGCGGGGCTCGGTTCGTTAACCTATTCAAACTCGAAAATCTTTTCTTCGATCGCTCGCCGGGAGATGCCGTGCCGATCCAGCAGTTCTTCCATCGTTCCCGATCGGGGCTCTTTGCTTACGGCGAGACGATGTACGGGTACCGTGGAATTCAAGGCCGCCGCGACCGCATCGCCGAGTCCCCCGTCGCGCCAGTGGTCCTCGACCACCACGACGCCTTGTGTTTCCCGCGCCGCCTGCTCCAGGGTCGCCACGTCCAGCGGCTTGACCGAATAGGCATCGATGACGCGCACCGATATTCCTCGCTGCTTCAGGCTGTCATGGGCTGCGAGCGCCTCGTGCACGGTGATGCCGGCGGCGACGACCGTGAATCGGTCGTCCCCGCCGGAGCGCAGGGCCTTGCTGCCGCCGATCGGAAAATCTTCATCTTCGGAATAGATGACCGGCGTTGAAGGGCGCGTGGTGCGGAGATAGACGATGCCCGGCGTCTTCACCGCCAGTTCGGTCAGGCGTTCGGCGCTGACGGCGTCGCACGGGTACAGCACGGTGCTGCCGGCTAGGGCGCGGAACATGGCCAGATCCTCAAGGCCCATCTGCGAAGGGCCGTCCTCGCCTATGGACACGCCGGCATGACTGCCGCAGAACACGAGATGCGGCGGACGGCTGTGGCCCGCCATGCGGATGAAGTCGTAAGCACGCGAGAGAAAACAGGCGAAGCTGGCGGCGACCGGAATCTTGCCGGACACGGCCAGGCCGAGCGCGGTTCCGACCAGGTTCTGCTCGGCGATATAGCTTTGGAAGAAGCGCTTCGGATAGCTTCGGGCGAAAAATTCGGTGTACGTCGAGTTGCTCACGTCGCCGTCGAGCACCACAATTTCCGGCATGAGTCCCCCGAGCTTCTTGAGCGCATTCCCGAATCCCTTGCGCGTGGCGACCTTTTCGCCCGGCTGGTAGCCGACTTCGAGGCGCGGCGCCGGTTCGGGGTCGGAGCGCCGGATCTGGCCGACCCGCCGCGATTCCACCGTCATGTGCACGCCCGTATCGCCCAGTTCCTTGAGCGCCCTGTCCATCTCCTCCCGGCTCAGGGCCTTGCCATGCCAGCCGTGAGCGCCTTCCAGAAAGGGAACGCCGTGGCCTTTTTCAGTTCGGGCGATGATCGCCGTCGGGCCGCCTTTTCGGGCCCGATACAAGGCGTCGAGAATGGCTTCCATGTCATGCCCGTCGATTTCGATGGTCGACCATCCGAAGGACTGAAAGCGGCGTGCGAATACCTCGGTGCGGTGCCCATAAGGCGTGGGTCCGGTCTGGCCCAGGCCGTTGACGTCGACGATCGCGACCAGCCCCGACAGCTTGTTGAGAGACGCGAACTGCGCCGCTTCCCACACCGAGCCCTCGGAGCACTCGCCGTCCCCCACGAGGCAGAAGACCCGGCTGGCGATGCCGTCCAGGCGGTTGGCCAGCGCGATCCCGTTGGCGGCGGCCAGCCCCTGACCCAGCGAGCCGGTCGCCACTTTGACCCAGGGATTGGTCGGCGTCGGATGGCCCTCGAAGGTGCTGTCGATTTTGCGCAGCGAACCCAAGTCCTCGTGACTCGCGCCGGACTCGTGGAGCGCGGCCCATAAGATCGGGGCCGCATGGCCCTTGGATAAGATGAAGGAGTCCACGTTGCGGGCGCTCGGGTCGCTCGGGTCCCAGCGCATTTCGTGAAAGAAGAGGGCGGCGACGATATCGGCGCAGGACAGGCTCGAGGTCGGATGGCCCGATCCCGCTTCGGTCGTCATCATGAGGACGTCGCGGCGGAGTTGGCGCGCCATTTTCTGCAGGAGGGCGATGCCGCGGCGATTCGAGTATTTCTGGCACTTGTCCGCGAGGCTGTTCATCAGGGCGTCGTACGGTTCGATGAATTTCTGTACGCCCTCGTTTTCGAGCTGGGCGGTAACCAGGCCGAAATCGATTCCGAGCTTCGAAAGCCCCTCCATCACCCCTCGCGCCTCGTCCGAGCCTTCCTCGATCGTGTCGCGCACCGCGCCGTGATCGGCGAAGGCGTCGATGGTCGTTTCCGGCATGGTGTTGACCGTGTGGGGCCCGATCAGCGGTTCCACGTACATGACATCCGAGTAGTCCGGATTTTTCGTGCTGGTGCTGGCCCATAGCATGCGCTGCATACGCGCGCCCTTGTTTTCCAGAGCTTTCCATCGATCGCTCGCGATGATCCGTTTGAAGCTACGGTAAGCCAGCTTGGCGTTGGCGATCGCCGTCTTTCCCAGCAGCGTTTTCGGGTCCGGCTCGAGGTCGCGGGCAATCTCCGGGGAGATTCGCTGACTCAGGAGCTGATCCGCTAATACATCGATCCGGCTCAGAAAAAAGCTGGCCACGGAGGCGATGTTTTCCAGCGGGAGACCAGCCTCGGTCCTCCGTTCGAGCGCTCGGAGATAGGCCTCGGCGACGGCTTGGTAACGTTCGACGGAAAAGAGCAGGGTGATGTTGACGTTGATGCCCTCGAACAGAAGCTGCTCGATTGCGGGCAGGCCGGCGAGGGTGCCCGGAATTTTGATGAACAGATTGGGCCGATCGACGATGCGGGACAAATGCCGTGCCTGTTCGATCGAGGCCTCGGGGTAATGCGCGATGTGCGGAGACACTTCGAGACTGACGTAGCCGTCCAGTCCGGAGGTTTCGTCGTAAACGGGACGCAGGATGTCGCAGGCGTCTCGAATGTCGGTGGTCACCAGCGCTTCGTAGATCTCGCGCACGTCGGGGCATGGACGGCCGCCGCAGGTGAGGCTTTCGATTTGCTCATCGTAATCCTTGGTTCCGGCGATGGCTTTCTGGAAGGTCTGCGGATTGGAAGTCACCCCGCGCAGGCCTTCGCGGCGGACGCGGCATTCGAGTTCGCCGCTGGTGATCATGCGCCGCGTGAGATTGTCGATCCAATAGCTTTGGCCGTGCTCGATGAGTTTTAGTAGAGCGTTCATTATGTCTTCCGTCCTATAAGGATAACGGCGCCGGATACTGCCGAAACGTTCTGGGGCGTGAGGCCGAAACAAGCTGTGGTCGGTCGGCAAATCCCTTGCCGACAAAGAGGCGGTGCGTCGGGCAGTTGTAGGTCGGCAATCCCTTGCCGACGAAGGCGTCTCATCAAAGCCTTCCTTTCAGGCTGCGAGGGTCGATCGGGCCGGGTTCGGCAATCAGCTCGCGGGCTAAGTCGACGCGTTCCCAGACGTTCCATAACAGCACGCCTCTGACCCGACCGTCCCGCAGGTAATAGACGACGCCTTTTCGGTTCGGCTCCGACCAATCAGCCACCGTTTCGAGGCGGGAGTCGGTTTCTCCGACGGCTTCGTATCCCAGTTCGAACAGATCCGAATAGAAAAACGGAAGATGGTGATACGGAACGGTTTCCCCGGCCATGTTTCGACCGGCGTGCTTGCCCATGGTATTGGCATTGTCTTCATGTTCGACCCGCAAGCGTGTGTCCAGGGCCGGATTGTAGAAATTGGCGACGTCTCCGCTGGCATACACGTCCGGAGTACCGGCTTGCAGGAGGCCGTTCACCACGATGCCGTTTTCCACTCGAAGGCCCGCGCCTTTCGCGAGCTCGATGTTGGGGACGATACCGATGCCGGCCACCGCGGCATCCACGGAAATCGCCCGTTCGTTGGTGGTCTTCCCGTCGCATAAGGTCAAGACGAGCTGGTTGTCCGACTTTTGAAGATCGGTGACCTGCTGTCCGGGCAGCACCTCGACGCCCTGCTGTCGATAGTAGTCGTTCAGGAACAGGCTGAGGTCGGGCGGGAACAGTCGCGCCCCTATCCCTTCTTCGGGAAAGGCCATGACCACTTCCTTGCCGTTCATCGCCAGAGCGGCCGCGATCTCGGAACCTATGAATCCGCCGCCGATGACGGCAAAGCGCTGTTTTTCCTCGCTCAGCGCGCGAAGACGCTGATAGTCGTCGAGGGTTCGAAAATAAATGATGTCGTCGCCGCCGAAGGGGAGTCGCCGCGGGGTTCCGCCCGTCGCCAGCAGCAATTTATCGAAGGTGTAGGCGGTCCCTTGATCGTCGTCGATGCGCTTGGCCGCGAGATCCAGCGTGCTGGCGGTCCGGCCGAGATGCAGAGCGACATTCCGTTCGACGTTCTTCCGCCAGATGCGCTCGATTGGTTTTCCTTTCCAGAGTCCTTTGGAGAGGGGCGGGCGGTTGTAGGGAGGGTGCGCCTCCGCGCCGATCAGTCCGATCGTTCCCCCGGTATCGATCTCGCGTATGCCCCGAATCGCGGCGTCCGCCGTCATTCCGCCGCCGATGATGAGATAGTTGTAGTGCGGCATATCATTCGCCTCCGTCGGCGCCCTCGTCCGTCAAAGGTTTCGGCCGCGAGCGCCTTAAACTGTTTGGGCGCTAAACGAGCTTTGCCCTGAGCTTGATTTCGGCACCGGTGAGAAGCCGGGAGACCGGGCAATTCCGTTTCGCGTCGTCGGCGAACGTCTGGAATGTCGCTGCGTCGATTCCGGGGACGTCGCCCTCGGTATCCAACTCGATCGCGGTGATCTTGAATCCTTCGCCCGCTTTTTCGAGGTGGACTTTCGCCGTCGTCGCAATGCGCTTGGGCGTGTGCCCGGATTGCGCCAAGCCGTGTGCCAGCGCCATGGAAAAGCAACCCGCATGCGCCGCGCCGATGAGCTCTTCGGGATTGGTGCCTTGCCCCTCTTGAAAACGCGACGAAAACGAATAGCTCCCAGTGAAGGCGCCACTGCCCAATCGCATGCTTCCTTTTCCCTGAGCGAGATTGCCTTCCCACTCGGCCGATGCGCTTCGTACCGCCATGTTCCCTCCTTAAGATCAAGCTCTAAGACGGTGCGTGGGAAGCTACTGCGCGTCCCGATGGCGGCCCTTCGACTAAGCTCGGGATGAACTTATCCTCGGACCACTCGTGACGCTCCCCGCGCACCGTCTAAGGTATGAGACTTTTCTCCGAAAAGAGAGTTGCACGTTTGTTTTTCCGCATCCTTCCGGGGAGGGGCTATCATAAAGAACGCCACCGAGCCGCGATGCCTTTGCAAAACAATCTTCCCTGATAAGAAAAATGACAGATATTCAGCAAACGTCTGGTGATGATGCACTCGACAAAACCAGGATCTTGCCCTCGTCCACCGGCAATCGTCCGGGTCCGGCCGCGGTTGCCGCAGACGACGATGCGGAAAAGACGCGGCTGGCGACCCTCGCCCCTGGGGTGCCGGAGGCGCCGCGTCCCGTCGCGGCTTCCGCGCCGAGCGATGATGGCGATTCGACTCGGCTGAGCACCCGGACTGGCCACAGTGTCCCGCCGCCGGTCGAATCCGCGTTAACGGTAAGGCCTTTGCAAATCGGCGACGTCCTCAAGGACCGGTTCGTGCTGGAGCAGGTGCTGGGCGAGGGCGGAATGGGCGTAGTGTTCAAGGCACTGGACCTGCGCAAGAAAGAGGCCAACGACAAAGAGCCCTATGTTGCTTTGAAGGTCCTCAACGAGGATTTTCAGCAAAATCCCGTTTCCCTGATTGCACTCCAGAGGGAGACCAAACGGGCTCAGACGCTTTCCCATCCGAACATCATCAATGTGTACGACTTCGACAGGGACGACCGGCACGTCTTCATGTCGATGGAATACCTCGAAGGCCAGCCCCTCAACCGATTGATCCGAGAGCTTCCCGAGGGGGGCATGCCGTTCAAGAAGGCCTGGCCGATCATCCAGGGCATGGCGGAAGCGCTGGCCCACGCCCACAAGAAGAACATCGTCCATTCGGATTTCAAGCCGGGCAACGTCTTCATCGACGAGAACGGCGAAGTCAAGGTGCTCGACTTCGGCATCGCCTGCGCCGCGGGCCGAACGGACAAGAAGGGCGGCGACGCGACGGTATTCAATGCCCGCGATCTGGGGGCGCTGACGCCGGCTTATGCGAGTTACGAGATGCTCAAGGACGAGGAGCCGGACCCGCGCGACGATATTTACGCCCTGGCTTGCGTGACTTACGAACTTTTGGCGGGGAAACACCCATACGCAAAAATTTCGGCGGACGTCGCGGTCGAACTGAAATTGCAGCCCAAGCCCATCTCCGGCTTGAACGGCAGGCAATGGAGAGGTCTCAAGAGAGCCCTCGCCCTCAAGCGCGAGGACCGTACCCCGACGGCCGAGGATTTCATCGGCGATCTGCAGAAGCGGTCGCCGGTGTTCTACGGAAGCTGGGCCGCCGCCACGGTTGTCGTCCTGGCCATCGGCAGCAATGTTTACATGGGCCTGCATAAAGCGAAGGAGCCGCCCAAGATCGCGACCACGCTCACCGCCGAGCAGCACGCGAAAGTCGCGGATCTGCTGGAACTGGCGGACATTCACTTCGAGGTCGGCTATTTGACCGCCCCGACCGGCGCCAATGCTTTGTGGGCCTACCGCGAGGCGCTCAAGATCGATCCCTACAACGAAAAGGCGGCCAGCGGCATACAAAAGATCGCGAACGCCCTGGAGCTGGAGGCATGGAAAGCGTTCGAGCAAGGCAACCGCGTCGATAGCCTGAAGAAAGTATTGGAGGGGCTGGAAGCCGTCCCGAATCACGACGGTCTGCTCAAACTCAAGGGCAAGCTTGAACGTTGACAATGGAGCGTCCCGCGTTTCCGCTCCGTTTCCGGATACGCGGTTCGGGCTCGCACGCTGAGCGCCGGTCCCGAGGGACGGCAAGTCTAGGCACTTGTCATCCCGTCTTTCCGCCATCTCCCGCTATTCCTTGACAGCATTTCAGAAAAATCCGGTCTATGCGCGGAAATGCCGGAGCTCTGTACGAACTATTGCGTATTTTTGGATAGAACGAAGGGCGGCCTGATCGAAATTATTGGATACGGAGACGTAAGTCCTCGTGTAGCGTCCTGGTAGCTTATCGGATTGGAGTGCCGTAACAAGAGCGGTCCGAGATAGGTGCGCAACTCCGAAAGTACGGAGTACCCTGAATCGAAGGAACGCAGAGGGTCGTCCCGCATGAATGACCGATGTTTTCGCCGAAAATTGCCGCTGGGGGCGCTGGCTCTGTCGGGCGTTTTCGGTTTGGGTCTTGTTGCCGGCTGCCGGGAAGAACGGGGCATAGGCGAGTTCAGGCAGGCGCCGCCGGCAGGGGGAACGCCCACCGGCGCGCCCATGGTTGATTTGCGCCCCGGCCCCGAGATGCCGGAGCTGCCGCGATTCCGAAATCCTTTCGCGGGGGACCGGCAGGCCATCGCCGAAGGCAAGGAGCTCTGGGACTGGTTTAACTGCTCCGGCTGTCATGCCAGCGGCGGCGGGGCAATCGGTCCGCCGTTGATGGACGACGAGTGGATCTACGGTTCTCACGACGACAACCTGTTCGCCAGCATCGTCGAGGGCCGGCCCAAGGGTATGCCTGCCTACGGCGGGCGGATTACCGATGTACAGGTCTGGCAGATCATCGCTTACATCCGCACGCTGCAACCCGAGTACGCGGCGACCGGCGCGCCTGAACCCAGGCGCCGGGAATCGGCGGATGAAAGCGGGAAATCGCCCGGCGAGCCGAAACGATGAACCAAGGCGCATGGAATCCGGGCCGGAGCGGGGGGGCACGATGCCGGGTGAAGCGGGTCGTCCTTCCGATTTTCGTCTTGCTGTTCGGCGGCTGTTCCGGGGTTCAGGACGCCACCAATCCGATGAGCCCGCAGGCACAGATGCTGGCCAACCTGTGGTGGGCCATGTGCATCGTGGCCACGCTGATTCTGCTGGCGGTCATGGTTGCGCTTCTGACCGGCGTGTGGCGCTCGCGGGGCCGGCGCGGGGAAGCGCCTCTGAATCGGCGCCAGAGCCGCAATCTGGTGCTCGCCGGCGGCGTGATACTGCCGGCTATCGTACTCCCGATCGTTTTGATTTCCAGCGTGTCGATTCACCGAGAACTTTCGGCGGAGCCGCCGGAAAATGCGCTGACCGTGGAGGTGATCGGACGCCGCTGGTGGTGGGAGATCCGTTACCTCGACGAACAGGATAGGGCGGTCGCGGTTACCGCCAACGAAATCCACATCCCGGTCGGCCGGCCGGTGAAATTCCTGCTCAAATCCAGAGACGTCATCCACAGCTTTTGGGTGCCCAATCTGAGCGGCAAGATGGATCTGATTCCAGGTCAGACCAACACCGCTTGGCTCACCGCCGACCGGGCCGGGGAATTTCGCGGCCAGTGCGCCGAGTTCTGCGGCATACAGCATGCGAACATGGCTTTTTGGGTGGTTGCGGAGCCGTCCGAAGTCTTTTCGAACTGGCTGGCTCGGGAGCGCGCTCCGGCGGTCGAACCCGCCGATCCGGTTCTCGCCAGGGGACAGCAGGTCTTTCTTTCATCGCCGTGCGTACTCTGTCACTCGATCCGCGGGACCGCCGCGCTCGGACGGGTCGCGCCCGATTTGACCCACCTGGCCAGCCGGCGGACTCTCGCGGCCGGAACCCTGCCCAATAATCGCGGCAACCTCGCGGGCTGGATTCTCGATCCTCAGCACGTCAAACCGGGCAACAAGATGCCTCCCGTCAATTATGACGCCGAGAGCCTGCATCCCTTGCTGAGTTATCTGGAGAGCCTGAAATGAAGGAGAAATTTTACACGCAGTCGTCGGCAAGGGATTGCCGGCCTACGAAGGCTGGCGCTTGTTTCGGCCTACATGCTTGCGCCCGAGGTAGGTCGGGAATCCTTTCCCGACAGCTTCGTCGGCAATGGATTGCCGACCTACGATCTTCCCGACTGCCTCAGGACAGGCTCCGTGTTCCCGGCACGGTGGCCTTTCCACCGTTGATTGCCGGAAACGCTGACGCTTATTCCGGCCTACCCGCTTGCGCCCCAAGCAGGTCGGGAATCCCTTCCAATCGCAAACGGTCATCCGGGGAAGGGGCTGGCCGGCGCTCCCGGCCAGGCCGTTTGCGATTGGAGCGCCGAAGCCCCCCTTCCCGACGCCACGTCCCGGCCGCGCGTGTTCGTCGGCAATGGATTGCCGACCTACGATCGAGAAGTGTACGGACGGGGGCATCCTACATAGGCCGAGATAAGCCCCTCAGCTTCGGTCGGGACAGGCTTCGCGTTCGCGACAAAACGAAAAGGGCATGCCCATGACCGCGAGCACCGAAACGGACCGGCCGGGAGTCACGGATCAGGCGTCGGAGCGCCCGGCGATGTCTCGCAAGGCGGAGGAACTCGACCGGACCTGGTATTCCGCGTCAGGCTTCGTCGGCTGGTTCACCCAAGTGAACCACCGCATGATCGGCAAGCGCTTCATCATTACTTCCTTCATCTTCTTCCTGATGGCAGGAATCGAATCGCTGCTTCTGAGAACCCAGCTCGCGGTGCCGGAAAATTCGTTCCTTACGCCGGATCACTTCAACCAGCTTTTCACCATGCACGGCTCGACCATGATGTTTTTCTTCGCCGTGCCCATGATGGAAGGGCTGGGCATCTATATCGTGCCGCTCATGATCGGGACCCGCGACATGGCTTTTCCCCGCCTGAACGCTTTCGGCTATTACGTATACCTGATCGCCGGAGTGACGCTCTACGCCGCGGGTTTTCTGGGCCATGCGCCGGACGGGGGCTGGTTCGCCTACGTGCCGCTGACGCTGACCCAGTATTCGCCCGGACTCGGTCTGGACTTCTGGGCGACGATGATCACGTTCATCGAAATCTCCGCGCTGGTGGCGGCGGTGGAGCTGATTGTGACCATATTCAAGCAGCGTGCGCCGGGCATGTCGCTCAACCGCATGCCGCTGTTCGTGTGGGCCATGCTGGTGACCATGTTCATGATCGTGTTCGCGATGCCGCCCCTGATGGTGGGCAGCGTCATGCTGGCCCTCGACCGCACGGTGAGCACCCATTTTTTCATGACCTCGGGAGGCGGCGAGCCGCTGCTCTGGCAGCATCTCTTCTGGTTCTTCGGCCATCCGGAGGTCTACATCATCCTGGTGCCGGCGCTCGGCGTCATCTCGTCCATCGTCGTGACCTTTGCGCGGCGGCCCGTCTTCGGCTATACCGCCATGGTGCTCTCGGTGGTGGCCATCGGCTTCGTCGCCTTCGGGCTGTGGGTGCACCACATGTTCACGACCGGCCTTCCGACACTCGGCGTCAGTTTCTTCACCGCGGCAAGCGTGATGATCGCCGTGCCGAGCGGCGTGCAGGTGTTCTGCTGGATCACGACGTTATGGGGAGCGAAGCTGCGGTTCGCGACGCCGCTGCTGTTCGTGCTGGGGTTTTTCTTCATCTTCGTGCTCGGCGGGCTGACCGGCGTAATGGTGGCCTCGGTGCCGTTCGATACGCAGGTTCACGACACTTACTTTTTGGTCGCGCACTTCCACTACGTGCTGATCGGCGGGGCGGTGTTCCCGGTGTTCGGCGCGATCTACTACTGGTTCCCCAAAGTCTTCGGGCGCATGCTGAACGAGACCGCCGGCAAGTGGAGCTTCGTCCTGATGTTCGTCGGTTTCAACATGAGCTTTTTCCCGATGCACCAGCTCGGCTTGCAGGGCATGCCGCGCCGGGTCTACACCTATCTGTCCGAATCGGGGTGGTTCGAATTGAGCCTGCTGGCGACCATAGGCGCGTACGTCTTCGCCCTCGGCGTGCTCGTCACCGCGGTCGACGCCCTGCTGAGTTTCCTGCGAAAACCCGACGCACCGGACAACCCCTGGGGCGGGGATACTCTGGAATGGGCGACAAGTTCGCCGCCGCCCAATTACAACTTCGAGGATATCCCTGTGGTGCGCGGCCGTTGGGCGCTGTGGGAGCGCGGCGAGGAGCCGGCGGGAGCGGTGGTGGGACTCCGCTCCGGGCGGCGCGAAGTGCTGGTCACGACGCTGCTCGATGCCGAGCCTCATGCCGTGGCGATTCTGCCGGGGCCTACGATCTGGCCTTTTCTTTCCGCCGTCGCGGTGGCGGCGGGTTTTCTCGGCTTCATCCGTCATCCGATCTGGTTCCCGATCGGCTTGCTGCTGACCTTTGTCGGATTCGTCGGATGGCTCTGGCCGCGCGCGGTCGGAGGTCACGCCGAGGAGGAGCAAGCCCGATGAACGCCGAAACCCGCTTCGATGCCGGCGAGCTTCCACGATTGCCCGCCGACTACAGAGCCCCCTTGTGGTGGGGCATCGTCGGTCTCATCCTGGTCGAATCGGTGGTGTTCGCCACCCTCATCACCAGCTATTTCTATCTCGGCATCGATCAGCCGGAATGGCCGCCGGCGGGCACCAAGACGCCCGATCTGGTCAAGCCGACCCTGGGCACGCTGGTGCTGATGGCCAGCAGCCTGCCGATGCACTGGGCCGACCGCGGCATCACCCGAGGCAACCAAACGGCCCTGCGCTGGGGGCTGCTGCTGAGTATCGCGCTGGCGGTGACGTTCTTGGTGCTGAAATACATCGAGTACAGCGAAATGGGGTACCGATGGTATACCCATTCCTACGGCTCCATTTCCTGGACCATCATCGGCTTTCACAGCACCCATGTGGTTGCGCTGATCCTGAAGACGGTCGTGGTCAGCGCTCTCGCATGGATAGGCTACTTCAGCGAGCGGCGCAGTCTGGCGGTGAAGGTCAACGGGATTTACTGGCACTTCGTGGTGGCGGTCTGGATACCGCTGTACGCCACGCTGTACTGGATGCCGCGCGTTTTAAAGTGAGGGAAGAAAGGTGTTGCAGGCCGATGCGGAACGGTATTTCTCGGAGCGTAGCGGTATCGCCGCGCTATGGGCCGGTTTGCTGGCGGGTCCCGTCGCCTGGGCCTTGCACCTTCAAACCAGTTACAGCATCACGCCGTTCTTTCACGGCACCGGGTCGACTCTCGCCCTGTATCTGGTGACTTTGGCGGCCCTGGTGATCGCCGCGGCCGGCGGGTTGATCTCCTGGCGGAATTGGCAAAGGGCAGGGGCGGCGTGGCCGAGCGGAGAAGGCGGGGTGATCGCGCGGAGCCGCTTCATGGCGGTTTCCGGGATGATTGTCAGCGCCTACTTCTTCGTGACCATCCTGGCGCAGGCCGTTCCGATCATGATGCTGCGCTCGTGAGGCCTACCATGGCACGAAACCGTATTGCGCGCCGAACCGTCTTTCCCTGCTTGTCCGCTGCGTTCGGTGTTCCCGCATGCGGACATGCTCACGAAGGGAGCTCGGCGATTTCCGGCTTTCAGTGGACCGCCTGGAATTTCGAGCCCTGGGTCCTGTTTTGTCTTGCGCTGTCGGCCGGACTGTTCATGGCTGGATTGCGGCGGCTGTGGCCGAAAGTCGGCGCGGGCCGTCGGGTGCTCATCCAAAAGGCGCTGGCTTATGCCGGGGGATGGCTGCTCATCGCTCTGGCCCTGATTTCGCCCCTGGATCGGCTTTCGAACGAGCTTTTTTCGGCGCACATGGTCCAGCACGAGATCCTGATACTGCTCGCCGCGCCGCTGCTGGTACTGAGCCGTCCGATCGCCTTTGCCCTGTGGGCGTTTCCGCGCGGGTGGCGGAAGTCTCTGACAGGCTATTGCAAAACCGGCTGGGTCGGGCGTTTCTGGCGCAGAATGACCGTGCCCTTGGCGGCCTGGACGATACACGGGGCCGTCATATGGATCTGGCATGCGCCGGTCTTTTTTCAGGCGGCGCTGAGACATGAGGACGTGCACACGCTGCAGCATCTGAGCTTTTTCGTTTCGGCACTAGTGTTCTGGTGGGCGATCATCCGCGGCGGCGAAGGGGCGAGAGGGTACGGGGCCGGGGTGCTATACGTGTTCTCCACGACGGTGCATACCAGCCTGCTAGGAGCGTTGCTGACCTTCAGCAGCCAGCCCTGGTATCCGACCTACGGCGGCTCGGCGGCGGCCGGACTGAGCGCGCTCGAGGATCAGCAGCTCGCGGGGCTCATCATGTGGGTCCCCGCCGGCGCGATCTATCTGGTCATCGCCCTCGGGATGTTCGCCGCCTGGCTGGAGGCGATCGGAAAAAACGCGGGCGGCGCGGCGGGGCACAGCGGGAGCCCGCTCCCGAGGGGACCATGATGTTGAGGGAGTTTTGAAAAAGTTATTTCCCTTTGGAGGGTGTCACAAAAATAGGATGTGCTGAACGCAGTGAAGCGCGGCAATCGCGAACTCTGTAGCTCTGTAGGATGGGTAGAGCGAAGCGAAACCCATCGATAGTGGGTTGGCGAAGCGTAACCCACCCTACGCGGAGTGTGTCCGAGCGGAACGGGGCGTTATACAAGGAGGATTCGACATGGAGCAACTAACAACCGGTCAGAGTCCTGTGGCCTATGCTTTGCCCGGCAAGATCGGGCCGCGTATCGGTGTGATGCTCGTCGCGCTCGGCGGTCTGGCCGGGTGGCCGGGAGTCGCGTCGAGTCAAGTTCCCGAATCCCGGGTCCAGGCACAAGCCGTTCCGCCTGCCGAGGCGGAGGACGGCCAATGGACCATGCCGGCCAAGAACCATGCGAGCACCCGCTACAGCGGACTCGACCAGATCACGCCCGAGAACGTCGGGAATCTCAAGCTCGCCTGGTCCTTTTCGACCGGCCTGAACAAGGGGCACGAGGCGGCGCCGCTGGTGATCGGCGATACGATGTACGTCGTCACGCCTTATCCCAATGTTCTCTACGCGCTGGACCTCAAGGAAAAACCGGGCGCGATGAAATGGAAATTCGAGCCGAAACCGGCTGCCGCCGCGCAAGGGGTCGCTTGCTGCGACGTGGTCAATCGTGGGGCGGCCTACGCCGACGGCAAGATTTTCTTCAACACCCTCGACAACCATACTTTCGCGGTGGATGCGAAGACCGGAAAACAGGTCTGGAAGACTAAGCTCGGCGACATCAATCGGGGCGAATCCATGACCATGGCGCCCCTGGTGGTGAAGGGCAAGGTGCTGGTGGGCAACAGCGGCGGCGAGTTCGGCGTGCGCGGCTGGCTCACGGCGCTGGACGCCAATACGGGAAAAATCGCCTGGCGGGCCTATACCACGGGTCCCGACAAGGACGTGCTGATCGGTCCCGAATTCAAGGCTTTTTATCCGGAGGACAACGGCAAGGATCTCGGCGTCACGACCTGGCCGCCCGATCAGTGGAAGATCGGCGGCGGCGCCGTGTGGGGCTGGATTTCGTACGACCCGGAGCTGGACCTGATTTATTACGGCACCAGCAATCCCAGCCCGTGGAACCCGGAAATGCGGCCCGGCGACAACAAATGGACCTGCGGCATCTTCGCCCGCCGCCCCGCGACAGGCGCGGCGGTATGGGCCTACCAGTGGAGCCCTCACGATCTCTACGACTACGACGGCGTCAACGAGAATATCCTGGTGGATCTGCCGGTTAATGACCGGATTCGGAAGCTTCTTCTGCGCGCGGAGCGCAACGGGTACGTCTACGTCATGGACCGGACGACCGGGGAAATCCTGTCGGCCGACCCGTTCGTGCCGACCAATGTCACCCGCGGCATCGATCTCGAGACCGGACGGCCCATTCACGTCGAGGAAAAGAAGCCGCAGACGGGAAAAACCGTCACCGACATCTGCCCGGCACCGCCCGGCGCCAAGGACTGGCAGCCCGCGGCCTGGTCGCCGCGGACCGGTCTGCTTTACCTTCCGCACAATAACCTCTGCATGGACATCGAGGGATTGGAGGCCAATTATCTCGCCGGCACTCCCTACGTGGGGGCACGGGTGCACATGCACGCGGGACCCGGCGGGCATCGCGGCGAGTTCACCGCCTGGGACCCCCTGAAACGGCAGGCCGTCTGGAAAATCAAGGAGCGCTTCCCGGTGTGGAGCGGCGCGGTGGCGACTGCCGGGGACGTGGTGTTTTACGGCACCATGGACCGCTGGTTCAAGGCTGTGCACGCCCGTACCGGAGACGTTCTGTGGCAGTTCCAGGTCGGCTCCGGAATCATCGGCCAGCCGGTGACTTATCGGGGACCCGACGGCAAGCAATATGTCGCGGTGCTTGCCGGAGTCGGCGGCTGGTCGGGCGCCATCGTGTCGGGCGGGCTGGACCCGCGCGACGGCACCGGCGCGCTCGGCTTCGTCAACGCCATGAAGGACTTGCCCGAACACACCAACCCCGGAGGGACGCTGTATGTATTCGCCCTCCCGTAATGCCGGACGGGCGCTACCGGGAGAGGGGACGTGTCCGGGAAGCGGGATCGCCATGGTTTTCGTGTTGTGCCTGCTCGGAGCTTGCGGGGGCGGGAAAGAGTCCGACGCCATCGCCCTGACCGGCGGCAATCCGGAGCGGGGTAAGGACGCCATCCGCGCCTACGGCTGCCCGTCCTGCCACACTATCCCCGGCGTGTTCGGCGCGGATGGCCTGGTGGGGCCTCCTCTCGGCGGAATCGCCAAGCGGGTCGCCATCGCGGGCATTCTGCCGAACACCCCGGAAAATATGATCCGGTGGCTGCAAAATCCTCCGGCCGTCAATCCGCAGACCCTGATGCCGAACATGAATGTTCCGGAATCCGACGCGCGTGACATCGCGAGCTATCTTTACACGCTGCTCGATTGAAACGCTTGCGTGGCGGTGTCGCCGGCTGTGGATTGCTCTTCTTTTGTGCGGATGCGCGGCCGAGTCCCGGTTAGCGGATGAATCCGGGGGGAGCGGCGTCCGTCCGGCGGCATCTTTTGGTCTGCAATTAGAGAATTTTCCGATTCGGTATCAGAGCGCCCGACAGGTAGGTCGGCAATCCCTTGCCGACTTATCGGCTCGGCAAAGGACTTTGTCGGAAGGGCAGCTCTGGCGCTCCCAGAGATGCCGTTTGCGATTGGGAAGGGATTGCCGACCTACGTGCTTCCCGCCCGACACGAAGCCGTACACAGGGATGAAAAACGCTCCAGGCGAGGCCGGCCCGCTGCGGACGGCGGAAAGCTTGCGTTGGAGCGAGGTGCCGGACAAGTTATATGCCGGTCCTTTTTCGAAAGGCGCCCTGACCGGAGAGCGCTTCGGGCTGTTGCCGAGTTCCTCCTTTCGGCTCGCCACCGGGCGGTGCACGGATTGTCCGGTGCCCGAGGCGGCGCTCTGGTATTTTCGCGACGAACTCATCGCCGTTCCTGATGGACTTCGGCCGATCACCGGCACGGCGCTTTTCGAGCCGGAGCGGAGCGAAACGCCCCGTCCGCCGCTGGTCTGGATAGGCGCTCCCGAGATCGTCGAACACGCGACCTTGTCCGAAGACGGACAGTTTCTCCGCGCACCGGCGGGTGAGATCGCGTTTGCGGTCACCCCGGCGATTCCCACCAATCGGGCCTATCTCGATCGTTCCACCGTGGCTTTTCTTTCGAAGCGGCCGCTGCGCATGCGAGGCGTCACACTGAGCCATCGGGGGGCTCCGGTTTTCGTCGCCCGGACGATCTGGCCGGAAGATACCCGTATCGACATCGATGGAGCCCGATTTGAGCCGTTGAAAGAGCGGGAAACCTTGACGACCTTGATCCGGGCACAGACCGGCGGCGTGACGGGCATCTACGCCGCGCGGGTGTTATGGGAGCGTCATCCGGGACAGCTCCGCCGCTGGGCGAGCCGCCCGGTGCTCGCCTTCGTGCTCGACGGCGCCCAGGGCGACGATGACGGCGCGCACGGCGGCCATCTCGCGCCCGCCACCGGGATATTGGGCCCGCAAGGCGAATGGAGCGATTGGCTGGCCGCCAACTTCTATCCCATAGACGACAAGAACGCAAAAGGCATTCTCTCGGCCATGGTGCCCATGGACAATTACCTCGCGGATCTCAACAGCGGACAGGCCTGGTACCGTCCGAACTACATGCTCGTCGCGGTCATGCGCGATTCCCGAATTCCGCGCCGGGTGCAAGCCACCTTGCAACAAGTGCTACACGGCTATTACTGCCATGTCATCGGCTACGACCGGGCCGCCAACAACAGCACCGCGCTGGTCATCGATCCCTTGCGCTGGCTGGGCTGGAACATTCCGGAGACCGGTCCGACCAGCTATCTCGCCGCCGTGGCCGCTTTCCCGGTGGCGGCCCTGGTTCAGATGAGCCTCGCCGGCGGCAGGGATGTGTTTCGCACGCTCGCTGCGGAGAAGACCCGGCTCGTGCCCAGAGAGGCCTTCGAGACGATAGGCCGAGACCTTCTCGATCTCGTCGAGGGGAGCGCTCCGACGCGAGAGCTGACCCCTTTCGAGCAGATGCTCGCGGCCGATACCGAGGCTGTACTTTTCGTCCGGATACCGCAGATTCCGTCCAGCCGCCGCTTCGGAACCTATCCGGCGGGTTCCCTGACCGAACTCGCCGGCCGGGTGCCGTGGAGCCGGAATGAATGGGAAACCGCCCAGGACCCCGGCGAACAGCCTTTTCCGGAACGGCTGGTAGGCTCCTCGTGCAGATGAGCAGCGACCGATTTGCCGGCGCGCATCCAGGCACGGCGCCCGGGGGGGCTATGGTCTCCCCGGGCAGTGGAAAAGACGGAAATCGGTCGGACCGAGAACGCTGTAGCACAGCAGGACAATCAGATGGATCTACTGAACTGGAACTGGAGCGAATTTCTGTCTCACGTGCTCAAGCTTGCAGGAGCGTTCGTACTCGCCCTGCCGATCGCCCTGGAGCGCGAAAGAACGACCCGCACCTTGGGATTGCGGACTTTCCCTCTGGTTGCGCTAGCAAGTTGCGGTTATATCCTGGTCGGGGAGTCGGTCGTCGGTACCGCTCAGGATGCGCAGGCGCGCATCATCTCCGGATTGATGACGGGTATCGGCTTTATCGGCGGCGGAGCGATTTTGAAGACGTCGACAGGTGTCCGGGGAACGGCCACGGCGGCTAGCCTATGGTCGACCGGCGCAATCGGCGCTTCGGTCGCCCACGGCTTGTATGAGATCGCCGTGCTGATCAGTACGATCAATTTTCTGACTTTGCAGTTTCTGACGCCGATCGAGCGTCGAATGGGCAAAAAGGATCGGCCGGATTTGGAGGACTCTTGACGCGCAGATCGACGTTTTCGGTCAGCCGCCGCACATTCTGACGTTGCAGAGACCGTGGTTTGTGAGGGGGCGGCTAGCGTGGAAGCGCTCCCGACGGGAATCGAGGGAGGCGATGTTTCCGGACAGATCGGATTCGTGATGGAATAAGCTCACCGCTTGATCGCTCGCTGCCGCGGGTGAGGTTTCGCGGCGGCGATCACGAATTTTCAAAAAAGAAAGTGGGGGGGGCAAGTTATGTTCGTGTTCGACAGGAATGAGTTTTTCGAGGACTATCGTTCCGCGTTCGGACCCATGACGCAATACCGGGTCGACGCGCTGGAGTTTCTGCTTGGCGAAATCGAACAGGATATCCGTTTCGACGGGACGGATACGGACCGGCAACAGTTGGCCTACTGCCTGGCGACATTCAAATGGGAAACGGCAAACACGATGAGGCCGATCGACGAGCACGGCTCGGCGGCCTACTTTGAATCCCGCTATGGACCGCATACCTCGGTAGGCCGGCGGCTCGGCAATCTTTACCCGGGCGATGGCAATCTTTTTCACGGGCGCGGCTTTGTACAGCTGACAGGCCGAAACAACTACGAGAGAGCGGGAAGATTTTTGAACGTGGATCTGATCTCGAACCCCGATAAAGCAAAGGAGCCCAAGCTGGCCTATCAAATTGCCGTCCAGGGAATGAAGGAAGGATGGTTCACGGGCAAAAAGCTCGGACATTTCATAAAAGACGGAGTATCGCCCGATTATGAGAATGCTCGAACCATCATCAATGGCCACGACAAGGCTACAACGATCGCCGACATCGCACGCCGATTCGATGATCTCTTGCGGGTTTCGGCCCTTCAGCGAGCATAGCGGAGATGGCATCGGTCGATTTAGGATTCCGTCGGATCGGCGGCGCTGCCGTATGAGTCCATTTCGGGAATGTCATGGAGCGCACAGGGAGTTGGGATCGCTATGAAATTGTTCGGGTTCGGCATCACCGCCGCTTTTGTAGGTCTGTTTCTGGTTGCTTCGGGAGTAAAGGCCGGAGGCGATCAAAACAAGTCCGATTTGACTCGAGAGGAGCGAAGCGCCTGGTATCAGAGACTGAAATGGCCCGCCGACTGCGAGGAGAGCTTCCAAAGCCAAGCCGAGGATATTCCCGATGCCGGCCTTACCTTTCATCGCCTGAAGGACAAGCAGTATCTCGTGGAGATACAGTGCTACCTGGGCGCTTATCAACCCGGTTTTGTTTTCATGTTTTATGAGGAAGCCCGGACGAAAACGGTATTGTTGAAATTCAAGCGTTATGAGCGCGAGACGGATGGCCGCGTCTCCCGCTATCTTGAAACGGAGCTGAGCGGATTTCCCGAATTCGATGACAAAACGAAGGAACTGAAAGTCTGGTCGAAATCCCGCGGCATCGGAGACTGCGGCTCGATCGTCGTTTACACTTTTCGGAACGGCCAGCCGGTCGTCAAGGAAGCTCGGGCTCAAGCCTGTCAGGACGACCCCGATGCTCCCTTTGCGGAGCCGGAAGCCTGGCCGAGAGTCAGAAATCCTTAAAGCCTTCGGGCAGGAGACTTGCGAAGAAGGTTGAAGCCGAACGCCGGTGTCGGTGAGACGATCGCCATGGTCGTTGACGCTAAGTACATTCCGCAAATATTTGCGGAATCTCGACAGATTGGCTTGATTGGCGGGGTTGTCCTGCAGGTTGCCTATGCCGCAAGACTTCCCTGAATGTACTTAGAGCATTTTCATGCCTACTGTACGGGCATTCGCGCGTAGGTCGGGAATCCTTTCCCGACACCACGTCCCGGCCGAGCGTCTTCGTCGGCAAAGGATTGCCGACCTACGAAAGCTTGAGTCGATCTACCCTGGCCGAAGGCGCCAACGACTCCTGCCAGGCCTGTTTTGCCGTACGAGCGAGATGAAAAAGCTCTAGCCGGCCTGGACAAAATAACAACAACCGGACTTACGCATTTTGCCCTTTTTCCTTCGAGAGACGGAAGAAGAGTCCATTTTCGTAAGTCCTGAACAACGTCGAGACTGGAGGGGTGCCATCATGCTGAAATCGATCGATATCCTAATCGGGCTTTCTGTCGTCATGCTGATCGTCAGCATGGCTGTGACTCTGATGACTCAGGCCATGCTGGCTCTGCGTCAAAGTCGCGGAAAGCACTTGCTGGCCGGACTCGTGGACCTGCTCGAGCAGCTCGATCCCGGCGTGGAGCGGCGCTGCGCCGAGGAGATAGCGAAGATGATTCTACGCAGTCCAATCCTCAATGGCGGCAAAATATTCGGTTTGATCCGGTATGGCGAGGTGATTCACCGCGAGGAGCTTACCAAGATGCTGCTCGACCTGGCATCGCGAGACCCAAAGGACGTGACGATGACCGAGCTGCAACAGACAGCGCTCAAGGGATTGAAGAAAGTGATGGCGGAAAACGGTATCTCCGACCCCGACCAAACGCTGAAGAATATCCATATGGCGGCCCTCCAACTGGAGAAATCCAACCCTGAACTCGCCCACGACGTCCGCCAGAATATTGCCCTGTTGCAGGAAGCCGCCAGCCAATTCTTGGCGAAAATCAACTTGCGGTTTGATTCGGTCATCGATCGCGTCAGCGAACGCTTCACCTTCGGTGCCCGCGTTTGGACTTTCGTCAGCGCTACGGTGGTAGCCGTCGTGCTGCAACTGGACACGGTGACGCTGGTGAACCGATTTGCCATGGACGACGCCATGCGAACCGCTTTTGTCGAGGAGGCGATGAAGATCGATCAGGCACAGTATGTCGTAGCCAGCTTGGAGGCTCAATCCGCCACGCCGTTGCCCGTGTCGGACAAAATCGAGAGGCAGTATTTCACGTTCCTGGCCAAGCAGGGCGTGATATTGCCGCCTACCTCTCTCGAGCTATGGTTTGACAACTGGAAAAATGTGAACCTTCCGGGGCTGATGATCTCCATCCTGCTGCTCAGCCTCGGCGCGCCTTTCTGGTACAGCGTACTGAACAGGTCATTGCAATTGCGATCGGTCCTTGCGCAAAAAGACGACATACAGCGCGTGATTCGGCACACCACTCAGCCTGCGGGAGAGGTTTCCGACGGCGGTGTCGGCACAAGCGGTGGCAGACGTTCGAGCGGTCCGTAAAGGCGGCGATGTCAGGCGGTGCCGGAACCGGCCCGTCACTTTGAATAGTCGGGTACATCCCTTTGGGAACAAGGTGTCGTGACACGTGATCAGCCGATCACGCTTTGCTACCCGAGACCGTGTTCCGAGCCGCGTCACTTTAGGAATCTCTGACTAAAATCCTTCGATAGGCTCAGGACGAACGGAATCAATACGTTATTCCAAATTGCTTTCAATAAGGAATTAATTTTTGTAGGGTGGGTTAGGCCACGAGGCCGTAACCCACCAAGCGGCCTCGAATCGGTGGGTTACGCTTCGCTAACCCACCCTACAATTAATGTTCACTCGAATGCCGAATGGAATTACCGTTCGTCCTGAGCCTGTCGAAGTGCGTGAACGGAATCCACTTGTTCAGAGTTTCCTTTACTTTACGATGGTGATGCTCGGAACGCCCGGTTTCGGAAGTTCGGTCACCGTCATCTGAAAAATCTGCGAGAGCACCCGAAAGGCCGTTTGGTTCCACGATGACCGACGGCTTGGACGCACGGCGAAGTATCTCCCTCGATACTTCACCACAACGTCCGCATCTGCGGGCGGCCTGCTGGATTCGGAAATCTCGATGACCGAGACCGGATTTTCGCCGACCGGCGGTGTTCGCGGATCCTTGGGAACGTCCCTTTCGGGTTCTGCGGCGAGGGTTCGGCCAATGAAATACATGATGTTGCTAAAGCTTCGCAGCCTGAATTTGCCGTGCAGCGGATATTCGCCGCCCGGATAGCCGGGACGAATATCGACCAGGAGGTCGTTGGGTGCATTTTTTTCGGCCTCGTCATTTAGCCGTATTCGCTCCTCATTGCTCAAAAGGAGGGGATCGTAGTTCGTCAGAACCGTTCGACCGACGACTTGCTTGGTCAGATGATAAATCGGCGTCGTTGAATCCGGCGCAATGGAATACTCCTGCTCCAATGCCTGAAATTCCTTTCCGCTAATCGACTCGGAAGGCAGCGTCCAGTGACGCTCGAAGATCAGGGGCTCCGCGTACAACTGGTCACGATCCTGAATCGATGACAGGTGCAGCACGATGCGCCGAAAAGCGGCGTAATCGCGCCGGTTTCGAGGCCGATTGTGAAATACCGCTTCTTCGCCTTGAGTGCGAAATTCCAGCGTCACCAAACGCAGCAGATCGACATCGATATTCTGACGCAGCAGCAAGGTCAGCTTGTCTTCGGATAACGGGGTGAGCAGACGTTGCGTAAATTGTTCGCCTTCCATGGGAACGATACTGATGGTCGGATTTTCCGACGCCGAGCAGCCGAAGATGGGCATCAGCGTGGTGCCGCTATTGCCAGTAAACGGCGGGGTGGCACCGGCATTGGCCTGGAAATTCAGCGTCGCGGCAATATTCGAAATTCCGGAAAAATAAATGGGTTGGTGAAATCGGGCACGCGTGATGTTGAGAAGGAGTTGCCTCGACATCACGTCCGCACTGGATTCGTTATAGGCGATCGCCAGATGATCAAGCGCCATGGGTGACAGACAGCTCGAAAGTCCGGCCGCGAAAAAGGCTAAAGCGAACAGGCGAAATAGCGGTGCGACGCTTCGCAGGCCGCGAACTGCTGAACAGCCTCGCAGCATGATGACCGGCACAGGCGATGGATTCGGGAGTTCATCAAGCCAGGATACTGTACGGATACTCTGAATCTAGGCCATTGATATTCGTCAGGTTCCGGCCGGGAGTGACTTGGTTCCCAATTTAATGAAGCGCATCCGCTTTGCCGCGTGAACCAATCCTCCACGAACATATGCCGACTGGCAGGAGTCGGCCAACCACTGCCCCGTAGCTGACGTTCGGCTCGAGATCGTTTTTCGGGTGGGATAACCGGCACTTCCGTGCCGAATGTGGCGGCGGACTGTCCTGAACGGATAGTTAGGGCCACCGAAGTGAACTTCTGCTGTTCGGCCATTTCTGCCGTTCGCATTTAGTTTTCAGCCGGCTTCGAATGTCGGCTTTATGGAACCATGAGCGAATTGGTACTGTCCGCTAGTGCAGGCCGCTCGCGGCAAATATTCCGGGAGGCTACGAGAGAAATCTCCGAGTGTCCCGGTCTAATTTAGCCAATCTCTCTATTTTGCTGCGGGAAGAAAACGTCATGAAAGGAAAGAAGCCCATGGGGCTGCCCGGCTTGCTGGTCGGTTTGACTGCGGTGTTTGGCACAGTTACAACAGGTATATCTCATGCGCAAAGCGGCACCCCGGATCCCGCCTTTGGTGTCATCGGACGGGTGCTCACGACCTTCGAGACCGCTACTGATCAGGCGTTTGCTGTGGCCATCCAGCCCGACGGCAAGATCGTGGCGGCCGGATTCACTACTTCCCCCATTGCCAATGGCGACAACAACTTCGCCGTAGTCCGCTATAACCCCGATGGCACCATGGATCCGACCTTCGGCACGGGCGGCGGAGTCATCACGAATTTCCGGACTGACGTACCCACGGGTGACCCCGATAGCCCCAGCAGAAACAGCTCGGATACGGCGCGCGCCGTCCTGATTCAACCCGACGGCAAGATCGTGGTTGGAGGGTTTTCCGACGCGCCCAATGGCGACAACAACTTCGCCTTGGTTCGCTATAACCCCGACGGCAGCGTGGATCCGACCTTTGGGGATAATGCCATCTTCCCAGGCACGACACTCACGGATTTTCGTCAATTACCCGATGGGACTCGTTCGCTTGACCAACTCAGAGCCCTCGCCCTCCAGCCCGACGGCAAGATTGTGGCGGTAGGTTTTTCGAATGCGCCTAACGGCGAGGGTAATTTTGCCTTGGTCCGGTACAATCCCGATGGCATCATCGATCCGACCTTCGGCGATAATGCCATCTTCCCAGGCACCGTGCTCACCGATTTTGGCAATCGTAGCGTGGATGACGCCTTTGCTGTGGCCATGCAGTCCGACGGTCAGCTCGTGGTGGCAGGCAGCACGTCCCCCGCCCCCGATTGTCCGGCGGCCTTCGGCCTCGTTCGATACAACAATGGCGTTCCGAATACCAATTTCGGGCCCAATAACCGGGTAGCGACCTGTCTTCGTGGCACAAGCGCCCAGGCCAGCGCGCTCGTCGTCCAGCCCGATGGCCGGATCGTGGCGGTCGGAACGACCAACGGTCCCAACGGGGATCTTAACTTCGGTTTGGCGCGGTACAATCTGGATGGCACCCTCGATCCGACCTTTAATGCCGACTCGATCAACCCTGGGCTCTCGATCACGGACTTTGATAACCGTGCGCTTGACGATGGGACCGTCGAGCGCAGCGCTGACTTTGCGACTGCGGCCGCGATGCAGGCAGACGGCCGGATCGTGGTGGCAGGAACGTCCAACGCCCCCCTTGGCGTGGGCAATACCAACTTCGCCCTGGTCCGCTACGATCTGAATGGTGTCGCGATAACCGACTTCGGGTCCAACAACCGGGTGCTGACCGATTTGGCCAACACGACCGGCGACCACGTCTTGAATAGCAGCACGGACCAGGTCCAGGCCATCGCCATTCAGCCCGATGGCCTGATCGTGGTGGCAGGCGGTTCTGACGCGCCTATCGCCGCTGTCGGCGGTCCCAGCTTCAACTTCGCCCTGGTGCGGTATCTCCCATAAGGGGCGTACGCTTGCGAGACAGCAACCGAGTGGCTGCCTATTGAGTAGTGTCCCGGAAGCCTAAGCTTTATCAGCTTACAGAAAGCGTCTATCGACCTTGCCGCAGTGCTGCAGCAGGCGATTGAAACCTGCCAGCCGCTCATTCAAGCCCGCCGTCACAAGCTGATCGCCTCGCTGCCCGATCAGCCGCTCGGGCCGGACGGGGATAGCCTGCGCTTGGCCCAAGTGGTGTCGATCTGCTCAACAATGCCGCCAAATATACGCCCGAAGGCGGCACAATTTGGCTGGAGGCGGCGTGTGAGCAGGATGACGCCGTCATTTGGATCCGGGATACCGGCGAAGGCATTCCGAAGGCGTTGCTGCCCTACCTGTTTGATGTCTTCACCCAAGCCGAGCGCACCCTGGACCGGTTCCAAGGCAGGTTGGGGCTCGGCCTGACTATCGTCCAGCGCTGTGGCGCTGCACGGAGGCCCGGTGGAGGCCAAGAGCGCAGGCCCCGATCAGGGAGTGAATTCATCGTGCGGCTGCCCCTGAGCGAAGGGCAGGCTTGACGGGCGCTGGCCTTGCGCGACTCCAGGCGCAACGCGGTTGACGATGATCTGGCCACATATTCGGCGCTCGAGCCAACGTTGGAAGTGCACAGCCCGCACGTTGTAGTTCCAGCGCCGCGTCGTGGCTGGCCCCGGTCCGCTGTGGTTATTGAATCGAATGACCGCTGCGGGCACGAACCACTTATAGGAGGCAACCGCACGGAATGTCGGAAGTCGACCGCGTTAGCGAGGATGCTTTCGCCGCTAGAATGTAGGAATGAGATCGAAAGCCAGCTTTAGAGCGTTTTCCGAATCGGTGTAAGGGATTCGGATATGTAGGTCGGCAATCCCTTGCCGACGTATCGGCTCGGCGAAGGGCTTTGTCGGAAGGGTCGCGACTAAAGCGACCGTTTGCGATTGGGAAGGAATTGCCGACCTACGTTCTCCCCTCCTGGAACGAATCCGTACACCGGGATGGAAAACGCTCTAAGTACATTCCGCAAATACTTGCGGAATCTCGACAGATTGGCTTGATTGGCGGGGTTGTCCTGCAGGTTGCCTATGCCGCAAGACTTCCCTGAATGTACTTAGAACTGGCATCGTGTGGAAGACCCGCTTTACACGTCAGGAGTACGCCCCCTGTCCATTTGTGCGCAATGGCCCATGCCAAAGTCGAACCGCGACACGTCGGACTGCAAACGCGTGAGCAGCATGCAACGCGTGCCAGCATCGAGAGTATCCATGCGCAAGCCATCTACCGTAGTGGGTTACGGCATTCACGCTATATCGGCCTGCCCAAGACTCAGTGCAGCCCATCATCACGTCCGTGGCGGCGAACCCGGTTGGGCTCGGTTTCGGGTGAAACGGTAACCCGTAACATCCCTTGCAGATCGCGGTTTGCAGCCCTCACACGGTCTGTTTTGACTGCTCGAAAGAGCTTATGAATAAGCCAATCGCATGAACAGATGGACTCATCCTGATCGTCCACGTTTCTGTTTTGCCGGCATGATCATTTTCCTGATCAAGCCGTGACCGTTTGCTGCTCCAACGACGCCAGATCGATAACGAAGCGGTACTTCACGTCGCTCTTGAGCATGCGGTCGTATGCGTCATTGATCTCTTGGATAGGAATGAGTTCGATGTCCGAGACGATGCCGTGATCGGCACAGAAGTCGAGCATTTCCTGCGTCTCCTTGATCCCGCCGATAAGCGAGCCCACCATTCGTCGGCGTCTGAAGATCAGGTTGGCGACGCCGGGTGACGGATGCGGCGTATCCGGAACCCCGATCAAGCACAGCGTGCCGTCACGTTTGAGCAGCTCGATATAGGCGTCCAGGTTATGCGATGCGGCCACGGTATCGAGGATGAAGTCGAAGCTGTTGACGTGCTTCTCCATCTCATCGGGATTCTTTGAAATCACCACTTCGTCGGCGCCCAGCCGCTTGGCGTCCTCGGTCTTGTCCGGAGAAGTCGTGAACAGCACCACATGCGATCCAAAAGCATGGGCGAACTTCACCCCCATGTGGCCCAAGCCTCCGAGTCCGACGATTCCGACCTTTTGGCCTTGGCCCACCTGCCAATGACGCAGCGGCGAATAGGTGGTGATGCCCGCGCACAAGAGCGGCGCGGCGGCGGCGAGATCGAGCTTTTCGGGCAGGCGCAGTACGAAATGCTCATCGACCACGATCACATTGGAGTACCCGCCGTAAGTCATCTTTCCCGTGTGCTTGTCGGGACTGTTATAAGTCAACGTGAGTTCGTTCTGACAATACTGCTCCAGATTCTCGCGACAATCGGGACAGGTGCGGCAGGAATCGACCATGCACCCCACGGCGGCCAAGTCGCCGGCCTTGAAGGTCTGCACCTCGTCGCCGACCGCCGTCACCCGCCCGACAATCTCGTGCCCGGGCACCACCGGGTAGACGGTGTTCTGCCATTCGCTGCGGACCGTATGGAGATCCGAATGGCAGACCCCGCAGTAGAGGATTTCAATCTGCACGTCGCGTGGACCCGGTTCGCGCCGCTCGAAGCGGAACGGACCCAGCGGCGTACTCATGCTGTGGGCAGCATATCCGATGGTTTTGATCATGGAGAGCTCCTTATTCCGTTTCTTAAACGGACCGTGTTTAGGACGGTTTGTTCGATTTACTTCCTGGCTCCCCATATAAAGAGGATATGTGCAATAGGCAGACATCAATGGCCCCATTCTGGTAAACGGTATTCTAAAGCGATTGGGTAGATCCGAATCCGCCACGCTGAGTGATGTTCGTAGGGGACTGTCAGCCATGAAACCGTTCGGCCGCGGGCACCACTTGACAGTCCCCCGTTTCGGAGTAGTCTACCATCCCCTTAGATGGTTATTAGATGGTAAGCAGAAGGTATGGCAGGGGAAACCGAGAAAATTACGATCAACTTGGGGTTCGTGGACCTCGGGCAGATCGATTTGCTGGTGCAGGAAGGCTTCTATTCCAACCGCACCGACTTCATTCGTACCGCGATACGCAACCAACTTGCCGCCCACGCGGAGGTGGTGAAACAAACCGTGGCCCGCAAGACCCTGGTGCTTGGCCTGCAGGAGTACACCCGCCGCGATCTGGAAGCGGTACGGACGGCCGGACAGAGGCTGCAAATTCAGGTGCTGGGCCTGGTCATCATCGGCGATGATGTCTCGCCCGAACTGGCACGGGACACCATCGAGTCCATCACGGTACTAGGGGCCTTGCGGGCCAGTGCGGACGTCAAATCGGCCTTGGCCGGCCGCATCCGCTAGACCTTGTTTTCCCGCCTCGCCGGTGGAGATCCACTTACAGCTCACATGTCTCCACCCACCGAACCATGGCCGCTGTTACAATCGCCAAAGGAGACCTGGATTATGACCGACGCACTGCACGCCGTAATGGCGGAAGCCACCCGGCTCACCCGCTCGGGCCGGCTCGATGAAGCCGCCGCCCTCATCCGGCGCACGCTCCGGGGCGGTTTCGCACCCGACACGTCCTCGAAGACCTCCGACTCTTCCGGTCACGAACCTATTGACAGCACGTGCCGCGTCATCGACGACATTTCCCAACTCACGCCGCCACCGGACAGCGGGGCATCGGCGCATGGGAGCCCGCACGACGCGAGCCCATCCTCCGCGCCGTCGTCCGCCTTCGAGGCTACGTTTCGTTCGCTTCGAACCGGACTCGAATCCATAATAACCAAACCGAGCCAGTCAAACCCGGACATTCAGGCAGGAGGGCAGTTCATGACAGGTTCCTTCACCAACCCGGCCGGAACCCGCGCCTATAAGCTCTATATTCCCAGCGGCTACCACGGACAAGCCCTGCCGCTGATCGTCATGCTCCATGGCTGCGCCCAGGACCCGGACGACTTCGCCGCGGGCACCCGCATGAATGTCCTGGCGGAACGGGAGGGATTTTTCGTCCTGTACCCCGAGCAAGCGCCCCAAGCCAATCCGTCCCGATGCTGGAACTGGTTCAAGGCGAGCGACCAGCACCGGGATCATGGCGAACCGTCCATCCTTGCCGACATGACCCGGCACATCGTGAGCACCCATGGCCTTGACGCCGGGCGGATCTACGTGGCGGGACACTCGGCCGGCGGGGCGATGGCCATGGTCATGGGAGTGAACTACCCTGAGCTCTACGCCGCCATCGGCGTCCATTCCGGACTCCCTTACGGTGTCGCCCATGACATCCCCTCCGCCTTCGCGGCCATGCAGCAGGGGGAAACAGCTGCGCTGCTGCAGCGGGAAAGCAGTTTCCCGGCAGCGCTGAAAGCACTCCGGATCGTCCCCACCATCGTCTTTCATGGAGACCGGGACACCACGGTTCACCCCGGCAATGGCGATCGGGTTTTGGCGCAGTGGGCAACCGTACACTCAGGCGCGGGAAGAAAATTGCGGGTCACGGCAAACCGGAGTCAGGTGCCTCACGGGCATTCCTATACCCACTCCATCTATCACGACGCGAGCGGCCAGGTCGTCATGGAGCAGTGGCTAGTTCATGGGGCGGGCCACGGCTGGTCGGGCGGAAGTCCTGATGTCTCGTATACCGACCCCAAGGGACCCAGCGCCTCGGAGGAGATGGTCCGGTTTTTCCGGAAGCACTCGCAGGGCAAACCGTAAGAACTCGGCGAGCCGGTGAGAAGCCTCTTGCGTTCCTGTCTAACCGGGAAGTTTTTGGGTTGCGAGCGCATCACTATCAGGAGATCGTCCAGTAAGCGGAAGGTCTCCCGGAACCTAAACGAAGACCATGAGGTCCATGGATGAGGCGTCCACAAGGAACGGCGGAGAATAAATCATGCTCCATGGGAAGATAGCCCTGGTCACCGGTTCCACCCGCGGCATCGGTCTCGGCATCGCCACCGAACTCGCCCGGCAGGGCTGCCATATCGGTTTGAATGGCTTCGGGGAGATCGCGGAGATCGAGAGATTGGCGCAGGACTTGAGCCGCGCTCAGGGTGTGAAAACCGCTTATTATCCCGCAGACCTCTCACAACCGGCTGCCATCGGCGGCATGATCCAATCGATGGAGGCGGATTTCGGTGCCATTGACATTTTGGTCAACAACGCCGGTATTCAGTATGTGGCACCGCTGGAGGAATTTCCGGATGCGCAGTGGGAGACCGTGCTCGCCGTCAATCTTTCAGCCGCTTTCCATACCATCAAAGCCGCGCTGCCGGGCATGAAGCGGCGCGGTTGGGGACGGATCATCAACATTGCCTCAACCCACGGCCTGGTAGGCAGCGAGGGCAAGGCCGCTTATGTGGCGGCGAAGCATGGCCTCCTGGGCCTGACCAAGGTCGTGGCCCTGGAGACGGCTAACGCCGGCATCACCTGCAACGCGATTTGCCCAGGTTGGGTGCTGACCCCGCTGGTCGAAAAACAGATTGAGGACTTGGCCCGACAGCAGGGGATTTCGCCGGAAGAGGCCAAACTGGCGCTCCTGCGCGAAAAGCAGCCTATGCTCCAATTTTCGACCCCGGAGGACATTGGCGCCTGGACCGCTGTCCTGTGCAGCGAGGCGGCCAAGACGACCACGGGGGCGGCCTTTCCGGTCGATGGGGGCTGGATCGCCCGCTGACCGGCTCAGGACGGAGCCGCTCAAGGCCAAGCTCGGCAACGGAAACCCGCCGCTTAAGGAATGAGTATGCCCAGACTTCAAATACGAGGTGCAGAACTCCATTATGAAAGCCTGGGGCACGGCCCGTCCCTGCTTTTCATCCACGGCCTAGGCTCCAGCACACGGGATTGGGAAGCTCAGCTCGCTTACTTTTCTCCACGTTTTCACGTGGTCACGTTCGACCTCCGCGGCCATGGCCGATCGGACAAGCCGCCCGGCCCCTACAGTATTCTTGGGTTTGCGGCGGACACGGCGGAACTGATCCGCTTGCTCTCCCTGGGTCCGACTCACGTTGTCGGCCTCTCGATGGGAGGCATGATCGCTTTTCAGCTCGCCATCAGCGCCCCGGAACTCGTGCAGAGCCTGGTGATTGTCAACAGCGGCCCGGAATTCATCCTCCGTACGCTCAGAGCACGACTGCAGATCGTCCAACGGAAACTTATCGTCCGGTTGCTGGGGATGCGCCAAATGGGAAAGGTTCTGGGCAAGCGTCTCTTCCCCGAGCCGGAACAGGCAGAACTCCGACAGCTATTCATCGATCGGTGGGCCGAGAATGATCCGCGGGCTTACCTTGACGCATTGCGGGCTTTGATCGGATGGACCGTGGCGGATCATCTCGACGCCATTCACTGCCCGACCCTCGTGATCACTTCGGATCGGGATTACACGCCGATAGCAGTCAAGGAAACCTATGTGGCCAGAATGCCGCAGGCGGAACTTTCGATCATCCGCGACGCACGGCACATGCTGCCTCTGGAGCGTCCGGACGCGTTCAATCAGGTACTGATGGAGTTCCTATTAAAACATCGGCCCCTTCTCCGAAACCTTCCCGAGTCTTGCGAAGGATAGCTATGCCGGGAAGCAAATCGGGACGGTATACGTTTCCGGGTGATTTCGTTCCTGCTGCTCCGGACCGAGGGCATACCTTGAAAGCTTTGGGCTTCCGTCACTCGGTCCTTAAGGAAGCTCTGAACAAGTGGATTCCGTTCGTGGCGAGCTTGTCGAACCACGAACGGAATCCATACGTTACCGTTCGTCCTGAGCTTGTCGAAGGACTTATTCAGAGCTTCCTTAACAGCTTTGGCTGGACCCGTATCAGCGTTTCGGTTAAGTCATCTCGGCTCATGATCTGATCGACTCGTCCGAAGCTGCAACGTTCGATCGGTCAGGGAGGTCTTAGTTGAAACCGGGAAATAAAGTATGCCCTAAGAATTGGAGAACGAGACCTTGGATAGGCGGACTTTTCTCAAGGGTTTGGTTGGCGGGGTCGTTGTGACCTGGCCGGGCTTGTTGGTGCCGCGATCATTGCGGGCCGGCGAGCTGCCGATCGGTGCGGTGGAAAGCGCCGTGCGGGCGGCATTGTCCGGCAAGAAGCCCCTCATCAAGCGCACCTACCGGCCACCGAACTTCGAGACGCCGGTCAGGGCTTTCAGCGGCGTCATCACGCCGAACGACCAGTTCTTCGTGCGCTGGCACCTTGCCCATATTCCGCAAGTGGCCGCCGAAACTTGGCGGCTTGGGGTAGGTGGCGATTCTGTGGAGCATCCCTTCGAGTTGACGTTGGATCAGCTCAAGCGGGACTTCGAGCCCGTCGAACTGTTTGCCGTGTGCCAATGCGCCGGGAATCGCCGCGGCTTTTCCGAGCCGCATGTGCCCGGCGTCCAATGGGGAGCGGGCGCCATGGGCAATGCGCGATGGAAGGGCGCTCGCCTCAAGGACGTGCTGGCGAGAGCAGGACTCAAGTCGGATGCGCTGGAAATCGTCTTCGACGGCGCCGATTACGGAGCTATCGACGAGACCCCCGATTTCATCAAGAGTCTTCCGCTATGGAAAGCCCTCGACGAGAACACCCTGGTCGCCTACGAGATGAATGGCGAGGCCCTGCCTCATTGGAACGGCTTTCCGGTACGCCTGGTGGTGCCCGGTTGGTCGGGGACCTACTGGGTGAAACAGCTGACGTCCATCAGCGCGATGCCGAAACCGGAAACGGGATTCTGGATGAGCAGGGCTTACCGGATACCGAAAGACAAATTCCCGCACATCGAGCGATTTCTTTCGCAAGAAGGGGAGGACAATACGCCGATTACCGATATGGTGGTCAATTCTCTCATGACCAACATCGAGGAAGGGCAGCGCTTGCATGCGGGCAAACCGGTGACGGTCAAAGGGCTTGCGTGGGACGGGGGGCATGGAATCCGAACGGTCGAAGTTTCGGTGAACGGCGGCAGGACGTGGCGGGACGCGCAGCTCGAACAGGACTACGGTCGTTTCTCGTTCCGCGCCTGGCACCACACCTTCACGCCACGCCGGGGCGGCAAACATGTGCTCATGGCGAGGGCGACGAGCCGGCAGGGAAGCACCCAGGTTTACGAACTCATCTTCAATCCAGCGGGTTACCACAACAACGTGGTGCAACGGATCAATGTGGTGGTCGCATGAGTGCCCATGTCATGAAGATGCTCAACACGCTGCTGCCGGCGCTAGTCGCGGTTTTTTCCACTAGCGCCTTTGCGGGAGAGGCGCAGATAGAGCTCAAGGAAGGGGCGGGACGCGATACCGTGATGGCCAATTGCGTCATGTGCCACAGTATCGACTATATCCAGATGAACTCCCTTTTCATGAAAAGAACCGACTGGCAAGCGACCGTCGACAAAATGGTGAATGTCATGGGAGCGCCGATCAGCCAGGACGACATGTCGGTGATTCTGGATTATCTGACGACGTATTACGGCGTCGAATAACGGCGTTAGAGCGTTTTGATCTCGCTCGTACGGCAAAACAGGCTTGGCTGGAGTCGTTGGCGCCTTCGGCCAGGGTAGATCGACTCAAGCATTCGTAGGTCGGGAATCCCTCCCAATCGCAAACGGTCGCTTTAGTCGCGACCCTTCCGACGAAGACGCTCGGCCGGGACGTGGCGTCGGGAAAGGATTCCCGACCTACTCGCGAGTGCCCGTACAGTCGGTATGAAAATGCTCTAAGTACATTCCGCAAATATTTGCCGAATCTCGACAGATTGGCTTGATTGGCGGGGTTGTCGTGCAGGTTGCCTATGCCGCAAGACTTCCCTGAATGTACTTAGAACGCCGCGTTCAGATCGGCAATCCAACCCGGCGGAATGATCTTATCGTGGAAGCGATCCGCACCGACGGCGCAGGTATAGGCCGTGCGGAAGGGTGTAATCTCAATCGATTTTTTCCAGTGCCGGAGATTTGGCTTTGAACAACTCGGCTGCAAGCTCGAGTTGAGCCGTCAATGGCGGTATAGCAGGAATTTCCCAGGCTTTTCCTGCGATACGGGACAATAAGTTATTCAGCCAAAGGCGGTCCGATTTTGCCTGGTGGATAATGAATCTGTAGGAATCACCGTCCTTAAAAACAGCAAAATCTTCCAGATAAACTTCAATTGCTTCCTGTTCACCGTAGAGCCTTGTTTGAACGTAGATTGTTCGCGCGTCGAGATCAAAACGAAATTTCTTTAATTCTGCAATACCCTTAAGGATTATATTCGCCACCCAAATAATCAATCTATTGGGTGTCAATTTTATTGCCATTTTTATTAAGCTGGATTTCATACTCATTTCTTTCACCTTGGTTCGCTAACATAATAAGTTTTATAGTATATTGTTCCGGCGCTTACTAAGCGTAAAGAAAGTATTGTCATGTTATGGCGTATCGGCATTCAGGGTGCCGGAAGAATGCGACCACGATCTGCGGTAGTTTCTGAAGTCGCCGCGAGGCCCCGATCAGGCATCGTTTCAAATCGGCTTTATTCTCGGGTAAGTGTTTGGCCACCCTGGATTCACAGACCCCGAGACCTGCTCATCCGGGTTCAGTTGCGGGGAATAAGGGGGCAGGTACACCAGTTTCAGCCGTCCCTGCTGCTGTTCCACGTAGTCTTTGACCAACTTGGCCTTATGAATCGGGTGCCCGTCCACCACCAGAAAGATCGGTTGCTTGGCCCCGACCATCAGGCGTTTGAGAAACTCACGAAAGACCACCGTCGTGACCGTTCCCTCCTGGACCATGAAACGGAAATCGCCACGAGCGCTGACCGCGGAAATGACATTCAGGCCAAAGCGCCGGCCGGTCGCCTTGACCACCGGGGTTCGGCCGCACGGCGCCCACGTCGTGCCCGCATGGTAATCGGAACGAAGGCCCGCTTCATCGGCAAAATAGATCACCGCACCGGCCCGTTTCGCCTCGGCTTGCAGGCGCGGAAACGCTTCCGCCTGCCACCTTTCGACCAGCACCGGGTCTTGTTGCCAGGCTCGATACAATGGCCGTTGTGGGGTAAACCCCAGCATCCGCATGATCCGCCCCACACTGGGCTTGGTCAGCCGCTTGCCGAACTGCCGGTAGATCACTTCGCCGATCAGCAACAAGGTCCACAGACCAAATTCAAACTTCATTTGCAGGGGCGTCTGATCACGCACGGTCTCGGCAAGCCAGCGCATTTCGTCCGGGGTCACCTTCGGGGGTCGACCGGGAATCGATTTGGCCAGCAAGGCATTTTGTCCACCGCTGGCAAAGTCCGACAGCCAGCGAAATACCGTTCGGATATTGACGCCAAAGGCGGCGGCAACACTGGCCACGGTCTCGCCTTTGCCGACCGCTTTAACCGCCTGCTGGCGCATGACTTGGAGCGAGAGATTGTCGATCGATCGCCCGTCAGAGTCTCTTTTGCATCTCATGGCCGTAGCCTAACACGAATATGGCATTCTTTATTTTACGGTTAGTATAAGCCGTACATGGCCGTCCCCTTTAGCCGAAAACCAATCGCCGGGGGCTCCCTGAGAATGCCTGGAACGGGCCCTGTGCCGATTATTTAAAGCGTGAAGCGAAAGGTGCCGACGAGCGCGCCGGGTATCTTGCTGCCGCCGAGTGCACGACAGTGATAGGTATCGATGGCGGGATGGATCGGGCTTTCCCGGGTCAGCGCCTCGAGCGCCGAGCCAAACAATCGATACAAACTGTCGTCAAACCGCAGATCATTGATGGGTGCCGCGATTTCGCCGTTCTCGACCCAGAAACAGGCGTAGCGGGTCATGCCGGTCACCCGGGCGGCCTGGACATCGCTCCAGTTGAGGTAATGCAGATTGCCCACGTAAAGACCGGTACCCAGGCAGTTCAGGACCTCGGTCTCAGGCAGGTTGCCGGCCATCAGTTCCGGCGCGCGCAAATGCTCTCCGAACCAGCCGCTCGGATCGGCCGCATTGGACGGCACGCCATATTGTTTTGCGGAACGGGAACTCACCAGCAGGTTTTTCAACTGCCCCTTCTCGATGAGCATCAACTCCACCGGCGGAAGCTCGCCCAGGCTGTTGAAGCGCGGCGTGAGCGCCAAGCAGAAGTTTTCTTTCAAGGTGAACTGTTCGGACAGACCGACCTCACCCTGGATCAGTCGCTTGAGAGGACAGTTACCATCCCGGTACGCCCGGTAACTGAGCGCGCCCCATGAGAACATGGCGATCAGTTCGGCGACGGCGGCCGGCGCGAAGTACACCCGATACTCGCCAGGCGCAATCGGGCGGGCAGGGCGTTTCAAGAAGGCAAGCCGGGCCTTGTCGGCAGCCAGGACGGCCTGGAACCGGTCCTCATCCCATGCCGGCCCCCAGAACCGACCTTTGACGGCCTTGTTATCTCCGGACGCGTTGGTCGTGAACAGGGAATAATCCACCCATAGGGATGCGGTCGAAAACCAGTGGTTCAACCCCGCCGAATTGCGGACCGCGCGGACCTGCGGGCCCGCGGCCAAGAGTCCGGTAAAGTCCGTCCCTTGGGTGACGCGGGCGATGGCCTTGACCGCAGCGGCGGCGTCCGGCTCTGTCCCGGAATGTTCGTGTTCGCTGGTTCCATGGTCTTGCAGGGGCACCGCGAAAGGGTCTTCCGGGAGTGTTCGAGCTTCCCGCCGTGCCCGCTCCAACCAGGAACGCAGGAGTGCCCGATCGTGATCGAGGTGGCCGCTGAGGTCAAACATGAAAGTCACCTGACGGCCAGCCCACTGAAAGGTGAGTGCCAGGTTTCTCTGCAAGACGGCCGTGGCTTGCCGCACTTTGGAATCGTTGAACCGCACATAGGTTTGATCTTCGGCGGTGAGTTGGAGGCTGAGCGCTTCTCCGGCCTTCAAGTCGGAAAAGGTTGTATCCGCGAGATCGTCGAAGAGCCGTCGGGTTTCCGGAAGAAAGCTCACGAGCCACCTCCGAACACGTCGATGCCCGCAAACAGACAGGGCGGGGCGGCATGGCCGACACGGATGAGCTGATTAGGTTCGCCTTTCCCGCAATACGGCGTTCCGAAGAGCTCCCGCTCGTCGCGGCAACCGACCTGCTTCAGTGCATTCCAAAAAGGCACCGTCACCCCCCGGTAATTGGGATTTTTGAGGACGTCGGTCAACCGGCCTTGTTCGATCCTGCGTGCATATTCGCAGCCAAACTGGAATTTGTTGCGGTAGTCGTCGATGGACCAGGATCGATTGGATTGCATGTAAACGCCTCGCTCCACGGAGGCGATCATCTCGGCCAGGGAACTGGTGCCCGGTTCCAGGTTGATGTTCGCCATGCGGTCGATCGGCGCCCGATTCCAGCCGGCCGAACGGAAATTGGCGACGCCGGGAATGCCGAGTCGAGACTGACTTTCCAAACTGCCGAGCCCCCGCAGCAACACGCCGTCCCGGATCAGATATTCCCGTGTCGCGGGGTTGCCGCAGTCATCGAAGGCGTAAGAGGCAAACTCACCCGCGACGGTGGGGTCGAAGGTGACGTTCAGCAGGGGCGAGCCATAGCGCAGCCGGCCGAAATCGTCCGGCTTCACGAAGCTCCAGCCGGCATAGTTGCGCTCGTCGCCGAGGATGCGGTCGAGTTCCAGCGGATGGCCAATCGATTCGTGGATCTGCAGCAGCATCTGGTCCGGCGCCAGGATCAGGTCCAGGGTCTCATCGGGACAATTTTCGGCGTCCAGCAATTCGAGCGCCTCGCGGCCCACCCGCTGGCACTCGGCGTGGAGGGCCGAAAAATCGAAGAATTCCAACCCCGCCTGACGGCAGCGGGCGGCCGGGCCGTTCAATGAACGCTGCTGGGTCTCGGTACCGTCCTGAGCGGTGGCCGCGCAATGACTGGAAACCAGCCACCACTGCTGTTCGATATCCGCGCCGCTGGATGAGACGTAGTGCACCGTGCTTTCCACCAAGGTGGCTTCGGCGGACGTGCTGACGATCTTGTCGGAGACTTTGAGTGACCGGCTGGCGCGGATCAGTTGATCGGTCAATTCGGCGAGCGTCAGACGGTCGAAACCCAATCGCCGGGTGCTGACAAAGCGTCCGTGAGCCGGAGGCCGGTGCCCTTCGGTGAATGGGAACAAGGCATGGGGCGCGCAGATCCGGGCCAGATACGCGGCCCGCCGGGCGGCCTGGACCAAGCCCTGTTGCGAGAGATCGCTGGTGCCGGCATAGGCGATATGGCCGTCCACCCGTGCTTCCGCCATGACGCCCCGCTCCAGAGTGATGGCGTTGTCTTCCGGGAGGTGGTTGCGGACGGTACGCCGATAGGTCTGCTCCTGGACGAAACGCAGGCCAATCCAATCAGCCTCGGCCTGGACCCAGGCGAGTGCCCGGTGAATATCGAACGCGGGGAGTTCGGGATAAAAGTTGACCGGGAGGCTCATGCTTCGCTGATCGAGTAGACAATATCAAGGGTATTGTGGGACCGGGAGGTCAATGGCCGTCCGGCGGCAGCAGGAGGCCCCAGCCGGTTCCTGTGGATCCCGGCAGCCCCAGGTTATCCTGCACATCGACGGGTTCCTTGCGGTATGGCTGAACGCATACGCCTGACTCTGTTCTGCCCGCCCTGCTCAACGGGAGCCGGACGCGCTGAAAGCCCAATGAGCATAAGCTCGGGAGGCCGTTGATGCGGCATCTTATCATGACCGGTCAAGCCGAACGAATGCCTCGGCACATCCCGGCGGAGCAAGAGACGCCTCCAGCGAGATTTAACGGGGCACAAGCAATCGATCATGCAGTCAAATCAACGGCGCCATATTTCGGGCCCCATCCTCTGCGTTCTGGCCGATTACCAGGTCCGCCGCTGGGATGCCTATCACATAGCCTTGGTCATGCTGGGCACCTTGTTCCTGGTGGAGCAGAAGATGGAAGGCCGCCCACACTGGCCGATGCTCTCCGTCATACGCGCGGGGCCGGCAAAGCGCGGAGCCGTGCGACGAACCGCGCCAGCGCCGCGCCGATTTCGTGGGGTGAATCTTCCTGCAGGTAATGGATGCCCGGCACGGTGATTTCGGTCTGGTTCGGCCACTGCCGGCAGAATCGGCGTGCGCGCGCTCCCAGCAATGCGCCCGGTTCCGCGTTGATGAACAGCTTGGGAATATCGCTGGCCGCGAGCCAGGCCCCGTAGGTTTCGACCACTTCGGCGACGTCCCGCGGCTCGCCATCGATAGGCAACTCGCGGGCCCATGCCAACGTCGGCCGCCGGGATTCCGGCGTGCGGAAAGGGGCACGGTAGGCCTCCATTTCTTCCTTGGTCAAACTCCGCAGGACGCTTTTCGGCAACACGGTCTCGACGAAGAAGTTTTCCTCCGCGATCATCCTGACGCCCTCGTCCGAGCGGAGGGCGCGGAAGATCCGCTCCCGCGGCGGAGGGAAATCGGCCCACAGCCTCGGTTGCACGAGGGCTTCCATGTAGGCGATCCCCTGCACGCGGTCCGGGTGGCGGCGGGCCCAATGGAAGCCCAGGGCTGAGCCCCAGTCGTGGACCACCAGCATCACCCGAGCACCGATGCCCACCGCCTCGAACCAGGCATCCAGATAGTTGGCGTGATCGAAGAACCGATAGCTCGACGCAGCCGAACGGCCCGACTGGCCCATGCCCACCAGATCCGGAGCGAGGCAGCGGCCGAGGTTCTGGACGTGAGGGATGATGTTGCGCCAGAGGTAGGACCAGGTCGGGTTGCCATGCAGGAAGACGATGGGGTCGCCTTTGCCGACATCGACGTAGCTCATCTCGGTATCCAGGACCGATACGCGCTTCCGGGGATGATGATCGACCGCGGAAATCTCGGATGGGAACATGATCGGCACTCCTGTTCTCGAGAACGTTACCACCGCGATCAACGACATAGATCGAGCGGGACGAAGCCCTGCTCGGAGCAGGCGCGGTGGTATTCCTCGGCATTGGTGGCGGCCGTTTCCCGGCGCAGGACGGAGCCGTCCAAGTCGAGGTACTCGACCGCGCCGCGCACGAAAAACAGACTCACGAAGGGGGCATCGCCCTCGGCAGTCCAGGTGTCGACATGACCGGCCGGCTCGTACTCGTAATCGCCGGGACCCAGCAGTCGTCCCTCCGGATCGAGGCGCCGGCATCCGCTGAGGAGGTAGCCGTGAACCTCGCCCTGATGCCGATGCAGGGGGATGCGTGCTCCCGGCTCCAGGCGCAGCAGCGTGACCCATTCGCCGCGCTCGGGAAACAGGGCCAGCAGCTTCTTGGAAATACCGTGGCCCACTGAAATCCACGGCAGCTGATGGTTGCCCGCGGCTGCCGGGATGAACGGTTCGGTTGCTAACATAAGATGCTCCTTTGCCAAATAGTGACTGACGGTACGGACACAATAAGGCGGCGAGTAATAGCGGAAAAGGACCACAAATGACAAAAATCATGGAGCCACTTTTCGAATTACCCATCACCCTGCCGCGCAAGGGTTCCCGAGAACTGCTGCGCTCCGTGTATTGCCAGCTGCGGGAGGCGATCCTCGACGGACGGCTCCAGTCCGGTACGCGACTGCCTTCGACCCGGGCATTTGCCGCAGCGATCGGTGTGTCGCGCAATACCGCGGTAGCGGCGTACGAGCTATTGTTGAGCGAGGGCTATCTGACCGTTCGGTCGGGTTCCGGTACCTATGTGGCCGACATCTCGCCGCGCCCGGCTCATCATCTGTCCAGCGAACCCGGGGCGGACGGCCGTTTGAACGAAGCCTGGCGCCGGGCTCAGCCGGTGCTGCCTGCGGGCGTCGAATCCTGCCATTTCGACTTCAGGCTCGGGCTGCCCGACAAATCGGCGTTTTCCTTTCCGGTCTGGCGGCGCCTGTCCGCCAGGGCACTGAGAGCCTGGTCGAAGACGCCGGCAGTCTACGACCACCCGCAGGGCTGGCCGGCGCTGCGCGCGGCGATCGCCAAACACGTCTCCTTCGCCCGGGCGGTTTCCTGTTCGCCGGAACAAATCGTGGTCACGGCGGGCGCCCAGCAGGCATTTGACCTGCTGGCCCGCATCCTGGTCACGCCGGGCCGAACCGTGGTCGCGGTCGAAGAACCGGGCTATCCGCCGCTGCGGGATGCCTTTACCGCCGCTGGTGCCAGAATCGCCGCCATCCCGGTTGATGAGGAAGGGCTGAGGATCGATTGCCTGCCGGCCGATGCCGGGGTGATCTGCGTCACACCCTCCCACCAGTTTCCCCTGGGCATCACCTTGTCCGCGAAGCGCCGAGTTGCCCTGCTCGAATTCGCGCAGGAAAGGGGCGCCGTAGTGGTGGAAGACGATTACGACGGCGAGTTTCGCCTGGGTGGCCGGCCATTGGATGCATTGCAGACGCTCGACCGAAGCGGCTCGGTTTGCTATGTCGGGACCTTCTCCAAGAGCCTGTTCCCGGAGCTGCGCCTCGGGTTCGTGGTGGCTCCGCCCTGGGCGCGGGATGTACTCGTCGCTGCCAAGGCTCGTGCCGACTGGCATTGTCCGACGCCGTCTCAGGACACCCTGGCGGCCTTCATCGACGAGGGCCATCTGGCTCGCCATGTGCGCAAGATGGGCAAGATCTACGCAGAGCGGCGCGCGGTGCTGCTTCATGCCTTGTCGCAGCACGGCGGCGATCGGTTGCAGCCAATAGGGGATGCGGTGGGCCTGCACCTGGCGGTGAAGCTGAGCCGGGAGATTCCGGCCACCGAATTGGTCAGGGAAGCGGCGGCGGATGGCATCCGCCTTTATGCCCTCGAGCGATACTCGGTCGAAAAGCCGGCACCTAACGGCGTGGTTTTAGGCTACGGAATGATCCGGTCGGACCGGATCGGTGCCGCAATTGAGCGACTGGCGCGGATCATGAGCCGCTTCGAATGACTGCTTTTGGCCATCTCGTTTTCGAAGCGGGGAAACCACCGACCGAAATGGTCTTGCTAGGTCCCGCCAGCCGCTCGTCACAAGTTTTCGCATATAGGCACTCGACGCCATCCATGACGAGGGCCGTAGTGTGCCAACGCGCCCGGTGCGCGGCGTCGACGATCTTCGGCTGTGGCTTGATGCCGTACTCGACGGGCTAGGCTTGACCAATGGCATCCCAATGGCGGGTCAATCGTACGGCTGCTACGCTTCAGCCGAGTACGCACTGCATGCACCTCAACGGGTGAGTAAGCTCGTTTGGATCGCACCCGTCATGATTGGCGCGCCCATCCCGCAGGAGTTCGTTGCACGCCTGATGTCCGTTGCAGATGGGCGGCGGGAGTCGCTTGAGGAGTATTGTCGCTGGATCATGCCAAGCATCGCGGTCAAGTATCCCGAGGAGTTTGATCGGAGAATTGACGAAATACTACTCGTGCGGGAGCGCTACGGCACGATGTTCCCTCCAGTGCGGGCGGCAGTGATGTCCGACGACGATTTACAGCGAATTGAGGTACCGACGCTCGATATCCTTGGCGAGTGCGACGGAGCAACGGCCGACCCTCACGAAGCAATCGAGCGCGTCGAGTCGCTCATGCCGCATGTCGAGACGATACTCGTTCCCAGAGCGGGGCATGACATCGTGGCTGCGGAGACCGAACTCGTGACTCAGCGGCTGCTCAAGTTCCTCCAGTAGCAGTTGGCTAATCTCCAGCGGACAGAGGTGAGTTCGGATGGTACCTAACTATTCATTCATGCCGACGCCGCTTCGCGGGGCGGCTTAATTCAGGACGGTTATGCCGTAAGACGACCTCGTGCTAAGTGCTAAGCGATCGGGCGAATAGCGGCTCCTAATCCTGTATGCTTTTCGATTCTGAACAAAGCCGCCATTGGCGAAAGGCCGGTATTGGTCAGCGTGAATGGCCGATTAGACCGAAAACCACCCACTCGAAAACAAACTTCCGGAGATCGTTCTTGGCCGTCATTCAACACTGAAACAGCAAAGCGTCGAGGTAAAGGATCGGAAAAACACCGGCGAGTCCAAGACGGACCAGGCTGCCGCCGAACGTTCGGGTTCCAGACGGACTTCGGTGCTCGCGGATTCACGGGCAGCCCCAAACGAGGCGCTGCCCGTGACGTTTTTGCCGAATGGCGGCGAGGCGTCATCCGGTTTATCCAGTCGGATCATCGACCGGTGCCGCCACTTTACAGCGCGCGACTACGGGCCTGAATCTCGATTGTCTCGCCGAACCGCGGATGGCCTCGGGTCGAGACTCAGCGGCTCGAACGCGGCCTCCGACAACAACCGCTCGATGCCGGAACGCCTATCGCCGCTCGGACGCAAGCCAGCCTAAAAATAAACCATCGAAGCCGTGCAGGCGAGATCGATGTATTTGGAAGGATTGACCACCCCCTCAAAGGGCGTGGGGATGAACGGCGTGTTCACCGTGGTCAGGACAAGCTGGCTCTTGAAGGTGACCGGCGACTCTCCCAACGAGACGGATGGAATCACCACGGACGCATGTTTAATGTGGAGGTCCGGTATGTGTTCCAACACCACCTCCCAAAGATCGCCAATCAGGGTTGACTCGGTGACGATGTCCGATTCCTGAAAGCGATAGCTTTTTTCGCCCAATTGCAGATTGAGGGTCGTTTGCGGTGGGAGAATGCCAACTTCCGCCTGGCTGCCCACCACCAGGGTAAGGCTGACGTGCCGGCCGGTGCACTCGTAGAAGTTGGGCGTTTGCGCGGCGTCTGCGACGGTCTGCAGCCCCAGTCCGAGCCCAATGGCTCCCAATAGGGACTTGTTCAGGTGCTTCATGCGAATATCCTCCTAAGTTGATGAGAGATGGCGGTTTGAATCGCCGACCGTAAATGTCACCGGCCAAACCGTAAGATCTGCCTCAAATCGAGGCGGTTGCTATGATGAGGCGATAAGCCCATTCAGTCTGTTAATTAATTCACACGCTGGATACGGCCAGCGCTCTTCAAGATTTCGGTCCGTCGACGGTTCACGGCGATGACCGCCAATTGTCGGCCTCAGCAGTCATTCAGTCTGAAAAATACCAGCCCCCACGAACGACTGCTTTAGGCCGTCTGTGTCCAGAAAACCACCCTGTCGTAGGACATGTAGTACTATCAGTATTCGCTTATCTACTGAGATGGGCGATTGAACTCGCTTTTTGTCCTTTCGTTGTATTTTCTAGAGAGTGATCTATGGCAGGTTATGAAGGTGATGTCGTCACCCCTTACGATCAGGATCTCGGACCCGTGCTTTTCGAGCACTATGGAGCCGACACCGCACGACGCGTAGCGGAAAGATCAGTCCGTGACGTGCTCGAAATCGCCGCGGGCACGGGAATCGTGACCCGGCACTTGTGTAATGAGCTTGCCAAGGACGTGCGATTGACCGCGATCGATATCAGCGATTCCATGATGGAGGCCGCCCGCAAAAAGTTTCTCCCTCACGAGCAGGTCGCGTTCCAAGTCGCGGATGCCACGGCGCTGCCGTTCGACGATGAGGCGTTCGATGCGGTGGTCTGCCAGTTTGGGGTCATGTTCTTCGATAAAGAGGCGGGGTTTCGCGAGGCATACCGGACATTGAGGCGCGGAGGGCGGTACTTGCTCCGCGTCTGGGACTCGGAGCATTACAATCCATTCGCCAGCTTGAGCTTTGAGGTGCTGAAACAATTCTTTCCGTCGGATACACCTCGTTTCCTCTTCGATCCCGTTGCCTGCCATCAAATCGATCCGATCAAAGAAAAGCTGATTCGCGCCGGCTTTGATCGAATCGTCATCTCGGTCGAGCGAAAGGAACACGATATTCTGGACGTGGCGGCGTTCGCGCGGGCACTTGTGTTCACTCCGGTTATCACAGAAATACGAGATCGCGGCGGTGTCGATCCCGAGGAGATCTCCGAGACGTTGACGGAGGCGCTGATAAAAGAATATGGCTCAAATCCCACGCGCTATCCGATGCAAGCCATACTGTTCGAAGCGGAAAAGCCGATTGCGTCGCCATTTTTGCGAAACCTTTTGGGACATCCAAGTCACCAAAAGGAGTAAAAAAATTGGCGACGAGTATTGCCTTCGGCGGCCCGCGTTCGACCGGTCCCGACCCAATAGTGGGATCGGGACCTGGATCCACAATGACTTGACACGGTGTCGGTTGCCTTATGTTTGATCTCCACCTGCGCTAGCCGCGCAGACTCCGATCAAACATCCGACCCTACGGCTACGCGGAGGCAGGGATCAGCGGTTCGAGCCCGAGGGCGGCGGCGAAACGCCGGGCATCGCGCGAGCGGTCCAGGCGGTAAAGGACACCGCGCAAGGGACCGATGGGGGCGCCGAGGAACGCCATGGGCCGTAGCCGTTCCAGCATGGTGACGGTGCCGCGGACGAACTCGCGGGCCGAGAGGATTTCCGGCGGGATGGGGGAGAGGAGGATATCGGCGGCGGCGACCGCGGCGTCCTGGAGGGGCCCAACCGCGCCCTGGGTGTCGATCAGGATGATATCGTACTGGGCAAACGGCGGACGGCCGAGGAGGTGCTTGAGACGCACCCGCCCGTCGACGGCGTCGCGGATCCAGTCGCGGAGCTTGCCGTCCGGATCGTCGGAATAGACGAGATCGAGGCGGTCGATAGCGGTCGCGCTGATCACGTCCTCGCAGGCCGCCTCGACCATCAGCCGGGTGAGACCGCCCGGAGCGCGGTGTCGGAGCGGAAAAAAGCTGGAGAGGGTCGGTTGGGGATCGGCGTCGACGAGGAGGGCGGTCTGGCCGAGATCGGCGAGAAAGGCGCCGAGATTGGCGGTCAGCGTGGTCTTGCCGACGCCGCCCTTGGTGCTGGTGATGGTGATACAGATGGCCATGGCGCCCTTCTCCGGCATGTTACCCGGGGATGGAGTCCCGGGACGATGAATGATCCGAAGGAAGTGAAAAGGGGCCACCGCCTAAAAGGCGTGGAGCCGGTGATAGGATTTGAACCTACGACCCGCACATTACGAATGTGTCAATGGTCCCTTTTGACTTCCGGCTAGTATCAAAACCTTTACCAGATCTGTTTAGTACTTGCAAGATGTGGCAAATCCCCTAATCCAGGCGCAGCCTGGTCAGCACGGATCGCAGTTGCCCCATTTCCGGCTCGACATACTCCAAGGTCGTTCGCAGGCTGGTATGACCCAGGAGATATTGAAACGACTTAAGGTCCGGTTGCTGGCCTTGGGCGAGTTTCGTCGCCATCGTATGGCGCAGACGTCGCGATGTAATGCGTGCGCCCAAGGTCTCGGATAGGCGCCTAAAAAAACCGCTTACCTGGTCTGTTGTTAATTCCTGGCCCTTGTCGTCCCGGTTAAAAAGTTGAATTCGAAACACCTGGTGACGGAGCGTTACTGCGCTTGGACTGACTCTGAGCGTTCGGTTGCGGAGATACAGTAAATCCTCCACACAGTCTGGCGGGATCGGGATGATCCACTCGCGTTTCGTCTTGCCGCCTTCGACTGCCAACAGCATGGTCTTGTGTGTGAAGTCGATGTGGTTCCAACGTAGGGCAGTCAATTGCCGGGCACGCATGCCGGTAAAGAAAAGAAGGCGAACAACGATAACCCAAAACCAGCCCGGTTTGATCGGCTCGTCGGGTTCTTGCAGCAAACGGATGGCTCGGCGCGTTACCTCATCGGGCACTGTCTTTTTGCGCTTCTTCCAGGCTCCAAGCTGTTTGACGTATTGAAACGGGTTATGCTCGATCCATCCCGAGCGAACCGCAAAGGAGAATACGATTCTGAGGTATGTAAGATAACTGTTCCACGTCACCACAGTGACCCGCTGAAGGACAGTGTCCCGCCACGCGATGACGAGATTCTTGTCAATCTTGCTTAATTCATCGACGCCTGTATCCCGCTTGAATACGCGGGCGGTGATGCGGTAGTTGCGGATCGATCCCGGGCTCAAGACGACTTCCCGGCAATAGGCTTCCACCAAAGCGGACAATGTAGTAGGCGCTTCAGTCTCCTCGCGCATGGAGTTCCTCCCATTTACGGCAATTCGCTAGCCTTGGTGCGGCATTTGCCCAATGGCTGCGTACATTTAGGTTGAGTAGATGGTCGCGGACCCGTTGGCGCCGTGGACGCAGTCTGGGTCGGACGGACGGCTTTGCAGCCCAAGTCTTCGATGTTGCGGGAATGAGGTTAATCCCGCCAATTCATTTCATTTTAATCGGGTTCGACGGGAGGTTCGACTGATGGTCAAGCCACCCGTAAAACCCTTTTTAGAGCATACAAGGGTTTTTGTTCGCACTTTGCGTGCCGCCTTGGGCACACTCGCCGCCGAGCAACTCGGAGACCCTCTATGCGTAATGCGCTGCTGGCGCTTTTCTGTTGTTTCACGACTGCCGCCCGTGCCGATGACGACGGCGAGCGGGCCGCGCTCGCCCGCCTGATCCATGAGTTGGACGCCCTGGCGCCCCTGATCGCCGAAGCCGAAACCCAAGCCAATCCGGAGTCGCGGGTCAGATTCCATTATGGCTGGCTTCGCCAGGACATCGAGCACGTCAAACTCGGCATCCGTGAACACATCGAAGCACCACGCACGACGCCGAGAGAGTTTCCACCGCTCAAGGGCGATTACCGGCGCTGAGCCGGTGAATCATGTCACTGTGATCGCTATCGGAAAAAGCTCATGACGCATGTGAAACGCACCCTCAAACACACCGTTCGGCGAGCACGATCGGTCATGCTTGCCTCCTTGATCCTGGCGGACACCGCCTTCGCCGCGCTGCCGACGCCCGTGCCGCCGACGACTTCACCGGCCGCGGGCGACTGGCTCAATCTCATCAAGGGCTACATCAAGGATGGCGGGATCGTCATCGGATTGTTCCTGGCGGTGGCCGGCTTTCTCTGGCTCTCCTGGCATGTTCTCGCCGATCTCAATCAGGTTCGGCAGGGCCGAAAAGAGTGGGGCGAACTGGGCCTCGGAGCGGTGGCCGGCGCCGCCATTTTCCTGTTCGTGTCTTATCTGCTGGGTGAAGCCGCGGGTGTCATCTGATGGCCGGCTCATCTGAGACACCCGATATTCTCGAGGATCGGCTCAACGAGGAGCCGGTCATCTTCCGGGGGTATGCCGATTCGGAGTTGGGTACGGCCATCAAGCTGGCGGCGGCCTTGCTGTTTCCGCCGAGCGTGGTCATCGGCCTGATCCTGGGGCGTCTCGCGATGGCCCTCGGGGTCGCCATGATCGGCGCGATCGCCTTCGTCTATTTCGGGGCGGGGCTCTATCAGCGGCTGAAACGTGGCCGCCCGCACTTCTATCTTCAACAGCGGGTGCATCTTTTCCTGGCGGACCTCGGTTTCGTCCGCTGTCAGTTCAATTTCCGGGGAGAGTCCGCCCGGTTTCGGTTTCCGGACGGCTCGTACCAAATGAGCCTTGGCCGCGACGCCCTCCGCGATTGAAACGGACATGGGACTGCGTTACCGCGCCGAAAACGAGAACCTTAGGTCCCATATCAACACGCTGCGCGCAGTGATCGCAGGGCTGTTCGTCGTCATTCTTGTCCTTTGGCACGGCTGGGAGGACGCGAAGAAGGACGCGCGCCTCTTCCTTCCGCCGGACCTCCGATCGGGTGGCATGATCCATCGGGACGATCCGAGGCCGGAGCATATCTACGGCTTCGCCCGATACATCTTTCAGCTGCTCAATTACTGGCCGCGAAACGGCGAGGAGGACTATGGCCTCGTGCTCTTCAAAGCTCAGAACTATCTGACACCCGCCTGCCAGGACGAACTGAGGAGCGATCTCGAGGCCCGCGCCAAACGTGGCGAACTGACGGACCGAAAACGCGCCATCCACGACGTGCCGGGCCATACTTACGAGGAATCCAGCGTCGAGGTCAAGGGGAATGGCGTCTGGATCGCGCGGATCGACTTCCGGATCGAGGAGCATGTTCGTGGGATGCCGGTGAAGACGGTCGACATCCGCTACCCCATCCGGGTGGTGGCATACGACGTCAGCCCCGAGGTCAACCCGTTTGGCCTGGCCCTTGATTGTTTCGCGAGTCCGCCCGAACGAATCGAGGGCAGCGAGACGTCACGGCCGGCCTTACCCCCGATATTCAAACTCGGCTCATGAATCCGCATCTCGTCGTTCTGTCCACCCTTCTGCTGTTGACCGTCGCGACCCGTGCGGAGGAGCCGGTCGGCGCGTCTGCCGACACGGAGGGGGAGAGCGGTGTCCACGCGCTCTCCGCATCGGCTTCGGTGCCGGAAACCGCGTTCACCAACCCGGGTTCCGACATCCCGCCGGGCCTCGGGCTCGACGTCGAGCCCGAGGCAGCACCCGGCGCGCTTCCGGTCGAGCGGCTGGCCTGGCACAAACTGCCGCTCCAGATCACCCTCCCGGTCGGGCAGGAGCGCCTGGTGTCGTTTCCGGTCGCGGTGCGGGCGGGGCTGCCGCCGACACTGACCCCCGATGTCCTTAGGACCCAGATCCTCAATGACGGGACCATCTATTGGACGGCGCTCAAGCCGTTCGGACCGCAACGAGTGCGGATCGAGGCCTTGGGCACGGGCAACACCTACCTCCTGGATCTCTCGGCCTCGGACCGGATAGCCGATACCCGCCCCATCGAAGTGTCGATTCCGGAAGGGAAGCCCTCCGCCGCGCCGGTGGATGCGGCAGCGACGGACGTTGCCGAAAACCGGTCCGCCGGGACGGACTACGTCACCCTGACCCGGATGGCGGCGCAGCATCTCTACGCCCCAGAGCGCCTGCTGAAGGTGCCGAAGGGCGTCCACCGCACGCCGGTCGGCCGTGAATCGCGCATCGACCTGATCCGGGGCGGCCGGGTCGAGGCGACACCGCTCATCGCCTGGCGCTCGGGCGGCACGTACATCACCGCGGTCAAGCTCCGAAACCGAACGTTCGAGGACGTGATCCTCGATCCGAGGACGCTCCGGGGCGCCTGGCTCGCCTGCACCTTCCAACACGCGAGGCTCTACCGCAAAGGCGACGAACGGGACGTGACGGCCGCCTATCTCGTGTCCAGCCGGCCGTTCGAGGACGCGCTCGATGGGCGGCAATAAGCTCCTGCCGATTCTCGGCACGTTCGCGCTGGCGCTTGCGCTCTTCGCGGGACTCCGCTCGTGCAGCAAAAAGGCGGCGACAGCCGAGTCCGAGCTTCCGGTCGCCGAGGTCCCGAAGGCGCCCGCGCCGGATGCCGATTCTCCGGCGGACACCATCCGCGCGCTGACCGCCCAGGTCGCCTCGGCCAAGTCGGAGATGGCGCAGCTTCGGCGCGAGAACGCGGAACTCCTGAAGCAGCGCAACGACATCGCGACCCAAGTCACGAACGAGGTCACGGCGGCGGTTCGCCGGGACCAGGCCGCACAGCGCAACGATGAATACACCCGCCTGTCATCCCGCCTCGACGATCTCTCCAACCGCCTGGGACTGGTCGCGCCGCCGGGCTCGTCCGACCCGTCGGACGGTGCGGCGGTCGACCTCGATCCGGCCGCCCTGAACGCCGCGGTGGTGTGGGTCGATCCGCTCGGGTCCAGCCTGGTCAAACGCGCCGGCGACGCCGTGTCCCGGACCGCCACCGCGACCGCCGAGGCGGCCCGTTCGGGCGGAAGCCTGCTGCACGGCGTCGGCGAAAACCCCCTCCTGGACCATGCCGGGCCCGGCGGGGGTGCCGCCCATCCCGCCGCTGCGCCGGAACCGGCCTACACGGTGCCGCGGAACGCCACCCTGATCGGCTCCACCGGCATGACCGCGCTGATCGGGCGGATTCCGATCAAAGGCCAGGTGGAGGACCTGTATCCCTTCAAGGTGATCGTGGGCTCCGACAACCTCGCCGCCAACGGGCTCGAGATTCCGGGCGTCGACGGCATGATCTTTTCCGGGACCGCGATCGGCGACTGGGCGCTCTCGTGTGTCCGGGGCACCGTGCATTCGATCACGTTCGTGTTCGACGACGGCACGATCCGCACCCTGAGTTCCGATGATCAGAGTCTGCAGCGGAAAGAGCAGCAGAGCGCCCAGGCCCAGGGCGCGCCGCCCCCGCCACCGGCAGCGCCACCGAGCCTCTCGGCTGGATCTCGGACCGGCGCGGCATCCCCTGCGTAACCGGGGCGCGCGTGACCAACGCCGCGCAATATCTGGGCGGGCGCATTCTGGCGAAGGGCGTCGAGGCGGCGGGTCGGGCCTACGCCCGCTCTAAGACCACGATCGGGGTAACGCCGCTCGGCGGCTACACCAGCACGGTCACGGGCAGCCCGGAGCAGTACGCCGCCGGTGAGGTCGTCTCGGAAGGCGCCAACGAGGTGGCCCGCTGGATCGCCGAGCGGCAGAGCCAATCCTTCGATGCCGTGTTCGTCGACACCGGCGTCGAACTCGCGGTCCACGTGGACCGGGAACTCCCCATCGATTACGAACCCAAGGGCAGGAAACTCGACTATGCGCACGCTACCCCAGCCGTTCACGCGGGCCGTGACCATGATCTCGATTAGCCTCCTGGTCGGCTGCGCCACCGGCAGCAAGGACACCCTTCTGCCGCAGGGGGGACCCACCATGCGGGAGGTTTACGATGCCCATTTCGAAAAAACCCGGCAGCGCCGAACGGAAGGCGCCCGACGGGAGCGGGGTGCGCGCGGCCCCGGCGATGCCGCCCTGAACCTGGACGGCTGGACCCGCGAGGCCCACACCGAGATCCAGCACCTGTTCCCGCGCCTGCCGAATCCGGACCTCGTCCTGTACGTTTTCCCGCACATCTCGCCCCAGGGCCATCCGGTGCCGGGCTATGCAACCAGTTTTCCGATGTACGAGACGGTGGAATACGCCCTGCCGGGCGAAGCGGAGGGGTGGTGATGCCGCAGTTTTCGTTTTTATCCAAACCCCGAGCCATCGAACCCGCGCCACGCGGGCCGTTCGACCGGACCACGCCGCCCACCGAGGCGGACGTCAGGCGGCGCTACGAGCGGCCGAGCAGTTTCACCAACCATCTGCCCTGGCTCGACTACGATCCCGAACACCAGGTCTTTTTGCTCGACGACGGCCGCAACGTCGGCGCCTTGTTCGAGATCCGGCCCGCCGGCGTCGAGGCGCGCCCGGAGGCGTGGCTGGCCGAGTTCCGCGACAAGATCCAGCAGGTCTCACGGGCTCGGTCGCGGAGCAACAAGACCCTTGGGTCTTCCAACTCTTCGTCCATGACGAGTACCGGCTCGATGGCCTGGCCGACCAGGTGGAGGCCTACGCGCGGATCGAAATTCGCGACTTGGCCTATACCCGCCACTGGCTGGCCGTGCTGCGCGACCACTGCGCCAACATCGCGCGGCCCGGCGGACTATTCCATGACGATCAGGTCACGGGTGGGCCGTGGCAAGGGAATTGACGGAAGGTCCACGCGTGCTTGTTCAGGCGGCGCAGCGCCACCCAATCTCTCAAGGGACCGGATGATCTCGGTCCGATCAGGGAGCTGAACGAGGCCGCGGCCCGGCTCACCGCCGGACTTGAATCGACGGGGGTGGGCGTCCGCCGGCTCGGCGGGCGGGACCTTTACGAGTGGATGCTGCGCTGGTTCAATCCGCGCCCGGCGGTAACGGCGGGCGACGTGGAGGCCTTGCTCGCGCTTGCGCCCTATCCCGGCGACGATCACGAGGACCGGCCCTACGGCTACGATTTCGGCGAAGCCTTGGTTCTGGGACTTCCGCGTTATCATCCCGAGAAAGGCCTCTGGTGGTTCGACGGCCTGCCGCACCGCGCCATCACCATTCAACAGCTGACCGATCCGCCGACGATCGGTCAGTTCTTCGCGGAACGGCGCATCGGCCGGCATCTGTACGCGGTGTTTGACCGGCTGCCGCCAGGCGTTGTGATGGCGATCACTGTCGAGTTCCAGCCTCAGGACGATGTCCGCGAACGCCTGGTTCGGGTGGAACGCGCCGCGATCGGCGACTACGCCGAGGCCCAGCTCGCCGGCGAGGACGCCAAGGCCGCGCAATTCCAGATCGCGCAGGGGAACAAGCTGTTCCCGACCCAGATCACGTTTTACCTTCGCGGCGAAGACGAGGAGGATCTCCGCCGAAAGCAGAACCAGCTGCATTCCCTGCTCCTCACCAATCATCTCCGGCCCATCGACGAGCGCCAGGACCTCTGCGCCCTGGACACGTACCTCCGGTGCCTCCCCATGGGCTACGACCACCGCTTCGACCGGAAACGCGCTCGCCGATCGCGCTTCATGTTCGCGCGCCATCTGTCGAACCTGGTGCCGCTCTACGGCCGCTCGACCGGTACCGGCCACCCCGGCATTCTGGTCTACAACCGGGGCGGCGAGCCCCTGACGTTCGACCCCATCGTCGACCGGAAATCGAACGCCCACGCCCTGATCCTGGGGCCGACCGGCGCCGGCAAGTCCTCGCTCCGGGTGTATCTCCTGCTGCACATCATGGCGGTGCACCGGCCGAGGCTGTTCATCATCGACGGGGCGAGTTCGTTCCGGCTGTTCGGGCAGTATCTCGAAGCCCAGGGGCTCTCGGTGAACTACGTCCAGGTACGGCCGAAAAGCGACGTGAGCCTGCCGCCCTTCGCCGAGATCGGAAAGCTGCTCGATCCCAAGCACCGGCGACGCCTAGACCTGGATTTAGCCGGCCCCGAAGACCTGGACGACGCCGACGACACGGCGAGCGAGGATCGCGACTTTCTGGGCGAGGCCGAAATCGCGGCGCGCCTCATGATTACCGGCGGCGACGCCAAGGAAGAAGCGCGCCTGATGCGCGCCGACCGGCTCCTGATCCGGGAGGCCATCGTCGAGGCAGCGCGGCAAGCGGTTGCCGCGCAACGCCAGCCGCTCACCGAGGACGTCGCGCACGGTCTCCGCCATCTGCCGGGCCTTGCCGAACTTGATCCGCCGCGGCGTGCCCGGGTACTCGAAATGGCCGATGCCTTGAGCCTCTTCTGTACCGAGGGAAGCCTCGAAGCCAAGCTGTTCAATCGGCCGGGGCAGCTCTGGCCGGAAGCCGACGTCACCGTGTTCGAGATGGGCGTCCTCGCGCAGGAAGGCTACGAGGATAAGCTGACGGTTGCCTACATCTCGCTGATGAATCACATCCATGCCCTGGTCGAGCAGCATCAGTACGAGGGCCGGCCGACGCTGGTGCTCACCAACGAGGCGCACATCGTCACCACCAATCCGCTGTTGGCGCCTTACGTGGTCAAGATCTCGAAGATGTGGCGGCGCTATGGCGCCTGGCTGTGGCTCGCCACCCAAAACCTCCAGGACTTTCCCGATGCGGCCCGGCGGATGCTCAACATGATGGAATGGTGGCTGTGCCTCTCCATGCCGCCCGAGGAGGCCGAGCAGATCGCGAGGTTCCGGGAGCTCAGCGCCGAGGAACGGGCGCTGCTGCTCGCCGCGACCAAGGAGCCCGGCAAGTACACCGAGGGCGTGGTCCTGAGCCGCGCGCTGAAGGCCTTGTTCCGGAACGTTCCGCCGCCCATCGCGCTGGCCCTCGCCATGACCGAGAAGGACGAGAAGGCCGAACGGGCGGCGCTCATGAAACAACAGGGCTGCACCGAGCTGGAAGCGGCGCTGAAGGTCGCCGAACGCATCGCTCGGAAGCGCAGTAGCGTATTCACGAAGGAGGCCTCGCCATCATGACGCATCGCCAATCCCTGTGGGCCTCGATGGTCGTGCTATGCCTCTCCGCACCCCCGGTTCCGGCCGATATCGGGCCGGCCGCCGTGGAAATTTTCACCGATCCGGCGTTTCCAGCCTCCGGCGCTCACGCGCTTCGGCCCCAAGGGGTTCCCATCGACATCTTCGATCTTTCCGCCCCACGCCGGATCGAGGCGGTCCTCTCGGCAGGACTCCCCGCGAACGAGGCGGCGGCCTTGGCGGATCGCCCGGCAGCGGCTCGAAGGGCAGGGCAGTGGGCTTGCGGCGCCGTTGCAGGCGGCCTACGAAGGCCATGCCCGAGCACTGAGCTACGGCCTCACGCGTTATCCCGCGATCGTGTTCGACCGGGGTAGGGCGGTCGTCTATGGCACCGCCGATCTCGGCGAGGCGCTGCGGTACTACCGGACCTGGAAGGAAGGTACGCCATGATCAAGCGTTTGACGCTGAGCTTTTTCATTCTGGCGCTGACGGCTGACCTTCGGGCCGAACCCATCAACACCGGCACGATTCTATCCAGCGCCTTGAACTTTTCCTGCATCAAGTTCCAGGTGATCGGGGTATGCCTCTGGCTGGTGTGCACGCCCTTCGGCTGCGAGATCGAAACCTCGGCCAAGTACGGCCACTACAATCCCGATCTGGTGGTCAGCGCCCACAACGGTATCGCCAACAATCCCTGGACCGAGATGAAGGCCCTTCTGGCTGGGATTCAAACCACCGGCGCGGGCGCGGTGCTTTCGGCCATGGGCGGCCAATTGCCGAACCTTCTGGGCGGCGGCACGACGACCGAATGCGGCATCGCCGGCCGGCCGGCTCGCGAGCACCCGGCGCACAAGAACCTGATCTTCAAGGACTCCGACGCCATCGGCCATCCGGCCGCGGGCTTTTTCCTGTGCCCCTCGGCGTCGACGCCGTTTCAGCCCTATCTCGTCTCGGCCCTGGATGCCTTGGCCTGGCGTTGGGCGATTCCCGAATTCATTTATCCCCAGTCGCTCATTCCCGGGCTGCGGGAGATCGGCGACTGGCCCTTGAATACCTGGGGTGCGGTTTATCCCAGAGGCGGCTTCGTGACCCAGGCCGAAGACCCCAAGGCGGCCGCGGCCGCGGTCGTGGCGCAGCGCGCCGGAGACGTGGTGACGCGGACGGGTCAGCCGCATGTCTACATCGCGCTCGAGAGCGACAAGCGGAAAGAAAAGAAAAAGTACAGGGTTGTGGTATCCGCCGTCCCTGAAAGAGGGTGACGCCAAGACCGGCACCTGGCAGATGCTGACGCCCCAACGCGCCGGAAGCTGCGAAGTGTTCGGCAGCAACGACCTCATGAGTTTTTCGGGCTGGGCGGGCAGCAAGGTCGCAGCCGATGGAAATTATGCCTTCACGCTGCGGCGTCCCTACAAGTGCTGCAAGGTGAAAGGCAGCTTCATCGGCAGCATCGACATCATGTCCTATCCGTCCGACAGCTCGACCACGCCAACCCGAACCCCGTAGGAGACGACGATCCATGGTCCGCGCACTCCGCCGTCCTCTCATTCTGTTCGTCGCCCTGTCACTCACCGCGCAATCATCCGCCGCGCCGCTGTCACCCGCCCGATCGAGCCGCTGGTACTACGAGATCGGCGGGGCCGAGGCGATCACTGTCGCGGCGAACCCCTACGCCCACTCGATTACCCTCGGCGGTTCGCTCGATCTTCGACGGGCGTTTTCGTGCGGAAACTTCGATCCGGTGCTCAGTGTCTCCAACATCCTGAACAATGTCAGCCAAGGAATCGAGAACATGATCGGCTCCATGGTCAACGCCGCGACCAACGCGATCGCTTCCTTGCCCGCCCTGATCCTGCAACGGGCGAACCCTGGGCTCTACGACCTGTTCCAGAACGCTCTGCTCCAGGCCGAGGCGACGATCTCCCTCGCCACCAAGAGCTGCGAGCAAATGGAGTCGGAGATCGCCCGCGGCCAGAATCCCTTCGAGGATTGGATCACTCTGGTCAAGGGCTACGACTGGAAAATGCAAATGGGGACCGGCGGTCTGAATTCGTCCTCGGTGGACGTAAAAACCGCGAAGGATACGGTGGAGACAAATGCCGGTAAAAACGGCGTTCCCTGGATCGGCGGCCAGCGCGCGGGCGGGGCGGGGCAGGCACCGATCCGGGTCACCGCCGACACCGTGCGGGCCGGCTACAACATCGAGCTGGGCCGCCCGGTGACCGACACCGGCGCGGTGGTGAGTCCCTCGCCGCCGCCGCTCGCCAAGGTCTGGCCGAGTCCGGACGAGGCGGTCGCCTACGCCCGGTATGTCCTCGGCGACGTGGCCGTCCGGACCGACAGGGACACGGCCCGAACCGCGACCCCCGGCCACGGCCTTGCCCCCAAGATCGAGCAGGAGACCCGGGAACTCCTCGGAGACTTGATGAAGATCGTCACCGGCACGACGGCGCCGGAGGCGGACACGCTGGCCAGGCTCTCGCCGCCGGGAACGCTGCTGACGCGCGAGGTCATCGACGGCATCCGCCGTCTATCGACGCCTCAGGAACAGGGGATGGCGGTTCACAAACTGGCGAACGAAGCCGCCGTCGCCCGGAATCTCGAAAAGGCGCTCCTCTTGCGGCGCCTGATTCTGTCCGGGCGGATGGAGCCGAACATCTACGCATCCCCGGCGCATGCCGATATTGAACGCATGCTCGCGGCCCTGGATAAGGACATCGACGCCATGTTGTTCGAGACACGCATCCGCCGGGAGCTGTTCGCGCAGACTTCCGCGACCTTGATCGAGCTTCGCGAAGGGCGGGGCGAATCGGGTAGCGATACGCTGGCGCCCGCCGCCCATGACCGGAAGCCGATCGAGCCGGGCGGCGCGGTACTCAAATGAGTGCGCGGCGCTTACTGTCCACGCTCGGGCTGGGTCTCGCGCTGCTGGCCGCCCTGATGATGCTGGTCGGCCTGGTCCTGGGGCTTTGGGCGTATCAAGCGGGCCTGCCGGCGGTCGAGCGCGCGCTCGATGCGGCGAAGCCGTATCTCGCCGCCTGGCGATTGCTGGTGTTTCTGATCCTGATCGGCGGTTGGCCTCGGTGGATCGATGTCGCGGCGCGGCGGTGGCGCTGGCCGGAAGCGAAACGGAGGGCGGTATTGGCGCTCCGCTGGCGAGCCGTAGCCTGGCTCCTCGTCATCGAGGCGCTATTTGTTCAGAACGTCGGCGGGGAGTTTGCCCGGAACTGGCTCTTGCCGGCTTGGCTCTTACCCGCAGAGAAGGGGACTTGATGGATGGTTGTCGGGCGCCGCTGACCCGTGTCGTATTCCAGGTCCAACACATAGGTCGAGCGGGCATTGGCATCGGCCTTGAAGATCGGCGCGAACCGCAGTCCGCGCCATTGCTGCACGTTGTCGTGCTCGTGCCCACCCAGGACCAGATCGATTTCAATCGACAATAAAACCGGGCGCCTGCTCTTCAACGGAAGTCTGGTTTTGTCTGTTGTGCGTCCAGGCAGCAGGCCGACATTACTCGATCGAAAAAGAACCATCCGGCGTCACGGACGAAATGAAGCCCGGATTTGCGGAAAGTTTTTCCAGGAAGACCACCAGTACCCAGTTTTCCGGGCGATCGAGAAAGGCCAGTGAAGGAACGAAAATGGCTTCGGCCGGCGTGAGTTTTCTGACAAACTCAGCCGTGGCCCGAGCTACGGACTTGTCGATAAAACACTGTGGGGCGTCGGTGATCGATAAGGCGGCGAGCACTTCGGGATGGGTCAGATCCAACGTCGCGTGGAAGGCGAGATCGAAGCGGTAAACCTGGCGGCGCTTGACCTGCGGCGCTAACACAGGCGAACGGTCTTCGGTGATATGGCGGGCCATTTCCGCCAGTGCCACATGTTTATGGCGAGCCAAATATAGCGTCGGCTCCCCTTGGATATTCCAGCGATTATCGCGAGCGAGTCCCGCTCGGCTGAAGTCCAGCGGATCCAGCGGTCCTTGCGGCAGGTGGCGATAGGCGGTGCCTTGCCAGGCTTTGAGATGCGATTGGATCAAGGGGCGGGTTAATAGCCGAGTCCTTCGACGTCTGCGGCGAGTGCCGCGATGACGGTGTCGTATTCCCGCAAGCTCATCAGGTCAAGGGCGGTTCGCCCTTGGAATTCCGGCAGCGGGGTCGCGAGGAAGGTCTCGACGCCTTCAGGCGTGTAAACCAGGCTGGCGAGTTCGCTGATCTCCCGGATCTTAGCGAGATCCTTGATCGCGTCCGGGTTCCGCACGCCATCCTGCTTTTCCCAGCGCTCCAAGGTCTTGGCGCTCACCCGCAATATCCGGCCCATCGCCTCACGGGAGAGATGCAGGGACTGGCGGATCTTTTGCGGATTGATCTTGATGTCTCGTACGGCGTTCATCAGCGTCGCGATACGGGGTAGTAGGATGAGTAGCCACTACTCTAGGCAATGTCTAGACATTTGTCCAGATAAAAAATTAGACCTCATGCAACCGGCATTTCGCCTGACAGGACGGAAAACAGCCCAAGGCACTGCCAGGCGATCATGCTGTCTTGGTGGATCTTGGCGAGGTTGCACGTCGATTCCGGGACACCCGCCAGCCCCTCGGGACAGTAGCTCGCCGGCGACTGCGAGAAGCTGCGGGGTTTTAAGCCCATGTCGAGCTACTGCGATGCTCGGGGAGCCTCTCTGCGCTCTATACCATGTCGCCCTGGAAGTATTGCCAACTTACGGGGGAGCTTCAAGTCCGAGATCACGCGTCTCCAAGCTAAAGCCATCAAAAAACCCTTTCAAAACCAAACAAGGGTTTTCGTTTGATTTCCGTCTATTGACTTGGGCAGACTCGCCGCCAGGCGCGTTGACTTCTAGCTGATTCGTAACGTCCTCCGCGCGCTTTTCTGTTCTTTTTGTGAGGAGCGACCGTGGCTTTACTGTTTGCGCTCTTATTCATCTTTGCCCTGAGCCAATTGGGCAGCATCTCCCGACGCAGCAAGCGTCTGCTCGAACTGTGCGAGAACCTCAGGCGTTCGAACGAAGAGCTCTGCCGGCAACTCCAGACCTTAGGCGATCGCGTGGCGAGGATCGAAGGCGCGATGGGCCTCGGGCACACTGCTTCCTTAACCGTGGACGAATCGGACGTCGCGCCGGACGTTCAGTCAGATGTGTGAGTGGTCTCACTGCCTCGACGTTCGATTCCGATAGCCGACTCAATTTCAAGGAGAAGCACTATGGTTTGCCCCAAATGCGGCGCATCGAATCCGAACACGGAACGCTACTGCGAACAATGCGGGAATCCGCTGATCGAGGCCATGGCGAGTGCGGGCCGGCGACGGCCGCTGGTGATATTGGCGGTGCTGGGGCTGCTGACGGCTGGAGGGGTTTATGCGGACGAGCGGGTTAACCTTCAACCGAGCGATCGAGAGTTGGAACGCGTGGAATCCTGCTCCGATGGCGGAACCCTTCGGATCGCGGGCGATCCGGCTTACAGCGGCCATCCGTGGCATCTGGTCGCGACCGTTCCGGAAATCCGCGAGCGGCACTTCGCCGTGACCCGCGCCGAAGAAAAGTGGGTTCAGGACATGAGTGGTCCGGCTTACTACGTCCGCCGATATGAGCGAAATGGACAGCGCGTACTCGTATGGGACCTTTGTAAGTCCCACGAGTGCAACGAATACGCGTTGTACGCGGCCTTCGATCTTGGTTCGAAGACGTATGTCATTGAACTCAACGAGAAGGGAAGAGGCCGTCGACTCGGGACATCCATTTCGGTTGCCGAGGCGGCCATCACCTGCGCCAAGGCAGAGGATGCCAAAAGGAAATCGCAATGAATGTGCGGGCATGGCTATTCGTCGTGCTAGCCGCGGTGTCAGCGTGGGCGATCGCCGATATGTATCAAGCTTTCCTCGCGTCCCTCGCGCAACGCGAATTGAGTGGAGATCCGACGAAAACAAATGAATCGGGGCACCTCGGCCTGTATCAGATGAGCGAAGCCGCTCTCATCGAAGCCGGCTATTACCGGCCCGACGGCACCACCACAAACGACTGGAGCGGCCAATGGACGGGCAAGGACGGTATCTACAGCAAAAACGACTACCTGAACGGTTCCACGGCGCAGAACAACGCGGTCCAGGCTTATCATCACAAGCTTTGGAGCTATATCGAGGCTGAAGGCCTCGACCAGATGATCTCCCAGACGGCGAACGGTGCCCCGGTAACTCCTTCGGGTCTTCTCGTCGGCGCCCATCTCATCGGCGCCCATGGCCTTGCGAAGTGCCTCTCGTCCGGAACGGGCTGCGCCGACGGCAATGGGACCAAGGCGATGAGCTACATGACGATGCTCGGCGGCTATGACGTAGCCTCGATCACCGGCATCGTGGGGACCGGGTCCGGCGGTTCAGTCGGCTCTGGCAACGGCGGTGCCGGCGGGGGAGGCGGGGTTGGTTCAGGAAGCGGACATGCCGGTAATCCGCTCGCGGGTTACACGCCGCCGTCGAGCAACGAAGCCTTCTACCGCGGCGCCGGGATTGCGATGTCACAAATGCGACAGGTAATCCTCGAAACGCTATCCGTCATCTTGCTGCTCTGGCTCGCCTGGATCGCGCTTGCCCAATACTCGAACTGGCGGAACGGCGTCATCACCGTCATGCAGATGCAAAACAGCATCGTCCGCGCGGCGGCATTGGTATCCCTGATGCTGGTTGTCTTCCTTGCAGTATAGGAGGAGGGCTTATGAGCGTTGGGTCGTATCTTGAATTGTATCTCGCTGCACTTGGCTGGCATTTCTACGAGACGCTTTGGAGTTCGCTGCTCAATATCGGGCTGCTTTATATCCCTTTCATTGCAATGGCGGTCAGGGCTTGGATCGAAAGCTACGAAGCCGCCGGGGCCGAGGGCGCGGAACGGAACATCCGTGCCGCCGAAGTCTCGATCGCGACGATGTTCACGGTGGTCATGCTCGCGGGTTCGCCCTTCATTCCGCTCCAACCCTCGGGGCTCGTTTATACTCGGCCGTGCTCAAACGATGCGGCCAAGGGCGGCGCCTCCAACACGACCTACGACAGCGTGTTCACCGCTCTTGGCATCTCCGAAATTACCGGTCACGTGCCTGTGTGGTGGTATGGCGTCATGGCGGCCGCGGGCGGGCTGGTCAACGCCGCGGTCGCCGCAATTCCCTGCCAGAACGACTTCCGGCTGTACCAATACAAGCTGGAAAACAGCCGGATCAAAGACCCGCAACTTCGGCGGGAGCTTCAACTGTTCACGCACGACTGCTGGTATCCCGCCCGGATGAGGCTCTTCGATAGCAAGCAGCCGCTGCCGAGCGGATACGACCCGTCGGACATCGACTGGCCGGGTTCGCAATTCTTCTTGGACACAAGTGGCTACTACGGAGTGAACAACATTAACCTTGCAACAAGGGCGAGCGAGGAGATACCAGGCTTTCCATTCGATCCACAACGGGATACGGAGTACGACACCGAGCATTATCCGGCGCCGCAGTGGGGCCGGCCCGAGTGCAAGGACTGCTGGGAGGCACAGACTTACGGGATCAGAGACCGGTTGATCCAAGAGATCGAAGTGGAGGCGTGGGCGCAAACCCAGGGGTGGGTGACCCAACTCATGAATGCGTTCGGCTGGGACGCCAGAAAGACCGAAGACGCTGCCCTTCGGTCAATGTGGACCATCGAGGACGGCAGGTTGAGCATGCCGGTGACAGCCGGGTTAGGGGATGCCGCCGGCGGACGATTGGCTAGAGCAGGCGCGACCGTTGGAGGGCGGTGGGAATCGGTCTTCTTTCAGTCGAAGATGTACGCCATTCGCGAAGCGGCGCCTGTCGGCCAGGCGGTTCTTCTGATGCTGATCTTTGCACTGATGCCGTTCGTCCTGTTATTCGGCGAGTTTTCCGTCGGCACGCTCCTGACTTTGACGATTACTCTCTTTGCCGTGCGGTTCCTGACATTCCTGTGGGCGGCGGCCGTCTGGCTCGATAATACGCTCCAACAAGCACTCAACCCCACCGGCTGGTTCGACTTTGCTGCCGATAAGATGGACTACACCGTGAGCGAAGTGGTGATCGATCTCGTTACCGGCACGATGTTCATGATCGTGCCGGTCTTATGGGTAGGCATGTTGGGTTGGGCTGGATATCACGCGGGCGTTGGACTCAATTCCTTCCTAGAGGGAACAAACTCTAGTGCGGCCGCCACCGGCAGCGGCTTTGGAAACGCGCTCAGCCTTGTGAAGAACCGGTTTCGCGAGCTAAAACCCCCTAACAAGAAGTGATCGTTCACCCCAAGTACTTCTAAGTTCAAAGTAAACCGGGACTGGAATCAGCGTGATTTCAGGCCCATTTTTTGGCAGAAATTCGGCCAGCCACGACCGAGTTATTCAACTTTTTCCTTGCCGCAGGTCCCAATCGTAAATACCACCAGGTTGGCAGCCGTTGTCGCACTTGCCTGTAGCGTAGTTATAAATCCCGCCCATGCTATATTCAGACTCATCCCGTTTGTCAAAAGAAACATCTTCTTCAGCATCGTCCAGTGAGCCAAAAACCAGTTGCAGCAGCATCCAGCCACACGCGACGGCCACCGCGCAGACAAACACCGTTGGAGCAAACGTGAGGCGCATTGCCCGAACGGGAATGGTCCAGCGGCCCCACAGCTCTCGCGTGATGACCACATCGGTCGTTACCGTCCGCCAGAATTCGGCCGGACGCTGCCGCGTCAGGCCGTAGGCAGCCACAGTGATCCAAAAAAGGCCAATGGTGAGTAGGATGGTGTTCATCGGCATTCCTCCATGCCGGGGATCAGCGGACGTATAGACATAAAAATCGCACGGCAGTGCCGATGGCGCAAGTTCCAGCGTGAGAGACACCTACAAGCCGTCGATCTCGCTCAATTCATCAAGATGTTGGCCGATAATCGGCCGGCCAATCAGATCAATGGCGTGCTTGGCATTTCGTCCGCCGCATTCAAGCGCGGGCTCCGTGTCATCTGTGAGGTTGGCTGCTGCCGGATCGATTGCTCGCTCGGGCGGAATCATTACCGGGTAATGGATTGGGGTATCTTCAACGGTCATCGGCGTAGATCTCCTTCAGGCAGGCATTCTAGGCTTCCAATTCCTCCATCCGAGTTATCAAGGATGTGTCCATATCTCCATATTTCGCGCGCCACTTGTAGAACGTCGCCGAACTGACCCCCAACTCCCGGCACAACTCCGGCACCGCTAGCCGGCCTTCTACACGCTTCAACGCTTTCGATCCGGCCTGGGCCTGGCGCAGAAGTTCTCGGAGATCGTGGACGACCGCTTCGAAACAGCCCGCCGCAAGCCAACGCTGGGTCTGCTGATAGACGGCTTCCCAGGGCGGCAGGTCATGCGGTAACAGCCGCCAGGGCGCACCGGCCCGCACCAACCAGCGCAGACCATTGAAGATCTCACGCAGATCGTGCTGGCGTTGGGGCGCGTCCGCCTTCATCAAGATTAAATAAGGCACGACGAACATCCATTCGTCGTCCGACACATCGCTAGGATAAGGTTTACGAGTCATCATGCTCGTAATAACCACGTCTCCAGCAAAAAGTTCATAACACGCTCTAACCCTAAGCCACCGGCTTTCAGCCGGTGATTATTCGAGGCGAGTGGTCAGGAGCTCCTGGATGAAAGGGGATACTCGTTCCAACACCACATTTTCGCTAACGAATCTGCGAAGCAGGCTAAGTCCTTGCTCATCGGCGAACTGGAGTCCGGAAAGGTCAAGGTGCACACGCTCATATGCCGCGCGAGATTCACTCACCGCTGCTTCCAGCGCTGGGTTCCACGGCCCGATTAGCCTACCTTCCACGATCAGGCGAACACGGGTCCTGGAGTCTGCTTGGACGGTGATTCGAAGCATGAACGCTGCATTTTGTGAGTGATCACGAGGAGAATAGCGAATGTCGTGCCATTTCTTCGCCAAGACGCCGTCCGGCTAGGAACACTTTGGTTAGATGGCCGTGGCACCGGCGATGCAACCGCAAAGCCGCGATTCGTGCAGCGCAATGGGCTTGGTAAATCGTCCTCAACTATTCGAGGAGCCCGCGATAGTTAACGGCGCTCCTGGGTCAAACCGAGCTTTTTCATGCGGTACCGAAGGGTGCTGGGATGTAGGTCAAGAATGTGGGCGGCGCCATTGGGGCCCTCGATTACCCACCCAACCTTTTCAAGCACTGCCAGAATATGTTGCCGTTCGACCGCTTCCAGAGTGGCGCCGCTGGTCACGGCAAACCCTGCGTCAGGGGCAGGGTCGGTAGATCCCGGCAGCATTTCCGCGTCGATTTCTAGGAGTGGCCCATCCGCCAGAATAATGGCGCGCTCGATCACATTCTCCAGTTCGCGAATATTGCCCGGCCAGCGATAAGACTGCAGTCTTTGCAGGGATTTGCTACTGATACCCTCGATTTTCTTACCTATCCGGGGTGCAAACTTCTCGATCAAGAAACGCAGCAGCAGTGGAATGTCCTCTGTTCGCTCTCGAAGGGGCGGCGTGAATACGGGAAACACATTCAGTCGATAATACAGATCGTCGCGGAATGTCTTGTCGGCGACCGCCTTCAGCAGATCGCGGTTGGTTGCGGCGATCACCCTGACATCGACCTTGATCGGCGCTTTCCCGCCTACCCGGTCGAACTCCTGCTCCTGAAGGACTCGCAGCAATTTGACCTGGACTTCCAGCGGGATTTCGCCGATTTCATCCAGAAAAATGGTGCCGCCGTCGGCGAGTTCGAATCGCCCGATGCGCCTGGCGATGGCGCCGGTGAAGGCGCCCTTTTCGTGGCCGAACAACTCGCTCTCCACGAGGCCCGTCGGCAAGGCCGCGCAATTGACTTTGACTAAGGGCTTGTCGCGCCGATGGCTGGCGGAATGAATCGCGCGGGCGATCAGTTCCTTCCCCGTACCCGATTCGCCCTGGATCAGCACCGACGCGTCCGTAGGCGCCACGCGGCGGACGTTGGACAACACCGACTGAATCGCCGCGCTTCTCCCGACGATCTCCTCGAAGTTGTGGTCCGATTTGATTTCCTCCTGCAGATACAGGTTCTGCGCCTTCAGCTGGGCCTGTTCCCGCTCCATCAATACGCGATCAGTGATGTCCAGGAACATGGTACGGGTAAACTGTCCACTGGGGTCCGGCCGCGACCACCACTGAATCCAGATTGGCTGATTGTTGTCCCGACGGCGGAGTTCGAGCACCACGCCGCTGGTATCCGTTCCCCGGCCGATCGACGCGAAGGCCTCTTTCACCCGGCGCTGGGCTTCCGGGGTATTAGGCACGAACGACATACCCAGGGTGCCGGGTACTTGCTCGGGCGTGATGCCGAGTATGCGCATGGCGGTTCGGTTCGCCCGGATGAATCTGGACTGCAAATCTTCGTGGACATAGGCGATCGGCGCTTCATCGAACAGATCGCGGAAACGTTCCTCGCTCTGGCGAAGCTGCTTCAGCAGCCTTATGCGGTCCAGCTCCGCCGCGGCTCTGGCCGCGAAGATCTGGAACGTGAATAACAGCCGTGGTTCCGGCAGCATGGGCCGGTGATCGAAGATCGCCAGATGGCCAAGAATGCCGCCGTCAGCGTCCCGGAGCGGCACACCGAGGTAGCTCTCGACTCCCTCCTCCTTCGGAAACCGTTGCGAGACCCCTGCGGGGTAATGGCATAGCCCACCGCGAAGCACGTCCTCGCAAGGCGTGCCTGCCAGCTCCCATTCTTGGGTTTCGATCCATCGGCCGTTCTTCCAGAATGCCAACGAGCGGACCCGAGTCTCGGAATCGGCGAATTCCGCGACGAAGGCATTGGTGACTCCGGTGGCGAGGCAGAGGTTCCGCACCAGCGCGCGGAAGAACGCCTCCCCCGTGGCATGAGCGGTCCCTTCCACGATGGCGCGCAACGCCGCCAGTTCCAACGCATCGGTCGGTCCTGGCGGTTCTGAGGGGGAGAGTGTCGTAGGCGTGGAATTCTTCGGCATCCGGAAGTAAGGCCCCTGTCATTTCCCAAGGGAGGTACGACCCCAGCTCGATGCGCAGCACCTAAGCCGAGCGACCCAATCTACCTCGCGTAGTACCCGGCTTCAAGGGCCAGTCGATGCCGAAGGCCCAATCATCGCCCGACGGCATCCGGAGCATGCGGATCGCATGTCGATTGGCGAATGAAGACCGCGGTAGCCACCATATCTTGCGACCCCCACCAGATGTTGCGGCTTTCTCTGGAGATCTGCGGCGGTCCTGACCGGTAGCCCTTCTTATCCAGTGCTTTGATTTCTGCGGCTTACACGGGTTAACAGAGGTCGGCACGATTCTTGTGAAGGAAAAAGGGCGATATCCGTTCATCATCCCGATGACGGGAAAGCGCTCGATTCAACCCATTGCAAGAGGAGGGTAGCGACATGTCATTCACAAGATCTATTCGGGCCTGTGGGCTGGGGAGGGCGGTGAAACCCTTCTTATCATCCGACCTGGCCACTGCGTTATTGATGCCACAACTTACGCTCATCATGCTCTGTTTCACATCGTTCATCCCGGCCATCGGCTTGGCCGATTCGGACGAGCGCCCCGACCATGAACGGAACGATGCCCAGGAAACAGTGTATACCCTGTCTAACGACGCTATCCAGAATGAAGTGCTCGCCTTTCGGCGCTACGGCAACGGCCACATGGAACCGGCAGGTCGTTTTACCACGGGCGGAACGGGAACCGGTTCCGGCCTGGGCAATCAGGGTGCGCTCGCACTGAGTCACAACGAGCACTATTTGTTTGCTGTAAACGCGGGCAGCAACGACGTTTCGGTGTTCCGGGTGAAACGCGACGGTCTAGTGCTCGTCGACCGCGTTGCCGAGGAAGGATCGACCCCAATCAGCATAACCGTTAACCGCAATCGGGTATATGTGGTCAACGCCGGGGACGATTCCATCTACGGTTTCCGGTTCGATCCCCGCGCCGGGAAGCTGCATCCCTTGCCCGGGTCCCATTGGAATCTCAGCGGGGAGGGCACAGCGCCGGCTCAAATCAGTTTCGGCCAGGAGGGCGACGCCTTGGTTGTCACGGAAAAAGTGACCAACAAAATCACCACATTCTCCCTGAGCGAAGACGGCACACCGGCGAACCGCCATGTTATCGATTCAGCCGGAACCACGCCGTTCGGTTTCGCCTTCGGCAAGCGCGAGCAATTCTTTGTCTCCGAGGCCCAGGGTGGTGCTGTCGGCGGGGCAACGGTCTCCTCTTATCAATTGCTGGAGGATGGAAGGGTGCAAGTGATCGATGGAGAAGTTGCGGTCGGTCAAACCGCCGCTTGCTGGCTGGCCATTACACCCAATGGGCGTGTCGCATTCACTGCGGACACGCCTGCCAATGCCATTTCCGCGTTCGCCTTCGACTCTGCGGGGCGCTTGTCGCTGCTGCAAACGAGAGCGGCCGAAGAAAACCGGCCGACCGACCTCGCTGTTTCTACGGATGGCACGGTGTTGTACACCCTCAGCGGCGGCGATCACAGCATTGGCATTTACCGCATCCGCAGGGGCGGTGCGCTCGAGAAACTGGAAAGCCTCGACTCCCTGCCCGCCGGCGTCACCGGACTAGTCGTTCGCTGAAGTGGTTGCTTTTGGTCAGCAAGCAAGCGCTGGGGCTTTCAACCCAGTGCTTGCCGACAGTTGATGACAACAGATTCGAACGAATGCAAGCCGCTCACTAGAGAGTCACGCCATGAAACACCTGTTTACGATCCCGCTTGCCCTGATGGTCGCCGTTCCGGCAATGGCAGACATGTCCGGAGAGACTTACAGTCGCTGGGTCGACGACAAAGGCGAAACCCGTCTGCCGGAAAATTACCGCACGACCTGGACCCACCTTGGATCCTGGGTGGTCGCCGACGAGAAGGCGCCAGGCAAGGGGTTTCATGATGTCTACACGCAACCAGAAGCCGCCGCCTACTATCGCCAGCACGGTCGCTTCCCGGATGGAGCCGTGTTGGTCAAGGAAATCCGCACACTGCAAACCGGGTTCAAGACCACCGGTCCGGCGCAATGGGCCGGGGAAAACGCAGTCTGGTTTGTCATGATCAAGGACGACAAGCGTCGTTTTAAGAACCACCCGCATTGGGCAGAGGGCTGGGGCTGGGCGATGTACGAAGCGAGCAACCCGGCGCTAAATACGTCAAAGAGCTTCACCGAGACCTGTCAGAGCTGTCATATTCCTGCCAGGGCGACGGACTGGGTGTTCGTCGAAGGTTATCCCACCCTGAAGCCTTGAGCTGATTCGTGGAAATCGGGTCATACACACTGCCGGAAGTACGGCTTCTATGCCAACGTGAATCCCGGAGTGGATCATCCGCGCTGGAGCCGGAGGCGCGAGTGGCGCCTCTTCGAGCTCTTCAAGCGCGAGACGCTGATGTTCAACGCTTGCTCTGAAGTGGCGTCCCTTACACCGGCATGGACCTCAGGATCGACTTCTGATGTCTGCGACGTTCAAGCTCTGGCTTTGGCGGCTCGCCGCATGGACGCTCGCATTCGCCATCCAGTGGACGATCGCCAGTAGGCGCGGGCCCATTTCCGCCGAATTCCTCGAGCACTACACGGGCGACTGGACCCTGCGGCTGCTGCTCGTGACGCTGGGATGACGCCGCTGCGCAGGCTCACGGGGTTGACCGAGCCGATTCGCGTACACCGCGCGCTGGGCCTGTGGGCGTACGCCTACCTGTGCCTGGATTTTCCCATCTACCTCGTCTTCGATCTTGAGTTCTCGCTTCGGCAACTCGGAGATGACTTGATCAAGCGTGCCCCCATCACGCTCGGCTTCGCCGCGTGGCTGATGCTGCTGCCGCTCGCGATCACCTCGATAATGGCTGGCAACGCCGCCTCAAGCACGATTGGAAGCCCTTGCACAAGCCGATCTATCCCGCGGCGCTTCTGGACGCGATCCACTATTTGTGGCTGGTCGAGGCCGATACGCAAACACCGGTGATCTATTTTTTTGGATTCCGCTGGTTTTGCCGGCGGTCCGTCTGCCAAAGGCCAGTGTCTTGCGGGCTGCTGATCCAAAGGCGCGTCCGCATGATGGCCGGACAAGGGATGGGTAGAAGATGCCGGTGGGATAATTGCCTACCCACAGCGTCCTTGGGTACCACACGAGTGGTGAAATCTCATGCCTGGATTGCACGCGACTTTCGTCTTTTTCACCTCCGCGAACATCACGTTCTCCTTAACCCTTGGATCTCAGTCCTGGAGGCGTGTCTGCACAAAAGACCACAGGGTTGTAGCCGTGAAGTGGACGACCAGAGTGGCCAATCACGCGGGTTGGTACCCATCACCAAGGCTACGCTGGATATGCCCGATCAGGCCCACGAATAGTTGAGGTTTCCCTGCAAATGGCAGTGGGGACGATGGCCGAGAATTATGGCCGTATCTCCGTGTAGTGCATATGTCATGGATTTTATTGGTTGTTTTTACCCTTATCCAATACTGGCACGTTGATTGTTTTAACAGTTTCACGATCCGCCGGAGTTTGGTTCCGGAAGCGATCGCAGCAACCACAACACATCACTGCACTAGGAGACACACCATGAAATCGACCATGCGCTTCCCTAATTCAGTTCCGGCCCAATCCCGTCATCTGGCCCCCCGCCAGCACATCGGAACCCCTGTGTCCTCGCGGATTTCCGCCATTCGCGGCCAGCGCTGGATCAGCGGCACGGCCCTCGCGGCGGCAGTTCTATCCTGTAGCGCTGCCCTTGCGGAACCCGCGCCCGCGCGCTACCAGGTCGCTTTCGAGCGGACTTGGAGTTCCAAGACGCATCCAAAGGATTTCCCGTTGCTCGCGCACTTTTCTCCGGTCATCGGCGTAACTCACAACGCCGATTACTCGCCGTTCAAGGCCGGCGGCACAGCATCGCCGGGTGTTGAGCATCTGTGCGAGGAAGGAAAGCACCAGCCGCTTGATGACGAAATCCGCTCGGCCATTGCGGCCGGTGCCGCCGGGGTATTGATCGAAACGCCGGATCCGATACGGGACGTCCCGGGCAAGGCCGTTGCGAATTTTGAGATCAACCCAAGTCATCCAATGGTGTCGATCGGCGCGATGATCGCGCCCAGCCCGGACTGGTGCGGCTTTGCCGCCGACGTCATGCTGATGGAGAACGGCCAATGGGTCGGCAAAAAGTCCGTCACGCTTTACGCCTGGGACACGGGCACGGACTCGGGCACCAGCTATCGGGCTTTCGATAGCGACGCCGAGCCACGCGGAACTGTCCAGCCGAGCGACGCAGCGTATTTCTTGAAAAAGGACGGCAAGCGTAATCCGGTCGGCCAGGTCACCTTTGTCCGTCAGTAGTGCGGTTAACAATTTTCCACACCTGCCCGCCACGTTCACTGCGGCGGGCTACCTGGAGGATACTACCGTGAAAAATTCACTCAGAATCGCGGCCTGTGTGCTTGCCGGCCTGGCCTTTCCGGGCTGCGTGTGGATCTACCCCAGCGAACCGCTGCGCGCCCTGCCCAAGGGCGTGGCGCTGCCTCTCTACGAGGAGATCGCTGTCGACTTCTCGCATCGCTGGAACCGCGAGACATCCCACCACCTCACGGGAGCCGCCGTGCTGGATTTGGACGGCGACGGCCGCGAGGAGATTTTCGTGGGCGGCGGCGCCGGCCAACCGGACGCGCTGCTTGCGCTGCAAGATGGGCGGCTGGTGGACCGCATCGCCGGCACGGGAATTTCGTCTCCGGACCCGAAACCTGCGACCTACGGGTCCTGCGCAATTGATCTCGACGGCGATGGAGACGTGGACTTGATCGTGGCACGCGATGATGGTGTCACACTCTATATAAACCAGAACCAAAAATTCCAGCCGCAACCCCTGCCGGTCGCATTACCCGTCAATTCAGTCCCGCTGGCGATCGCCGTGTCCGATATCGATCATGACGGTGACGGTGACCTCTACATCAGTGATTTCGTCGACCGCCCTCACTTCGTCTCGGCCACATTCAACGTGCCCGAGCACGCCAAGACGAACCGCCTGCTGCGCAACGACGGCAATCTCCGATTCACGGACATCACGACACCAGTCACCGCCTCGAAGCAGAACACCTTCACCTCGATTTTCGTCGATCTGGATGGCGACGGTTATCAAGACTTGGTCCTCGCGCAAAACACCGGCCAGGTCGAAATCCTGCGCAACCTCCGCGATGGCCGCTTCGAGGCCGTGCCGCTCGCGTCGGGTTATGGCTTCTGGATGGGCGTCGCGGCGGGCGACATGGACGGCGACGGCGACCAGGATCTCGTGTTCTCCAACGTCGGCGATTCGTTCCCTGCTTTTGCTGCCAAAGGCGACCGCCATGATGACCAGCCTTACGCTGGCGGCTGGTTGTTGCTGCGCAACGAGGGCGGGTTCCGCTTCAGCAATGTCACGAAGGCGGCGGGACTCGGAGGACTTGGTTTTGCCTGGGGACCGGTATTCGAGGACGTCAATTTCGACGGGACGCTGGACCTCCTCGTATCCCAAAACTACGTCAAGTGGCCGGTCCACCACCTGTTCAAGTTTCCCGGGAAAGTGCTCCTCGGTGTCGGCACGACGCCGGATTTCTACCCTGCGCCGGTAGCCGAGAACCCTGCGTTCAGCAACTCGCCCGTCATCGCCGATTTCGACGGTGATGGCCGTCCGGACCTGTTCTGGCTCAACAATGACAGCCCGAGCCGGGCCTACTTGAACCGCAGCGACGACAACCGGGTCACGGTGATCCTGCCGGATACCGTTCGCTCGCTTGGCGCCCGCGCGTCGTTGGAAGGCTCGGGGGCCAAATACACCCGCGAGGTCGCTTCTGCTTCGGGGCTGGGCACCGATCAGACCTCAGCTCTTGTTTTTGGCCTGGGTCGAGGCACGCATGCCGAGCGGCTTGTGATCGCATGGGCAGACGGGAGCCAGACGGTCTTCGATCATCCGCCCGTGAACCGGCCGTTCCGGATTGACGGTCCCGTCACAGGCGCTACCTTGGACTCCGAAACCCACTCCGCCGCCAAATCGGCCGAGGGGCATCCGCACTGAAACGAAATCTACTCTCGATCGGTAGCCTGACGTTGCTGCTGTTCCTGCTGGATCGGCGTTTTCGCATTCTGTACCCTGAAGTCAATCTGGTGCGCGCCAGCTTGGTCGGCCTGACTGGATTTGCGTTTCTCGCTCCGCTCTGGCTGCTGCGCCGCCGCCCGTTCGATCCCTTGACCGGCGCATTATCGATTTTTGCATCGGCCTTCCTGAGCGTGCTGCTTATCCAATCCGGGCTCCTCGTTTCAAGGTCCAATATCTCCGGATTCATCCATGTCTTGATCCTCGCGGGGGCTTTTCTGATTTTGGACCGGATCAGCCGACGATTGCGGATTATCCATCGCAGTGACGGGGTCACGTGAGAAAGGTCGGACAATGACACTCGCTTAAATGCGAATTAAGGGCTGTCCGGCCACTGGTTCAACAGGAACATGGCAGCCGCGAGGCGGCCGAAGACGTGAACGAGGAGTCCCCGCGAGGAGCGGACTTTGCTGGCCGCCTCGATACCGGTTTTCGCCTGAATCCAGTTAAACAGCGCTTCAATGGGTTGGCGAACCCGCGACACGGCCGTGGAATACAACCGGTCGGCGGCATCGAGATGCGCCTGTCCCGGCGTCTTTCGCACCGGCGTGAAGACCGTGAACGGGAGCGAGGTCTGGCGCGACAGGTATTCGTAAGCCTTATCGGCAAACAGATTTCGATAGCCCAGGCTCGGGGCAATCTGTTCGAGCACCGGGCCGTCGTTCAGGTTCGCCGCCGTCAGCGCGATATAGCGGGGCCGGGGTAAGGTGCCCGGCCGCTCATCGCCGATCACGTGGATTTTCACCCCGTGGTAGTAGAGCTTCTTGGTCGGACAATAGCCGCTCGCCGCCAGGTCCTTGGCAACCTTGGCGGTATACCGCCGGGCCTGCTGGGCCAGCACCACCTTGAAGGAATCGGCGACCCCGATCGGGGTGGCGGGCGCGCCAGCTGGACTCCAGCGTTCCAACAGCGCGGGAAACACGTCGGCGAGCCGATTCAGGCGCTGGACGAAGCCGCCGTAGCTGGGCAGATGCGGAAACCAGTCGCGCCAATAGCGCCGGGCATGCTCGTAGAGCGTTTTGATCTGGCACTTTCCATCGAGAATGCCACACAAATAAAGGGTGATGGCCTCTTCATCCGTAAAGCGCAGATCGGCCTAGGGCGCGAATCGCTGTCCATGGACCCAGAGGCCCCTGCGGTAGAGATCACACACCGTCAGATACACCGTAATGAGTTGAGTTTGCCAGTCCATGGTCGTCTCTCCGAGGGGTGTTGCAGAACCCTCCTCAAGAGACACCAATGGGCTGGCATCTTCTCTCCGTTAGCTCTTAATTCGCGTTTAAGTGAGCCTGCGTTCGACTACAGAACCTCGGATCAAGGAACGATCCAGCGGCTGACGGGTACCAGTGTCTCGTTCCTTTCCACATCAGGCTCGACCAGATAAGCGCCGTTCGATGCGAAGCGCCGGCCGGTGCCGAGGCTCAAATGCGGGTAAACCGACGTGGCTATGGTCGTATCCACTTCATGTTCGATCTTTTCCACGAAATAGTCACGTGAAAAATGATCGACCATATGCATCAACGCGGCTCCCGCCTTGGTCACGGCAAAATAAGTGTTCGCCTGAACGCGTTCGTCGATGAGCTCGAGCTTCCTGCGCTTCAGCCACGCCTTGAGTCGCAACAACCGCCGATCAAGCGCCTCCGGTAATTCGAACGGATAAACGAAGCGAATTTTGGTTCTCGAATCGGCCGCAAGGAAGGAGGACGCTTTGTTCGACAGGGTTGAAGAAAGATAGATCCGCTCGGGGGCCAGTACAGACGCGGCCAGGCTCTCCAGGCCGCTCAAATCCGAATCTCGGAGCCAGAGGACGAGCAGAGCAGGCTGCTCGCGTTTCAGAAAAGTGCGCCAAAAATCCGCGGTCGGTTTGGCGGCTGGGTCGAGACCGACATCCAGGACCCTAGCGTTTCCGTTAGCTTTCATCGCCTTCCGAAAGGCGTCGGCGGGGATTCTGCCGGTTTTGTCGTTGCGGAACATCTGGACGATAGGACCGGGCAGGGATCTCTCGGATGCTTCGCTGAGATGCCTGGCCAGTACGTCCGCCTCGAGGGTCACGCCGCGAGAAAAGTAGAAAGCGTAATAGCCGTTTTCGCAGAAGACGGGAAAGTCCACGTTCGGGAACAGGCAGGGAACTTCGTGCCGCTCGCAAAAATCATGGACCGGCTGCCAAGCCCCCGCCCCGATCCCGCTGAGCAGCGCAAAGACCGGCTGTGTGCGGTAATAGGCCTCGAGTTGAGCGCGCCAGGTTTCCGGACGCCCCGTCAACGTCCACAGGTGTAGCCGCCACTTTCGGTAGGCCTTGTATTCACGCTCCATATCCCATGGGGCACGCTCGGCCCGCAGGGTCTCGCGTCGTGTTTCGGCATTCTTGTTCCGAAAGAAAGCCTCCAAGACATCTAGCATTGCCTTTTGTTTCGTCGGCTCCGCATCCTGGGTCGCTACCGTCGCAAAATGAATCGTTTGATCGTTGACTCCGGGAGATGGGGCCGTCGACAGCGTTTTCAAATAAGCGATCAGAGCGTCGGACTCGGTCCGGGTCAACGTATAACGCGGCATGGGCGGGTTGAGTCGGCGTCCCGTCATGTCGATGCCGGTTCGGAGGGCTGTGGCGAGCGTTTCGTCCGTGTACGCGGGGCGGCTCAGTGCGCTTTGAGACCCGGAGCCATGCATCTTCGGGTGAGGGGGGTACGCAGGGTTATAAAGCGAAGGTCCGGTGATCGGCCGCGCGACGGCTTGTCCCTCGCCGGAGCCGAACCCGCTGCGTCCATGGCAATTGACGCACGCGGCGCGGCTCCCCGTCAGCGTCACATCGTCCTGAACCAAGGCACGCAGGGGACGCCCGGAAGGAAGAACTCCTTCGCGATAGATTCGCTTGCCCCATTCGACCATCCCCAAGTTTATCCCAATGGTCTGCGTTGGTGTGGCAGCCGCAGATGCGACACATGAATGGACCGCAAGAAGCGTCAGCAAGCTTCCTTTCATGGCGTCGATCAGGCGGCGTTGCCGTAGCGTGAACATCACTTGGCCGCGACGTTGTCCGGAGCGAGGGTCAAGAAGTGATGGAGCAGGGTGTCGGCGCTCACCAACCCTTCGAAACGGAGCCATCGCGGGTCGTGGGGAAAACGCATGAACGTCAACGCAGGGTGATAGGTTTTGCCGCCCCGGTAGGCGTCGAAAGCCTTCTGAACGGCGAGAACGCTGGCCGCATCGCCGGTAAGAAAACGCCAATCCGGACCCGCGCCAAACTCTTGGGCATACTGCCTAAGCGCTTCCGGCGTATCGTGCTCCGGATCGATGGAGATCGAAATCAGGCGGAATTTTGCTCGCTGGCGGGTCAGCTGCGCCTGAAGCTTGGACAGGCGCGCCGTGGATATCGGGCAGACCGTCGTGCAGGTGGTGAAGACGAAATCGAGGACGACCGGCCTATCGATATCGAGCTGGGAAGATAAGGAAACGCGCCGGCCGCCCTGATCGACCAGCGTGATTTCCGGAATCACGTACGATAAGCCGGTCTGAAAGGAAATGGAAGCAGCCCTATCGTAAGAGCCCGCATCGCAGGGAGCAAACGCCGTCTCCGCCGTGAGAAGGAGGCAAACCGAAACGAGGCGGCGACAATCTGTTCCGTTCATGTCCTTTGCCTCCTCACCGGGTGACGTTCACCGTAACGGTAGCCGCATTGGATTCGGCGCCCCGGTTGTCGTTGACCGTGTACCTGAAAACCTCCGTGCCCGTGAAGCGCAGCCTCGGCCTGTAGGTGATCGTGCCATCGCCATTGGCGACGGCAGATCCGCCCTTATCGGGTTTCGCGGAGATCGTTACCGTCGCGGGATCGAGGCTGCCGTCCGGATCGGAATCGTTGGCCAGTACGGCAATGAGCTTGCCGGTGTTTCTGCGCGTGGTTGCCGAGTCGTTCGCCGCCACCGGGGGTTTATTGGCGGCCACGGTGATGGATACCGTCGCCGGCGTGCTCGACGATGTGCCGTCATTGGCTCGATAGGTAAAGCCGTCGGTGCCGGTGAAGCCGACGGCCGGCGTATAACTGAAGCTGCCATTGGCATTCAGGTTCAGGCTTCCATGGGCAACGCCGCCGGCCAGAACAGCGTTGAGCGAGTCGCCGTCGGGGTCGCTATCGTTGCCGAGCACGCCGGGCGCGGCGATCGAGAGGGTCCCGCCCTCGACCGTGCTGTAGGCATCGTTTGACGCGACGGGCGGATCATTAACGTCGGCCACGTTGATCGTAAAGGTCTGAGTCGTGGATAGCCCGCCGAAATCGGCGACCTTCACGGTCACGTTGTTGGCGCCCACTTGATCGGCGTTCGGAATCCAGGAGATAAGCCCCGTCCCGCCATCGATGCTCATGCCCGTCGGCGCGCTGTCGAGCGAAAAAATCAACGTGTCGCCATCGGGGTCGCTGGCCGTTACGGTATAGGTGTATCGTTGTCCTTGGGTGGCCGTCGTCACCGGGGTCGAGGTAATTGCAGGCGCGTGGCCGCCGCCGGGCGGATGATCGAGCAGGTAATCATGCGCGGCCTTGGCATCAATCAGCCCGTAGCCGTAGCTGTTGTCGGCGCCGGACTCGCCCAGGTCTTGGGCGGATTGCCGCAGGGTCGATTCCAGGACCGCTATGCCCGTATTCGGAAACGCTTCGAGCAGCAAGGCCATCGTGCCCGCGGCATGAGCAGCGGCGTAGGACGTGCCGGAGACGGTGGCGTAAATAGGCAGCCCGCCGAACGACAAATCGCTGGTGTTGACGTCGACACCGGGAGCGCTCAATTGAGGATAGATGCCGCCATCGCAGGCCGAAGCCCCACGGCTGCTGAAATTCGCCACGACCGATGTGTCGTCCACCGCACCGCTCGAAAAGGCTTCGGAATTATTGGCCGGACTCACGCTGCTCGAAGAGATCGGACCTTCGTTCCCGGCCGAGAACACGAGGCCGATACCCGCCTCCCTGAAGACCTGGATGTCGTTCGCGAATTCGAGGACACACCGGTCCGTGGTGCCTTGCAAGCCCCACGAGGCAGCGACGACGTCGGGCGCGTCGGACGTATCCGGGTTGCCGTCCGGATCGAGCAGCCACTGAAAGCTCAGGTGGATATCGCTGAATTGCGCCTGTCCGGCATCGTCGAACAGTTTGGCCGCGATCCATTCGGCCCCTGGAGCGACGCCTATGGCCGTGCCGCCGGCGCTCCCTCCGACCATGATGCCCATGGTCTGGGTGCCGTGTCCGTGGCCATCGTAGGGGGTGGCGTGCTCGCCGTGCGGGTCGTACCAACTGTTCGCGCCGCCCCGCCAGCGACTGCCGAGGTCTGGGTGATTCGCATCCACTCCGGTATCCATGTTGGCGACCACGATCCCACGTCCGGTGTGCTGCATCGCCCATAGTTCCGGAACATGGATGACGTTTAGGTTCCATTCGGGAGCGGCCTGAGTGCCGGCGCTTGCCGTCGGCGCTTCCAGCGTCTGGTCGAGACTCATGCGCTCGACCTCCGGCCGGCTGGCCACTTCTAGAACCGCTCTTCCTTTGGCGGCAAACGACATCCCGTTGATCAACCAAAGCTGCCGGACGCGCTGAGCCCCCTGGCTTTGCAAAAAGGCTTTCAGCGATTTCTGGCTTTGATTCGCCTTGGCCTTGAGCGCTTTGGTGATTTTACTTCTGCGGAGCCGTTTGTCCTTGTCCTTGAAGTCGCCTAACTCGACTCGGTCGGACAGTGTAACGATCACGGCGATGGACTCATTCGGCTTTGCCGTTCGCAAGACCGCATCGAGCCGGGGATCGATGGCGCCGGCGTGCGTGACCGGGCCGGCAAAGGTCGCGAGCAGTAGAATCGAGACGGTGCGATTGACTGGTCTGCGGAGATTTGAAACACGCATCGCGATCACTCCACGACCAGATTTTCTGCTCTGAAGTCACCAATCACCACCGTGACTTTATCGCCGGCTTCGATTTGTCTGCCGGGATTCGCGAACAAGGCGAAGTAGGTTCGGTTCTCCAGGGGAGCTGCGCTGGTCTGGCGCAGAAAGCCGACGGTCGGCGCGGTGGGCACCAAAAGCCGGCTGCCGGTCTTCTGATCCACCACGTAGGGGTTAAGCGTCCGGTCAGCCATCGGAGCGGCCTTTCCGGCATCGATGATACGGTAGCGGAAATCGAGCATATTGCCCGCCGCCGAAAGTCTGATGCCCAAGAGCCGGATGCCCCACCGTTTCTCCAGCTCAGTCGGAATCTCTGCAACCGGTTTGAGCCCCCGACCGGCGACCTCCGGCGCGGAATCGCCCGGCCATCGGGCAGCGATGACGGCGGCACAACTCATGACGACCAGCATTCCCGAAGCGAGATAGCCGATCCGACAGCGACGCACAGAAACACGCCCCTGTGTTTTCATGACACTCCTCCCATGAATCATTTCCTACCGCGTGACATTCACCCGAACCGTCGCGACGTTGGACGTTGTGTCCAGGTTGTCCCTGACCGTGTAGGTAAACGCGTCGGTACCCCTGAAATTGAGTCTCGGCGTGTAGGTCACCGTGCCATTGGCGTTGGGTGTTGCCGTGCCGCGCCGGTTGGGCTGGGTCACGATGGTGACCGTGCTCGGGTTGATACTGCCGTCCGGGTCGGTATCGTTGGCGATGACATTGATAAGCACCGTCGTATTCGTTCTGGTGGTCGCCGTATCGTCGCGCGCCAACGGCGCCTGATTGGGATTGACCGTGATCGAGACGGTCGCCGGGGCGCTCGTGCTGTTGGCGGCCCCGCTGCTGTCCCGCGCCTGATAAGCGAACGTCGCCGTACCCGTGAAAGCGGCGGTCGGGGTGTAGGTAAAACCGCCGTTCGTGTTGCCGGTGACCGTGCCGTTCGACGCGGTGCCGAAATTCACCGCCGTGAGCGTATCGCCCGCATCCGGATCGCTGTCGTTAGCCAGCACCCCGGGGGCCGCGATATTCAGCGCTCCACCCTGAATCATGCTGTACGCGTCGTTCCGCGCCAGCGGCGGATCGTTCACGGGGGTCACGCTGATGCTCACCATCGCTACATTGCTGCTTATGCTCCCGCTGATGGCTTTATAGCTGAAGCTGTCGATGCCCGAGGTATCGGCGGTCGGCGTATAGGTGAACGAGCCGTCGGCCGAGAGGCTCAAAGTGCCCTTGCTGGTGGTGCTCACCAGCGCGGCGGCGAGCGGCGATGGCCCGGTATCGTTGCCCAGTACGCCCGGGGCGGCGATCGAAAGAGGCGTATCCTCATTCGTCGTATAGGGGCCGTCGTTAGCGGCAACCGGCGCGCCCGGCGCAGCCGCGCCCACCGTCAGGTAAGCCAGCATGCCGCCGCCGGGCTGCATGCCGTTGGTCAGATTCAGCCTGCGGTCGTAGATCGCATATTGGCCGTCCTGGCCCGGGGTCGGAGTAAGCATGGCGTCCAGCGTCTTGGCGGCGGGCAGCATCGCCGAGTACTGAGTCTTGACATAAGGGTAAGGATGGCCGTCCTCGGCCACCAGTTGCATGTCGAGTCCCTGGAGTACGGGAACATGCGTCTGCAAGCCGGCGTTCAGGAATCGGATCAGAGTCCTTTCTCCCGCTGCCCCGGCTGAAAACGGCGGCGGGCTGTTCGCGTCGTACGGCTCGCCATTGATCAGGAAGTATTTTGGCTTGTAATCGATCGTGCTGGGATAGGCGGGACCGCCATAGGTGCCGCCGGCAACGGCGGCATGCAGCGCCGGGTCGATTTCGCTGTAGAGCAGCATGATTTCGTTGTCGTAGTCGACGTTGGGATAAGCCTGTCCGCCCGCATCGTCTTTTTTCAGCCCCCCGTACAGCCCCATCTGCACCTGCACCTGTGGGTGGGTGCCGCTGTGATAGAGATAAGTCCCCGGCCTGAGATTGGTCCAGCGATAGGTCTTGGTTTCGCCGGCCGAAGTCTGGTCCGTGAACGAACGGACGCGCGGCCTGCCGTTGGCGTCGTTGACCTTGACCGGCGTCATGCTCGCGATTTGCCCCGGTATGACGATCGAGACCGGCTCGGGCAATCCATCGTTCTTTAAGTGAACGGTGAGGGTGCCATCGCCCGGCGGGACCGTCAGCGTCGGTCCCGGCACGGTCGCGGGGTTGCCCGAATCGAATGTTTCGTTGTCGAGCGCGAATCCCCACATGGGTATCGTCGCACCATCCGGCATCATCACGTCGACCGTGTCCGCTCGCAGCCAGTATTCCGCGCCGAACGCCGAACTCCAGGCGATCGCCAGCACCGATAACGGCGGGAGACGCATACCGGATACCAGTTTCCATTTTTTGCTGCTCATGATTTCGTTCCCTCGATCAAGGAATCGGCACGCCGGGTGGCTCGATGATCACCATGGTCATCATCCCCCCCGGGAATATGTCGTCATTGGTAAGCTCCCGCTCGGTATGGGAGTGCCACATGTGGAAATAGCCGGCATTGAGGTTCTTGCCGCCCGCACCGGGAGGCAATATTCCGAACTGTCCCAGATATGGGCTGCCGCTCCAGAATTCGCCAATCGTCACGGCGAGTTGGGGATCCGGCAACGCGACCGGAAGCGGCTTGCCGTGGTCGGGCGCGTATTCGTTCGGCTGCAGGGGATCGCCCGGCTGGTGCCCGTAAATGTCCCAGCCGAGCCCTTTTCCGGTCCATTCGAAGATCGCGTCGTAGGTTTCCCCGGGCGCCGTCGTAATGGTGTAGTCCGAAACCGCGAGATCGGGCCCCGTCCCGGACGCGCTTTCCAGCAGCCTGCCGTCGCGGGCGATCAACCATGAGTTGTTGCCGTGATGATGGAACGGATGGAGGTCGCGGCCGCCATTGATGATGCGAAGCAAGAGTTTTTCGCCGGGATGCATCCTGGGCAAGCAGTTATAAGGCTGCGTCGGTAGCCAGGGCGTTTCGTTGCCCGCTTTCAGCATCGTGTCGGGATTATTGCGTCCGTTAATGAACCAATGCACCGGGTGGTAAGCCGCGGTGTCGATCTCGGACCGACGGCCGGCCTCGACCAGCCTGTGAATGGTCGGATCCATCTCGCTCAGCAGGAACAGGTATTCCTGATCGAAAGCGCTGTCCGGGTGTCCGTAGGCCTGGTTGTTCGAATTGGGCCGAACGATGAGCGCGCCCATCAGCCCCATCTCGACCTCCAGGTCCATCCTGGTGCCGGCGTGATAGAGATAGGTTCCGGGGCGGGATGCGGTGAAGGTGTAGGTCACGACCGCTTCGTTTTCCGGTGTGGCCGGGTTGTCCGCGATATCGGCCTCACGGGTCAACAATCCCTCCTTTCCGCCGCCGGCCGTGACGCCCTCCTGTCCCGGAAACACGATGGACACCGGCAGGGGCGCGTCGGCGCCATGCGGCGGCAGCGCGTTGTGCAGCGTCACGGTGACGACGTCGCCCTGGTTAACGATCAGAGTCGGTCCCGGATATTGCATGGTCCCGTTCCCGTTGGCGTAGCCCCAGGCGAGGATGGTATTGCCGTCGGCGGTGCTGATGTAGTCTTCCTTGGCGGTGAGGTCGAAGGTCGGCCCGGTAATGCCGTCGATCTGGGCGATCGCCGGATGCCCGAAGATGCCGAGCAATAGCGCCACGGAGGCCACGGAGAGTCGTTCGAGTATGCAAGCTGACTGGTTCATGGTCCTGCTCCTGCTCCTAATTGATCACGATCTCGGTCATCATCCCGCCGTAATCCTCGGTGTTGTTGCTCAAATAATTGAGATTGGTGGTGTAGAGGAAGTAGGTTCCGGGTGCGATTCCGCGAGTATCGATCAGAACGTCAACCGCCTCGCCCCCGCCCAAGGTGATGGAGCTGGTATCGTAGTAGAGCGTCTTGCCGGTCGGACCGCGCAGGATGTGGGCGCCGGTTCCCACCACGGTCATCGGGAGCCCCAGCGCCGCCACGGTGTAGAAATTGGTGACATTGAGATTGGAGATGCGCAGCAGGATGCGTTGTCCGGCGCTCGCCGTGACCAGCGAGGAAACCTTCTGCGACTGATTCCCGTTGTTGGCGCTTTCCCCGGTTTCCGGATCGATGGGCGTCGGCAACTGGGCAGGGTTGACGGTGTCCGGATAGCCGCGCCCGTTGATCATGGGATAGGTGTCCTTCATGTTTGCGAAAGGCAGCGGCTGTATTTTCAGGTGGAGATCGTGGAAGACGGGGTCGAATGAACCGAGTTGCAGCGGAAATTCCACGTCGTACCCGGTCGAGCCGTCGCCGTCGTTGTAGACGAATTTGGTGTAAGTCTTTCCGTCGTAGGTCTTGGAAGTGCCGTCCTGGCTCGGGTGCACGTATAGATTGCCGAGCATCCCCATCTGCATGTGTTCCGCCGCCTCGACGTGACAGTGATAGATGAAGGTGCCGGGTTCCACGATGTTGTAGTAGTAGGTGAGCGATTCGCCCTGGTTGACGGCGATCGAGCCTTCGGGAACGCCGTCGAACACGGACGCGGCATTGGGAAACCCGTGGAAATGGACGGAATGGGGATCGAACAGGTCGGGGCGTATCGCCAGGGCAACGTTGGTGAGCGTGAGGTAAAACTCGTCGCCTTCCCTTAGCGAGATGGTCGGTGCCGGAAAATTTGCCGCCAGCAGCCCGGTATCGATCACTTGGTCGGACGGGACGCCGGTCACGTCGCTGAAGCCGAAAATGTATTGCAGTTTCTCGATGTCGTCGCCCATCCGGATGAAGCCGTCACCGGCCGCGAGATGTTTGCATACGGCGCGAGGATGATTGGGATCGGGATTGTCTATGACCGCGTCGCCGTTGATGTCGCCCGGACACTGGACGTACACGCCCGCGTGGGATGTATGCGTTAGGGCACAGGCGATCGAGGCTGCCAGCAGCCTCACGGGCATGCGAAGATCGGACGTATCCATGATTGCCTCCTCCATGGGGTCTGGGTGTGCCGCCGGGCGTCCGCCCGGCGGGATTGGCGAGCTGAATCAGGGCAGGTGATAGTCCCCGAAGGGTTCGCCCGTGGCCGGATTGAACAGGGTCAGCGGACCGAAGTGCACATCGATGAAGTTGCCGCCTTCGTCGAAGGCCGGTGCCGTGGCCAAGGCCGTCGTGACTTCCGGTTGCTGGATCGTCTGTCCGGGCGAACTGTTGAAGTACGAGGCCAGGAAGCCCGGATTGTTGGTGTTATTGGGAGTGAGGAGACCTCCGGGATAGCTGCATCCCTCCGGTCCGCTGAGCGAGGTCAGCGTGCTGGCCCGCGGATTCAGACAGGCCGTGCTGGCCGTTCCGAGGACCGCCAGATCGTGGAATACCGCCCCGGTGACGCCATCCGCCTCCACCGCCGGTCTCAGGCCGAAGCTGGCCGGGTCGGTGCTATTGTCGATCTCCCAGAAGAACGATCGGTTCCGCCACACGATATTGTTCAGGAGATCCGGATTGGAGAAGACACCGTACTGGTTCCTGGTCAGAGCACCGAACGCGGCCGCTAGCGCGGTGCTGTGGGCACGCGAGACGATTCCGGCCGGTTGCGCGTTGGACCGGTTCGGACTGCCCGGACTGAAGGCCTCGCCGGCCGTCGCGGTGCTGTCGTTGTGGGCGATCGTGTTGTGGAAAATTTCGATCCGGGCAGTATCCTGCATCGAAATTCCGCCGCCCGCCAGTCCGGCGATGTTGTCCACGATCCGATTATTTCGGATTTGTATTTGGTACCATCTGCCGGCGTTATTTCTTGCCGCCAGAACATCCGCGCCATTGACGAAAAGGGTCCGGATGCCGCCGCCGTCGCCCGCGCCGGCCATATTGCCCTGGATCAGGTTTTCGTCCACGGTCACGTTACCCGCGCCGGCGCTCAGTTCGCCCGCGGCCAGGGCGGGCAGCCCGCCGATGAAGATGCCGCCGCCGGAAGCGTTCTGTCCCTGATTGAAGGTTTGGTTGAAAACGATGGTGTTCCGGGCGATCAACCCATTATCCACCAGCCTCGAACTGCTGAGTCCCAAATGCGCGATGCCGCCGCCGTCTCCGGTGGAGAAGTTGCCGCACACGAAGTTGTCGGTCACCTCATAGTTTCGCGATCCCGTGGCGACGGTGATTCCACCCGCGCCAAGACCGCCGCTGGCGCCGTTTTCGACCACCTGGTTGTGGTGGATGCGGACGTCATAGTTCTCGTTGTCGGTATAGGTGGTGCCGTTGATTAATTGCGGGTTCCCGATGCGGATTCCGCCGCCGTAGATGCCGTTATTGCCGATGATGCGGTTGTTGCTGATCTCCAGATAGCGGGCATAGCCGTTGACGAATATTCCGCCGCTGTGGTCCGCACCGGTGATGGTGAAGCCGTCGATGCGCGCCCTTTGAGCCGCGGGGCCCGAGGCAAATTCGCCGACGTTGGCCACCACGGTAATGCCCGCGCCTTCCTCGGTGTTGAACAGTATCGGCTCGTTGTCCTGGGGATCCGGCGGACCGGCTTCCTGTCCCGGCAGCAGACTGAACTGGTTCGTGTCGAGAAGCTCGGCGAGCTTGTTTCTCCAGTTTTGCAATTTCTCGGACGGGAACTTGGCCGCGTTGATGATGGTTGACCCGGCTCCCCAGCCCTGGAGGCGAACCTTCTTGTGCATGATCGGCAGTTCGTCGTATTCGCCGGGAGCGACCGTGATCAGCGCGCCGTTCGGGGCCGTGTCGATCGCCGCCTGGATGGACTGTCCGGCGTTCACGACGATCGGGGCCGCCCCGCCGACGGTGACGGTGACGCCGGTCACGGAGAATGCGCCGCCGTTGGCGCGGGTAACGACCAATTCCCCGGTTGTCGTACCTTGCGGGACCCGTACGACGATCTGATCGTCGGTCCAACTGCAAGCCGGCGTACAGTTCGTGAAGGACAGGATCGTGTTGCCGATCCGTACGGAGCCCTGTGCATCGCCGAAACCGTAGTCGCGCACGATGGTTTTCGCGTTGGTGCCGTCATAGGCCGGATTCGGCACTTCGACCAAGCCCATCGAGCGGATGATCAGATACCGTCGGTTATTCCCCGTGTTGCTGATTGGCGTGGGTACGTAAGGGCCGACGTTGGCGGTGCCGGTCACCGAATAGATCATGGGCGTGTGAATGGGCTGCTCGCAATCGAGCGGAAACTTGTCCTGCGAAGCGAACGCGGCGATGGGTAGCACCGGGGTATCCAGATAAGTGGTCTTGCCCGGCATGTACTGGAAGGTGTAGCAGAACTGGCTGTACCTCGGGTTGTAGTAGGGGTCCAATGTGTGTCCGCCGGGATTGTTCGGATCCGGCATGGTTGGCGAGTTCATGCACGCCGTCAGCATGTTCGGCGCCACCCCCGAGGGTATGGGCGGATTGATGGTGAACGTGGAGGGCACCAGGGCGTTGAACCGGCCCCACTGGTCCGCGTGCACGCGGTTGATCTCGCGGCCGGTCCAGTCGCGAATCGAGACCGGAAGGTAGGGTGGGGCATATTTCTCGCCGAACGTTGGCGCGTTCGGGTCGAACTCGTTCGACAGATCATCCAGTATCATGCCGACCATATGCCCCGCAATCGGTACTTCGGTGAACATGAAAAAATCCGCCGCCGCATTCTGGCCCTGAGCGACGCGAACCTGCTTGCGATCACATAGCGGCCGTGTCTGCCCGGCGTAGGCTACGGGCACGCCCGGAAACAGACTCAGCTCGGCCGGTACCAGGTGCGGGTCGCCGACGCACACCGGCGGCAGAAGCAAGGGGCTGGGCGTGTATTCGTCGCCGAAGTCGACGTTCTTGTCCTCTTCCTTCTGATGCTCGTAGCCGGGCGGAGTGACCGCCTCGACGATATAGGTGCCGGCCGCCAGCTCGGGTTTTCCGGCAGGGCCGCCGAAGGCATAGCCGCCATCGAACAGGGCGGGCCGCACCTGGTTGAAGTTGCGGAGACCGTCGTAGCAGTCGGTCGGCTGGCCTGTGGACGAGAGGAAAATATCGCCCTGGCAGCCGGCAGGCAGGTTGTCGTCCCAGCTGTCGGTGGTGGTGAAATCGACCGCGTCGCCCAAATCGAAAGTCCCGTTGGAATTACGGTCGATGTCTTCAGGCCCTTTGGCCGCGTTGCCTTCACTCCAGCCGAACGGATAGTTGTCTACGTCGGCCAGCACGAAGGTTCCGGGCGCGCCGAGGGCGGAACAGTCGGGCTTATCGATGACGCCGTCGTCGTTGCAGTCCCGGTAGAGATTGACCTGCACCCTCGGAATGCCCGGCTCCCAGTTCTCGGCCGCGGCATAACGCGGATCATCCTCGGCACGAGTGGTCGGATAATGGACAATGCCGCTCACGCCGCCGTTTTCTCCGATCGGATAGACTTGTTTGCCCCAGTCGATCACGCTGGTCTGGCCGAGAAAGCCTTGTATGCCTTCCAGCAGCACCGGTCCGGCTTCCGTGCGCGAGAGATTGTGGCCGGTGTTCGGATTCACGAGTTCGTTGCCTACTGTGCACCCGGTTTCAAAGGCGTCGGCGGCGGTGCAGAACTGCGGTTGAGGATTGAGCTTGCCCCGCGCTTCGGTACTGGCCGGTATCGCTCCTCCGGCGTCGACCGTGACGGTGGCGCCGGTCGCCTTGAAGCGGGCGAAATCCACTTCCGCGACTAGCCAGTTGAAGAAGGGAAAGATTTCCTCGAAGCCGTACGAACCGTCCGCTTTTGTGGGGAAGGACTGGTAAATGCTGCCGTCGCGGAAGCGGAGGTTAACGGCCTGGTCCGGCATGCCGACTTCGCCGTCGTCGCGATAACCGTTGCCGTTGGCGTCGTAGAACACACTGCCTTCCAGTCGGGAAAACCAGTCGAACACCGGCACTTCCACGAGGTCGCAGCTTCCGTCCGGGGTATTGCAGCTACCGTCGCCGTTCACCGTGACGCCGTGCGAAGCGAAGATGATATCCAGAGCCTCGTCCCAGACCACCAACTGATAATTGCCGGGCGGGACATTGGGAATGGAGAAGCTGCTGTCGGCATTGCAGGGTTGAGCGAAGATGGCTTGGCCTTCGCCGACGGCGAGGTCGTTCAGGCCCACCCAGCAGTTGGGAAAGGGGTGTCCGTTGTAGAACGGGAATTCCGGCGGACGCGAGGTGTGCAGATTGACCACCCGACCGCTAATGGTGCTGCCGCCGGTGAGCACCGTCGTATCGTTGATCTTGTTGACGAAGCCGATGAAGACATGGTGCCCCGGCGGCCCGAATTCAGTGAAGAAGGGCGGTTCATTCGCCTTGACCCAGGCATCGATCCCTTTTGTGCCCTCGATCGTGCTTGTCTGGTGCCAGTCGGAACCGGTCGGCGGTATGGCAAAGAGGGTGTACTTGGCGGGCACCAGATTCTTGATGAGGGCCACACCGTTGGCATCGGTCTGGATGACGCCGAGCGGGTTTCCGAACGCATCCTGGGTGACCTCGCCTCCGGACTGGCCATAGGTTCCGCCTGCTTCGTAGACCTTGATCGTGAAGCCGGCCAGTCCCTGTTCTTCGGGCAGGTCGGGGGCGTTGTTGATGGGGCGGTTATCGTTGAAGACGAACACCGAAATCTGCGCGGTGGGTATCGGTGACCGATTGACGTAAACGGTTACCGCGGACTGGCCCGGCGCTATCGGAGCGCCCCCTATGGTGTAACCGGGATTGGTGGCAGCGGAATCCGGGAGTACGGAAACGAAGTAGCGCTTGCTAGGGTTCAGAGGAATGTTCGACGCATTGTCCTGGTTGCCTTTGGCCACCAGCGGCATATAACTGGTATGGAAGCCGAGCGCGAGGCTCGTTCCCGGCTCGGCGGGCACGCCCGGTTGAGAAACCTTGGTGGCGTCCTCCTCGATCAGCCAGCGGAAACTGCCCACCGGACTTCCATCGGAACCGACCACGGTGATGTCGACCGCCTGGACATCGAGATGAACGGAAAGCCCGAGCACCAAAGCAAGAAAAAGCACACAGCGCTTTGCGCTTTTGATCGACGCGTCACGACACGAAACTCGAGCGTTCATAATCCTCCTCCTTGTGAGCGCGATGTCTTTTTTTTTGGGCGAGCGCCAGCGCGACGACCCTTCGCTCGGCGTCCTTACCTGGCGTTGGAACTAGCGTACTGAAAGGAGGATGAGTAAGAACTACAGCGGATACTGTATTCGGTAGCTCGTCGATACTGTAGTCTGAATGAGCAGATAGGGTAGAGGCCGGTGCGGGAGATGCGCCAAGAGCCGAATGACAGGCGACTGCGAGGGCTAGGAACCCGAGATTCTCGTAATCCGGAAGTCAGCGGCCGGTCGTACCGGTTCGCAACGCTGAATCGTTCGATGGGGCGAGTCGCAAATCGTTCTTTGTTTGACCGGACTCGGGGCAGCTACGAGTCAGGGACTAGATCGGCGGCGAAGAACTCGAGCCCGGAAGATAAGACTCGACCAGCCTTGAAACCTCCGCGGCGCTTGCCGCATCCTTGGCCAGGAAATAATCCGCGCCGCACGCCGAGGCGGCTTCACGATACTCGACCGCGTCGTAGCTGGTCAGAATGACGATGGCGGGAGAATAAATTGTCTTTATCTTGCGGGTCAGTACGAGACCGTTTTCGCCGGGCAGCTTGATATCCATGAAAATAAGATCGGGCCGCGCGAGATCGATCGTTCTCATCGCCGATGCGCCATTTTCGGCTTCCGCGATAGCGAAGTGCGCGAACTGGTCGCACAAGAAGGCTTTAAGAGAGCGCCGAAAAGAGGCGTTGTCATCGACAATCAATATTTTGCGCACGGTCGCTGGGTTCCTTGATAAAAGCGGAAAGCATTCATTCCCTTGCGTGACGAAGAGGCATCCGGCCGAATCATCGAACACGCCGCTTACCCGGTTATTTGACCGTACACGCTCGTATTGTTTCAGGCACTAAGGATTTTTGCTTATTTGGTTCGCGCGCCCAGCCGTAGAAGATCAGCAAAAACAAAGTAGCATCGCGCCATGGAAGAAAAAAAACGAATCTGTATCGCCGAGGACCACACGATTTTGCGGGAAGGTTTACGGGTACTGTTGTCGCAAGATCCGGAGTTCGAAGTCGTCTGCGAGGTCCATGATGGCCTGGAACTCATTCGCCGCTGCCGCGACGGCATAGCGGATCTAATCTTGCTCGATCTTTCCATGCCCAGGCTGGGCGGCTTGGAAGCGATCCTGGAAATCAAGAAACGTGTATCGCAGCAGCTGAAAATCCTGGTACTCACTGTGCACGACGTCGAAGAATACATCCTCGCAGCCCTGAGATCCGGGGCAGACGGCTATGTTTTGAAGGATGCCACCCATGCGGAATTACGTATCGCGATTCGCAGCGTGTTAATGGGGAAAATTTATTTAAGTCCGAGTATTTCCGGAAAAATCATAAAAGCCTATCTGCAAATCAAAAGTACGGAAGAACCTCGGTCAACCTGGGGCAGCCTGACCCATCGGGAGCGAGAGCTCCTGAAATTGATCGGTGAAGGCCACAAGAACAAAGAAATCGCGCAATATCTGCATCTCAGCGTGAAAACCGTGGAAACCCACCGCGCGAACTTGATGAAGAAGCTGGATCTCCACAGTGCTGCGGCGCTGACCTCCTATGCGATAGAGAAAGGGCTGGTTCTGCGATAGACAACGACACGCGGGTTGCGCGGGGCGGCTTTCCAATCTGCGCCGCCATGCGGCGGTCACGAGTCTTCTACTCGGCCCAGACCGCGCGAACGATCGTGCCGATGCCGGGCGCGGAATCGATGTAGAAGGCCCCCCCGGAACCCTCGCACCGTTGGCGCATGCTAGCGAGGCCCAGGCCGCGTTGCCGTAATTCTCGTTCCACGGTCTCGCTGACGTCGAATCCCCAGCCGTTGTCGGTGACGATCAACTCGACTGCGGTGTCGATTTTTCTCAGGCGAAGGACGATCCGATCGGCTTTGGCGTGTTTCGCAACGTTGTTCAGTGCTTCCTGAATGATCCGATAGATCGCGGTTTTTAATCCGCCGGGCACATCGCTTTCCTGCAGTTCTATTTGTTTTTCGACCGTGATGCAGGCATAGATGTCCTGAAAAGTGCGGCAGTGCCAGCTCAAGGTCGCAAGAAGCCCCAGATCGTCCAGAATCGCCGGCCTCAAGTCCATCGAGATGCGCCTCACCTCGGAAATGGCCTCCTGGATGACAGGGATAACGGCTCGCAGGGACCTCTGGCCGGATGCGATCTGATTGTCTTCGAGCAGCGCGTTGACGTTGTCCAAACTGAACTTGATGGCGCTGAGGTACTGTCCCACGGTGTCGTGAAGCTCCGAGGCGATCCGCTTGCGCTCTTGCTCCTGAGCGCCGAGAAGCTTTGCGGACAAGAGTCTAAGCTCATGTTTCGACTGCCAAACGACGTCTTTCAGCCGTTTTTTCGGGGTAAGGTCGATGACGTTCCCCAGGATGGCGGGAGATCCGCGATGTGCGATCAAGATCTCGCTCCGTCTGATCCAGATCACCTTGCCATTTTTCCTGATGCCTCTCGCCTCATGCACCGGTGGTATGGCGGCCGGTTTCTGCTGGTACACAACGGCCGCTTTCTGCGAACGCCGATGATCTAACTGAAAAAGTTTCCCGGGTGACATACCGATCAGTTGATCTTTCGGATAGCCGAGGATTTTGGCCAACTTTTCGTTCGCATAGACGACTTCTCCATCCTGAACGATGTAGATGCCGACGAGCAAACAATCGTCGAAGGCATGCTTAACCGCCGCATGCGGCGACGTTTCCGTCGTCTTGCGGGTGTTGGTTATATTCCGTGGATAGTCTTTGGCGCCGAAAATTTGCCGATAGGGGTAGGGGAGGGAGCCGCCAGCGTGCTGAACCAAAAGCCCTTGATGCACGGTCTCGACCATTCGGCGAAACCATTCGACGGCCTTTTTCCTTTCGATCATCCCTGCTCTCCGCTCGAATTCATAAGATATTCTGACAATCAGCGGATTCGGCATTCCGCCAATAGCGCAGTTCCATTAACTCCGGACGACATCCTCTCCGGATCGTTCCAACTGGTGCTCTAGGCGGAATATAAACGAAACTTGGACAATCCGGGTACTCGCATCGGCCGGTCCGATGCCGTTTCCGCCGCGCCCTCCATAGTACCCTTTGCTGTTCCTTATGCTAGAACGCCTCTTCCCATGGCTTGGATAGGACCATGGCCGAATGAATGATCCCGACCATCGAATAGGTTTGCGGGAAATTGCCCCACATTTCGCCGGTTTGCGGGTCAGGGCATAGCGGATCGCCTCGGCTAGCGCCGACTTTTTCGAGACCTGTGTCAGCGTGGTGTGCAGCCAGGTCTGAAGCGCCGCGAGGAGCGGACCCGCGCGGGCTTGCCGCGCTGCGGCGCGGGCCTCCGGCGGCTGGCCCCGGATCTCGGCTTCGATCGTATAGAGCGCACCGATACGCTGGAGCGCCTCGGCCGCCAAGGGACTCCTGTGGGCCTTGTGGAGCCCGTAGAACTTGCGCCGGACATGCGCCCAACAGGCCACTTCCTGCACGCGACCGGTGTCGTACAACCCGTTGAACCCGGCGTAGCCATCCGCCTGCAGGGCGCCTTCGAAGTCCTTGAGATGCGTCCTGGGATGCTGGCCTTGGCGATCCGGCGCGTAGGCGAACCACACCGCGGGCGGCGTGAGATCACCGGCCGGGCGGTCGTCCCGGACATAGGTCCACAGCCGACCGGTCTTCGTGCGCCCCTGACCGGGCGCGAGCACCGGGACCGGGG